>Ga0209162_1002171_pt1 | contig 17734 bp, 14 predicted proteins | sample YNPNPMetaG_FD_187121 | JGI IMG/M metagenome (GOLD analysis project Ga0209162, IMG submission 187121) | Anoxygenic and chlorotrophic microbial mat microbial communities from Yellowstone National Park, USA - YNP NP MetaG (SPAdes) (version 2) ... | reverse complement strand
GAAGGCCATCCTGGAGCGCCTCATCCAAACGGTGGATTGAGGCCCCCACTCCCGAAGGTGATAGGGTTCTGCCGGACGAATGGCCGGAGCCGTCCGCCGCAACGACGTTCCCCGCCGTCTCGGCCGAGAACGAATCCAGGATTTGCCGCTGACACCCGTCGAAGCGTTCGTGCTGTCGCAGATCGATGGCCGCATCTCGGTCGCCGACCTGGGGTTGGTCGTCGGCCTGCCGGCCGAGGAGCTCCACCGCGTCCTCGGTCGCCTCGTCGATCTGGGGCTCATCCAGCTCGGGGCGACGCCGCCCCCGCCTCCGGAGGAGACGCCCGGGCGTCCGCCCGGCGGGGAACCGCGGGCGGGGACCGGGGCCGCCGCGGCGCGCCCCGGCCGCCCGTCGGCGTGCGTCTCGAGCGAGGCCCGCGACAAGGCGCCGGGCGCCGACGTCTCCGCCGCCGCCGGGTCGCCGCGGCCGGCGGCCGGGTCTTCCGCGGCGAGCGAGTGGGGCACGCTGACGCGGGAGGAACGTCGGCGGATCGAGACTTTCCTCGTGCGAGCCGAGTCGTTCGACTTCTACCGGTTGCTCGGGGTGAACCCTGGTGCGAGTCGCGCCGAGATCCGCAGCGCCTACTTCGGGCTGGCCAGGCAGTTCCATCCGGATGCCTACTACGGCCGCGACATCGGGGCGGCCCGCCGGCGGCTCGAACGGATCTTCCGGCAGCTCACGCGCGCCTACGAAGTGCTGTCGCGCAGCAAGAGCCGGCGCGCGTACGACGAGTACCTTCAGGGGCAGGCGATCCTGCAGGGCCGGGAGGAGGAAGAGCAGGCCTGGCGCCAGGAGGAGGAGCGGCGGCGGATGGTGGACGGAGCGCCGGTCGCCTCCGCGGCCCGGGAGGCGGCCGGGGTCGAAGCCGAGGCGGCGGCTGCCCCGACGGAGGAAGGAGGCACGGCGCCGACGCCGGCAACCGGGGGGGTGCCGGCCGACGGGGCGCCTTCGGAAGCAGGGGCGGAGGCGGGTCCTCGGCCGTACGGGGAACTCGCGCCGCCGCCGTCCTCCGCCGAGGCGTCGACGATGGTCGCGGGGACGCCGCCGTCCGCCGCGAAGGCACCGCCGGTCCCGCGGTCCTCGGCGGCCGAGAACTGGCGGCGGTTGCGGACGGCCCGGCAGCTTGCGGCGGTGCTCCGGCGACCGTCCGCGAGCCCCTCGCCGAGGGGCCCGCGGGGCTCGGACTGCCTGGCGGAGGCGGAGGCGGCGGCGCAGGCCGAACAGTGGGGTCGGGTGTTCGGGCTGCTCGAAGTGGCCGAGAAGCTGGGACTGTCCGATGCCGAGCAGAGTCGAAGGGCGGAATTGCGGGACCGATCGGCCCGGGAGCTGGCGCGGATCAGTTTCCGGCAGGCCAGGTTTTGCGAGTCGACGGGGGACCTGGCGGCGGCGATGGAGCACATCGAGCGGGCTTGCCGGTACGGAACGGACGACGCGGAGTGCTGGGACGCGGCGGCACGGCTCGGCCTGCGGCTGGGACGCGATCTGCACAAGGCGCGCGATGCCGCGCTCCGGGCGATCCGTCTCGCCCCCCAGACCCTCGACTATCGCATCACCCTGATCCGGGTGTATCTTGCGGCCGGCCTGGTGAAGAATGCCCGGCGCGAGGCGGAGGCGGCGCTTGCGATCGAGCCAGAGAACCAGCAGGTCAAGGCGCTGCTCGCGGAGGCCCGCACGCAGCACGAGTGAGCGACGGATGATGGGATCGAGCAGGGAGTGAGGCCATGGAACGCGTGATCGGCATCGACCTGGGAACGACGAATTCGTGTGTCTCGGTGGTCGAAGAAGGGGTGCCCGTGGTGATCCCGAACCGCGGCGGCTACAAGACGACGCCCTCGATCGTGGCGGTGACCGAGGCGGGCAAGCGGCTGATCGGCCACATCGCGAAACGGCAGGCGATCACGAATGCGGAGAACACGGTGGTCGCCGCGAAGCGGCTGATTGGCCGCAAGTGGAATTCCCCCCAGGTGGCGACCTCGATCGCCATGTACCCGTACCGGATCGTCGAGGGGCCGCACGGGGACGTGCGGATCCAGCTCCGCGACAAGATCTACTCGGTGCCCGAGATTTCCGCGATGATCCTGCAGGAGATGAAGATCATCGCCGAGGACTATCTGGGCGAGGAAGTGAGCAAGGCGGTCATCACCTGCCCGGCGTATTTCAACGACAATCAGCGGCAGGCGACGAGGGACGCCGGGTTGATCGCGGGGTTGGACGTGATCCGGGTGATCAACGAGCCGACCGCTGCCGCCCTGGCCTACGGCTTCGGCAAGAAAATCGACCGTCTGGTGGCCGTCTACGACCTCGGCGGCGGCACCTTCGACATCTCGCTCCTCGAGATCGGTGCCGAAGGGGTGTTCAAGGTCGTGTCCACCGCCGGCGACACGTTCCTCGGCGGCGAAGACTTTGACGCCCGCATCATCGACTGGTTGCTCGCCGACTTCCAGGCCAAGCACGGCGTCGACCTGCGTCAGGACCGGATGGCCATGCAGCGGCTCAAGGACGCGGCCGAGAAGGCCAAGTGCGAGCTGTCGACGACGCGGCAGACCGAGATCAACCTGCCGTTCATCATCTCCACCGGCCGCAACGAGGCCCTGCACCTGCAGTGCCAGCTCACCCGCGACAAGCTCGAGGAGCTGACCGCCGACCTGGTCCAGCAGACGATCGACATCTGCACCAACGCGCTAGACGAGGCCGGTCTGGACATCGAGGACATCGAGGACGTGGTGCTGGTCGGGGGCATGACCCGTATGCCCAAGGTCCAGGAGCGGGTCGCCGAGCTGTTCCGGCGCGAGCCATGCAAGGGTGTGCATCCCGACGAGGTCGTGGCGCTCGGCGCCGCCATCCAGGGCGCGATGCTCCTGGCCGAGAAGTCCGAGGTGATGCTGCTCGACGTCACCCCCCATACCCTCGGCATCATGGTCGTCGGCGGTCTCTTCGAACCGTTGATCCCCAAGGACACCACCGTCCCCACATCCCAGACCAAGACCTTCACCACGGTTCGCGACAACCAGACCGCCGTGAAGATCCTGGTCCTGCAGGGCGAGAGCGAGAAGGCCGAGGAGAACGAGCTGCTCGGCGAGTTCGTCCTCACCGGGCTCCGCCGGGCGCCGAAGGGTGAGGTCGAGATCGATGTCACCTTCGAGATCAACGCCGACGGCATCGTCGCCGTCTCCGCCCGCGATCTCGAGACCGGCCAGGAGCAATCGATTACCGTCACCGCCTGCTCCGGGTTGACCAAGGAGGAGGTCCGGGAGATGGCCCGGAGCAGCCACGAGTACCTGGTCGAGCGGCGGCGCAGCGAGGAGGCCGAGAAGGCGGTTCAGGAGGCGGAGACGATGATTGGCGAGATCGAGCGTCACATGCCGCAAGTCGAGGAGGCCGTGCGCGGCTCCGAGCACGGCCCGGAGGCGATCGCCAAGGCCAAGGAGGTCGTCGAGCACGCCCGCAACGCCTTGCGTGCCGGCGTTCCCGACACCGAGATGAAGGAGATTCTCGACTCGCTACGCCGCACGCTGCGGATGTTCAAGGCCGTGTTGACGTAGCCCGCGGCGCGCGGCGCGGGCCGCACCGTACCTCCGCTCAGGGCTTCGTTCGTCGCGCGCGCAGGTCCACCACCGCCGTCCGCAGATCCGCCACGCTCGCGAAGCGCGCGGTCGGATCGTCGGCCAGGCACCGGCGCACCAGCCGGTCGGTGGCCGCCTCGGTCGGCGAGGCGCCCGCCGCGTACAGCGGGACCAGCCCCCGGCCGCGCGCCGCGAGCACCTCCTCCGGCGTCTCTCCGCGAAACGGCACGTGGCCCCGCAGCGCCCGATACGCCAACGCTCCGAGCAGGTGCACGTCCGACCGCTCGTCGCACGCCTCGCCCCGCAGCCGCTCCGGGGCCGCGTACGGCACCGCGCCGTCGCGCGGCGGCGGCGGCGGCGGGTCGCCGCGCCGATGGCATCCCGCCTCCGCCAGCCGCACCGGAAAGGGCTGCCCGTCCGGCGGCAGGAACACCGTCTCCGGCGGGAGGTCGAGCTGCAGCAGTCCCGCCGCATGCTGGGCCGACACGACCTCGCACAGCGCATCGAGCAGCCCCAGCGTCTCGGACAGCTCCAGACGCCGGCGACGCGCGAACAACGCTTCGAGCGTCTCGCCACGCGGCAGATCGAGCACCAGGAACCGCGCGCCCAGCGGCTCGTCCCAGCCGTCGGCCAGCAGCCGGCACACCCCGGGATGCAGCAGCTTGCGCAGGTTCTCCGCCTGTTCCGCCAACCGCAGCGCCTGCGGCGCACCCTCCGCCCCCAGCGCCGCCGGCCGGACCATCTTCACCGTCACGTCGGTCCCGCTGGGTTCCTCCGTCGCCCGGTAGATCTCTGCCGCGTCCCGGAGCACCAGCCGCTCCGCCAGCCGATAGCGGAACGCCACCAGCGTCCCCGGAGGCAGCTTGTCCGGCCCGCCTTGCACGAGCCGCCTGGCGTCGGCGGATGGCATGACGCGCCGCAGTATAAGCAGCCCTGCCCGGCCCGGCAACGCCCGCCGCGGGTTCGTTCCCGCATGCCTGCCGTGTCGCCGATGCCACGGTGTGGCGCGGACGACTTACCTCCAGCCGGATCGGAAACTCCAGCAGGGTCGGCGATCCCATGGTACGAGAGGTGCATTCCTCCCCTTTCCGCCTCGGAGGGGAGCACAGGGCATGCGGCGCCGGATCGCGACGGTTCTCGAAAGAATCCAGGGCAGGGGGCGAAGCCGCGGCGACAGACGCCGGACGGCACAACGCGCGGCGGTCGTGCGGCTGTTCGCACGGCTCGCCGCGCCGCTTGTCCTGTCGAGCCCGGTCGGCGCGTCGGCCGGCGAGGTCGGAACCCACTTGCTGGTCGAAGCCAATCTGGGGCTCGGCATCGCCCCGGTGACCTACCTGCCGCCGAACCTCGCCTGGGGCGGGATGCTCGGCATCGGCGGGAAATTCGCGGGGTTCCCCCTCCGTTTCTACGCCGTCGCGGGAGCCGAGGCGGTCGATTTCTCGGGCGAAGGGGTCCATCCGCAGACCGGATGCGCGTTCGCGGCCGAACGGTGGTACGTCGACATCTACGGCGGCTTGCGGCTCCTGCTACCGATCTTCGACCGCATCCGCACCTACGTCGACCTGCTCGGCGGCGCCTCCTACATCGACGGCCTCGTCGCCCGCGCGGATGGTCCTTCCATCGTCAAGCAGGACTGGTACGGCCAGTTCACCCTGGGCTGGGGCCTGCAGTACCGCTGGCACGAGAACGCCTCGACCGGCATCCGTGCCGAGGCGATGTTCGGGGGCCAGGAGGCGGAGGTGCTCGACACGTACGCCGGCGAGGGCGAAGGCGGCGGGGTCCGGTTCAGTGTCCTGGTGACCCAGACATGGCACCTGTGAACCGGAGGCCGGTCGCGGCCGTCGAGCCCCGGACCCGTTCGGTCGCGACCCGGCACGCGCCGGTGACGCACGGCTTGCGTCGACGAACCGGCGGGCGAACGCGGGGACGGTTGCCGCGGATGCTCCCCGCCTTCGCTCGGCCCCTCGCCGCCCGGGGGGCGGCCTGCGTTCTGCTTGCCGCCGGGTGCGATTCGGGCGACGCGACATCGCGCGTCGTCTTCACCGTCTACGACCAGGACGTGCGATGCGAAACCGCGGCCGGCTGCGTGGTGGAGGCCTCCGGCCTGCCGGCGACCGGCGAGCGTCTCGACGTGGCCGGGGTCACCTCCTCCGGGGCCTCCCGCCACGACCCGGGCCTGTACCTCTACGCCGGGGGGTTCCGCGCCAACGGCGCGTTCTTCGAGCTGGAGCTGGACGTTCCGGCCTACCCGGGGTCGGAGGTCCGCGACCTCACCGCTTCGTACCGCGAATACGTCGGCGGAGCGCCGCTCTTCCAGTCCGACGCGGTCGGCGGCGAGATCCGGATTGTGCCGCTCGCCGGCGACGACGGTCCCTACGCCGGCCTTTTCGACCTCCGGTTCCTCGACGACGGCCGCGACGGACAGCGCAACACCGGCGACGAGTTGCTCCGCACGCTGCGCTTCGGCTCGTTCACCCTCTCCGGACGAGAGCCGGAACGTCCCGCGCGGCCGATCGAAGTCCGTCGGGACGACGTGTATGTCGACGTCGAGGTGGAACTCGGGGTCGATCCGGACCCGGCGTGGACCTACGATTCCGACGGCTGCGACGATTCGACGCCGGAGGGGTACGGCGAGGGGAGCGGCTGCGAGGGCGACACGAGCACGGACCCCGGGGGCGGTGCCGGCTGCGAGGGGGATACGACGGGCGACGTGGGGGGCGGTTCGGGATGCGAGGGCGACGCCTCGGGCGACACCGGCGGCGGGAGCGGCTGCGAGGGCGACGCCGGGGGTGGCGGATCGGGCTTCTGCGGCGGCTCCTCGAGCGGCGGCTGCCAGGGCGACGCGCCGGCTTCGTCGGCCGGCCCCCGGGCCCGGCCGCGGCGTCCCAACCGGATCTTCTCCGCCGGCCTGCCGTTCCTGGCCCTGCTTGTCACCCGCTTCGTCCTGCGCCGGCGATCACTCACGGCGGCGGCAGGATCGAGGGGCGGACCTCGGCGTGGATCAACGCCAGGATGCGTTGCAACCAGTTGACGTCGACGTCGTCGAACGAGTCGAAGTCGGCGCTGTCGACGTCGAGCACGCCGACGATTCGACCCAGGCGGTCGCGGAACGGCACCACGATCTCGGAGTTCGCCCTCCCGTCGCACACGATGTGACCGGGGAACTCGTGGACGTTCGGCACGACCACCGGCTCGCCGCGGTCAATCCCGGCCCAGCACACCCCCTTGTGCGGCGGAAGCACGATGCACGCCGGCGGTCCCTGATACGGCCCGACGGTCAGCTCGCCGTCCCGCAGCAGGTAGAAGCCGGTCCAGAAGAAGTGCCGCAGCCGCGAGGCGAGCAGGGCGGCGATCGTCGCCATCCGGGCGACGGGGTCGGAACTCTTGCCGATGTGGTAGCGTACTTCCGCGAGAATCTCGTCGTAGACCCGTTCCTTGTCGGCGCGGTTCACGGCTGCCTCCGCGCAGCTCCCTCCAGCGAGCCAGTATCGCCGGTCGCCCCGGTGGGTGCAAGAGGCGGCGCCCCGAATCCGGGAACGGTCTCCGCGACGCCCCGGCGCCCTCGGCGAGACGGTGCCGCATCGTGCGGTGCGGGATTCCCGCGTCGTCCTACACGGGACCCTCGGCCCGAAACCCGTGCCGCTCGTAGAACCCGATCGCCCGGAGCTGCGCCCCGACGACGACCTCCGCCAGCCCGCGTTCGCGCGCGACCGCGACGAACACGGCAGGACGAACCGCGCGCAGCCCCGTCGCCGAAGCCGCCCCGTCGGTCGCCTCGACCACGAATCCCCCCCGCCGCTTCCTGGCCGGCTGCGTCATGGAAACCTCCCGAGGGCGCCGGGGGCTCCGGCGCGACTACGGCAGGAAACGCTCGGGATGGGCGAGCTTCCGCGGCAGGTACTCCTCGATCACGTAGTTGAGACCGTGCTTCGCCAGCGCCTGCTGCTCGGCGCGAACCCCCATCTTGACCAGCAGGGAGAAGGCGTCCTGCCAGGCCTGGTGGTGCTGGATGAAGGGGTCGTTCTTCACCGCATCGGCGGCGCGCTTGAGGTCGACGTCCTTGAGCGGGTGGGTGGGAAGCTTGTAGTCGAGGATGTCCTGGGGAGTGATGCCGAGGAAGGTGGCCTTGGGCACGCAGAAGAACTCGTTGACGTGGGCGGCGTTGCCGGAGCCGACCTTGAGCGTGCGGTAGATGTTGGCGATGCCGTACGGATCGCAGTCGACGAAGACGTAGACGGGGATCTTCTTCTCGTCGGACAGGCGGCGGATGAACCGGCGGCAGGCGCGGGTCGGCACGCCGCCCATCGAGACGAGGATGCAGTTGGCCTTCTTCCAGTAGTTGTGTTTGACGAGCCGCTGGAACATGCCGGCGGTCTCGATCGCGAGGATGAATTGGGCGTCGGTCTGGAATCCGAGGTCCTCGACGGAGATCGGGATCGAGTAGGCGCCGGAGCCGAATCGGGTGCAATCGATCCGGAGCGTCTTTCCCGAGTCGCGGTCCTTGTCGAGGACGGTCAGCCGGCCCGCGACCTCGCCCCCCTTCTCCTCGGGAATGAAGCCGATCTGCTCGCGGTTCACCCGGAACAGCGCCTCGATGTCCTCCATCACCTGGTCGCTCTCGGGCTGTTCGTCGAAGCGCGCCTCGCCCCAGTTTTTCGAGACGTAGTACGCTTCCCGCTTGGTCGCGATGTCGTCGGTCTCGACCAGGTTCTTCGACAACGCCATCATCCGCAACGTCTGGGCGAAGGTCTTGACGGTGCCGACGGTGAGCGTTCGCTCCTTCGTCTTGCCGAGCAGCTCGAAGAAGCCGACCGAGGGTCGGTAGCGGACGTTCTGGAGCGAGCGGAGGGGGAAGCGAAGGCTCGGCTTGCGCCGGGCGAGGATCCGTTCATGAACCTCCTGGGCGGTCTTCCGGATCGCCCTCAGCATCGCGGGATCAGGCATCGCTCGCCTCCTCGCCGGCGGCACCGCCGCCATCGGTTTCGGTCGAGGCGATCGCGTCCTCCACCGCCTTGAGGCCCTCGAGACGGGAGCGTTCGAGGACGTACTCGAGGCATTCGATCGTTTCGCGCTCCTTGGCCTCGCCGTAGCCGAGGATGTCGCGCAGGGCGCCGGAGATGTGCGGGATGTACTTCTGGATGTAGGCGCGCTTCTTGCCGGCATCGATCGCCCGGCGCCGGGCGGAGAGGAAGAGCGAGACGCGGCGGCCGCACTCCTGCAGCGCCAACTTCAGCTCGCGGAGGATCTCGGGGTAGTGGGCGATCGCCTCCTTGGACTCGGAGGTGAACGGGACCCAGACCGAGGCGACGTGGACGGCGAGGACCATCGGGGCGATCGGCAGCGAGCCGCGCGGCTGTTGGAGGCCGTAGTTGCGCCAGGCGACGTCGATCACCGCCTCGGTGATCGCGCAGGCGCCCTTCTGGTACTGCAGCGGGACCCGGTTGGCGAAGCGCATCACCTCGCACGGCTCGTCGGCCGGAATGTCCCCGCCGTACGCCAGGCCGACCTCCACGACGAACGGGTTACCGCGGTAGACCGCCGGCGGGCGCGTAGCGCTGGTGAAGAACTCGCCCCGGAACCGGCTCTCTAGGCCGCGCCGCAGCAACTCCTCGCCGATCGGCACGACGCAGGCGGTCGGAGGCGCCAGGAGCTTCACCTGTTGCATCGCCTTGTGCAACGCCTCGACCTCCTCCGGGGCGAGGCGGTTCGCGCGCGCGTCGGGTCGGATGCCGGCCAACGCGCAGATCTCCTCGGCCACGCGGGGCGAGACGCGCGAGAAGTCCTGGACCAGCGCCGCCCGCACCGTGCGGCTCTTCGTCGAGAGCAGCATCTTGAGCAGCATCCCCAGCTCGACACCGTAGGGGTGCGGCTTCATCTCCTTCGGCTCGGGCGGCAACTCCTCCGTCACCCGCTCGTACACCACCGCCTCGCCCTGCCCCACCGGCGGGTGGTAAACGATCCGCGCATGGGGGTTCGCGATCGCCACCTGCTGCAGGTACTCCTCGACCGAGCGGGTGCCGCGGCGGTACACGGCCGCCAGCTCGATCTCGACCTGCGTCCCGTGGTCGAACTCCCATTCGATCGGATCGTCGGAGAGCGTCTCCGGCTGGTTCTTCTGGGTATCGATGCGCAACGTCACCCGGAAGGCCGGCTTGCCCTTCCCGGTGCGCGAGATGATCGTCATCGGGCGGCCGGTGGTGAGCTGGCCGTACATGCCGGCGGCGCTGATGCCGATCCCCTGCTGGCCGCGGGCCTGGCGGAAGGAGTGGAACTTCGAGCCGTACAGCAGCTTGCCGAAGATTTTCGGAATCTGCGCCTTGACAATGCCGGGGCCGTTGTCCCGCACCGCGACGCGATAGCGGTCGTCGCCGTTGACCTGGACGATCGCCACCTCGATGTCCGGCAGGATACCGGCTTCCTCGCAGGCATCGAGCGCGTTGTCGACGGCTTCCTTGACGGTGGTGAGCAGCGCCTTGGCCGGGTTGTCGAAGCCGAGCAGGTGACGGTTCTTGGTGAAGAACTCCGCGACCGAGATCTCGCGCTGGCGGGCCGCCATGGCTTCCGCCGTGGCGCGCCGCGGGCCGTCGGCACGGCGGCCGACCCGCGCCGCCCCGGTCGCCGCCGTCCGGGGCTCGGCTTCCGGTTGGGGCACCGGGGGCGACGCCGGCGGACCGGGCGGCGACACCGGCAAATCGGACGGCGACACCGGCGGTTTCCCACCGGACAACTCGACCGGACCCATCACCGGAAGCTGCAACCCGCTCTTTCCCGTCGCCGGGGTCTTGCGGCCCTCCCGTCGGGGACGACGTCGGGAGGCGGTCGGAGGGACCGGCGGGGCCGCGTCGCCCATCAGCGAAAGCTGTTCGATCTTGCCGGGATTCTTCTTGGCCAAGACCTCCACCCCACCCTCCCTGGCCACCGACGGAACGGTTCCGCCGGCGCCTCCCCTCCCGCGATGCCGCTCGCCCCCGAAGCGAAGCCGCGCCGGACCCGGCCGGACCCCCCGGCCCCGCAACATCGAAGCCTCCTACGCCGTTCCTTGAACGGATGTCAAGGAACCGGCGCGAGGCCGCGGGGACGCGAGGCGCGCCGGTCGGCCGCCCTCGCCTATCCCCGCAGGCGGAAACGCTGGGTCTTGCCGGTGGCGCTCTTGGGGAGGGCGTCGACGAACTCGATCCAGCGAGGGTACTTGTACGGAGCCAGCTCTTTCTTCACCCACGCCCGGATTTCCTCGGCCAGTTCCTCGGACGGCGCGTACCCCTCGCGCAGCACGATGAACGCCTTGGGCTTGATCAGCCCCTGATCGTCGGGATGTCCGACCACCGCCGACTCGAACACCGCCGGGTGCCTGCCGATCGCGTTCTCGACCTCGACCGGCGAGACCCAGATCCCGCCGACCTTGAGCATGTCATCGCCGCGGCCGCAGCACCAGTAGAAGCCGTCGGCATCGACGAAGTACTTGTCGCCGGTATCGATCCATTCGCCGACCATTGTCTTGCGGGTCTTTTCCCGCTTGTGCCAGTAGGCCTGGGCGGCGGAGTCGCCCTTGACCATCAGGTTGCCGATCTCGCCTTGCGGGACGGGCCGACCGTTTTCGTCGACGATCCGCAGCTCGTAGCCGGGCACCGGCTTGCCGGTGCTCCCGGGACGAACGTCTCCGGGGCGGTTGGAGAGGAAGATGTGGAGCATCTCGGTGGAGCCGATGCCGTCGAGGATTTCCCGGCCGAAGCGGCGTTTCCAGCGATGGAACAGCTCGGCCGGGAGCGCCTCGCCGGCGGAGACGCACAGCCGCACCGAGGACAGCTCGTGGTCCGCGTCGGGATCGGGCACACGGCCGGCGGCCCGGTCCCGCCGGTCGGCCCACTCCAACATCGAGGCATACAGCGTGGGGACGCCGAAGAAGACGGTCGGCCGGAATTCCCGCAGGTAGGAGAAGACCGTCTCGGGCACGGGGCGGTCGGGGCACAGCACCGCAGAGGCGCCGACGGAGAGGGGGAAGTACATGTTGTTGCCCAGGCCGTAGGCGAAGAACAGCTTGGAGGCGGAGAAGGTGATGTCGTGCTCGTTCAGACCGAGCACCCCCTGGGCGTAGTTGCGGGAGGTGACGACCATGTCGTACATGGAGTGGATGGCGCCCTTCGGCGAGCCGGTGGACCCGGAGGAATAGAGCCAGAAGCCCGGGTCGTCGCGGGTGGTGAGCGCGGTCTTGATCACGGAGGGGGCGCGCTTGTAGCGCTGCTTGAACGGAATGCGGGCGCCGTCGGTTTCGGACACGACGATGAGGTCGCGCAGGTAGGGCAGGTCCCCCTGGATCTGGTCGAGGACCGGCCGCAGTTCCTCGCTGATCACGAGCACGCGGGCGCGGCTGTCGTTCAGGTAATACTCGTAGTCCCCGGCGGTCATCATCGTGTTGACGGGGATCGGGACCGCGCCGATCCGGATCGCGCCGAAGAAGATCGCGTAGAACTGGGGCACGTCGAGCATCACCATCAGGATGCGGTCCTCGATGCGCACGCCGAGGTCCCACAGAGCGTTGGCGGCCTTGTTCACCATCTTCTGCAGGTCGTTGTAGGTGTAGTTGCGCCGGCGGGTGAAGATTGCGATCTTGTGCCCGCGACCCTGGCGGATGTTCCGGTCGATGAACCAATCGGCCGCGTTGAAGAACTCGGTCTCGGGGCTGCCGTCGGGTTCCGTCATCGTGCGCCGCTCCTCCACCCGCCTCGGCGGCGGGCCGTCCATCCCTAGCCACGAACGGCCCGTGGGGCAAATATGCGGCTGGCGGAAAGCGGTGCAGCCGTTCGGGGTCGCCGGGCGATGCGGGGGACGACGAACCGGTCAGGCGAGGCGGGGGGGTGGGGGCGCCCCGGGATGGTGGCCGCGCTGCCGCAGCCGCCGCAACACCTCCTCCACCAGCGCCGCGTAGTCGCTCCGCCCGCGCCCCGACGGCCCCTCGAACTCGAAGATCGTCTTCTTGTGCGACGGGCTCGCCTTGTGCCGCGTGTCGACCCGCGCCGGCTGCGGAAACACCAGGTCGCCGAACGTCCTCCGCAGAATCCCCTCCACCTCCAGCGTGATCGCCTCGCGCCGGTCGTACATCGTCAGCAGATACCCGAGCACCTCGGCCCGCGCTCCGTAACGCCGCCGCACGTCCTCCAGCGTCCGATGCAACATCCGCAGTCCCAACATCGGCAGGTACTCGCACGAGACCGGCACGACCAGGTAGTCGGCGGCGACCAGGGCGTTGAGGGTGACCAGGCCGAGGTACGGGGCGGTGTCGATCACCACCGCCTCCGGCGCTCCCTCCCGGGCCGCCGCCACGCACCGCGCCAGGATCCGCTCGCGCCCGAACGACGTCGCCAGCTTCGCGTCGATGCCCGCCAGACTGTCTCCCGCCGGAACCAGCGAAAGCCCCGGCACGTGCGTCTCGACCAGGACGCTCGTCAACGGCAGCTCGCGCGCGAACATCGTCGCCGCATCCCGCGGCTCCCCCGACGCGGATTCCCAGCGGAACGTCGCCGAGGCCGATCCCTGACCGTCCAGGTCGACAAGCGCGGTCCGGACGCCGGCAATGGCCAGCCCCGCCGCAAGATTCACCGCCGTCGTCGTCTTGCCCACCCCCCCCTTCTGGTTCGCCACCGCCAATACCAGCGGGCGATGAATCGCCGGCCCGAAACTCATGTCCGAACCCCGCAGATGAGCGGCCCGGTCCCGGTCGTTTTTCCTTGCCTGCGGACCCGGCTTCCGGTTAGAAACTTGTTCGCCCGGGGCACGGGTAGTATAAGATTACACATGTGGGATATCTGGGGCACCGGATGAACAGAGCCGCACGGAAAGAACGACGTTCGACCCTGGTCGGGGCGACCGTGGCGCTGGTGCTGAGCCAGGCCGGCTGCTCCGCGGCCCTGGTGGGCAACTTCCTGATCGTCCTTCTGGCCCTGGCGATCTTCGTGGGCACCATCCGCCTGGGCGGTGGGGACGAGGACGGGAGGCAGTCGCCGGGCCGGTCGTAGCGCGTCCCGCCGCTCCATCCTGGGGGCGCCGGTTCCCCGACCGCCTCTTCGACGATTCCGGTCTGCCGACCCGACGGTCACGACGCGTTCGCCTCCCCCGAGACGGTCCGCTCAGAAGTTGTGCACGACCCGGGCCGGCCGTCCCTCCTCGATCCGAACCGCAGTGCAGTACTCGCGATCATCCTCGGTCCGGAGACAGACCCGGTGGATGCCGAGCGAGACGCTGTAGTTGACGAGGGGGGTCTTGCGGCCGGTATCGCGGCCGTCGACCGAGACCCACGACCAGGGGTTGGAGATGACGGACAGGATGCCGGTGGAGCCGGGCGGGGTGGTGGGGGAACCGGCATCGCGCGGCGGGCGGGAGGTGTCGCGCCGCGGAGCCGGCTGGGCGTCGCGCGGGGGGCGGGAGGCGTCCCGCGGCGGAGGTGCGACCTGATCTTCGACGCTCGGCGGTCCGACGTCCGGTTGCGCCGGTCCGACGTCGGGCGGGGGGGCAACGTCCGGTGCCGGAGCCGCCTCTGGAGCGGCATCCGGACCGGCGTCGGGACCCATCTGGGCAGCCACCTCGGCCGGGGCCGGGGCTTCCGCGGCGACGACGTCCGGCGCGCCGCCGACATCGGGCGGGATGCCGGTCGGCCGGGCGGAGGCGAGGTCGGGGGAGCCGGCATCAGGAGGGGCGGTATCGACGAGGGCAACGACGGGAAGGGCGTCCGCGGCGGGCGCCGGGCCCTTCTGGCGCAGCACCAGGTACCAGACCACGAAGGCGGCGCCCGCGAGGGCGAACAGCAGGATCAGCACGACCCCCCAGGTGCGGCCGCCCTTGCGCGGCATCCCCTCGTCGACCGTCGCAGGACCCTCGAGCGGCTGGGCGGGAGCGATGGGAAGCGGCGGGGGCCCGGCGGACGAGCCGGGTGGAACGGTCGTCGATCCGGCGGCCATGCTGCGGACGATGCTGGCGAGCCGGTCGTCGAGGACCGCGGTGGGCGCTTCGTCGTCGTCGAAGTCGAGGTCGGCTTCGGCCGGGGCAGCCGGCGCCGGAGCGGCGCTCCGGACGGCCGGGAACTGGGGTTGGGTGGGGATCGCGACCACCTTGCCGCCGTCTTCCCCCGTCCCGGTCAGCGTGACGATGCGGGCGGGAGCGGGAGCCGGGGGTGGAGGTTCGTCGGGCGCGATCGAGGTGCCGGAGGGGGAGACGACGCGCTGTGGCCCGGTCGGGGCGACGGGCGGCGGGGGGGCGGCCGGCGCGATCGGCCGCGGTGGGGCCGGAGGAGGAGGCGCCGGCGGAGGCGCCGGAGCGACCGGCCGGGCCACTCGCCCCGGCACCGGCGGAACGGCGCCGGGGGCGGGGGGCCGCGGCGGCGGCCCGACCGCTCCCGCGACCGGCATACCGAGCAGGGTCCGCTTCGCTTGCGGGCGCACCGGCCCAACGGCGGCCCGGGGTGGAACCGGCGCAGCGGCCGGCGCCGGCGGCGCGCGCGACGTGTCGTCCGAGACGGTGGATTCCTCCTCGCGGCGCATCGCCACCGTGCGCGCCAGCAGGTCGTCGGAAAAGCCCGGCACCGTCGGTCCGTCGTCCGACGGCGTCTCGAACTTCACCTTCGCGTATTCCTCGTTCCTGCGCCGCTCCTCCTCGATGTCCCGCGCGAACGTCCGGCGCATGAACTGCGACAGCGAGGTGGCGTTGAACAGCGGCGGCTTGGAGACGATGAAGCGCTGCAGCGCCTCCATCATGTCGCCGGTTCGCTCGTAGCGTCGAGCGGGCGACTTCTCCAGCGCCTTCAGGATGATCGCGTCAAGCTCCGGCGTGCAGTCGGGATTGATGGAGGAGGGGGGTGGAGGGACGAGCTTCCGGATGTTTTCGAGCGTGTTGAACTCGGTGTTGCCGGTGAACGGATGCCGGTTCGTCGCCAGCTCGTAGAGGCACACCCCCACGGAGAAGACGTCGGAGCGGTGATCGACCGCCTCCCCCGAGACCTGCTCGGGAGACATGTAGTCGAACTTCCCCTGGAGCTGCTGGGAGCGGGTATCCGGACGCGGTTCGTCCTTCGGGGCCTTGGCGCGGGCGATGCCGAAGTCGATGAGCTTCACGGTGCCTTCGTGGCCGACCAGGATGTTGTGGGGAGAGACGTCGCGGTGGACGATGCGCAGCGGTTGGCCGTTCATCCCCACCTTGTGATACACGTAGTCGAGCCCTTCGCAGACGCGGGACACGATGAAGGCCGCCATGGTGAGCGGCATCGTCCGGCCGTGTTTGCGGAAGAGCTGCAGGATCGTCTGCAGGCTCTTGCCGGGGATGTACTCCATCGTGATGTAGTACGTGCCCTCGATCTGTCCCAGGTCGAAGATCTGACAGATGCTGGAATGCGACAGGGCCGAGAGGATCTTGGCCTCGTTGATGAACATCTCGATGAAGGCCTTGTCCGAGGCGACGTGCGGCAGGATTCGCTTGATCGCCAGGATCTTCTCGAATCCCTCCACCCCGAAGGCCTTCGCCTTGAACACCTCGGCCATCCCGCCAGTGGCGATCCGCTCGAGCAAGATGTGCTTGCCGAAGCGCTGGTACTCCATCGCTCGCCCGCCCCGCGACCCCCGGGCTTCCCGGGGAAGCGGGAGCCCGATTATAGGCCAATCGGATTGCGTTCCGCAAACATCAGCGCTAGCATGCGGCGGATGGAAACTCGGGATCTCGAGTTCTTCCGGAAACTGCCCAAGACCGACCTCCACGTCCATCTCGACGGGTCGTTGCGGCTCTCCACGATCCTGGAACTCGCCGCGCGACAGGGGGTTCGCCTCCCGGCGGACACCCCCGAGGGGCTGCGGGAGGCGATGCACATCGGCCAGGTCTGCGACTCGCTCGTCTCCTATCTGAGCGCCTTCGAGGTCACGCTGGCGGTGCTGCAGACCGAGGAGGCGCTGTACCGGGCCGCCTACGAGCTGGCGCAGGACGCCGCGGAAGAGAACGTCCGGTACATGGAGGTCCGCTACTCGCCGATCCTGCACACCCGCCGCGGGTTGCGGCTGACGGCGGTGGTCGAGGCGGTGACGCAGGCGCTGCGACAGGCCCAGAAGGATTTCGGCATCGATTCGGGCGTGATCATCTGCGGCATCCGCTCGATCTCCCCCGCCAGCTCGCTCGAAATGGCCCAGCTCGCCGTCGCCTACAAGAACCACGGTGTCGTCGGCTTCGACCTCGCCGGGGCCGAGTTCAACTACCCGGCCAAGGCGCACAAGGAGGCGTTCCAGCTCATCCTCAAGAACAACATCAACTGCACCGCCCATGCCGGCGAGGCGTACGGTCCGGAGAGCGTGGCGCAGGCCATCCACTACCTCGGCGCCCACCGGATCGGCCACGGCGTCCGCCTGCGGGAGGATGGCGACCTGCTGAACTACGTCAACGACCACCGCATCCCCCTCGAGATCTGCCCCTCGTCCAACGTCCAGACCGGCGCCGTGCCGTCGATCGATCAGCACCCGATCCGGTTCCTCTACAACTTCGGCGTCCGCGTGACGGTCAACACCGACAACCGCCTGATCACCGACACCTCCGTTTCGCAGGAGCTCTGGCTGCTCCACAAACAGCTTGGCTTCGCCCTCGACGAGATCCGCCAGATCGTGATCTGGGGGTTCAAGAGCGCCTTCCTGCCGTTCCACGTCAAGCAGCGCACGCTTCGGGCGGTGAGCCAGGAGCTGGACCGTCTGATGCACGGCCGGACGCCCGAGGAGCGACCGCCGCTCGAGGAGAACGGGGACGAGCCGCGCGGGCCGTCCCATGTCCCGGCGACGTCGTAGCGGCCGGCCGGGGTCGCCCGCGCGGGGGAGAGGATGTACACCCGCCCCACCAGGTCCACCCGCCCGTCCGGCCGCCGTTCCGCCGGCGCGGTCGCCCTGCTCGTGCTGCTCGGCACCTGCCGTCCGCCCGACCTCACCGCCTCCGGCGGCTGCATCCCGTGGACGGAGGGGTCGCTCTCGCGGCGTGTCGCCGCGGCGGAGGGGGGGCCGGCCGACGCGTCCGCCACGGCGGGGGACGCCGAGCCGGCGGTGGTGGACGCGGGTCCGCCGCGGGTCGCCAGCCTGCCGCCGCTGCGCGTGCGTCTGGCCCTGCGTCCCGGCGCCGTCGGCGT
>Ga0209162_1002170_pt1 | contig 17736 bp, 14 predicted proteins | sample YNPNPMetaG_FD_187121 | JGI IMG/M metagenome (GOLD analysis project Ga0209162, IMG submission 187121) | Anoxygenic and chlorotrophic microbial mat microbial communities from Yellowstone National Park, USA - YNP NP MetaG (SPAdes) (version 2) ... | reverse complement strand
GAAGCGGCAAAACAGGGACTGGCAGCATGTGGAGGGTAAGGATGCGGACTGGCAGACTCGCAGGCGAAATCGGTTTGTGGGGTATGGTGCTGGTGCTGGTGCTTCTGTCCATCATCGCCTTCGCCCAGCTGCCGGCGCGTCGCCCGCTGGTGGTGCTCTTCCCCGAGAAGGTGGAGGCAAAAAAGGACCAGCCCGACCCGAACGTGGGCATCGCCACACCGCTGGCGCAACTGCTGGAGGAGACCCGGCGGGTGGATGTGCTTATTTACGACCCTTCTGCTCCGTATATCCAGCGGCTCGTGCAGGAAGGGAGCCTGAAAGCATCGGACGTTGGCGCGCAGCTTTCCGACGAACAGAAACGGCGAATCGTGCAGGCTCTTGGCGGGGAGTTCGCGCTGACGGTGCGCGCTGCCTGGTCGGATAAACCGCCGGTAATGCCCAAAGGCAAGAAGAAGATAGACCCCAGCCTGTTGCAGAATCTGCCAACCAGTTCGGTGATCGTGGTCTCTGCGGTATGGATGCCGGTGGGAGGTGGGCGAGCCTGGCAGGTGCAGCTGGAAAGCCAGCCAGTGCAACGCGCGCTGGCTGGGGGTGGAATGACCGTAGACCCCGTGAGCACTGCACGTACCGCCGCCAGCAATCTGGTTGCCCGATTGATCGCCGAGCCTCTGGCGACTCTGGCGCGTGTGGACGTCACGCAGAAAGAGGCACAATCGGCTCAGCAGGGTACAGCCGCCGCAACGGATGCAAACACGCTCATGAAGCAGTTTTTAGAGGAAGGGCAGAAGTACGCCCGAGCAGGCGACCTCGCCAATGCGATAGAGTCCTACCGTAAAGCGGCGGATGCAAAGCCCACAGACCCCGAGCCACGCCGACGCCTGATAGAGGCGTATCTGCAGAGACGGATGGAGGATGCGGCACTCGCAGAGGGCATGCGTGCTGTGCAGATAGTGTCGGACAGCACGCCTTTGCTTTTGGCACTGGCGGATGCCTACATGAGTGCAAACCGTCTGGACGAGGCGGAGACGATGTACCGCCGAATGCTGGAGCGCGCCCCGCAGAACGTTGCTGCCTGGTTGCATCTGGGCGACCTGTTGTGGAACCGTGCCCGCATCACCGAGGCGGAGGAGTGCTATGCACAGGCTGCACAGAAATCGCCCACGGATACCGAGCCGTTGATGCGTCTGGCGAAGCTGTACCTCGCTCGCGCTCAATTTGCACGGGCGCAGGAGGTGGTGGGCAACCTGTATGCCCTCCTGCCCGAAGAGGACGAAACACGGCGGGGCGAAGTGTACGCTACCCTGGCAGATGGCGTGGAGACAGGTATCACTCAGATCGCACAGCGCATTCAGGAGGCGATAGCTTCCTACAGCAACGGGGGCGTGACGCTGGAAACCCTTTTCAAAACGCTCAAAGGGCTTGAGGCACAGTGCAACGACCTACAGAGGTTCACCCAGTCGCTCAAGCCTGTTCCGCGCGTGCTCGACGCGCACCAGCGGTTCCAGCTCGCGGTCAGTCTGTTACAACAGTCACTGGGTAGCCTGCTTTCCTTTGCCGAGACCAAAGAAACACGCTATCAAGAAGAAGGGATGCTCCTGCGCAGTGAAGCCCTGCGCGAGCTAGCGAACGCCTCTCGTGCGCTTCGCAGTGCGGGTATCAAGTAAGAACACTCTGCTGGCCTAGCCCACGTTAGAATAATCCTCGCTACCCCAATGGATGTTTAGTCTTCTCTCAAACATCCGTCAACCTGATCTTTGAAAGGCGACGGCAAACCAAGACGCAAGTTATCAAACATTGCCCCAAAGGGGGCACTACTTCGGCTTTACTGGATTGGGAGAACCTCCTGCAGGGGTTGCCCCGGCAGCGGCGGGTCGTCTGCTATCTGGTAAGGCTCGCATTCGGTCGCGCGCTTTTGCTGCGAGTGGTCCCTTTGGAGCATCGTAAATCGCTTGCAGGTACCAGCGTCGCGCATCGTCGTAGCGTTTCTGTTTTTCGCAAATAGCACCGATTTGAAAAGCGACCTGCGCCTTGTCCTCACCAGCTGGAGCAGCGCGGTATGCTTCTTCCAGCAGCTCCCGCGCTTTTTGTACGCTTCCTTTGCGCTCGGCTTCGTTCGCCTGCATCAGCATCTTTTTCCATTCCGGTTGCTGCGGACTGGACGTTTTGGAGGTCTCCTTTGCCGCAGGTGTTTTGCCGGGCGTGGGCGTTTGGGCGAAGCTCGCAGACGCTAGCAGCACCAGCAATGCGAATATCCCCACCCCCCACTTCAGCACAGCTTGCATCTCCCTCCTCCTCGGTGAAATGGTACCACTAATACTCTGCAGCGGCACCGGTTTGCCCCTGCACAGAGCCCTTGGGCGTCTGGATCGGCGCGGTGGTCTGCGGGGCACCTGTTGGCGAGGGCGGCGGCGCCGGATTGCGGTTCATCATGTACCACCCAATCGCAACAATCGCTATTACTACTACCACGAGGATGGCAATAGCGGTTGGCAACGGGATTTCTTTAGACTTTCCCATCCGTCTCCTCCTCCGTACGGATACAAAGCCCCCCGCCCGGCGCGGGGGGCTTCCACTTCATGTTATGGGTGCAGACTGAAGTCGTAATCGGGGCGGAACAGCCACAGATGGCAACCGTCCGTCCAGGCGTACTTCGGGAACCCCTGCGGGTCGTAACCGGTGTACGGGTCCACGCTCCAGTCGGTATGCACGTCCTGGTTGGGGCTGGTTACTGCACCCAGGCGGCGCCACTTGGCGTGCCCGTCGGTCATGACGAAGTTCGCACCGTTGTTGTGGATCCACTGCGTGCCGTCGTGTCCGAACCATGCGCTGGTTCCACCGTTGCCCGGTTGACAGCCATTATTCCACGGTTTGTAGCGGCAGGTGGGATCCGCGGGGTCTCGACAGACGAGAGCGGGCTGCGTGAGCGCGAACCCTTCCTTTTGCACCTTGCCACGTGCTTCCCAGACAAGAGTAAGTTCCGCAGGAGCCACGATACCCGCCTGAGGATACTGCATCAGCAAGCCGTTATAGTTGTAAGAGATCTTGCCCCACGGCTTGCGAGGCGCCGCGTACAAACTCGGCAGATTCAACCGGCTGGGTGTACCGGAAGGACATGCCCAGATATCCATGTTCTTCATGTAGGGCAGGGTGCTGTTTGCCCAGAAATTGGGGTAGGACTGGCACCGGAAATTGTCCGGTGGGCAGATGTCAGGGCGCCAGTCGGCGGGAAAAGCATGCCAGTAGTTCCACAGCCAGCCGTTGCTGGTGTAGCCTCCGGCGAGTGGGAAGAGCTCATCGTAGTCCTGCGTGTACATCAGAAACGCAAGACCAATCTGCTTGGTGTTGGACAAACAGCTGGATTGCCGCGCTTTTTCGCGCGCCTGTGAGAAGACGGGGAACAGGATGGCTGCCAGTATCGCGATAATCGCGATAACGACCAGCAGCTCGATCAGCGTAAACGCACGTCGGTTCATGTTGGTGCCTCCTTCACCTAATGAGATGAAAATGTTTCTGTTTGTTGTTGCGCCTACGTCCTACCTATCAAAGAAGATTGGTTATAGTCTACTAGAAACATACTTCTTCTGTCAAGCTTTTTTGCTCGTGCACCAACCTGTTTTTTCGGCAGTTGCTTTTTGTGCCCGTCTCCGGTATAATCTTGTGAGGAAAAACGTCCGATACCATATAGGAGTGAAGGAGGCATCTGCTTTGGCGCAGATTCAGGTTCTACCGAACGAGTCTCTGGATAGTGCCTTAAAGCGGTTCAAGAAGGAATTGCAGAACGCGGGCATCCTGAAAGAGTATAAGGAGCACGAGCACTATACAAAGCCCAGCGACAAACGCCGCAAACAGGAGGCGGCACGCAGGCGCAAGCAACGCTCGAAATAGGAAACCGTTTTGCCGCATCGACACCGCGATGGTTTCTCTGCCGTTCAGCGAAAGCCGTGCAGTCGTATCTTGCTCGCCTGAGAAGGCATGAGGAGCTGAGCCAACCAGACCGATGAACAAACGAAGTGAACGTCAACGGCTACGCGCAGTATCTCACTGGCTGCGGTACCGATTGCTTCCGCGCTGGGATTGGCAGCGACTGGGCATCGCAACGGTCACCATCGCGGTGTTGTGCCTTGTCTTTTCGGGGCGATTCATCCCCGATAAAGTTACCCTTCAGGTAGGGGACATCAGCCCCCGTGAAATCCGCGCCCACCGCACCGTCCGCTATGTGGACGTGGAGGAGACCCGCCGCCTGCAGGAGGTGGCGGCAAAACAGATAGACACCGTTTACGAGTCACTGCCATTTGCCCGGGTGGACGCCGAGCGCAGTGTGGAGGACGCCTTCGAACTCATCTCCCGCGCACGTAGTATGCGCCCGCCCGAAGCTTCTCGCTGGCTGGCTCAGCAGCTGTCCTTCCTGTCTGCCGACCTCGTACGTGCCGCGCTCACCGTACCGGCATCCGACCTGCAGAAGGCTCGTGAGGTGGCAGTGGCGCAGGTAGACGAAGCGATGCAACGCGAAATCCGCGCCGATACCACCGACCTGGCGGAGCGCAAACGGGCAGTGCAGGCGGCTTGCATTCGGGATCTGGGACAGAACATGCTGGGCAGGCTCGCCGCTGCGATAGGCGTCCATGCCCTGCGCCCCAACCGTGTGCCCGACGTTGCCCGCACGGAGGCTCTGCGCGAACGCGAGCGCAGGAAGGTGCCCCCGGTGTACCGCACACTGGTGGCGGGCGACGTGGTGATTCGGCGGGGCGAGCGTGTGACCGAGCAGCATATTGAGATGCTCACCGCGCTGGGTATGCGCAACCCTCGCCTGCACTGGGCGAGTGTGCTTGCCATCCTGATATTGGTGACGATGCTGGTGGTGCTGGCGGCGTTACACATTGCCCACTATCATCCCCGGGTGTATCAACAGCCGCGCCAGTTGTGGTTGATTTCGGTGGTGGTGGCTGTCAGTGCGCTGGGTGTCAAGCTGGGCAGTAGTTTGCTGGGGCTGCCTCTATCGGGGGTGCAGCTGGGCTACCTGACCGTGATGAGCACCACGATGGCGGGCATGTTGCTGGCGGTGCTGGTATCGCCGCACCTCGCGACGTTGCTGGTGGGTATGCTGGCGATACAGTCCGCCCTGTTGATGAACGGCGAGATGCGCTTTGCGGCAATCAGCTTGATGAGTAGTCTGGTGGGCATCTACTCGGTATGGCGGTTGCATGACCGTTACGACCTGCTGCGAGCGGGAGCGTGGATTGGTGGAACCTCGCTGGTGCTGACGTGGGTGCTCGGCTGGATGAATCAAGAAACCGTCACCGAGATGAGTGTAGGGTCGGCATGGGCGATATTGATGAGCGTGCTGGCGGTGGGCGGTTTTGCGTTGTTTTTGGCGGTACTGGAGCGTCCCTTTGGGGCAGTGACGCATCTGCGCCTGCTGGAGCTCAGTTCGCCGGAGCACCCGCTCCTGAAAGAGCTGATGTTGCGCGCGCCCGGCACCTACGCACACAGCATTATGGTGAGCCACCTCGCGGACGCCGCCGCGAAAGCCATCGGCGCGGACAGTCTGCTGGCGCGAGTGGGATGCTATTACCACGACGTGGGCAAGATGCGCCGTCCGGAGTTCTTCATCGAGAACCAGCGCGTGGAGAACGTACACGACCGGTTGACCCCTTCGCTGTCTGCACTCATTATTGCAGCGCACGTCAAGGATGGTGTGGAGCTGGCGGAGCAGTATCGCCTTCCCCGTCCCATTCGCGACATCATCGCCCAACATCACGGCACCAGCCTTATCTCTTTCTTCTATCAGCAGGCACTGGCGGGCTGTGAGATGCATACCCCTGTGCTCGAGCAGCAGTTCCGTTACAGCGGGCCCAAGCCTCAGAGCAAAGAGGCGGGCATTGTGATGCTGGCGGACGCAGTAGAAGCGGCGTCGCGTTCGCTATCACGCCCGACACCAGCGCGCATCGAGAGCCTGGTGCAACATATTATTCAGGAAAAGATAGCCGATGGGCAGCTGGATGAATGCAGTTTAACATTCAGTGAGGTACATAAGATTCAGGAGGCGTTTTGCCGATTACTGGTAGCGATGCTGCATTCTCGTGTGGAGTATCCTTCATCGGCAGCGGTGACCCATGCAGATTACGATTACGAATCGACAGCCACACCGCCTGAAACGGTCGTGGATGCGCCGAGCGATACGCCTCTTACTGCGCCAGGAAGGCTGGAGTAAGGGAGACGTTAGCATCGTGTTGACGGATGATGAAGAGGTACGTTCTCTAAACCGCACCTATCGTGGGAAGGACGAGCCGACAGATGTGCTCTCTTTCTCTCTGCGCCAGGTAGCGGCGGGGGAGACGACGGTAGACCTCTCCTCGCTGGAGGAAGAACTGGCTCTGGGTGAGGTTTACATCTCCATTCCCACCGCCATGCGCCAGGCGCAGGCAGGAGGGCGCACGCTGGAGGAGGAAGTGGCTTTCCTGGCGGTGCATGGGGTGCTGCATCTGCTGGGTTATGAAGACGAAAGCCAGGAGGGTTACGAGCAGATGTACCGCCGGGGCTGGGAGGTGGTACATGCCGCCCGACCGGGAAGTGATACCGTATGAGAATTGCCAAAAACCCGCTGGATAGCTTCCGTTATGCCGTCGAGGGCATCATCTATACCTTCCGCACCCAGAAGCACATGCGCTTTCACTTTTTCAGCGTGGCGCTGGTGCTTCTGGCGGGTTTGCTGTTTCGGCTGGACAAAGCGGAGATGGTCATCCTGCTGTTCACCGTGTCGCTGGTGCTGGTCGCGGAGATGTTCAACACGGCAGTGGAGGCCATTGTGGACCTGATCACGGATACCTATCATCCGCTGGCGAAACTGGCAAAGGATGTGGCAGCGGGCGCGGTGCTGGTTACCGCTGTAAACGCTATCGTGGTGGGCTTCCTTCTGTTCCTCACCGAACAACATCTGGACGAAATCCGCCTGAATCTGCAGGAGCATAAACCCGAGCCTATCGTCACGCTGGTGGTAGGCACCGTACTGCTGTTGCTGATTATCATTCTGGGCAAGATTTTCGGGCGGAAAGGCTCGCTGCTGCACGGAGGAATCATCAGCGGGCACAGTGCCCTGGGCTTTTTCATGGCAATGACCATCATCTTCCTCTCCAATAACCTGTTGATGGCGATACTCGCGTTGAGCATGGCGGTGTTGATTGCCCAGAGCCGGGTGGAAGGGCGCATCCACAGCTTGCAGGAAGTGCTGCTGGGCGCACTGATAGCCGTGCTGCTGGCAGGAGCCATCTACTGGCTGGCATGAACGAGGAAGGAGGCGCAAGAGCAACCTTGACAATGCAGAAAGAAGAGTCCGACAGTCCCAGTCCCAGACCTTACCGCTGGATATGGCTGATGTTGCTGGTCGCTGGCGCGCTGTACGCGCAGGGAACGTCCCCAGCGGAACAAACCATCGGACAAACGCATTACCTTCGCGACCTGCTCTGGGTGGTCGTGCTGATACTGGCGACCGCCTTCTTCGCGATGGTGGATAGCGCACTGCGCGCAATGCATGGTACTCGCGTGCGTGAGCTGGTAGAGGAGGGCGTGCCCAACGCGCGGCTGGTGGAGAGACTTCTGTCCGACCCCGACCGTTCGATCGCCACCGCGCAGATTGGCATGGTGCTGAGCAGTTTCCTGGCGGCGGCAGTGGCAGCAACAGGGCTATCGCAGGGAGTGGGTGTACTCCTCCAGCTCCTCTCGGATGCCGGCTGGTGGCAACGGCAGTCTGAGCCGTTAGCCGTGTTTGTTGTCACTGTGCTGACGGGTTTACTCGCGCTGGTAGTGGGTACTCTGGTGCCTCGCACCATCGCCGAGAAATACGCGGAAAAAGTCGCCTTGCGGTTGGCGCGTCCGCTGTGGGTGTGTGCATGGATTCTGTCGCCCCTGGTGTCAGTCGTTATCGCCCTTAGCAATGCGATGGTAAAGCCGTTTAAGGTGCAGGTGGACTTCTCGCCGCGCGTGCTGACCCCCGAAGAGATTATCAGCCTGGTGGACGCTGGTGAAGAGCAGGGGGTGATCGAGGAAGAAGAGCGCGAGATGATTCAGTCGGTGCTCGAGTTCCCCGATACCATCGTGCGCAAGGTGATGACCCCGCGCATCGACATGCACTGCGTGCCGGTAGACGCCTCTCTGCAGGAGGTGCTGGACATTATCCGTAACACGGGACATTCGCGTATCCCCGTGTACGAAGGCACAGTGGACAATATCGTGGGTATCGTCTACGCCAAGGACCTGCTGAGGCTGTACCCGCACCTGGAGCCGTTTGACCTGCGCAAGGTGATGCGCCCTCCGTACTTCATCCCCGAAACCAAGAAGGTGGACGAGTTGATGCGGGAGTTCCGCGCGAAGAAGACACAGATTGCCATCGTCCGCGACGAGTACGGTGGCACATCGGGGCTGGTCACACTAGAGGATATTCTGGAAGAGCTGGTGGGCGAAATCCACGATGAATATGACACCGAAGAGACGCCGTTCGAGCAGCTGGATAGCCACACTTACCGCGCCGACGGACGTACACCGGTGGACGACGTGAACGATAAAACCGGCTTGCACCTGCCCACGGACGAGTACGATACCATTGGCGGGTTCGTATTCGGGCTGTTCGGCAGACCCGCGCAGGCGGGCGAACAGATTGCCTACGGTCGAGCCAATTTCGTGGTAGAGGAGGCGGACGGCAGGCGCATCCGCAAACTGCGCATCGAGGTCACTCCGACCGAAGCGCAGGAGGAAGAAGCGGAGGAACCGCAGGAGAGCACGCTGTAGTGGCGTCCTTGCTTGAAACGGAATACTTGACATCCCTGAACCGACTTGCTACAATGAAGATACATTAAACGATTAATCATGGTGAGTGTTGCCATGCCCGTTCAACGCAAACGATGCACCATCAAAGAAGTGGCTGCACGCAGCGGGGTGTCCGTAGCAACGGTTTCTAATGTATTGCAGAACAAGAGCCACCTCTACTCCCCGGAGACCGCCGAACGCGTTTGGCAGGCGGTACGCGAGCTGGGTTACCGCCCCAGCTCGGTGGCGCGCAGTCTCATCCGCCAGAGAACCGATACCATCGGAGTCATCCTGGAAGAGCGGCACGAGCTAGTGCTGGACCCTTACGTCATGGGCGTACTGGAGGGCATGTTGGAATACACCGTGCCGCGGAACTATCCCATTAAAATAGTGAGCATGTTGTATCAACAAAGTCCCGACAGCTTTCTGGCGCATGTGGACGATGGCTCGGTAGACGGGGTAGTGCTCGTTGCACCACGCACCTATAGTGCTGCACTACAATGGGCACAGGAGTCGGGTATACCAGCGGTAGTGGTAGGCAGCACGCCGCCGGATACGCCTCTGCCCTGTGTGGACGTGGACGACGGCGCAGCCATCTACCAGGCAGTGCGCTGGCTAATCGAGCTGGGACATCGGCGTATCGGGCACATTGCCGGTCCGCAGACGCAGTGGAGCGGGAAGAGGCGATTGCAGGCGTATCATCACGCGATGCGGGATGCCGGTATCGAAGTGAAGCCAGACTGGATTGCTGAAGGCATATACACGCCCCCATCCGGTAAGGAAGCGATGGAGCGATTGCTTCAGGTATCGCCCCCGCTGACTGCAGTCGTGTGTGGCAACGACTGGATGGCAATGGGTGCTATGGAAGCCATCTATCAAAAGGGGTTACGTGTGCCCGAAGACATTTCCATTATCGGCTTTGACGATATCGATACAGCGCAATGGGTCACTCCTCCGCTTACCACCATGCGTCAGCCAACCCGACAAATCGGTGCGAAAGCGGCGGAGTTGTTAATCAACCAGATAGAAACCGGCAAGCGCGGGAACGAAATCGCGTTGTTCTCTGCCGAGATGGTTGTTCGTCAGAGCGTCGCTCCGCCGAAGTAAAGGCATCCCAGGCAGAAAGGACTCTTCCTTCCTGACCCCGAATCGCTAATCAGAGCACGACGAAAACTCACCTCAGCGAGGAGGGGTGACCGATGGCACATCCGAAAAACCCGCCTGTTAACCGACTGAAGGGCGACCTGCCTAAAATCGGCATTCGTCCCACCATCGACGGAAGACGGCAGGGCGTCCGCGAAAGCCTGGAAGGGCAAACGATGGCGATGGCTCAAGCGGTCGCCAAACTGCTCACCGAGAATCTGCGTCATGCCTGTGGCTTGCCTGTGGAGTGCGTGATTGCGGATACCTGCATTGGTGGACTGGCAGAGAACGCCGCCTGCGAGCAAAAGTTCCAGCGGGAGGGCGTTGGCGTTAGCATTACAGTGACCCCTTGCTGGTGCTATGGCTATGAAACAATGGACTTCGACCCCTATCGCCCGAAGGCGGTTTGGGGGTTCAACGGCACGGAGCGTCCGGGAGCCGTGTATCTGGCGGCGGTCATGGCAGCACACGCCCAGAAGGGCTTGCCCGCCTTCAGCATCTACGGGCGCGATGTGCAGGACGCTACCGATACCTCCATTCCCGACGACGTGAAAGAGAAACTGCTGCGCTTTGCCAGAGCAGGGCTCGCCGTTGCCACCATGCGCGGGAAGAGTTACGTGTCGATGGGCAACGTGTCGATGGGCATTGCCGGCTCGCTGGTAGACCAGGACTTTCTGCAGCGATACCTGGGCATGAGTGTGATGACCGTCGACATGGTGGAGTTCGTGCGGCGCATGGAGCGCGGCATCTACGACGAAGAAGAGTTCCGCCGCGCGATGGCGTGGGTGAAAGAGTACTGCAAGGAGGGTGAGGACTACAACCCGCCCGACAAGCAAATGAGCCGCGCCGAGAAAGACCGCGCTTGGGAGATCAGCGTGAAGATGGCGCTGATAGCCCGCGACCTGATGGTGGGCAATCCCAAACTGGCGCAAATCGGCTATGAGGAAGAGGCGCTGGGCTTCAACGGCATCGCGGGAGGCTTCCAGGGACAGCGCCAGTGGACAGACCATCTGCCCAATGGCGACTTCATGGAGGCAATCCTGAACTCGTCGTTTGACTGGAACGGTATTCGCCAGCCTTACATCCTCGCCACCGAGAACGACCATCTCAACGGCATCTGCATGTTGTGGGGACACCTGCTCACGGGCACGGCGCAAATCTTTGCCGATGTGCGCACCTACTGGAGCCCGGACGCCATCAAACGGGTGACTGGCTGGACGCCTACCGGCATGGCAGAAGGCGGTTTCATCCATCTCATCAACTCCGGACCCGCCGCGCTGGATGGCACGGGACAGCAGGAGATAGACGGCAAACCCGCCATCAAGCCATGGTGGGAGGTGACTTCCGAAGAGGTGGACCGCTGTCTGCAAGCCACCACCTGGCACTGCGCCATGCTGGAGTACTTCCGGGGCGGCGGCTGGTCTACCCGGTTCCTGACGCGAGGCGGAATGCCCGCGACCATGTTCCGCCTCGGACTGGTGCACGGACTGGGTCCGGTGCTGCAGATTGCAGAAGGCTATGTGGTGGAGATACCCGAAGAGGTGCACCGCAAGCTGGACGAGCGCACCAACCCCACCTGGCCCACTACATGGTTCGTGCCTAAGGTGACGGGGCAAGGGGCATTCCGCGATGTGTATACGGTGATGGCACACTGGGCAGCAAACCACGGTACGCTGAGCTATGGGCACATCGGTGCCGACCTCATCACGCTGGCATCCGCGCTGCGTATTCCCGTGGCGATGCACAATGTGCCCGCCGAGCGTATCTTCCGTCCCCATGCCTGGGGGCTGTTCGGTACCTCCGACCCCGAAGCGGCGGATTATCGCGCCTGCCAGACGTTCGGACCATTGTACGGGTGAGTTCACGGTCTATCGGGGCGCGGCGTGCCGCGCCCCCCTTACGAACGACTAACATCCCTCTGACACGACGTTAGAGACAGGCAAACGAGTGTGCTATACTGAGATAGGGGGACATAACTCCTCAGAAGGCGAGAGGTGGTGAGTAAAAAGATGCCCGTGCGTGGTATCGTTCGGGGCAATGTTATCGACCTGGCGGAACCTCTGGATCTCCCTGACGGGAGCAATGTAGAGATCGAAATACTCCTGCTCCCACCCGAACACAACCCATTCTGGGGTCTCCTGCGCGATTACGACGCGCTGCTTCATCAAATGGAACAGGAAATTATGGAGGAGCGAGAACGTGCGGAGTGGAGGTCCCTTGGTGAATCTATCTCTTGATTGACACCGATATCTGGATTGACATCCTCCGTGGCGAGATAGGGTACCCGCTCACACTGGACAACTGGCGTGAGGCACGACGTACGGACGGGAGCGTTTCCAACACCTCAAGGACAGCCATAACAGTCAGGTTGCTTTATGATAACGCCATCAAAAACACCCCTCCCAGTGCAGGAATACGAACCTCTGTCCTGTTGCTATCCATCGGAGTCACCCCGCCCGTCTCAGGGTCCCAGAGGGTGAGCCGTCCCACCTCGGACAAACGCAGACGGCATTGCCTGTCCTGGAGGGAGAGGTTTATCAGCAAATACACTATCGCGCCTTCGCGTCGGTAACGCGCCACCCAGATTTCGGGCGAGGCTGGCTCTATCTGCCCTCCACATCCCGCCAGCCGAAGGGCTGATGCCATTTCGTCACCGAGAGAGGGGAATATCTGGGCGCGACGCCTCAGGGATTGTACCAGCTGGTGTATTTGTTCATCGCTTTCGTTCCGGCTCGCAGCGTAGCGGGGCAGCTCGCCGATCAGTACAACGGTTACGCCGTTTTGTACCATTTTGAGTATCTGCTGCAGGGTAGCCGTATGGACGGCGTCGGTAGACGGGATGACCAGCGCCTTATAGCGTTCCTTCGCTACACGGAATTGTCGCCTGCCGATTTGCGCTTTCTGGATAGCCGCTTCGTCCAGGATGTCAAAATCTATCTGGTGTTGCAGCAGCCAACGGCACAGATTCACAAAGCCGTCGTCTATTTCGTTCAGTCGGCGGCTGGGATGGGGTTGATACATCGAGAGGGTGGTGGGATAGAAATTCGCCTGCACACCGGCGACAGGATACAAAACCGCCACGTCGCACTCATGCTGCGCCTCGCGCAGGAGCAGGCTCAGTCGCCCTACGTAGGCGTTGTACGCGGCGTAGTCGGTGCGCCGTTGTTCTGTGTTGTTTGGGTGTGTCGCGCCGTAAGGGTCGGGATAGTATGAGGTGATGGTGTTGATGCCCAGCAGATATTGCAAACTCGCGGTGGCTTTCATCTGCGCCAGCGTTGCTCGTCTGCCACTCATCTGCTCGGCGAAGTCTGAGGTCTCGCTCATGGTTGCGGTGCGCCCCATCAGATGCGCTGCTGAGGATATCAGTTTGGGCACCAGAAAGCCGTTACCCATCGCCAGCGCAAGGGGGTCTGAGGACAATATATCGATGCCCGGGATGTCCATCCGTCGCAGGCAGGTGAAGAGGTCGCCATAGTACATCACGTGCCAGAGCAGTTTCTCTTCCGCCAGCAGGTGCCCGCTGGAGGCGATACCATGCTTGCGGCACCATTGTTGAATCTGTCCCAGATAACGTTCCGCCACCAGCTGCGCCACCACTTCGTAGAAGTCACACCGCACACCCCTGTGGCTGCCTGTATCGGTATACAGGCTCTCCAGATGGGGCATCAGGTCGTAGCCCTTCCGCCGTTTGAATTGTTCGGGCAGGTCCTCCACCCAGGGCAGGGCGGGCAGAGCGTCGGCGGGCGGACGGATATAGGTCGTCATCAGCGAAGGCTCGTCGGTGAAGATGGCATGTATTCGCTTGCCCAGATTGGGAATGCGACGGGCGTACGCCTCATGGGTAACCTCAATGAAGATGCGCGTCGCCATGGGATGGAGCAGGTTCACGTAGCGCCGCTTCTTGTAGACGTTCTCGGTGCAGTGCGTGCCCTCGTACATGCGCTGTACTTCGTAGCGTGGCTTGCCGTCCGCACCTGCTTTGCGCACCAGACCAATTGCCTCCAGGTCGGGGTTGCGCTCCAGCACCAGTCCACCAGCTGCGCCGCTGGGATAACCCTCTTCATCGTAAAGCCACAGATGCAGTCCCAGCTCCTCTGCCACCTTCAGCCCTGTGAGGAAAATGCGCCATTGTTCCTCGCTACGCATGTAGTCTTTAAAGCTGACGTTGCACACCAGCCCGCCGATACCCGTTGCCTTGAGCCATTCCAATCGCTGGCGAAGGGATGCTTCATCTGTGCCAAAGCTGTCGAAATTGTGAATAATCTGCAGCGTGCGGTATCGATCGGACGGGTTCCGAAACTGCTCGTGCAGGGTGCTTGCTTGCATGGGATTCATGGCTTGTCTCTCCTGCTCTGGCTGTGGGCTTTTCCCCGTACTTCGCGATGGATGCAGGAGTAACCTTCTCTGGTCTCATCACCGGCGAGGAAACAGGAGAACGCTTCTGAAACGACTAATCCATTGGATGGATGGGAACAGTAGTTCAGGGTGTGGACAACCAAATAGATTCCGAACGGCGTGCCGACCGCAAGGCATGGGCGCTCATCCTTGCCGTCGTGCTGTTTACGCTACTGCCTTACCTCTTCGGGGCGTGGCTGTCGTTAGGGCGAAAGTACTTCTGGATAAACCATAACATTGACGACAATTGCGTGTATCTGGCATGGATACGGCAGGCCTGGGAAGGGCACTTCTTTTTCGAGAACCGCTTCACTACCGACCCTCAACCGCGCCTTTCCACAAACCTCTTCTTTTGGGCAATCGGCACAATAGCCCGCTGGACGGGATTGCCTGTACTGTTCCTGTTCCACGCGGCACGGATGGGGCTGGGCGTTGTCTGGTTATGGACGCTGTGGCTGTTGTACAAACGGCTTCTGCCGAACGGTGCACGCATGCCTGCGCTGTGGCTCGCGTGCGTCTCGGCAGGGCTGGGGTGGCTGTTCTGGCGAGATGCGGGCATTGACGCGCCCATCGACACGTGGCAGGTGGAGGCGTTTACCTTCCTGTCGCTTTACCTGAACCCCTTGTTCGTGGTGGGTACGCTTTTGATGACCGCCTGTATCTACGACCTCTGGCGGGCGGTGCAGGAGAGGAGATGGGTTTACACGGTACGGGCGGGAATCTGGGCACTGTTGGTTGGGAACATCCACTCTTACGATGTGATACAGGTGGCGGGGGCGTGGCTGGCGTTCCTGGTGGTCAGCAGCTTTGTTCAAAGGCGCTTTGACCGGCAACGGTGGCTGATGGGGCTGACCGCGGGGGCAATCGGTTTGCCAACGGTTGCCTATCAGTACTGGCTGTACCGCGTGGACCCCATCTTCCGCCACCGTGCGGATGTGCCTACATCTGCGCCTCCGTTGTGGCACGTGTTGGCAGGCTACGCACCTCTGCTGATTCTGGCTGTAGCTGCCGTGTGGGTAACCGTGCGCGAGCGACGGCACCGCGAGGAGCCTTTTCTGCTGCTTTTCTGCTGGGCAGTAGTGGGCATCGGCTTGCAGTATCTACCCAGAATCTTCTCCGCGGCGGGTATCCATCTGCCTATGATGTTCGAGCGCAAGATGGTGATGGGTGCCCATCTGCCGTTGTGCGCACTGGCGGGATGGGGGCTGTGGTTGCTGGTGCGCCATCTGCCTGCCCGACGTGCCTTGCTGGTGACTGCGCTGGTCATCGCGCTGACTACCCCCAGCAACGTGCGCTGGCTGATTCGCGATGCCCACAACCTCATCCGCAACATGGCGAACACCGGTATGCACCGCGCGTATATGGAGCCGGAGGAATGGGAAGCCATCCAGTGGTTGGCGCGGGACACCAACCCGGAGGAGGCGGTGCTGACGTTCCCCTCGTTCGGAGTATTCGTTCCACCGTTTGCGGGCAATCGGGTGTACGTCGGGCACTGGGGTGAGACACCGCAGTTTGCCGAGCGACTGCGCGAGACTCTGCGCTTTCTGGATGCCCGCCGAAGCGATGAAGAGCGCTACGAGCTGCTGCGCCGCGCGAGAGTTAAGTACATCGTGGCATTCACGCCGGAATTGCAAGGCTGGTTCGGGGTTCCCCTGCGCGATTTTGTCGCCCAGCCGCTTCGGGGTACGGAAGTGGTCTTCCAGAATCGGCTGATAGTGATACTGAAGGTTCCCTGAATCGTCTGGAAGACCTTCCTGTTACTGCCAGAACTGATAGGTGGGCACATCGTAGAGGATACCCACGATGTTGGCGATACTGCCCACCACGAACTGCCCCAGTATCAGTCCAAAGAAGAAGGGCAGGGAACGGCGGTACAGCCTCAGCCCGCCATACCGCAAGAGAAACACTTTGACCAGCCAGGCGATAAACAGGGGCATCCACACTAGATTCATCTCCCAGCTGCCGCTGACCGCAAAGCCCAGCGGATGGAAGGGCCACCACGTGAACCGCGTGCGCATGAACTGCAGGAAAAAGGAAATCAACAAGCCGACGCCAATAGCGAGCGTGGCGGTGATGTTGGCATCGGTGGGCATCTGTAGCCATGTGCTGAGGCGGGTGTAGGACTCGCCTCCGAAGGAGGCACGTGACTTGCTCACTGCACCGTAATCGTAGTTCAGGTGAAGCATCGCCCAGAAAGCCGCCAGCGAGCCGATAATACCTGCAAATATCATTCCCCAGTACCAGCCCCGCAGGTTAGAACGAGTCTGCTCTGCCAGTTTGAATGCTTCCAGCTGGTGTGGCATCGGGTGGCTGCGGTAGGCGCGGTTTATGGTGTAAAGCAGAGACATGGCGGTTAAATCGGAGTGGCTGAACTGCCGTGTGCCGAACACTTCGGGCAGGATGGAATCGGGACCGGTGAAGTGCAGGTCATGCACTGGCGTGCCGAACTCCGCCCTCATGCGTGTGATGGCGATGGCAAGCACGAAGTAAATGGCAAAGAAGGCAATCCCCAGTCCCCAGCTCATGCCCAGCAGCTTACCGAAGTACACCAGAAACGCCATGCCCGCGAGAATACCCAGCACCGCCCAGCGGTAGCGAATGGGTTCGTCGGAGTCGTCGATCGTAGAGGGCAACCCTGCGGCGCGCCTCAGCACCTCGCGCAGGTAGTCACGGCTCAGCCAAATGCTGAACAGGAAGAACATCAGGTATGCGCCAAAGCACTGGTTGTTATCATAGGGGAAGCGCGGGTCCCGGTCCCATGCCATCGCCACCGAAAGCACCCGTTCCATCTTCCACACGATGTAGAAAAACCAGCAGGAGAAGAGGAAATCCACCGGCAGCAACATACCAAATCCTATCATAAATGGATACCACGAAACGGGCGTCCAGCCGATAGCGTTCCACGGCTTTTGAGTCAGCAGCGGACCCAGGTCAAAATAGCTCAAATCTCCCATGCCCGGGCTGAGCACGCGCGGCACTGATGGAGCCCACAGGTGCAGGATGTTGAGCGTATCGGCGGTGCCTGCCAGCAAGAAAGCGAACCAGAACAGCCGGTTGCGAAGAACGGAAGGTACACGCCCCTGGTCCACTCCTTCCGTGATGACCAGAGGCAGAGCGATGACGGGATAGGTGAGACGTTCACGGTGCGTCCATTGCTTGCGCAGTAGCACGTTGATACACAGCATCACGAACAGGGAGACGCACAGGAACAGGCTCCACATCAGCACGGGTATCGCCCAGCCGAGGATATACTGCGCGCGGTAGAAGGTATCGTTGCCCTGGAAGTAGCCGGTGTACACCTTCGGGTCGGAGACCATCAACCACTTGGGCAGATACTGGAAGAACAGCTCCTGCCAGCGGTTGGAAGAGTCGGCGAAGCGGAAAGGCCAGGCGAGGGTG
>Ga0209162_1002168_pt1 | contig 17751 bp, 9 predicted proteins | sample YNPNPMetaG_FD_187121 | JGI IMG/M metagenome (GOLD analysis project Ga0209162, IMG submission 187121) | Anoxygenic and chlorotrophic microbial mat microbial communities from Yellowstone National Park, USA - YNP NP MetaG (SPAdes) (version 2) ... | reverse complement strand
CGGGGGTTCAGATATGGGGACAGGCACGATGTCCGGTATAACGATCAGGAACGTTCAACGTCCAACGTTCAACTCTCAACTTTCAATGGGGTGACCGAAAGGGCGCATCGTGGGCGGTATATGGAGACAGACACGAAATTTGGGCGAGCGGGGGCTGAGATATGGGGACAGACACGATGTCCGGTATAACGATCAGGAACGCTGAACGTGAAACGTTCAACTCTCAACTTTTAACGGGATGACCGAAAGGGCGCATGGTAGGGAGGGATATGGGGACAGACACACAAGTTGGGCCACTGAACTTTTGACCCGGGGCCAAATATGGGGACAGACAAGTTGCTTGAGGGCCGCCAGATAATAGAGGGACAGGCACGATATTGTGATATGGGGACAGACACGATGTCCGATATACCGGTTAGGAACGTTCAACGTGAAACGCTCAACTCTCAACGTTCAACGAGGTGACCGAAAGGGCGCATGGTGGCCGGGATATGGGGACAGACACGAGTTACGGCGACAGGTATCACTGGGCTGTTCATGGCGCTGCGGAGGCGTCGCTATCTGCAGCGTCAGTATTTTTGAGGTGGTTTGATGTGGGAGGATTTTTGGATGCGGCGGAATCGCAGCAGATATTTTCCAGCCCGGCGGCGCAGAGATTTCTGATCAACGGGCGAATGCACCGCGTCTTTGCGCGTCAGGGAACTTTGGTTCCGGCTGCGCCGGGCTGGAAAATATGTGGGCGAAATCCGGAACTACGAACCAGGAACGGAATTAAGCCTTGCAGATTCAGGCCGCTTCGTACCCAGAATGGCGCAGGTTTTCGAAGCGAATTGTTGTCATGAAAGTAATGGTTAATGGGCGTGCGAAGCATTATTGCACCGTTAACTACGGCGAGCGGGGCAATGTTGTGCGGTTGATCGATCAACGGCTGCTTCCGCACCAGTTCAAAATCGTCGAGCTGCGGAGTTTTGAACAAACAGCAGCAGCGATCCGCGACATGACCGTACGCGGTGCGGGTGCGATAGGGGCGACTGCTGCCTATGGCTTGGCGCAAGGGCTCCGCCAGTTCAATGGTAACGACCCGTTCGAATTCGATCAGTGGACCCAGCACGTTTATGACACGCTGAAATCGACGCGCCCGACCGCTGTGGATTTGGTCAACGCGATGAATGAGGTCAGGGCGCGGATGCAAACGGGCCGAACCGTAGTCGAGCGCAAGACATTGGCAGTGGCCGCTGCACGCGCGTTCGCAGAGGAACAGGTCAAGCAATGCAGAGCCATTGGTGAACATGGGGCAAGGTTGATTCGGCCGGGGATGCGGATTCTCACTCATTGCAATGCCGGGTGGTTGGCTTTTGTTGATGTGGGTTCTGCCACGGCGCCGTTCTATGTGGCACAAGAGCGGGGCATCGAGTTTCACGTGTTTTGCGATGAAACCCGGCCGCGATTACAGGGAGCGGCATTGACGGCATGGGAACTTTATCAGCAGGGCATTTCGCATCAGGTGATCGCCGACAACGCTGCCGGCCATCTCATGCAACGAGGCGAAATCGATCTGGTTATTGTCGGGAGCGATCGCGTGGTGGCGCGGACGGGAGAGGTCGCCAACAAGATCGGCACCTACACAAAAGCTGTTTTGGCGGGGCGACACAGAATTCCGTTCTATGTAGCTATTCCTCTTTCGACGATTGACTGGGGATTGCCGGACGGCGGGCAAATCCCGATCGAAGAACGTGATGAGGAGGAAGTGTTGGGTGCATGGGGAGCGGCCGACAACGGCGGGCGTCTGTGGGTTCGCACCGCCAACCCGGGGAGTTCGGCGCGCAATCCTGCGTTTGATGTGACTCCTCCCGAGTTGGTGACCGGCATAATTACTCCACTTGGCATATTCAAGCCGGGCGAACTTTGGGGAAAAAGGCGCAAACTCGGCATCCAGAATGCTGCCAAGTAGCCCAGGAAGCTGCTGGATGTTTAGCGAGAACCACTCCGAGCGCACGTGTTTGAGGCGGGCCTTGCATGAAGCTTTGGCCGCGCCAGCAACGTTTTGTCTTGGAGTGTCACGAGCCCTGACCGTCCTCCTGATTGCACTGCCTGTTTTGGTGCAAGCAATTGCAGAAGAACGGGTCGCATTTGAGCCGGATGCGAATTTTCACCCGGTGATGGCCACTTCCGAGGGTGTGCAGGTTCAAATTGTTTTGCCGCAACCTTCCGGTCGCATTCTCGTTGGCGGTTCATTCAACTCGGTTTCGAATGTGCCGGCGAACGGTGTCATGCGGATTGATTCGAATGGCAATATCGATGGCACGTTCAAGTGCTGGCCAGGGACTCGAGGCGCGGTTCTCGCTGCGGCTTCGTTGGCTGACGGGAGAATTGTGCTGGGTGGACGTTTTGCCGAGTTTGGCGGTGAGTCCAGAACTTCCTTGGTGCGATTGAAATCGGACGGCAGTTTGGACCCGGGATTTAGTCCGAGTATTGATGGGGATCAGTCTGAGGTGCGGGTTATTCGAGTGCAAGCGGACGGACGTCTGCTGATCGGAGGACGATTCAAGTCGATTTCGGGTGTGCCACGGTCATGCATAGCCCGGCTGACGCCCGAGGGAGAATTGGATGAAACATTCGACCCCGGCCAGGGCGCCGAAGACAGTTTCGCGGTCGTATATGATCTGGCAATTCAAGACGACGGCAGGATTTTGGTCGCCGGTGCATTCACCAAGTTTGCAGGGGAAAACCGAGAGGGAGTTGTCCGCTTGTTTTCAGATGGAACGGTCGATGAGGCTTTCCAGACAGAAGTCAAATGGAGCCCTGGACTCGCTTATGTGCGGGCTCTTGAGATTGACGGCCATGGCCGCGTTTTGATGAGCGGGAGGTTTGACAGTGTGAATGGGCAGGTTCGGCGTGGCCTTGCCAGGCTGCTTCCTGGGGGAGAGTTGGATTTGGCCTTCGACACTGCCGAAGGCGTCGATGGCCCGGGGGAACCGATCGCAACGGTTCTCCGTGTCACAGCCAGCGGCCAGATCATTGTAGGCGGGCGTTTTAGCTCGATTGGCAACGTGGCGCGATCGAGCATCGCACGTCTCAATGAAGATGGTCTGGTTGACGAGAAATTCGATCCCGGGGCTGGATTCACAGATGATGCCGGAATGCCGGGGGTCGTCAATGATTTGGCTTTTTTGGACGACGGATCATTAGTGGTGGTTGGTGGGTTTTCATGTTTTCGTGGTGAGCGCTGCCTTTGTGTGATGGAGATCACACAGGACGGGTTGCCGGACCCGAGGTTCAGTGCGGCAGGCCTGCAATTTTTGAAAGTGGGGTATGTCAATTCAATCGCCCGGAGTCAAGACGGCGGTTTCGTGGCCGGGGGCAGTTTCGAACTTGTAGATGGCTCAGAACGCCGTGCCTTGGCACGTTTCACAGCGAGCGGGAAACTCGATCCGGAGTTCAGTGCAGCTTTTGCGCCACACAGCATTGTTCATGCAATTCTGGGTCTGGACAAGGGACAGTTGCTGGTCGGAGGCGAATTCGAGGTTGTTGCGGGCGTTTCTCGAATCAATATTGCCCGGTTGGACGCTGACGGCACCCTCGACGCTGAGTTTGATGCGGGCTCGGGGCCAAACGGCCCCGTCTATGCGCTGGCCCTGCAACCTGCGGGCAGTGCATTGGTCGGTGGCGCTTTTACGTTGTTCGGCTCACACGTGAGACTCGGTCTTGCACGTGTAGATTGGTCAGGTGCGATTGATCCTCTTTTTGATCCGGTAATCACCTACCGGGGCGGGGCCGGCGAGGTGTATGCAATACTTGTTCAGTCTGACGGGCGTATAGTGATTGGCGGTTTTTTTGACTCCGTCAACGGAAGCCCTTGCGACAGCCTTGCACGTCTCATGCCGAACGGCGACCTCGACCCGGATTTTGGTGGGGGTTTGCACATTGGCGGCAGGACGGTCCAAATCCTCGCAATTGTGCCGCAAAAAGACGGTGGAATCCTGATAGCGGGCGCCTTTGAAAACATAAACGGTCAACCACGCAGCGGCATCGCAAGACTCGAAGCAGACGGGTCGCTGGATGCGCAGTTTGTGCCAGGGCTGGGTGTTGGCGGTGGCGACCTGCCAATCGTGTATTCGGTCCAGCCTTATGCTGAGAAATTGTTGTTGTTGGCAGGGGAGTTTTCAAGTTACGACAGCGTGCCACACAGCAACATTGTTCAGACAGGCCTTGACGGACATTTGCCAGACCCTTCTGCGACCTCCGGCAGTAAGGCTGGCACAGATGGTGTGGTCAACACCCTGCTGGTCCAAAAAGACGGCGGAGTGCTGGTCGGTGGCGGATTCACGCGGATTGGATTCGGACCTGTCCATGGGTTGGCGCGCCTCAAGCCCGTTTTTTTAAGCCCGGTGACTCTCAGAATTGAACTCGAGCCTGGCGGACCTGTACTGCGCTGGAACGGCGTTGCGCGACTTCAAATGTGCCGTGCATTGACGGAATCATGGGAAGAAGTTGTGAACAGTGCGCCTCCGTATCACGTGCCCGCCGGTCATTCGCATGCGTTCTTCAGGTTGGTTCAATAGCTGCGAGACCAAAGCTTTTGCTGACATCCATTGAGATCATGGATATCATGGACCGCGGTTGTGCTTCTTGGGCAGCGCGACACAGCCGCAACCGAAGGATCGCGGCCAGATAAAGGCGTTCGTTGCAAGTTCGGCGCTCTGCGGCGCTGCGCTCATCGGGCCGGCCTCCGACATCATCGCTCACGCGGGATTCGAGGTCGGAAACAGTGGTTGAACAGTTTGATGTCAAAAGTCTCGAACGATCAGCTTGTTTGCGATGGCTGCGCAGATTTCTCAAGTGGTAGTAATACAATGTCTGCTCCCAACCATGAAGACTCTGTTTGTTCATGCACACTACGATGACTATGAGTTCACCGCATCCGGCACTTTTGAACTGCTGCGGTCGTCGCTCAACGACCAGTTCCAATCAAAAGTAATCATCTGCACCGACGGTCAAGCCGGACATCATTTTCGAACTCGAGAGGAAACAGGCCGCATCCGGTTCGAGGAACAGTGCAGGAGCGCTCAGATCGGCGGGTATTGTTTCGAACTCCTACGCCTACCGGACGGACGTGTGCCGCGTGAGGCATGCCTGCGGGTAACACCCGAATTCCTTGCCGCTCTGTGGAAGACCATCCGAGATTTTGAGCCGGACTACCTGTTTTGTCCTCCTTTGCCCGCCGATCCATTGGCCGGAGTTCACGTTGACCACGTTGCCGTCGCGCAGGCCGTTCGCGAAGTTGCTTACATGATCAATGTCCCGCACGCGTTTACTCCGGAATACCCGGCCGACGAAACCGTTTCCAAGCCTTGCAAGGTCCCGATTATAATCGCCGTGTACGACGGTTATATGCTTGGCGGCAACACGCACGACATCGCAATCGACGTCGAACCCGCATTCGAGAAAATCACTCAGATGACATGGTGCCACCAATCGCAGATTATGGAATGGCTCCCATGGGTGGGCCGTCATCGGATGGACACGCCACGCAACATCGACGACTGGCGCGCAACTCTGCGCCGCCGATTTGATCGCAAAAACCGCGAACTCGGGATTGACTCTCCGCACGCTTTCGAGGTGTTCACGATCACGGCGTGGGGCGAAATCCCGCAGTACTCGCAAATCGAGCGCGACTTCGCCGTTGGCCTTGACCGTGGTGCGAGTCATCTGGACCAACTACGCGAGCGACTGCAGCGGTGGCACGGGCCGGATTGACCCGCGTCTCTTTTGCAGGCAAAAAGTCCTTGCGCGGTGTTGGCTTCATGCGTACATTGGCCCGGCCTGAGTCGCGGGGTGGAGCAGGGGTAGCTCGTCAGGCTCATAACCTGAAGGTCGCAGGTTCGAATCCTGCCCCCGCAACCAAACAAGGGTCTCAAGGAGAAATCATGGGCGAGTGAAACCGTGAGATTTCCGGGCCGGAGCGACTTCAGGTGCCGGACGGTCTTGAACTCAGTTTCAAAACTGAGATGGAATGGGGTGGAAACTCGCGCGTGAAAACTGCGCCGAGACCGTCCACTTTCGCCGTGCGCGGGACGATTTTCCCCGGTTGTTCGATTGAATTCGAGTCGGTCAGATCGCTGCCAACCATTGAGATCAACTTGCACTCGGCGCGCTCTGGACGCGTTTGGCTACGATTTCCTCGCGGGCAAAATCGCCGACCTCACGCGCGAACTTGATTTCTTTGCCGTCGGCTGAGAGCTTGCCCGTGTAGGAAATGCGAATTTCGTTGCCCATGAAACTGAACAACTCGACGAATGAAATCGTGTCGCCTTCCATCTTGCTTTCCTTCAGCTCGGCTTCGCGTTCGCGGTCGTCGAATTTCGAGTGGGCTTTTCCCGTCAACTTCGCGCCGTCCTGCTTGAACGTGAAGGTGTAGTACTGGTGGCCGGTCTGCGATTCGAAATCGGATTTCCAAGTGCCGGTTACATCGGCCGCGGAGGCGACTGGAGGTGCGGGGGGTGGCGGGCGGCACGTTTGCTGCCAAAGTGACCCCGGCCATCTCGTGGGATGATGAAAAGGCGACAGGGTGCTATTGGAACAGGAGCTGTGCGAACGCGTGGAGGCTCCGCCGCCACGATTGCCACTCGTGGCCCGTCTCGGGAGAAACATAGAAGTAGCTGTTTACGCCCGCCGCTTTGAGTGCCTCGGTATTCGCCTTTGGGTCCCCGCCGAATCCGCCGCGTCCGCCGCCGCGATCCCCGCCCAGCTCACGGCTGCCGTAGCTGACGAAGACCACCCTGACTTTCTGCTTGAAAGCGTCCATATCGGGGACATCCGACGGCGCAATGCTCCCGCCGCTGAAAATGCCGATGTGGGAGAACTTGTCGAGGTTGGCAAGTGTGATCGTCCGGGTCTGCATTCCACCCATCGAGAGACCGGCCATGGCCCGATTGGGCTGATCGGCGAGCGTGCGGAAGTTGGCGTCAATGAAGGGAATCAGATCATCAATCAGGACCCGTTGGAATGCGCTGAAATCAAACCGACGTCCACCGGGACCGATCGCGCCGCGAGAGGGCGCAGCGTTCGTTCCGCTGGCGGGGGCGCCTGCGGTCGGTTGGTTGGTCGAAGCAGGTCTGCCGCCAAACGCGTAGGAACTTCCTGGTACGTAGCTGTTGGCCATCACAATGAGGAATGGCCTTGCTTTGCCTTGGGCGATAAGGTTGTCCATGATCAGGCCGGCTTTGCCCTGGCTGCCCCAGCCGGTTTCATCCTCACCGCCGCCGTGTTGCAGATACAACACCGGATAGCGCATGGTCAGGTTCTTGTCGTAATCGGGCGGCGTGTAAACAAAACAGCGGAGGACGGCATCGGCGTTTTTCGAATAGTAGAGCGTCTGACGCAACTGACCGTGCGGCACATTTTTTAGGGCATAGAAGTCCTGGTCCTTGGCGGGTACCTCGAGGCCGCTTCCCCACCGGTTCCCGCCGTAAAAATAGAGAGTGCCGGGGTCCGGCACTCCCGCGCCGTCAATCACGAGCTGATAATAGTGGAACCCTTCGTCCTGCGGTCGCGTGACGACGACCCAGGCGCCGTCGTCTCCCTTGGTCATGGGGTACTTCGCTCCGCCGAGGAAGTCGAGGGTGACGCTCTGGGCTTGGGGTGCAACGACGTGCGCGCGGACACGCCGCTCGGAATTGACCTGAGGATACTGTTTGCCGGGCTGATTCAACGAGGAGGGCTTGAAATCCTCGACCACCGGTTCGTTTATCTGGGACGTGGCAAACTGGGTGGCGAACACAGAAACCAGTATCAGGGTTGCGAGTTTTGTTTTCATGGAGTTTTGTTTGCAGTGGCCTTGAATCGCTACTGCGCAGCGGGTGAATCTCTGAACGCGGGCATTGCCTCCGCCTGTGCCGGGAATCGAGACGGCTACAGCCCGAAGGCCCGTTGCATTTGCTCGCGAACCTCGGTCAGACGTTTGACGTCCCCTCCACCGACCTCCGCAGTAGCCCAACCGCAATAGCCGATGTCGTCAAGCGCCTTGCGGACCTGCGCCCACGGCAGATCATCGTCGGCTGAGGTGATATCAACGAACTTGTTTTTGGCCCGGCTGAAACCTTTGACGTCGAGCTTCACGCATCGGCGCCCAAACGCGCGAATCCATTCTGCAGGCTGGGCGTATTTCCAGTGGTTGCCGATGTCAAAATACATCCCAACCCATGGGCTGTTCAGGCTGTCCACGAATTTGATGAATTGGTCCGGACTTTGGTCCGGTGGTCCGTCGTGGACATAGAACATCTGATTCCACACGTTTTCCACCAGAATGGGCTGGCCGAGAGAAGCCGCCAGTGGCAGAAGCTTCCGTATCTCCTGCCGACATCGTTCCTCGATGACGTCAGGTGGACCGTCTTCGCCCTTGCCCACGACAATCAAAACGCCGCTGCCGCCGGCGGCGTGTGCCACGCGCAAACAGTGTTCGATGTTGGCGCGGCCTTGTGCTCGGTCCTCGGCATTAGGGCTGGTTAACCGTTTTTCCCAGTGGGCATGGTTGATGGCGTTGTGTACAAACACGCCAGACTGCCGGACCGCGTCGCGTACCTGTTCGGGTGTGTAATCGCCGGCCTCGTCGAAATCAACACCGTCAAACCCTGCTTCTCCAGCCATCCGCAAGCGCTCGACGACCGACAGTTTTCTGCCTCCTGATTCTGCTGCAATCATGCCCAGCTTGCACGCCAGAAGGAGGCGTTTCCCTTGCGGCGGCCTGACTGTCGGCGCCGAAGCGCTTTCTGCGCCACGGGCAAGGGGTACAGACCCTGCGGCGGCAACGGCGACCGACGCGGCACTGGCGGCGAGAAAACCACGGCGATTCAGGTGCGACAGTTGTTCATTCATGGATGACCTCCGGGTGTTGTGATTCGTGGACCAGCATAATGGCATAATTGTTTCTCAGCAGAAACCGCGCCAATCATCTATTTGGCTGGCAAGGGATGCAACCGCGAAATCTGCGGCGATGGCCAACCCGGACATCTCACCAGTTCACCAGGCCAAGTTACCCAAAGCTTCATTCCGGTGAGATTTCCCGGCAAACGAGATGCATCTTGGATAGGCTGATGTGGATGCCACGGGTAACAGTGCGAGCGCGTTTGCTGTCAAGATCATTGGGCTGTCAAGCGGGCGCGCGGCTGCCTCGGCTGCCCCGATCTGTCGCCTTTTCTGGTTCTAATCGTGGCATCTGTTTTTCTGGACAGACTCGCAAGCTCATGCAACGGTTTTTCAGCTTGCAACTGCCATGCGGTTTTCTCAAACGGTAGTAACATCACTGACAACGGTTTTCGTCGTGCTCTGCACAAGTATGTCGCTCGCGCGGAGCGAACATGACACCCGTGGCAGTGACCGGCTTCAACCTGGACGTTGTCATCGAAAACACGGCGTCAGGTCCACCGTACCACGCTTATGCAAAGGAACTGAACCCGGGGGAAAACCTCGCTTTTTATCAGGCAGGGCTCCCGGGGAAATCTTATGGACTCCCTGCCTCTGGAAGTTTCAACAGTGCTGTGCTGGACGGCACGGTTTTTCAGTTTCAGCCTTATACCGGCCCGAATGCTCTCGTTTTGAGCAGTGGCACGGGCATTGATGCGGGAGACCTCGTGCTCGTGACCCCGGCCACATACAAGCGTATCGCGATCATCGCCAACTCGGCGAGCGGTGGCGGCACGCCAAGCCTGACTCTGCATTTCAGCGACCGCAGCACGTTCACCGCCGCATACAACGCACCCGACTGGTTCAACAACAGCGGTTACGCTTTGGCAGGAGTCGAACGCATCGACCTGACAACCGGGACAACAAGCGGCTTGGTTCAAATCACGGGGGTCGAGATGGCGGCAGACCAAAGCAATGTGGTTCTGCATGTTGCGCCATTGACCGGTGGCACAACCTACACGTTGAGCGTGTCTAACCTGACAGATCGTGCCGCTGCTGCCAACCGCATTGCACCGGACAGCCAGGTACAATTCACCGTTTCCAGCTACACGCCAGTTGCACTGGGCAACCCGCAGCCACCGGGCAAGTTTACTGTTTTGCCGGAGGGACTGGACGTTTCCGCGGGCGGATCAGATTTGGGAGGGACAGCCGATCAAGGGGAGTTTTTCTGGGTCCAGCGCACGGGCGATTTTGATGTGCGTGTGCGCGTGGCCGGCTTGACATTGGCGGATGCATGGTCTGAGGCGGGCCTGATGGTCCGCGAAGACCTCACGACCGGCGCCAGAGCAGTTTCGGTCATGGCCACACCGAGCATCAGCGGCTGCTACTTCCAGGTCCGCACCAATGCCAACGGACCGACCGGCATGACAGGCTATTTCCCGGTGAATTACCCGCAAACATGGCTGCGACTGAAACGCGTCGGGAGCACGCTTACAGGTTATGCAGGACTGGATGGGCGGCATTGGATGTCGCTGGGTACAGCAACACTGAGTTTGCCTACGACCGTTCATTTGGGCCTTGCAGTGGCCAGTCACAACACCAACCAATTGACCACAGCCGCGTTCCGGGATTTTGCCGATGTGGCGGGTGCAGAGGTGCTCAGGGCGTTGCCCTTCGAGCCGCTGGGCCAGTGCAGCAGGCTTACGAGCCTCGTAATTTCCGAGATCATGTACCATCCCACCAACGCCGCGCTCGAGTTCATCGAGTTGTTCAACAGCCGCGGTGAACCGGCTGATCTGAGCGGCTGGCAACTCGACGGCAGCGTCGCATACACTTTCCCGCAAGGAACCGTTCTGCCGGCTGGTGGTTTTCTTGTGGTGGCCCGCGCGCCTGCGGAGCTGGCAAGTGCCTACGATCTTGCCGGAGTGTTGGGGCCGTTCACAAACAATTTGCCAAACGACGCCGGCACAGTGCGGCTGAGGCATCCGTCGGGCGCAGCCTTTCTGGAAGTGAATTATACTGACCAGCCTCCGTGGCCGGTCGCAGCCGACGGGGCTGGTCATTCATTGGTGCTGGCACGTGCGTCGCTCGGGGAAAATAATCCGCGTGCATGGGCGGCCAGCGACGCAGCGGGCGGGTCGCCCGGGCGCATTGATTCTTACACTGCTGATCCGTTGCGTTCGGTTTGCATCAATGAGTTCTTGGCGCACACCGAGTGGCCGGACCTCGACTACGTCGAGCTGTACAATCACGGGCCTGAAACCGTGGACATTTCAGGTTGTATCCTTACTGATAACCCGTCAACAAACCGATTCGTGATCCCGTCGCGGACTGTTCTGCCACCGGGGGGTTTTGTGGTCTTCACGGAAACCGCACTCGGCTTTGCTCTCAACGCCGCAGGAGAAACAATCTACCTGCGCTCACCCGACGGCACGCGAGTATTGGACGTCGTCAGGTTCGGTGGCCAGGAGGTCGGCGTCGCTATGGGCCGCTGGCCAGACGGGGCCGAGCTGTTTTCTCCTCTCGCCGCACGCACGCCCGGCACCAACAACGCCCCCGCCAAAATCAGCCAAGTGATCATTAACGAGCTGATGTACCACCCGATCACTGAGGACGATGATGACCAATACATCGAGCTGTTCAACCGCGGTCCGAGCGGGGTGGACCTGAGCGGCTGGCGACTTGCAGACGCCGTCGATTTCACCATCCCAACAAACACGGTGCTCCCGGCGGGCGGGTACCTCGTCATCGCAAAAAACGCCGGGCACTTAATGGCAAACTACACCAATCTGACGTCCGCCAACACGGTCGGCAATTTCAGCGGCAAACTGGCCGGCGACGGCGAGCGACTTGCCCTCCTCAAGCCGGACAGCATCATCACGACAAACTCTTCCGGTATTTTGATTACCAACTTGATCCACATTGTTGTTGACGAGGTCACCTACAGCACAGGCGGGCAATGGCCGCAGTGGGCCGATGGCGGCGGCAGCAGCCTCGAACGCGTGGATGTGCGTGTCTCCGGCCGGTTCCCATCAAACTGGGCCGACAGCGATGAGACACGAAAAGCGCCATGGACCGTAATCTCGGCGACCGGGACCATCGACAATGGCAGCAGCACGGCTGATCAGCTCCAGGTATTGCTCATGGGCGCAGGCGAATGTCTGCTGGATGACGTGCAGGTCATAACGCCCACAGGAAACAACCTCATCGCAAACGGCACATTCGAATCCGGAGCGACCGGCTGGACCGCCGAAGGCACCGAGTCCCGGTCCGGCTTGGAAACTGCCGAAGGTTACAACAGCGCGCGCTCGTATCATGTTAGGGCAGTAGGCCGCGGTGACAACCAGATCAACCGCATCCGAACACCGCTTACATCAACACTTGCTTCAGGCACACGCAACGTGACCATCCGCGCCGCGGTGCGCTGGCTGAAAGGACATCCGCAAATCCTCCTGCGGTTGCGCGGAAACTGGCTCGAGTGTGCCGGTGACATGGCTTTGCCCGCCAACCCGGGAACGCCGGGTGGACCCAACAGCCGTGCAGCAGCGAACGCGCCTCCAGCCATCACTGAAGTCCGCCATGAACCCGTCCTGCCCGACCTCGGCGAGCCCATGGTGGTAAATGCGCGCGTCGAAGACCCGGACGGCGTGGCATCGGTCTTCCTGCGGTACCGGATCGATCCGGGTTCGACGGTCGTCCAGTTGCCAACGAAAGACGACGGAACAGACGGCGATCTCGTTGGTGGCGACGGCATTTTTTCAGCCACAATTCCCGGACAGACCACGAGGACAATTGTGGCTTTCAGTGTTCAAGCCACTGACAAGTCCGCCCCGCCGGCCAGCAGCACGTTCCCGAGCGACGCGCCAACCCGCGAGTGCCTCGTCCGCATAGGGGAGGAACACCCGGCCGGCAACCTCCCCACGTACCGGATTTGGATGACAAGGGCCACCCTCGACACTTGGAACAGCCGCCATAAGCTCGATAATTCGCCTTTCGACGTCACATTTGTTTTGGGCAACTCGCGTGCGATCTACAACGCAAATGCCATGTACGCCGGAAGCCCTTACATCGCGCCAGGGTTCACAGGCCCCGACAGCGGCAGATGCGGATACAGCCTCGAGATGCCTCCGGACAACCGATTCCTTGGCGACACGGACCTTGTGCTCGATTGGCCCGGGGGCCACGGCAACGAGACCACAGCAATCCAGGAACAGATGGCCTATTGGATCGCCGACAAACTCAACCTCGCTTTCAGCCATCGCTATCACATTCGATTGCACGTCAACGGCGTGACCGATACCGCACGGCGCGCGGTCTTCGAAGCCGTCATCCAGCCTGCCGGCCGTTTTGTCCGAGCATGGGTGCCGGACAAACCGCAAGGCCAATTCTTCAAGATTGATCGCGCGTTCGAGTTCAGCGACAGCGGCGGTCTGATTGCAGATCCGATGCCTCGTTTGCAAAATTTCACCACCACCGGCGGCGCCAAAAAACGCGAGAAATACCGCTGGACATGGATGTACCGGTCAACCCCGCGCGTCCACGATTACACCAATCTGTTCGCCCTTGTGGACGCGTTGAACGCCGCTTCTCCCGAGCCTTACACAACCGCCACTTTCGGTCTCGTCGATGTCGAGCAATGGATGCGAATCTTCGCCGTCGAGCACATCATCGTGAACTTCGATTCATGGGGCCACATCATCGGCAAGAACATGTACGCTTACCTGCCGCGCGACAGCAAATGGCAGCTTTACATGTTCGACCTCGACTGGCTGATGCTTGTTTCGACCCGCTACAGCGCCAACTACGGTCCAAAGACTGCACCGTTGTTCGAGTCGGATGACCCGACGGTAAGTCGAATGTATGCGCACCCGCCCTTTGTGCGCGCTTACTGGCGCGCTGTCGAGGACGCGATCAACGGCCCGTTCGATCCAGCCGTTTGCGAACCGCTCATGGACGTCAAGTACCGAAACCTCATCGAGAACGGCGTAGGATGGTGCGACGGCTCGGCTCTGACCAGCCCGACGGCGCTAAAGACTTGGTTCCGCGATCGCCGGGCATTTTTGCAGTCGCAACTGGCAACCGTGACAGTGCCATTCTCAGTCAACCCGAGTGTTACCGTCAGCAACGGGTTGGGTGTGCTGACAGGCACTGCGCCTGTCCATGTAAACACGCTGGCAATCAACGGCCAACCATGGCAGGTCCGCTGGACCTCAGTTACCAACTGGACGGCTGTGGTGCCCCTGCAAACAGGCACCAATGTTTTCAGCGTGGTTGGGCTCGACACACAGGCCCGGCCACTGAGCGGGACGAGCAATGTCGTTACTGCTACTTACGACCGAGTCGTACCCTCGCCGGCCGATGCGGTAGTGATCAACGAAATCCTTTACAATCCACCGCTGCCTAGAGCTGAGTTCGTCGAGCTATTCAACACCTCCGCTACCCATGGTTTTGATTTGTCCGGGTGGGAAATCGACGGTTTGGATTACACTTTTCCACCCGGCGCTTACATCCCGCCCAGCGGCTTTCTGGTGTTGGTGCGCGATCGAGTAGCATTTGACATGGCCTACGGCCCCGGAGTTCTCGTCTTCGATCAATACAACGGCAACCTTCGTGCCGAAGGCGAAACACTGAGCATTCAACAACCCGGGCCGGTTTCCACACCGCTGATCGTTGTGGACCGCGTGCGCTATGAATCGGCACCGCCATGGCCACGGACCGCACCCGGCGTTGCAATCCAGTTGCGCGATCCCGCCCAGGACAACAGTCATGTGGCCAACTGGACCGTGGCCAACACAAACATCACAGGACCGAGTTCAGTGACGCTCTTGGCCTATGAAAGCGTTTGGCGCTACATGCAAGTCTCGAATCTCGACGGCATCAACTGGATGGCAAGGGAGTTTGACGACAGCGCATGGCCGACCGGCTCCGGTCTTCTCGCTTGCGAAAACAATCAGTCCATCACGCCATTGATTCGCACAGTCCTTAATCCGCCAGCAACCGCAACCAACAATGTCACCAGCGGACACGCTTACTATTTCCGCATCCCGGTCGTCGTCACAAGTGACCTTGCCGGCTACACAGTTACCGCAAGCGCTTATGTAGATGACGGGGCGGTGTTTTACGTCAACGGCAGCGAGGTCAAACGCCTGCGCATCGCCGAAGACGTCCCTGTGACCAATCTCACTTTTACCACCAGCCAGCCGCCGGGCGGCGATGCCACTGCACCCGACGTGTTCACTTTGCCCGCACAATTGTTCCCACCGGGCACGAATCTGTTGGCTGTGGAAGTGCATCAAAACCAGCCCAACAGCTCGGACATCACGTTCGGCCTTCAATTGACTGCTGAATTACAGGGTACCGCATCGGCAGCCGCCACACCTGGCGCCCCCAACTCGGGAACCACGCTCTTGCCACCTTTCCCAACGCTCTGGCTCAACGAAGTGCAGGCAGAGAACGGTTCGGGCCCGACCGACAACGCCGGCGAACACGATCCGTGGATCGAATTGTTCAACTCCGGCACCAACGCGGTGAGCATGGCCGGTTTCTTCCTCAGTGATACCTACTCGAATCTGTCCGTTTGGCCTTTTCCATCGAACGCAGTGGTGCCACCCGGCGGGTTCCTTGTGGTTTGGTGCGACGCTCAGCCGCATCAGACCACACCCGCTGCGCTTCACGCCAGTTTCCGCCTGAGCCCGGGTGCCGGACAGGTTGCTCTTTCACGAGCGATGGGTGGGACCAACCAATTGGTTGACTACCTCACCTACACCAACCTGTCCGCCGATTGGGCATATGGAGACATGCCCGATGGCCAGCCATTCTTCCGAGATCAATGGCCGCTTTCGACCCCGGGCGCACCCAACACGCCAGCCAGCACCCCGTTGCGGGTTGTCATCAATGAATGGATGGCTGACAACACCCGGACGTTGGCCGACCCGGCTGACGGGCAGTTCGAGGACTGGTTCGAGCTGTACAACGCCGGCACCAACATCGCCAATCTGGGCGGTTGCTACCTCAGCGACAACTTGACCAACCGGTTCCAGTTCCGCATCCCAAACAACGGGCGATACGTTGTTCCTCCGGGGGGTTATTTCCTCGTATGGGCTGATAACGAAGACGGTCAGAACAGCGCCGATTGCGCTGATCTTCACGTCAGTTTCGCCCTGAACAAAGGCGGCGAGGCAATAGTTCTTTCTGCACCCGACGGCACGATTCTGGATGCAGTCACCTTCGGCCCCCAAACCTCAGACGTCAGTCAGGGACGATTCCCGGACGGCGCAAAAGAGCTTGTGAGCATGACGTTGCCCACGCCACGCGCGCCCAACAGGCTCTCGAACACCCCGCCCGTGCTTGCTCCTCTGTCGGATCGCGAGCTGGTGTTGGGGCAGACGCTCGCCTTCCCAATAGGCGCCACCGACTCAGACTTGCCACCGCAAACGCTGTCGTTCAGCCTCGGTCCGGACGCACCACCCGGGGCCACGGTTGATTCAGTTACCGGCCTTTTCACATGGACACCCGACAGTGCCCCGGATGAACGAGACATTACTGTCATTGTCACCGACAACGGTGTGCCCCCACTAAGTGCGCAAGCGACATTCCGGGTCGTAGTAAATTCGGCCCCCCGGATTTCGCTTCGTATGACAACCGAAGCACTCGAATTGTCATGGCCTCAAGGCGTGCTCGAGGAAGCCGACGAGGTGACCGGTCCTTACCGCGACATCCAATGCACGTCGCCATGTTTGATTGTGCCGACTGAAAGCCGAAAGTTCTATCGCATCAGATTATGAAAACCGCGTGCCGGATTATTCGCCGCTTCTTCGTACCGCCAATTTAACCACTGGGAGCTGCGTTGTTGCTTGTAGCGACCGCCGCACAAGCCGAGGTCCGAATCTGTATCGAGCATCGCGCGCCTTCAGAGGCCGACTCGACGTGGCTCTTGCCGGCCGTTCCGCGCGCATCAACCAATGACGTGGCCACGCTGGCCAGTCTCAGCATCGTCGCCGCAAGCGGGATGCGCATTACGGCCAACTCCGACTGGATCAAGCGCGAGTTGCGCGGTGAAGCTGTGGACGCGCTCATTCATGAAATGGTCCATGTCATTCAGCAGTACGGCCGAGCCCCCTCGTGGGGGGAGCAGACCCCAGAGTTGGTGGCTAACTGAGGGTATCACGGATTACATCCGATGGTTCAAATTCGAGCCGGAAAGACACGGCGCCGACCTCGTCTGGCTCAGCCGACAACGCAATCCGAACCTGCGCTACCATGCGTCCTACCGCATTACTGCGAACTTCATGAATTGGGTGACCGAAAAATACGATCCTGAAATCGTATGTCATCTGAACACCGCCATCCGCGAAGGAAAAAACAGCGAGAGCGTCTGGAAAGAGTTCACGGGTAAGCCTGCTGATGAATTGGGTTCAGAATGGAAAGCCGAGGTCGAGCAATCGCTCAAATTCAGATCGCAGTAAGCTGAAACTTTTGAGGCGGAACAGTTGCAAGTTCAATTCCCGTTTTTGGTGGCTCTTTTCGCCAAGAAGGAACTGGCCGCTCCATCCAGTGCTGTACCGCTGCACGAGAATTGGCGGGTTAGAAGGTCGTGTTGATCCAGGTTTCCCGGGAGCTCAAGCACGATGTTGACAGACTACGCAGAGAAAGCCCGCCGCTTTGGAACAAAACCTCACTGACACCCCGCCCCCTTTTCACTGCGGAACCAACCCGGGGTATCTGGTCCAGCCCAATATGGGGACAGACACGATGTCCGATATACCGATCAGGAACGTTTAACGTCCAACGTTCAACGCTCAACGTTCAACGGGGTGACCGAAAGGGCGGATGCTGGGCGGGATATGGGGA
>Ga0209162_1002164_pt1 | contig 17767 bp, 15 predicted proteins | sample YNPNPMetaG_FD_187121 | JGI IMG/M metagenome (GOLD analysis project Ga0209162, IMG submission 187121) | Anoxygenic and chlorotrophic microbial mat microbial communities from Yellowstone National Park, USA - YNP NP MetaG (SPAdes) (version 2) ... | reverse complement strand
GCCGAGCTTGAACGAGGTGGGGCTGTGGAATTCAAAGGAGAGGGAGTCCGGTGCGGGTTCGGCGAGGCGTTTTTGCAGCGCTTCCAGCGTGGTGAAACCGGCCCAGGGATGGCTGCCCGGCGTGGTCAGAATCTCGCTCACCAGGAAGTGCGCGTCCCCCAGGCGGATTTCAGCGGTTCCTTTGGGGGAGGGCGAGTCGAGGAAGTATTCGATGAACTTGCGGAAAAGCGTCTCATCCAGCAACGTGACGCGCAGCCAGCATTCCCAACCCTCGCGCAGGTGGATGGTATCCGCTTTTTCCTGCCCGTTGCGCCGCTTGGCGGGCAATCCCTGGATCGGGCTGAGGGTGAAGGGCTTGCGCTTGCTTTTGCCTTCGATTGCATGGACTTCCGTCGCCAGGGCTGGGTCCACCTGCCGCAGGATGTCGAAGAAGGCGCCGTGTGCATGTTGCGCGCCCGGCCGCGGGATGGTGACGGTGTGCAGGGAGAGGAGTTTGATGACGGAGGAGTAGAGGCGCATGATCGTCAGATAGGCTTTGGACGGTTGGTATAGCCTGCGGGAGGGAGGGTGAGTCCGCTCCCGCAGGGGGTTAGAGGAGTTTTGGCTGGGAGGCAGGGAAGCGATAGCAAAGGCCGGCGGGGAGGAAAATCTCGCCATTTGGCAGGTCGGCTTTGAGCCAATCTGTCTCGATGACGGCATGATCCATCAAACTGGAAGGCGGCATAGAAATCAAGTCGTAGATTTTGAAGGTGCCTGTCACATCCAACGGATTAAGTGGCAAACTGGCGGTTTGCTCCTTTTCGGAAATCGGCTTCAACTCCGCTTCGCCGATTGCCTCCAACTGGCCTTTGCTGCGCCATAATCCCATACGAATCCAGCGCGGCGCGCGAAAGTTACCCGGATGAATGACGGCAAACTCAAACACACTGCCGACGGCGATTTCCTTCGCGCGCCCAAAGGTGGGCAGGTTGCGGCTGGATTGCTCCATCTTGACGCGATAGGCATTATCGGCGAACTTGAAGGTCACCAGTTGATAGCGCACATCCACGCCGCGCGCCGGTGTGACATAAATGCCCTGTTCATTCAGCGCGCTGAGTTCGGTCGCGTAGGCGGGTACCTGCTCGTGCTGATGATAGGGAGCATGGATCAGTCCCACGGCATACGTGAGAGCGTAGTTATGCAGATACCGCCCGGTCTCGTACAGCCGCCCCACTTCCCTGGTTGCATAAAACAGGTTTTCGTGAAAGGTCAGCCGGTAAAGGGTGAGGCGCATGACGCCCTCCTACTTTTTCTTACCACTTTTAGCAATCCAGGCTTGATGATAGGCACGGCTATCGGCATAGGCTTTTTCGAGCAATGTCTTGACATCCATTGTGCCCACTTCATCCAACAGCGCGTTCAGTTCATCCCCCATCAGTAACTGGTCAATTTTGACGCCGTCGCTCTTCAGCAGGTGGGGCAAAATTTCCTGTGCGGCGGCAATGGCATCCTGGGGGTCAATGGGATCGGGCGGGTTAATTTTGCCTTGACCTTTCAAGGTGTCGTAGAGCGTTTGAGTAAACAACAGGTTTGAGAAAATCTCCCCATCCGCCAGCACAACAGCCACAATGTGATTTTGCATCCGCCCGGTGCGGGTGGTCTGGGCGCCATAGCGCTTCGTGCGCAGAATGTTGTTGAGCACATACAGGAACAGGTTTTCCGTCAGGTCGCGGGTGGTGACTACCGAGGGAAAGATCACCTGCGGGGTGACGTGATCTTGCTCGTTGATGCGACTAGTGACATCCCCATAGCGGGTCATTGTGCCATCTTCGTACGGAGCGTTGAGTGTGAAGGCTTCGTGGCTGTGTTCGTAACTGGTCAGCGAGTAGGCGGTATCGGTGATGACTTTTGACTTCTCAGAGCCGCTATCGCCAATGGCGTAACCATACGAGATGCAGTCGGGGCATTGGGTGCAGAATTTGACGTTGTAATCGCAAATGGGCAAGCCATCGCTGCCGGTATCCTTTTTGCCATCCGAGGCATCGCTGCTGATGAAACCGTAGCGTCGCAGCAACTCGCGCCCGACCAGCCGTTCAGGGGTGGATTGTTTGCGCTTGAAGATAGTGATGCGCGTCATGGGTTCTTTGTCAGCCAGTCCAGCCATGACGCGGGCAGTGTTCAATTCGCCATCCGTTTGAAAGAGCGGGTACGAGTCGGTGACGCGGATGGTGATAATATGGGCATAACGTCCCATCGGCTTGCCGGGGACCTGAGAGTGGAACCAATCGCGTTTGAGAGTGGACATTTTGGTTTCTCCTTGAAATGAAATAGAGTAATTGGGAATTTTGACCTTTCGGACCGTGTGAACGGGAAGTTTGCGTTATGCTTCGTTGCCGTTTTCGTTTGTCTCAGCCAGTTCGCGCTCGGCTTTATCTTTGGCGGCTTCGTCGAGGTAGATCACCTCGCAGGCATTTTTGAGCAGGTTCAACTGTTTGCCGCGCAGGGCGCTTTTATCTCCGCGAAAGATGCCGAAGAAAATCTCGTGGACAAAATAGCGGGCAAATTCGCGCATGGCTTCCTGCTGGCTTTCACGCGTGCTGCCGCGCGGCGGGAAGGCGAGTTGTTCCTTGTAGGCGCGCTCGATGAAGTTGTACAGCGCACCATAGACCGCCTCCGTGAGTGATTCGGGATCGCCGAACAGGCGAGCGTCCGCATCCAGGATGGCGCGGGCGGCTTTCGTCACCGGCTGCAGGATGCTATTGCTGTTCCAGCGCCTGGCGCGATAGAACTGACGGTAGAGTTGGGTGAGTCTTCGAGCATGACCAGTCATTTTTTGATCTCCTGATAGATAGTGGGCATACTGTAGATATTGGATTGCTTTCTTGACAGGGATAGAATCCTGCTTTTGCTTTCGCTGAGCCTTTTTGAGGTAATGAAACGCATAGAGCGGCGATTCGGCCAGGGCACGCGCCGTAGCAGGGATGTCTTGCCAGCGATAATCGAAACCGCCTGCTCCGCTGGTTGCGTTGGCGTCCACGTGAATGAAGTACACGCTCATCATGCGCTGAACGGCGGGTAAGAGGTCATCCACGTTCAGGCGCGGCTTCTGCAAGATGTACTGAATCGCAGCATGGGGTGCATCTATGAAGACGGTTTCGTAAATTTCATTGGCTTCCAAGAGCAGTGGCAATGAGGATTCACTGGCGACCACCTTGACATCCAGCATGAGCGGCAGGAGCAGGCTGAGCAGCGCCGGGTGCACCCAGGCTTCAGCATCTTTCGCATCACGGCTGGGCGGTGGCACCCCCAAAAAGGCGAAGGTGAGCGACTCGTGTTCCGGAAAATGCAGGCGGAGATAGCGGTCGCTGACGGGATCGGGGTCCTCAGGGTCGAGTAGAAATTCCTGCAAGCGTTGAAGCGTGGCCAGTGAAAAATCTACAGCGCCGTCTTTGCTGTTCATCTGGCGCATCAACTCAGTGAAACTGAGGCGTCGTAGTTTGCTGTAAGCGCGGCGTAAGACCTGCAGCGTTTCGGGAGTGAAGAAGTACACCGGATAGAAGAACAGATAGCGCACACGACGCTCTTCAAAATCGCCGCCGCTGGCTGCTGAACGATTCATCAAAATCTGGCGGAGCATCATTTCCAGACTGCAAATCGAGCAGATGTCACGAATGGCATCCGAGCCATCGAGCAGTTTTTTGTTGCTATACACCTGCGGGGCAAACAGGATGGCGGCTTCTCGTTGCTTGTCCACGCGGTAAGGCGAAGAACACAGGGAGCACATGCGAGTCGAGCCGCGCCCTTTGCGTTTCGCGTTGGTGTAGCGATGGAGTTCGACCTGTAAAGCCTCCTGGATGTCTGCTTTTGCCTGGCCGCCCAGGCTCAGGGTGCGGGCGATGTAATTACGCAGGTCATCCCAGTCATTGGAGCCGGCAATGGCGTTGATAGGTTTTGTGGCAACTGCTGCCCCCAACTTCTGCGCCCAGGTGCGTACCTTCTCTTCCACCTCCGCAGGGGAAAGGTCGGGATTTTTCTTGATGAAATGCCCGGCAGCGAAATACCAGTGATACCCCACGCCGCCGGCGCGGTTATCGCGTGGCACGGCGCGGAAATCTGCCTCCAGGCTGGAAAGTCCCATTTCGTTCAGCAGGAATTGACCCGTATCGAAATCGGGCAATACCTCGGCAACCTGCTTTTCCGCCAGATAACACCATTCAGCGATCTGATCTACACGGATGTTGTCAGGAAGATCGAGGTCAACATGTGCTTCCATCCACCCGCCATCGCTCATTTTCTTAAAGCGCTCACCTGCCGAGGGCTTTTTGTTTTCATTGATAATTTTGAAAGTGGCATCTACGCCGATTTCCAGGAATTGCGGCAGATCAAAGAATAGCCAGTAATAAGCGGCGTATTTCATGCCCTTGCCGTCACGCTTGATCCCGGTCTTGCTCTCTGCCAGGCGTTGACTGACCAGGTTTTTGATATGAGCAATGACTGCATCACTGACCTGCTGGACGGAGGGAAGCGGCGGCGCGTTTTTCTTGTGTTCCAGGTAAATGACGCCGCTCGGAGCATACAGCAATGGCTGGCGATATTCGTGGCTCATTGCCTCCAGAGCGGCGTTGTGGATGAAATTGGTCAACACGCCGCGAAGGTCGGAAACATGATGGTAAGTCAGACGTGCCAGCCCACCGCTCAGCGTGTTGATCTCGTTCTGGATTTTCTGCGTCATTGCCTCGGGCGGCGTCTGTATTACATAGGCCAACAGGTCTGCCAGGCGGCTGAGTTGCTCACTCAGGTCTAACTGGGTGGGGTTGAGGCGCAGACGTTTGAGCAAACTCAGGTTGCGCAGCGTTCCCCAGCGAACCTGTGTGTTGCAGGCGATGTAAATCAAATCGTGAAGGACGCTTTCCGTTCCTCCCAGCGGAGCAAGGAACTCGTCCAGGCCGAGGCGAGTGCACCAGTCTCGAAAGATCGCTTCCAGCGTGGGCATCTGCGCTGCGCCGACGGCATTCTCGTGGCTGAAACCGGCTGCTGTCAGTTCCTGTTCCGTGTCCGGCAATTTCAAGTAGTCATGTAAGACGTAGCCGGCGATGAAGAGGCGGCGCGTCATCTCATCGTACGCACGGAATTGAGGCGCGTCCCATGCCTTTAGCAAGCGTGCCACATGCAGAACGGGTAGCAAGCCGTTCAAAAGATGGGCGCGCATACTCTGGTCGTGGCTATAGCGCTCCACGCCCTTGCGCCCCTCCTGGCGATGGGCTTCGGCAAATTCCCCGCCCTTGGCAGCCACATGTCCCAGTTGCTCGGAAAGCGGCGGCAGGACGTGTTGGACGAAGTCGGCCATCACCACGTCATCGGGCCATGTTTTCTGCATCACCCCACGCATCAGGCTTGTCAGCAGCGGCTCGGCAGCGATTTCCGCATGGCGCTCTTCTTCCACTACAGCAGGTTCTTCGAGGGTTTCAAATTCATCAAATGGTTCTTCCGTCATAGGCACTCCTTGTTGAAAAATCGAGCCTGGTGAAGAGGTCTTGTTTCGTGCTAAAATCAGAAAGGATGAAGTTTGAGATTCTTGGCGAAATCAAAGAGATCGAGATGATTGCTTCCGGCAGGGGCGTCAAAATCCGACGCCATCTCGAGCGTACCTATGGCAAAGGACATTGGCGAAAAATGAAAGGTATTGCCACAGTGCAATTGGAAAATGGTATGATTGTAGAAGCGGAAATTCACTGGTTTGAAGCCCATGGTATTGGTCGGAAAGATTTTAAAATCAAAAGGATTCTCCAATGAACCGGTTTGTTCTCTGTATCCATAACGCTGAAAATCCAGCCAGTCTAATTATCGGTAAAGTCTATCGGCGATTGCCAGACCCGCAGGCGGAGCAGCACGGCCTGATCCGTATCATTGACGAGGACACCTCTGAAGCCGATGGGTATCTTTACCCGCAGGAATGGTTTGTGCCGATTGAGTTGCCACCGGTGGCAGAGCGTGCTTTGCTTGCGATGGGAGTGTAAGCATTAAGCGATCACTGCTCCACCACCGCATTTGATGGGAAAGTATCGCAAGCGAGCATCCAGCATCAGGGCTGTGCGCCCAAAGGCAACTGTGCCGCTCACCCCATCGCGGCTGACGAACTCATACAGGGGGAAGAGCAGCGGCAGGCTCAGGCGGCGCTTCATCTCCAACGGATGCAGACCGGCGCAAAGCAACGCGGGCAGGGTACGCCGGGCAAGGCGGGTATTGATCTCGTTGGCGCCGGGAAAGTTCGCATCCAGTGAAAACCCTTTCAGCGTCAAAACTTTGCCATAGTTTTCAGCGCCCCAGTAACTCAAATCCTTATCCAACCAAAACCGGAATTTCTGATATTCACGCGTCCCGTGGAGCTGGAAAAAGCCCAGCGGCTCCTGTTTCTTGAAGAATTGCAGATTCGCCCCTGCCTGACGCGCCGCTTCGTAAAATTCTGCTTCGCTCAGGTAACTCAGAGCGTGATTGGCAATTGCCTGGAGCAGGTCCATGACTTTGAAACGGTCTTCCTCCTTCTCTTCAGCCGTATCAATCACGCCACAGATAAATGGGTTTCCGCCACGAAACGATAGCGCTTCTTCCAGTAAAGGTTTTTCTTTCTCAGCCAGTTCTTTGTAGTGCGGAATGGCGCTGGAAAGGTGAATTCCAAACGTCGCCTCATAGCGCTTTTGCAGATTTTCCCGGCTCTGGCAATATTGCTCCCGTACGGTTTTGCGCGCCAATCCCCACAAAATTTTGAGTGATTGAAACTTTCCCCAGGTTTGAGCATAGTGCTCGAATTCGGTCAACGGCGGGAAGACGTCTCGTATCGCCTCGTTGAACTGCTGACGTTCGATTTCAGCGCCCTCTTCCAAAAGCGGCGACGCGCCTTCCTGACCTTTGAACAAGCGTGCCGTTATCCAGTCGGGGAGCAGGGCGTAAGCGACATAATCATGGAAAGCGTAGACTTGTCCATCGCGGCGGTAACCATCATGGCGACCCAAACGCCCCAACCGTTGCAGAAAACTGCCCGCATCGCGGCTCTCGAAGACCAGGAAGTTAATCTGAAAATCCACGCCAACATCTACGGTGGAGGTGCCAATCAACAGATCGGCCTCATATGAGATTCTGCGCCGCGTTCGCGAAGTCAGGCCAGTGTTTGGCTCTACTCGTAAACCATGTTCAGCAAAGACAGGTTGGAGTTTTTCGTAAATTCGTAGCGCTGAGGCCACAGAGTTGACAATAATCGCTCCTTTTGCATGGGGCCGGCGTTCCAGGAAGAAGGGCAGCAAAACATCGTCGAGATGCGCTTCTACCCACTCCTCGGCGCGCGAACTGGCGGCAAAGTGAATTTCCGCCGGATTTAGAATCTTGCGCCAATGGGCAGAATCGCCTCCTGTGGCATATTCACCCTCGATAAATTTCACCCGCAGACCGGAACGTTCCAGATATTCACGCATCAGGCGGTTGGGTGTGGCGGAAAGGAACAGGAATTTGTGCGGGCGAACCTCCCCGCTGATTTCCTGGATGAACAACAAGGCATTCAGGACACTGACGATCTGCGGCGCATCGAAGATGTGAAATTCGTCGAAGGTCAACTGACGGAATTTTTGTGCCAGCGGCGCGGCGTAACGCTCTGGAGCATCTTCGGGATACGTGTAGAACTGATGCATGACGTAGTGGAAAATGTCCGGATTGCTCAAGATAAAATCGCCGTTGCGCAGGATGCGCATCAGTGCATCGCCCCGCCGCCGGTAATCCTCCTCTACCATGATGCTGTCAAGTTCAGCGCTGTTCAGCATACCAGGCAGTACATGAGCACCCCATTCGGCAATCGTTTGATCCAGATGTACCCGCTGATCCTCGACCAATTCGTTGGTCGGATACATGGCCAGCACAGGATACTCCATTCCCCCACGAATCAAGGCCGGCAACTGCCCTGCCAGACTCTTCCCATCCCCTGTCATCGCCGTATTGAAGATCACCTCCGCATCGCTTTCGGTCAGCGCGCGGTAGGTCTCCACCTGATGTCCTGAGAGTCGCCAGCCTTGTGGCAGGCGCGCGCTCAACTCCGGCGGGATGTCTTTCTCTTCAGCCAATCGCGAAAATACGGGTAGGAGTCGTATCCACATTTCTCTTCCTTTCTGATCTTACCACCTGATCAGGGGCACAAATGTGACCTACTCGTCTGCGAGTGACGAGGAATTTTGCATGTTCCGGCACATGCCTTCAATCGCTCGGCGGATGCGATTCCGAAGCTCCTGTCCGCCGAGTACAATACAATATTGTCCGTAACTCAGCAGGATACGCTCAGCTTCGAACAAATCGGCGGTCACAGCCTGGATCTCCACACTGCCATCTTCCAGATACACCACTTTCATCTCCTCAAAGTGCTGGCTGATCGCTCCGCGGCTCAGTGGGGGGAGCAGACGATAGTGGACCTCGTAGCGCGGCGGTTGGCGAAATGGCCGTTTGATAATCGCCGGCAACACTTTCAGATACTCATCGTCCTGGATGTAGCCGATGCGAAATCTACGATAGTCCTCTTCCATCGTCTCGCTATGAAGCACATAGCCGAACAGGTAAAAATGCCCTCCCTGATACACAATTTGCAAAGGAGCTATCCGAAAGCGCTTCGGCTTGTCTTCGTACCGCGGCGAAAGGTAGTTGAATTCCAGCTCTCGCCGGGTCTCTAAGGCTCGCGTCACCGTTTCCCAAACATGCGGCGGAATATGATTGGGATCAATCCCCTGCAGGATATTGTAGTTTACAATGCTTTTTGGATTTTTTAATGATATGCGCTGTTTGGGATTCAGAAAGATAGATATTTCCTCGAGAAACGTTCGAATGTTGGCGCGATCACTGCTCTCGTCAAAGGTCAGGGCCAGGGTCATCATTGCCTTCAGACTCTGATCGGAGAGGGCAAAGCTAAAAAACGGCCCGGCATCTACGAGTTCGTATTTCCCATGCGCATATTTGATTTCAACCTGTAGGGCTTCCCGTAACTTCTGCTTATCACGTTTGAAGGCCTCGCGACGTGCCGAAAGGGAAACGGGATAGGCCTCCGGTGCCAGTGTTTCAACTGCCCGCATCAATTCCTCCCTGTCTGCCGGGCCCTGTCTCAGCCGCTGCAAAATCGCCAGGCAGCGCCGTAAGATCACCCACTCACTCTCGCGTTTGCCGCGCGTCATACATAAATTTTATCGGAGTTTTTGTTGCTTGCCACCATTGTTTTGAGAGGACAAAAAAGACCCATGAAAGCCGATGATTGAGACAATCCATGCAGCAAGTGACATAGCCGAAAAGGGCGAGCTCCTAACCCTTTGGCAACTTGTCTCCTGGTGATTTTCCATAGCATTGTGGACATCTCCCACTCGCCTGCCAAAGGTTACCTGAGCTTGATACTTCCCAAAGGGCATCAAGGCGGTAACTGCCTACCCTAAGCGATGAAGAACTCTCTAACTCTTGTCATTGCGAGCGTAGCGAAGCAATCTCCTGGCCGATATGGGGATTGCTTCGCCGCCTGCGGCGGCTCGCAATGACAAAGTATGGATGGTTGGTGGGCAGTTGGTAGGTAATTACTCAAGGCGCCATTTCCAGAGCCCTTTGCAATGCCACACCCTGCACAGCGAAACGGATCTTCGGTTGTTTTTTGCTTCAACGCCTCAATGTTCCTGCCCAGGCGAAAACCCTGCTTTTGTATCCCCATGGATGGCAAAGCGCTTGGGGCAATTCCCCCTTTACGAGGCCAGGCAACCCAACACTGCACGAGAAAGGGATGACGTGCCAGTGCTACTGTTAATTCACAGATAGATCATCTCCCCTGTGACCACACAACCCTGCAGACGCGTTCGGGTCGAGGCGCGTTCTTCCCAGGCGGAGAATTTTTACGGGCAGAGAAAGCCTCTGCCCGTCTTGTAGCGTCGCCTGTTTCCTTATGCATCTTGCAGGTCAGGGGATAGAGGGGCTGCTGGAAAGATCGGTCTTAGACCCGCGTCACATATTCTCCGCTACGGGTGTCGACGCGGATCACATCTCCCTCATTGACGAACTGCGGCACAACGACCTCCAGGCCGGTCTCGGTGCGCACCTTTTTGGTGACCCCGGTGGCCGTATCGCCGCGGATGGCAGTTTCAGCATAGACGACCTTCAGGTCTACCGATGTGGGAAGCTCAATGTCAATCGGCTGACCTTTATAGAAGGTCAACTTAACCTCCATCCCCTCCTTCAGGTAGAGCGCATTCTCGCCCAGAACTTCGGCGCGGATGGCTGGCTGTTCAAAGGTTTCGTTATCCATGAAGTAGTAAAATTCGCCATCCGTGTACAGGAACTGCACATTGTGGAAGTCAAGGCGCGCTTCCTGGACCTGATCGCCGGAAACAAAGGTCTTTTCAATGTTTGCGCCAGTGAACAAATTGCGCGCTTTGATGCGAATGATGGCGTTTCCTCGTCCCGGTTTATGATGATGATACTCCAAAACACGGTAGAGCTGACCATCTAATTCAAAGGTGACACCCTTTCGCAGATCGTTGACATCAATCATACATACACCTCTTCAAGAAGATTCCAGGCGCAGGATTATACTACAGTTATGGTATAATTTGAAACCACGGGCGCATAGCTCAGCTGGTTAGAGCGTCTCTCTTACACAGAGAAGGTCAGGGGTTCGAGTCCCTTTGCGCCCACTGAAGCGAAGCTCTATTTCTCCAATGCCCCTGAAAGCTGTGCGTGGGGCAATTTTTCATTAAGTGAGCAGTGTTTCTGGATGGATGATCTCATCCTGGTTACGGGTGGTACGGGATTTATCGGCCAGGCAGTGGTGCGGCACTTGCATGAAGCCGGTCACGAGGTGCGCCTGCTCCTTCGACCGCGGCGCCAGAATCCGCGCCTGCCGCGCGGTGTGGCGATGGGGGTGGCGGTCACCAGCCTGAGGGATCGGCGCGGCTTGCGCGCCGCCCTGCAACAGGTGCGCACCATTATCCACCTGGCCGGCAGCGAATGGGAACGCCAGACCGATTTGAGATACACGGACGTTGAAGGTACCGCCACGCTGGTAGAAGCAGCCAGGGAAGCCGGGGTCGAGCACTTCATTTTCCTCAGTCACCTGGGCGCAACGAGCAATTCGGCCTTCAAGGTCATGCAGGCGAAAGGACTGGCGGAAGAAATCATCCGTCAGAGTGGCGTGCCCTTTACGATTGTGCGCTCTGCGATTGTCTTCGGTGCCCAGGATCATTTCACCGTGCCGCTGGCGCGCCTGATTCGCAGCCTGCCCTTCGTGTTCCCGGTGCCGGCGATCCGCACTGTGATTCAGCCGCTCTGGGTGGAGGATCTGGCGGCATGCCTGAGCTGGACGGTCTCCATGCCTGAACTTAAGGGCCAGACGATAGAAATCGGGGGAGGAGAGTATTTTTCCGTGGCCGAAGTGTTAGAGATCATGTTCGGGATCATGCGCCTGCGCCGCCGATTGGTACCCCTTTCTATCCCGGTGCTGCGCGGGCTGCTGATTGCTTTGGGAAGCTCTTCCTACTTCCCCTTCTCCTCTTTCTTCCTGGACTACATCTCGGTCAATCGCACCTGCCCTGTCGAAAACATCACGCGCGTTTATGGCCTGATGCCAGCCCGCTTTGCATATCGCCTGGAGTACCTCACCCCTCCCTCATGGAGAGAGCGACTCTCTCACCTGCTGATGGCGCTGCGAGCGAGAGAGCACCCGCATTGAGCTGCACGCAAGCCTCAGGGAACAGGTTGATAAGGGCCTTCGCCCGGAGTGCCGCCATAAATAAGCTCCCAGTTGTAACTGGCTACCGCAAGCCATGAAAAACTCTCTGTCTCCTGTCATTGCGAGCGAAGCAAAGTCATCTCCTGGCCGATAAGGGGATTGCTTCGCCTCCTGCGGCGGCTCACAATGACATGGGGTTCTTCATTGCACAAGGCTTAGCTACCTCTCCCCTCAAAAAGCGATCTCTGCTACCTGTTCAAAGTTTACGTCAAACACCGATGCGGCCTCTGTTTCCTCATCCATCTCTTCCCAGCTTCCGGCGCGCACGCCGCGAGCACAATAGGAGCGATAGGCGCAGTAGCGACAGAGACGTTCCTCGTCGGTGGCTGGAAAAACGGTGGCGTTCTCGATTTCCTGGATCAGCCGGGGGAACCATTCCGAATCGCGTTGATATTCCTCCTGGCTGTAGGAGAAGCGAATCGGGTCCTGGGGATATTCCGCAAACCAGTAGAGCATTTCCACCTGCGAGGGCATGATCGCCTCCCCGTTCCTCCAGCTTTGCCCGGCCGCAACCAGCAGGAAGCGATACAGGCGGGTCTGCATCCGCTGCAACAGGCTGAAAGGATGGGGACGCTTGCGAGAGGTCTTCCAATCCACGATCAGGACATGTCCATCGGAGTCCATTTGCACCAGGTCGAAACGCGCCACGAGCCGGGCTTCTGCATGGACGGGGAAGGAAAGCAACGCTTCGGTAAAACGTCGAGCGCCGGGGAAAGGGTGCGGCGGGCGATAGGGACTCTCCAGAAAATTCTTCCACCAGCGCAGGAGATCTGGCGTGCTCGCCAGACGCTCAATCGCCGTCTGAGGCAGGCCGAGGTAGTACTGCTGTACCAGGCGATGAAAGCGTGCGCCGGCCTCCTCGTGCTCCTCCTGGGCAATGATCGGCGTGCTACGCGGCGCCGGCCAGTTCAAATTCTGCACATAGCGCAACTGAAAGCGCCGCGGACAATCGAGATAATCCTGAAGCATGGATTGCGTATACAGACGCATGTCAGCCCTCCATGTCGCTCAACGGCCAGGTGGGGAGCACGTCTATATCGAGCGAGTCCGTCTTACCGTGGATCAGACGGAAATAGCCTGCTGCCGCGATCATCGCCGCGTTATCCGTGCATACCCACAGGGGAGGAATATAGATGGGAAACTCCGACTGGCTCTGAAAAGCCTCTCGCAGCGCCTGATTGGCCGCCACACCGCCGGCGATCAAGATCGCCCGTGCGCCGCTGGAACGCGCTGCCCGCAGCGTTTTCCCGACCAGCACGTCCACCACCGCCGCCTGGAAGGAGGCGGCCAGATCGGCCACAGGCAATTGCTCCCTCCCCAGGCTTGCCTCTAATCGCCGCACCTCTCGCAAGACGGCGGTTTTGAGGCCGCTGAACGAAAAATCCCAGCTACCCTCCAGCCAGGGACGGGGGAACTTGAAGCGTTCGGGATTGCCCTGGCGAGCAGCCTGCTGGATCGCCGGACCGCCCGGATATTCCAGGCCGAGCAGACGAGCGACTTTATCGAAGGCCTCGCCCGCGGCATCGTCGAGCGTGCCGCCCAGGCGGCGATACGAGAGGTGCCTTTCCATCAGGTTCAGTTCCGTATGACCGCCGGAAACCAGCAGCGCCAGCAACGGGAATTGCGGCTCCGCCGGAGGCGGTTCTCCATTGCGGTAGACCCAGGCGGAATAGATATGCCCCTCCAGGTGATTGACTCCCACCAGCGGTAATCCCGATGCCAGTGCCAGCCCTTTAGCCAGGTTTAACCCCACCAGCAACGCACCGGCCAGCCCTGGTCCACGGGTAACAGCGATGGCATCCAGCTCGCGCCAGGTGAGATGTGCCTGGTTCAGCGCCTGTTCCACGACCGGCGCCAGGCTCAAAATATGCTGGCGCGAGGCGACCTCGGGGAAAACGCCGCCATAACGGGCATGAATCTCCATCTGTGAGGCCACCACACTCGCCAGCACGCGGCCGCCATTTTCCAGGATGGCGCAGGCGGTCTCATCGCAGGAGGTTTCAATGGCCAGGACTCGCGCCGCAGGAGGGTTTATTTTCGCCATCGCTTCATCGGGATCACGAGCTCATACGGATAATCGGCGAGGCGTTCCACCTGACCATCCTCACGCAGCCAGAAGGTATCCTCGATGCGGACGCCCAGGCCGCGCTGCGGGTAATACAATCCCGGCTCAATCGTAATGACGCAACCTGTTTTCAGCGCCATTTCCTCGCCCTGGAGGCCAGAAAACGGACGTTCGTGGATATTCAACCCCACCCCATGCCCCACGGAATGGACATAACCTTCCAGCAACGGGGGCGGCGTATGCAAGGGAGTGGGATGGCCATGGGATTCAAAAAATTCGCAAACCACTCGCTGAACCTCGCGGAAGGGGAGGCCTGGCCGGATCGCCTGGAGCGCGAGATCGTAAGCCGCTTTGACCTGTTCATAGAGCGCCTGCGCTTCTTCCGTCGCATATCCCAGGCTCCAGGTGCGGGTAAAATCATAAAAATAGCCTCCGCCGGCTTCGCAGGGGAAAATATCGAAGACAATCGTCTGCCCCAGGCGCAGCGGGAGTTCAGGGGAGCCGCTGGAATGGGGGATGCCGGCCTCGCGTCCGGGGGCGAAGATGGTATCCCTGGGATTCTCCACACCTTCCTCCGCCAGCCAGAGGGCGATCTTCCGCTTCACATCGCCGACCCGCAGCGGCGACCCATCCTCCTGGAGCACGGTTTCATCCGCAGCCACGGCCTGCTCGCTCAGCCATTCGGCGACCCGCGCCACCACCCGCGTGGTGATCTCCCCCATCCGTCGAATGCGAGCGATTTCCGACGCCTCTTTGGTTTCCATGGCCAGCGGCAGCGCCGGGGAGTCGCCGGCGATCTCCAGGTCCGGCATCCAGCGGGAAAGGTGGGAAAGGATGGCCCAGAGATTGCCGATTTCCTCTCTGCCATAAATCGCCACCCGGCCGCGGGCGATCCCCATATCGAGCAGGATGGATTGTAACTGGCGCGCAGAGGCCTCGGAAGGGGTCTGGCTGCGCTCGAAAAATTTGCTGAGCGGATAACGGCTGAAAGAAACGCATTCCAGGCCGCTCCGTGCGGCTTCTTCGCGCTCCATGTCGTTATGGAACAGTACGGCAGGCCTGTGGCGCGGTTTGACGAGCAAGGCATGGCTCACATGGCCACCGCCAGTGAAGTAATACATGGCGGGGTTATGCTGCGCATCCCCAAAGATCAGCAGCGCTTCCAAACCCTGCTCGCTCATCATGGAATCTAAATCTTTTCTCATATTTTCCTCGAAGAATCTTTTCTGGCGCTCCCCATGATTTGCTGGGGCTGCCCGGAAAGAAGGCAATCTGTCATTGCGAGGTAGCTAACCGTCGCAGCAATCCCCTCGCAAGTCAAGGTGAGCAGTCTCCCAGGTTACCAGGAGATTGCTTCGGGCGAAGAACGCCCTCCCCATGACAGGGATGGGTGGACACTTACGAATTATATCGAATCTCTCTTGCAGGAAGCGTTCGCCTGGGCGCGGGGAGGGCGCTGAAAGGGCGCTTTCACTTGCGGGTAAACGTGAGCGCAATGCTGCCATAGCGCAGGCCGCTTTCGGGGGGGCAGGAGGGCGCGCTCAGATTGCTGATCGGTTCGCCCCCTCCCACCTGCAGGCTATAGAGTCGCTCCGCCTGGAGCAGGGCGTCGGCGTATCCATTGCCCAGTTCAGGTTTGAGCCCGGTGTAGAAAACTTCCTGTCCGCCTTCCCAAACCAGCAAAAGCGGCACGCCAGGCAGCGGCTGACCGCGCTCATCGTTGACCCAGACCTGAAGAAGCCCCGGCGTCCGTTCCGGATCGCAGAGGGTGCGATAATCGCTCAGCGTGAAGAAGCCGCCGACGGTGGGAACCGGAGTGAAAGCGGATTGCGGCGTCACCAGCGGCAGGGTGGGGATGGCGAGTGTCTCTTCGGTGGGCAGTGGCTCCGGCGTTATCTCCTCGGGCGGCGGCGTGGCCGGGCTGGTCGGGGAGGGGGGAGGAAGCGGGGTTACCAGGGCAAGCGGTGTCGCAGGCGGCTGGGCGGGAGGGGTGGGCTTCCCCAGGTCGGCGGCCAGGCGCACCAGCGGCTGGATTTCCTCAAAGGGGCGGCCGGCAGCCAGCATCCGTTGCGCCTGCGCCGCGAGGGAGGCAGTCGCCTGCTCTGAAAAGAGGGAAAGGCGCGCCCGCGCCCGCTCCAGATCGCCGTTGGCGGCGTAGGCAGCGGCGATCACTTCATAATAGGCCTCCCTATCCGCCGGGCGCAGAAGGTCAGGTGTCAACGTCACCTGCGGCGGCGCAATCACCCAGGCATAGAGCAACCCACCGGCGATCCCTGCCAGCAGTGCGAACAGCAGGTCCCAGGGCCAGCGTTTCACGGGCTACCTCCTCCCCGCAGCGCCTGGGCCAGGGCCTGCAGCATGGCAATCTCACGCGCCTCGAAGGCATGTGCCTGCGCGTAGATCAGCGCCTCCTGAACGTAGCTCAGCGGCTCCATCGGGCCGAGGAAGGCCAGTCGTCGGATGGCTCGTGGCAGGTCCTGTTCCGCCTGATAGGCCTCGGCGACAGCCATCACGTAATCGGTGCGGTAGTCAGCCCGCAAGGCGGAAAGGGGCACATTGGTATAGCGCACCGGCGCAACCTTCCAGGCATAGAAGAGACCAATAGCCAGGCCGATAAGCAGGCACAGCAAGCGCAGCCAGTGACGAGACATAGGAATATTTTGCCACAGAGAAAGAAACACGTCCAGACAGGAGACCGGCGGCACCCAGAAACACCTCCTTACCGTTGCTTCCTCTCGGACCTGGCGGGGTTCGCAGGGTTCTGCCGCGCCGGGCCTGTCCGGACGCAGGTTAAGGATAACCGAGGAGGGCAGGAATGTCAACCTTCCGCAAAGATGGATACTGTATCATTCGTTCAGGATTCGTTCAGGAAATTCGCAGCGAATCGCCCGATTACCCCTACGGGACAGGAACCCCTAACCCCGCTTGCGGGGAATGGGGTCTGGCTACCACCAGCCATAAAAAACCTCCGCCTCCTGTCATTGCGAGCGAAGCGCATGTCCCGAGCGGAGCGTGGGGAAAGCAATCTCCTGGCCGATAGGGGGATTGCTTCGCCACCTGCGGCGGCTCGCAATGTAACGGTAGAAAATTTTCTACCGCAACAAGAAAATTTTCTACCGCAACAACGATGGCAGTGGGGGGTGGTTACTTTCGTTCTCGGAATTTCCTGAAGGAAAGATACACTACCACCCTATATGTACACAGATTCCCGATTTTGACATTTGACAAAGGTAAACGGGTAACTTTTATACCCGTTCCTCCTTCGCCTCGACTATTCCATTTCCCCTGCGGGTGGGATGATCTCTCCTTCGGCTTTGAGCAAGCCTATGCCATGCTTTTTCAATGCTTCGCGCGCAGCCATATCTACTCGAATCCCATGCATATATACCAGATAGGGGCCGGTAATTCCTTTCCGAGCCAGTTTTTGCCGCCATTGTGGATCTTTGACTCTTCCTATCCAGCGCAATGCATCCTTCAGTCCTACGCGTTCCTTACTTTCCAAAAGCACCCACAGTTTTCGACCCTGTGTATCTTCCACTGGAAAAGCGACATCCAGGTCGCCGTTGAGCTTTACGTAGTTATCTTCCCCGAGGATGCGATAGCCTTTATGTTCCATAACCACCGACAACACACCATAGGCCTCCTCTTCCAGCGTTGAACCAATAATGTTTGATAACCTGCCAACCTGTTGTTCGAGCCTGTCCATGCGTTGTGAGAGCAAATCCACCCTCTCATCGGTGCGCTTCTGGGCGGCTGCAAGTTCCTCCAGGCGTTCATCCGTGCGCTTCTGGGCGGCAGCCAGTTCCTCCAGGCGTTCATCCGTGCGCTTCTGGGCGGCAGCCAGTTCCTCCAGGCGTTCATCCGTGCGCTTCTGGGCAGCGGTTAGCTCCTGGACTGCAACTGTCAGCGCATTCACCTGGGCAGCCAGCCTGTCTACG
>Ga0209162_1002160_pt1 | contig 17777 bp, 11 predicted proteins | sample YNPNPMetaG_FD_187121 | JGI IMG/M metagenome (GOLD analysis project Ga0209162, IMG submission 187121) | Anoxygenic and chlorotrophic microbial mat microbial communities from Yellowstone National Park, USA - YNP NP MetaG (SPAdes) (version 2) ... | reverse complement strand
TTCCAAGCGATTTCTGGCCAAGGAATTACTCAAATTCGCCAAGGGGACGGAGAGCTCCGTCAACTTGGCGTATTTTCCAAGGGCTCAATTCAGGCTGTCCCCTTCGCCCCCCTTCGCCCCGTCCCCTTCGCCCCTGTCCTCTTCGCCCCTTGGCCGTCGCTCTGGCGCACGCCGGCCCCCGTTCGCGGCACTGAAGCAGCGGTATCCCGGCGTGCAATCCGAATCGGCCCGAAGACTCTCCGGGATCTGTCAGCCGTTCCAAATGCGGCCTCCGTGCGTGTCACTGTGAACTTGAGAATCCCGCGGATGGGCGCCATTCCGGGGTGGTTCGGGAAACTGTCCGCGCGTGCCAATGGCGAGCGGCCCTGAAGGTCGAACCGGCTCTGTTGCCATCTGGTTCGGCTCGTTAGTGTTTGCTATCTTGGGAGTGGGCCGCTGGAAGGGACAGAGAGTCCGAGCCGAGCGGCCAGGCATTGCTTTTCCAGAACAAATGGCGGTTTGCGAGCGTCTGATAAAGGCAGGAGTACCTTTGCAGTGAAGCGCAAGTGGAAGTGGATTCTTGGCGTAGGCATCGTACTGGCGATCGCCGGGGGCATTTACGCCAAGGTGAAGATCAGCCAGAACGGCGTCGTGACGGTGCAGACCGGAAAAGTGGTTCGGCAGGACCTGGTGAGCGTCGTCACGGCGAGCGGAGAGATCAAGCCCCGCAATTATGTAAACATCGGCGCCAATGTAATGGGGCGCATTGTCGAGATTTACGTGAAGGAGGGTGACAAGGTCCGAAAGAACCAGGTGCTGGCACGGCTGGAATCGGTGCAGGCGCAGGCGGACTTGCAGGCGCAGCAGGCTGCGCTGAATTCGGCGCTGGCTGAATCGAGCGCCGCGGAGGCGGGGCTGCGCGCCATGGACGAGAACCTGCGCACGGCAGCCGCCGGCGTGGACCGGGCGCGGGCGGAGCTTGAGCGGGCGAAGCTGGATTACGAGCGGGCGTCGCAGCTTTACAAGGACAAGCTCGTGGCCAAGCAGGAGTTCGACGCCAAGAAGTCGCAGTACGAGGCGCTGGCGGCGGCGCTGCGCGAGGCCGAAGCCCGGCTGGCCCAGATGAAGGCGCAGAGGGAGCAGACGGCAGCACAGCTGGCCGCGGCGCAGCGGCGCGTGGCCCAGGTGCGCGCCACGCTGGACCGGTTCGCCGACGTGCTCCACAAGCACAGCGCCATCTCGCCGATCGACGGCATCGTCACCAACCTGCCCGTGCGCGTGGGTGAAACCGTGGTGCCCGGCGTGCAGAACTCGGCCGCCTCTCTCATCATGACGATTGCCGACATGAGCGTGATCACCGCCGAGGTGAAGGTGGACGAGACGGACATCGTCAATGTGAAGCTGGACCAGGTGGCCGACGTCACCATCGACGCCATGCCGAACCGCGTCTTCAAGGGCCGCGTGATCGAAATCGGCAACACGGCCATCCTGCGCTCGAGCGGCCTGGCGGCAAGCCAAAGCGCCATCTCCAGCCAGGAGGCCAAGGACTTCAAGGTGGTCATTGCGCTCGACAATCCGCCCGACGAAGCCCGCCCGGGGCTGAGCTGCACGGCGAAAATCGTCACCGCCACGCGCGAGAAGGCTCTTTCCATTCCGATCCAGGCGCTGACCGTGCGGCAGCGGGGAGACCTCGAGCCGGAGGGCAAGGGGGGTAACGTCGGGGCGGCCGCCAACGCCGATCCAGAGAGACAGAAGAAACTGAAAGAGGAGTTGCAGGGCGTCTTCGTGGTGCGCAACGGCGTGGCCGAGTTCCGCGAAGTGAAAACCGGGATCACCGGCGCCACCGACATCGAGGTGCTCAGCGGCCTGAAGGAAGGCGAGGAGATCATCACCGGCAGCTACAAGGCGATCCGGACCTTGCGCAACCAGGCCAAGGTGAAGATTGACAACAAGGCGCCCGCCAAAGCGGAGAGCTGATGCGGCGCGCGGAAACGGCAGTGAGAGAATAAAGTCATGGCAACAGCGGCACTCAGCGACAAGATCGCCCTCGGCGAGGAGCTGAAGCGCAACAACATCGTCATCCGCACCTACAACCTGTGGAAGACCTACATCATGGGCGACCAGGAAATCCACGCGGTGTCGGGTGTCGACCTGGAGATCAAGCGCGGCGAGTACGTCGCCATCATGGGGCCGTCAGGTTCGGGCAAGTCCACGCTGATGAACCTGATCGGCTGCCTGGATACGCCCACCAAAGGCGACTATTACATCAACGGGCAGCTGGTCAGCGACATGGACGACGACGAGCTGGCGCGCATCCGCAACAAGGAGATCGGCTTCGTCTTCCAGACGTTCAACCTGCTGCCCCGCGCCACCGCGCTGCACAACGTGGAGCTGCCGCTGATCTACGCCGGCATGCCCGCCCAGGAGCGCATCGAGCGCGCCAAGCAGGCGTTGCGGCTGGTGGACCTCGAAGCCCGTATGTACCACAAGCCGAGCGAGCTCAGCGGCGGCCAGCGCCAGCGCGTCGCCATTGCCCGCGCGCTCGTCAACAACCCGTCCATCCTGCTGGCCGACGAGCCCACCGGCAACCTCGACTCGGCCACCAGCGCCGAGATCATGGCCCTGTTCGACCGCTTGCACAAGCAAGGCAACACGATCGTGCTGGTGACCCACGAGCGCGACATCGCCGAGTACGCGCACCGCATCGTCACCATCCGCGACGGCAAGATCCACCGCGACGAGCCCAATCCGCACCATCCCTGAGCCGCGCCGCGCGCTCTGCGGTACAAGCGGAAGCCGGGCAGTTCGGCCGCCAGCTCGTACTGCGCCATCCAGCCCGGCAGGAAGGCCCGCACATCCAGGCGCGGGTTGTAGGGCGACAGCCCGTCGGCGATCCATTCCGGCTGCGGCCCGGCGAGAAGCCGCCGGCGGTTGGCCTCCGCCCAGGCGGCGAAGGCCGGCTCCGCCGAGACCAGATGGCGGTCGGCGAGCACGCCGGACAGCGGCTGCGAATCGAGGAACGGCGTGCCGGCGGGCAGCCGGCTCATGACATACAGCTCCGGGCGGTAGCCCCAGACGAGGAGCGTGTCGCCGGGGCGCGCGTGCGCGCGCAGCCAGGCCGCCGCCTGGCGTGAGCTTTCGAACATGGCCAGGTCGGCCCATGGCTCGCCCCGCGCCACGGACAGATAGCGCGGGCCGAAGCGGGCGGCGGGGATCAGCAACAGCAGGGATAGCAACGCGGCCTGCCGACGCGGCAGGCGGGCGAAGCCGCGCGCGGCCAGCAGCGCCACGGGCGGCAGCAGGTGGAAGTAATACCGCGGGAAGAACCGCATGCCGAGCGCGACGGCCGCCAGCGAGACGAACGCCCACGCCGCGCGCCGCGCGTCGCGGCCTCGCCACGCGGCCCAGGCGGCCGCCACAACCAGCGCCGCGTGAAAGCCCGCCCAGTGAAGCGTGCGCCGCAGGAACTCCAGCCCGGGATCCTCCGTGAGCGGCTGGCGGGCGTATCCGGCGCCCCACACGAACACTTGCCGGAAGAAGTCCCGAAATGCGCCTTCTTCAGCCAGCCACAGGGAGACGGCAGCGGCGGGGAGAGCGAACCCCAGGGCCAGGCGGGGCCACGCGCGCCATTGCCACAGCGCGCAGGCGGCGAGAATGAAAAGCGCCTTGACATTGAAGCAGAAAGCCGCGCCGCACAGCGCCCCGGCCAGCAGCGGGCTGCCGGCCGCCGCGGCGGCCACGGCCGCCAGATGAAGAGGCACGGTCAGCAAATCGGGGGTCAGCGCGATGACGGTGGCGTGCACATAGAAAACAAATGCAAACGCCGTAAGCCCCGCCGCCCAGAGCTGTTCGCCGGCACCGGCGCCAAAGGCGCGGGCCGCACGCGCCGCCGCCCAGGCCGCCAGCGCCACGAACGCCGCGCCCAGCAGGCGCAGCGGCCAGCCCGGCATGGCGCCGGCCAGCAGATAGAATGCGGGAAACAGGGGCGGCTTGTCGAACCAGAGGTCCCGGTAGAGCATTTTGCCGCGCAGCATCCCGGCGGCGGCCGCCAGCGGGTAGCCCTCCTCCACCCAGACGACATCGAGATAACAGAGCCGGGACACCACGGCCGCCGCGAAGATCGCCAGCCATGCCGCTCGCCGGGCCATGTGCTTTGATTGTGCCGCGATCGGGCGCGGCCGTGGCGGCGGCCCCGTTGCTGCCGGGGCCAGGTCCGGTCAGAGCCCGCGGCGGCGGAGCTCGAAAAAGAGCACCGGAGTGATGAGCAGGGAGAGGATCATCGAGACGGCCACGCCGCCGATGACGGCGATGGCGAGCGGCCGGAGCAATTGCGCGCCGGAGCCCACGCCGGCCGCCAGCGGCGCCATGCCGCAGATGGTGGCCAGCGCGGTCATGAGAATCGGGCGGAGGCGGCGGCGCCCGGCGTGGAAAATCGCTTCCCGCAATTCGTAGCCTTTTGCCGAAAAATACTGCTCGGAATCGAGCATGAGGATGCCGTTTTTGTGAACAATGCCGACCACCATGATGGCGCCCATGAACGAGGAGATATTGAGCGTGGAGCCCGTGATCCAGAGCGCGGCCAGAGCGCCAAATCCGCACAAAATGGTGGCGGCGAGGATCGCCAGCGGGTGGGAGAAAGACCGGAATTCGAAGACCAGGATGATAAAGATCAGAAGGATGGAAAGCAGCAGCACCTGGGTCAGGCCAAGGAACGATTCCCGCTGCATCTCGTAAAGGCCGCCGTATTCGATGTGCGTGCCGGGCGGGAGCGGAACCTCGCGCGGGAGCCGCTGCCGGATCTCGCGCAAGGCGGAGCCGAGATCGCGGTTTTCCAGCCGCGCGGTGACCGCGCTCATGTTGCGCAGGTTTTCCCGCCGGATTTCCGTCGTCTGCTCCTCCACCTCGACATCGGCGATGCTGGACATCGGGAGGGTCTGGCCCGTCGGTGAGGTCAGAAGAAGGGATTTCAGCATCGCGGAAGACCTGCGGTATTCGGGCGGGTAGCGGACGCGAATGCCAACCAGACGCTCGCCGCGGATGAGTTCGGAAGCGGGCTCGCCGTCGAGCATGGCCGCCTGGAGATCGGCCACGTCCTGAACGCTGAAGCCCGCCAGGCGGGCCTTTTCCGGATCGACCCGGAAATTCAGCGACGGGCCGATGACGATGGTGCGGTTGACGATGTCGACGACGCCGGGCACCTTGGGAAGCCACTCGGCGATCCTGGCCGCGACGCGCTTGTAAGTGGCGTCGTCATCGTGGCGGACCTTGATTTCGATGGGCTGCGGGCTCCAGGCGAGGTCGCCGATGAGGTCTTCCAGAATATGGGGGAACTCGACCTGGATGGCGGGTTCGGAAGCGGCGATCTTGCGGCGGAGCTCCGCGGTCACCTCCTCGAGGCTGCGGCGCCGTTCCTTTTTCAGCTTGACGAGGAAGTCGCCGGTGTTGGGCTCGGCGATCGCCAGTGCGAGCCGCGCACCCGTGCGGCGCGAATAGCTTTCGATCTCCGGGGTCTCCCGCAGGAACTGTTCGATGTGCCGGAGCACGCGGTCGGTTTCCTGAAGCGAAGTGCCGGGGGGCATGATGTAGTCCAGCACGAAGGCGCCTTCGTCCATCTCCGGGAGGAACCCGCTGCCAAGCCGGAAATAGATTCCCGCCATGGCGGCGGCGATCAGCACTGCCGCCCCCAGCACAGCGCGCGGATGGTGAAGGCAGCCGTGCAAGGCGGACTCGTAAAGGCTGGTGAGGCGCCGAAGGATGCGGCCTTCGCCGGCCTGTTCCGCCTGCTCCAGGTCGCCTCCGGCGATCTCCGCCGGCCGGCGGAAGAAGACCGCAGCCAGCACCGGCGTGAAGAAAACGGCGAGGAAGAGAGAAGCCAGCAGCGCTGTGACCATCGTCATGGCCAAGGCGCGGAAGAACACGCCGGTGATGCCGCCGAGAAAAACGAGCGGGGCGAAGACGACAATCGGCGTCAGGGTGGAGCCGGTCAGCGCGGGCGTCAACTCGATGATGGCGCTTCGCGACGCCTCCAGCGGGGACTGGCCTGCCGACAGGTGCACCATGATGTTTTCCACCATCACGATGGCGTCGTCGATGACGACGCCGATGCAGGCGGCCATGCCTCCCAGCGTCATCAGGTTGAAGCTCATGTTGAAGAACTTGAGAAAGACAATGGCGGCCAGCACGGCGACGGGGATCACCAGCGCGGCCACCAGCGTCGTGCGCCAGTTCTTCAGAAACAGCAGCAGGACCAGGACGGAAAGGCCCAGCCCGATCAGGATGCTTTCGGCGACGCCCGAGATCGACTCCCGCACCAGCACCGACTGGTCGTAGAACACGGACAGCTCGATGTCTTTGGGCAACGCGCGGCGGATGGAGGCCAGCTCGGCGTTGACGGCGTCGGCGATGGCGACGGCGTTGCCGTCCGGCTGCTGGAGCACGTTGACCAGCACCGCGGGCCGCCCGTTGGCGGTGACGATGTTGTACACGGGGCGCTCGGCCGGCACGACGCGGGCGACGTCCTTCACCGCCACCGGCGCGCCGCGGACGACGTCGACGACGGTGTTCTCGATCTGCTCGCGCGTCCGCAGCAGCCCGGTGACCGTGGTCAGATACAGGTGGTAGTTCTCCTGAAGCATGCCCGATGCGGAGATCATGTTGTTGCCGCGGAGGGCGGCGGCCACGCGCGTCGGGGGCATGCCGTAGGCGTTGAGCTTCAGCGGGTCCACCAGAACGTGGTATTCCGGCGGACGCCCGCCCACGATGCGCGCCTCGGCCACGCCGGGCAGGCGGTACAGGCGCGGGGCGATGTTGTAATAGGCCAGTTCCCACAGTTCGGCCTGGCTGCGCGCGGGCGAGGTGATGCTGAAGCCGATCATCGGGAAGACGGAGAAGGTGAGCCGGTTGATGTAAAAGCGGCAGGTGGGAGGCAGCGAGGGCGTGATCTGGCTGATGCGGCCCTGCACCAGATGGAGGGCGTTCAGGATGTCAACGTCCCACCGGAAAAAGACGCTGATTTCGGTCGAGCCCCGGGAAGTGACCGAGCGGATGTTGGTGATGCCGGGGACGATGCGGATGGCTTCTTCGATGGGGCGCGTCACCCGCACCATCTGGATGTCCACCGGCGTGATGCCGTTGTCGACGAGAATGACGATCCGGGGGAAGTCCGTCTGCGGAAAAATCGCAATGGGGAGGCGGAAGGTGAAGAAGAGTCCGGCGAGAGCGAAGCTGAGCACGATGACAGCCATCGCCCGCGCGTGGGCGTGGACGAAGCCGGCCAGGCGGCTGGTCATTTCCCCTGCGCCTCCCGCACGCGGATGCGCGTGCCGTCTTCCAGCCCGTAGGCGCCTTCCAGAATGACGGGTTCCCCTTCCCTGACCCCCTCCAGAATCTGCACCCTGTCCCCGGAAACGATGCCGGTCCGGACGGCGCGCCGCACGGCGGCGCCGCTGCGGGCGATGAAGACCACGCCCCGGTTGGAGCCCTCTTCAAACTGCACGGCGGCCGCCGGGACCACGATGCTGCCGGGCGCATCAGCCACGACGATGACGGCATGGCCGAACTCGCCCGGTTTCAGCGTCCGGCCCGGGTTGGGGATTTCGCACCACGTTTCCACGGTCCGGCGCGCCGGGTCGACAGCTTCATTGATCACCGAAATGCGCCCTGCAAAAGACCTGCCGGGCATGTCGGAGGGTTCGAAGCGGCACGCCTGCCCCCGCCGCACCTGCGCCGCCTCCGCCTCCGGAACCTGCGCCCGGGCCACGGCCACCGAGATTTCGGTCACCGTGAAGATGGGCTGGTCGGGGCGGGCCATGTCTCCGGGGAACAGGAATTGCTCGGTGATGGCGCCGGCAAACGGGCTGCGGATTCTCGTGAAGTCGAGTTGCGCCTCGATGAAGGCCAGGCGGGCGCGCGCCTGTTCCAGCCGGGCGCGCGCCATGGCGATGTCGCGATCTCGCGACTGGCTCAAAAGCAGCTCGAGCGACTTGCGGGCCACTTCCGCATTCGCCTGGGCCTGCCTGAATTCGGTTTCGCTCACCAGGAGATCGCGCTGCGGGATGGCGCCCTGCTCGAAGAGCTGTTTTCTTCGCTCGTAGATCTGCGACGCCTGCCGGAGGGCCGCCTCCGCGACCGCAACCTGGCCGCGCGCCCGTTCCACGTCGCCCGGGAGAGTGCCGGCGGAGATTTTGCCCAGGTTGGCCTCGGCATCCGCCACCGCGGCGGCGGCTTCGGCCTTCTGGGCCGCCAGGTCCCGGTTGTCGAGCTCCGCCAGCATCTGGCCGGCTTCCACGATGTCGCCCTTGCGGGCATGGAGTCGCCGGACAGGGGCGGCGATGCGGGCGTTGAGATTGGCCTGCTCGCGCCCGAAGAGAAACGCGGGCGCGCGCACGGCCGACTGCAAGTCGGCGCGGGCCGCCGGGACCGTGGCGACCTCCACCACGAGCGGCGGTTCAGCCTCTTCAGGCGCGCGGCACGCGGGCATCGCCAGCAAGGCGGCACAGGGAAGGATCAGGCGTTTCATTGTCCTGCGGCGACCTCCAGGTCGGCTCTGGCGGCGAGATAGTTGGCCAGGCTGGCGTAGTAGCTGATCCGGGCTTGCGCGAGCTGGTTCTGGGCGGTCACGACATCCAGAGCCAGACCTTCCCCGCCTTCGTAGCGGAGGCGGCTGAGCCGCAGGTCCTCCTCCGCCAGCCGGGCCTGCTCGCGCGTGAGCTGGATCTGCCGGTACAGCTCGTTGACGCGGGCGAGCGCGTTCTGGTAGTCGCGCGAAAGCAGGCGGAGGGAGATGGCCCGCGTGGTTTCGGTCTGCCGCGCCCGGAGGCGCGCCTGGGCCATCGCGCTGCGGGCGCGGTTCCAGTCGAAGATCGGAATGTTGAGGTTGAAGTAGGCGGCGTAGCCGCGGTCGCGGATGCGGATGGCTGTCGAGTCGATGCCGTACTGGAACTGGAAGCCGAGCTGGGGCAGGAGCGCCGCCCGGGCCTGGCGAAAGTCCGCTTCGAATCCCCGCCTCTGGGCATCGAGAAGACGGAACTCCAGGCGGCGCATGTAAGGGGCGCCTTCCGCCGGCGCCTGGGGCGGAGGCGGCGGCTCTTCCAGGGCGTCGGCGAGCGCGATGTCCGCCGACGGCTCGGCCGTCCAGAACGAGGCGAGCTCCTGGGCGGCAAGGCGGGCGTCGAGCCGGGCGGCATTGAGCGACTGTTCGAGCAGCGCCGCCTGCGCGGCCGCTTTGACCACGTCGGCGCGGGCGGCTTCGCCGGCGGCGAACAGAAGACGTGTCCGCTTCTCGAAGCTCCGGCTTTCCTCCAGGGCTTCGGCAAGGATGGCCGCGGCGCGCCGGGCCAGCAGGGCCCGGTAATACGCGGCGGCGACGGCGCGGCGCAAGTCTCGCCTGGCGATGGCCGCGCTGATGACGGCCGCATCCTCGGCTGAGCGGGCCCGGGCCAGCTCGGCGCGCAGCCGCCCGGAGGTGTCGAACTCCTGGCCGATGGTCACCAGCGAGGAGTACTCCCGGATGGCGTTCAGCGGAAGGAAGCTGAACGTCTGCCGGTTGTCGAGCAAAGGGCTGTTGTAGATGAAGCCGTTCGACAGGCGGGCCTGGGGCAGGAGACCGGCCCGGGCTTGCGTGATGCCGCGGGAAGCGATTTCCCTTTCCTGCGCGGCCAGCAGGATCGCCGACGGCGCCTGCTCGGCCAGGCGGACGCAGTCGCCCAGCGTGAGCGGGGCCGCGCCGCCCGGCGCCTGACCGCTTGCGACACAGCAGAGGCAAGCGAGCAGCAACAGGCTGTGTGCCGCCTTCGGCATTCCTTTGCCGGGCGTTCCGTTGAGGGGCGGCTTTGCGGCAGGAGATGCCCCGCTCCGGCTATCGGAGAGCGGCGCCGGACGTGTCGAGACCATCGGCTCCTGTGACTTCCATTATAGCCAACGGGGGACGTTACCCTGTTAGCGTGCACGAGTTTCTCGCCGGTACGGAGGATGCCGGACAGAGGCTGGACCATTTTCTCGCCGCGCGGATGCCGCAGTTCAGCCGTTCGCGCATCCAGGCGTGGATCGAGGAAGGCCGCGTGCGCGTCAACGGGTCGCCGAAGAAGGCCTCGTGGAAGGTGCGCGCCGGGGAGCGCGTCGAGGTCGAGCCTGCCGAGCCGCCGCCCCTGCGCGCTTTCCCCGAAGAGATCCCGCTGGAAATCCTCTACGAAGACGAGGCCGTGGCGGCTATCAACAAGCCCGCCGGGCTGGTGGTGCATGCCGGGGCGGGGCGTGCCTCCGGCACGCTGGTCAACGCGCTGCTGCACCGCTACGGCCAGCTCTCGCAATGCGGCGACGCGCTGCGTCCCGGCATTGTGCACCGGCTGGACAAGGGCACCAGCGGGGTCATCCTGGTGGCGCGCAACGACGCCGCCCACCGCAACCTTGCCGCGCAGTTTGCTTCGCGGAGGGTGGAGAAGACCTATCTGGCGCTGGTCGAAGGCCGCGTGGCCGCCGACCGCGGCCGCATCGACCGGCCGATCGAGCGCGACCCCGTGCGCCGCACGCGCATGACCGCGCGCACCGGACGCGGCCGCGCCGCGCTGACCGAATACCGCGTGCTGGAGCGCTTCGAGCGCTTCACGTTGCTTGAGGTCCGCATCCACACCGGGCGCACGCACCAGATCCGCGTGCACCTGGCTTCCATCGGCCACCCTGTGGCCGGAGACACGCTTTACGGCGCCGCCGCGCGGCCGGCGGGGCTCGAGCCGCCGGGCCGGCCCTGGCTGCATGCCTGGCGGCTCGGCTTCGTCTCGCCCGCCACGGGACAAAAGGTCGTGGTCGAGGCGCCGCTGCCCGAGGAACTGGAACGGTGGAAACGGCAGCTCGCGTCTGCCCATAATGGAGGCAGAAAATGAAGCGTCGTCACTTCCTGCCGGCCCTTGCTCTGGGCGCCCCTGCGGCGCGCGCGGCCTTTCTCCAGCCCCCGGAGCAGATGGACGAGACCATCAAGCTGGAGGTCACGCGCGTCAACCTCCTGTTCACCGTGACCGACCGGCGCGGCCGCTTCGTCAACAACCTCACGCGCGACGACATCGACGTCATCGAGAACAAGCGCCGGCAGAACATCATCGAATTTGTCGCCGAATCGAACCTGCCGCTGCGGATCGCCATGCTGATCGACGTCAGCAATTCGATCCGCGACCGCTTCCGTTTCGAGCTGGAAGCGGCGGGCGAGTTTCTCCACCGCGTCATCCGCCCCGGCGTCGACAAGGCTCTCATTTACGCTTTCCACACCGAGCCGGAGCTGGTGCAGCCGTTGACCGACGATACGGAACTGCTGGCGAAAAAGCTGCGCGAGCTGCGCCCCGGCGGCGGCACCGCCATGTACGAAGCGCTCTATCTGGCCTGCCGCGACCATCTGATGCTCGACCAGCCGCGCTACAAGTTCCGCCGCGCTGCCATCATCATCGGCGACGGCGAGGACAACTCGTCGCGCTTCACCCGCGATCAGGCGCTCGAGATGGCCTACCGCGCCGAAGCCGTCATTTACGCCATCTCGACCAACATGACGCGCGTCGAAACCGACGGCGACAAGGTGCTGAAATACTACGCCCGGGAGACCGGCGGGCGGGCGTTCTTTCCGTTCAAGGCCGAGGACCTGGCGCAGGACTTCGAGAACATCGCCAACGAGCTGCGCTCGCAATACAGCATCCTGTACCGCCCCGACCCGCTCATCACTGACGGCCGCTTTCATCCGGTGGAGCTGCGCGTGCGCGGCCGCAAGGACCTGTTCGTGCGCGCCCGCCGCGGCTACTACGCGCCGAAGCTTTGAACGCCGGAGCACTGCGGCCGCGCTTCCGGAGCAGCGAACAGGGCGGGCCGAAAGGCCTGAGGGAGCGGGCAGTGGCCTCGTGGCGCGAAAACCGGCGGCTCTCACGATGCCTGGAAAGTCGGTCAGCGATGCGGGGCGGCAGATCTCCGCGCGGGAAACGCGCAATTTGGCCGTCGTTCTCACGAGCGCCCATCGCCGTTCGCGGCCCGGCGCCGATGTCGTGCGTGCACCCGGCGGCCGCGGATTTCGATGAGCCCGTCTGCTCGGCCGGAAGATCCATGAGAACGTCTCCACGGAAGTGTGGCGCATATCGGGCGGGCAAATGAAGGTGATCCTGAATGAGTACCGCCTGAACCCCGGCACTCGCGAAGCCCGGGAATTCCTGCTCAAGCAGATGGAGCAGTGTTTCTTCGGCGAAGGCGCCCAGATCCCGCCGGACTGCGTCAGGCCGCAGCACTGACTGCTTGCATGCTGAACCCGCAGCCGCGGGGCCGCATTGACATGCAGGTTGCCCGCCCGTTTGCTACGCTGCCATGCATGAATCGCAGGCAGTTGCTGGTCGGGCTTTCCCCGTTGTCCGCAAGGGGCCGGCCAGACGCGCTCCCGCGCGCCGGCGGCTATCAGGGCATCTGGTATTTCAACCAGCCCACCCGGGACGAGTACCGCTACAAATACAGCGGGGGCTTCGCCACCTACCCGCAGCAGCACGCGCCCATCGCCGTCTACTCGCCGGAAGCTCGCAAGACCTTCTTCTGCTACGGCGGCATCCAGGGCGGGCGGCAGGAGCTCCTGCACTGCGTCTCGTATTACGACCACCGCCGCCACACCGTCCCCCGGCCCGTCATCCTCCTCAACAAGCGGACCGAAGACGCCCATGACAATCCGGTCCTGTCGATCGACGCCGAAGGCCATCTCTGGGTGTTTTCCAATTCCCACGGCCAGAGCCGTCCTTCGTTCATCCACCGCAGCCGGCGCCCGTTCTCGATCGACAGCTTTGAGCGGATCGCCGAGATGAATTTCTCCTACGGCCAGCCGTGGCATCTGCGCGGCCGCGGATTCCTGTTCCTCCACACGCGCTACCGCAGCGCTACGGGCATGGGCACGGAAACCGGCAGGGCGCTCTGTCAGAGAACCAGCCCGGACGGCCGGGCATGGTCCGATCCGCGCGAGCTCGCCTTCGCCCTCCGCGGCCATTACCAGATCAGTTGGCGGCATGAAAACCGCGTCGGCACGGCTTTCAATGTCCACCCGCCGCCGCTCGGGCTGAACCAGCGGACCAACCTCTACTACATGGAAACTGCCGACGGCGGCGCCACATGGCGCACGGCCTCCGGCGCGCCCGCCGAGCTGCCCGTGCGCAGTGAAGAGCATGGGACGCTTGTCCGCGACTACCGGAGCGAAGGCCTGCTCGTCTACCTCAAGGACTTGCAGTTCGACCCGCAGGGCCGCCCGGCGATTGTCCATCTCACCAGCCGCGGCTTCGAGCCGGGCCCCGAAAGCGGCCCGCGCCACGTCAGGCTCGCCCGCTGGACCGGCTCGGAATGGGTCTTTTCCACGATTTGTCCGGCCGACCACAACTATGACCACGGCTCGCTTTACATCGAGGAAGAAGGCCGCCTCTGGCGCTTTCTTGGTCCGGTCGGCCCCGGTCCGCAACCCTGGGCAACCGGCGGGGAAATCGAAGAGTGGGTGAGCCGCGACTCGGGCCAGACCTGGAGCAAGCGCCGCGAGCTGACCCGCGGCAGCCGCTACAACCACACCTATCTCCGCCGCCCCCTCAACGCGCATCCGGACTTCTGCGCCCTCTGGGCCGACGGCAACCCGCTCGAGCCCTCGCCTTCGTCGCTCTATTTCGCCAATCGCAACGGCGACGTCTTCCGGCTGCCGTTTGAGATGCGAGGAGAAGAAGAGCAGCCGGAACGCCTCCGCTTCTGAAGAGCCGCGCTTTCAGAGCCGCGGGTGAAGCGGCCGAAGGCCGCGGGAACGTGCGGTCAGCCCGCTGCGCCGCGGCGAGCGGTCCTCCTCGGCCCGGGAAAAAGCCCCCTCCGCGGCCCTCCCCACCCCCGGCCTGGGCCGAGCGCTCCAACCGCCCTCTCTTCGCGGCTGGCCACAAACACGATTCGCGTTCGGCCAAGTTCCCGGGAAATGCGGAGGGAACAGCGGATCAGGAGAACCAGCCCGACAGGGCAGCCCCCGGCCAAGGCCGGGAAAAACGGGCGATGAAAGGCCCAAAGAGAAGTGGTGTCCCCTCGCGCGCGATTCCCTTCGCCCTCGGCCGCGGGCTTCTGCCTCGACGCCCCCGTATATCGCCCTCAAAGTGACCATGGCCCGCCGCCCCCGAGGAAGCGGCGGGCCATGGCGAGGCTCGCCTCAGAACAGGAACTTCATTCCCGCCGACGCCCACGCGCGCGGCGTGCGGAAACCGTCCTCAAAGTACCGCTGGTTGAGCACGTTCTCCGCCCGCACATAGAAGCGCAGCGAACGGGTGTCGGCCACCGGCACGGTGTAGCTGGTGGCCACGTCCAGCTTGCGCGGCCCCGGGAACTCGTACGGCCGGCTGCCGCTGCCCACGAAGAACGAGCCGGAGATGTAGTCGCTGGCGGCGAGGAAATCGGTGGTCACCTGCCAGCGGCGCGTCAGCTGTTGCGTCGCCGTCAGCGTGAACATGTGCGGGAACACGCGGATCGAACGCAGCGAGCCGCCGATCAGCGCGCTGCGCCGCTCATCCGCGTTGGTGTACGTGTAGGACGAGCTCAGCAGCAGATTGCGCTGCGGCCGCGCTTCCAGAACAAGCTCCGCGCCGCGCGCCAGCCCGCCGCCCATGTTGACATAGCCGCCCCAGCGGCCATACGGGTCGTTGACGAGCCCCGAGTAGCCGATCACCTCCTGGAGCCGCGTGTAGAAGTACGTCGCGCTGGCGCGGTAACGCGAGCCCGCGAAGTACTGGTCGAAGCCGAAGTCGAACGACACCGTGCGCTCCGGCCGCAGTTGCGGATCGCCCAGCGGACTGAACGCGCCCCAGAAGAACGAGCTGCCCATGCGCTCATACAGCGTGGGGGCGCGGAAGCCGTTGCCAGCGTGCGCGCGCAGCTTCGTGTTCGAAGACGGAATGAAGTACGAGACCGCCGCGTCGCCGGTCAGCGCATCCGGCGGCGGCGTGAACGGCGCATTCTGGTAGAGCGCAAGTCCGCCCTCGAACTTCGGTCTCGACAGATCGAAGTTCTGGTAGCGCCCGGTCAGCCCGATCTGGAGCCGTTCACCGAGCAGCCGGATCTGGTCCTGGAGGAACAGCGCCACGCTGCGCTGGCGCGCCGAGGCGCGCGCATTCACGCGCTGCGCGAGGTCGGGGTTCTCGTCCCGCGAAGGGTTCTCGTAGAACTCGCGCTCCCACTCGAGGCCCGCGCTGAAAGCATTCCAGCGCGCCGCGGCGATGTCTGCGCGCGCCTGAACCGTGTCGATGCGCCCTCCGAACAGGCTCGAAGAGTTGAACTGCGGCTGGTAGCCCTGCCCGCCGGGCCCGTTGCGGTTGTCCCGCTCCGTGTCCACGTTCTGGTAGCTCAGCCGGTAGTGGAAGCGAGGCGACATCTGCTGCGCCCACTGCACCAGCGTCGTCACGAAGCGCCCTTCGCGGCGGCTGTCGGGGTCGAAGAAGTTGGGCGCGAAGGTCGCGTTGCCCCACTGGAACGGCAGCCCGCGGTCGCCGAGGCGCGCCTGCGCGGCGTCGAGCGGAATGGCGCGGATCACGGTGGTAGCCGGCAGGTTCGCCGCCGGCGCGGCGTACGGGCTTGAGTTGACGCCGATGGTGCCGAGCGTCGCCCACACGCGGCCGGAAAGCGACGCCGTGGCTGTGGGGCGCCACAGGAGCTGGCCCTGCGCGCTCGAATTGCGCACGCTTTCGATGCCATCCACGCCGCCGTTGACGTTCAGGTGCGCCACGCCCGCGCTGTAGTGCAGCCGGCTGCGGGCCGCTTCGCCGGCGATCCTCGCCAGGCCGCGCCCAAGCCCGAGTCCGCCGCCTTCGCCGCCGATCTCGCCCCGCGTGCGCCCGCCGCCGGAATCGGTCACCAGGTTCAACACGCCAGCCGTGGCGTTGGTGCCGTACACGCTCGAGCCCAGCCCGCGCAGGATTTCGACGCGGTCGGTATTGATGAGTTGCATGTCGCCGAGAAACGCTGTCGCGTCGCCCTGCACGCTGGCCGGGTCGCGCAGCCGCATGCCGTCGATCAGCACCCCGGTGTCGGCCGCGCGCAGCCCGCGCATCTGGATCCGGGTGAAGGAGCCCGGCCCGCCGAGTTGCTGGACACGAAGCCCGGGCACCAGCCGAACGGCTTCGGAAAGAATGATTTCGGCGCGCCGTTCGAGCATGGCCGAATCGACGACGTCGAGCGCCTTGCCGGCCTCGATGGTCGATTGCGGCGTCACCGCCGCCGTCACCTGCACCTGCGTGGCGAGGCCGCGGATTTCGAGTTTCAGCGCCACTTCCGCGATGCGCCCGCGCTCGATGCGCACCGGCACCGGGCTGGCCTGATCGAGTCCTTCGGTCCGGGCCTCGACCAGATACTCTGCCGGGGCGAGCCGTTCGAAGCGGAAGCGCCCCCGGGCGTCGGTGGTCGTGGTTTGCTGCCATGTGGCGTCGCGCGTGAACAGCCTCACCGTGGCCTGGGGCGCCGCCGCGCCGGACGGATCGCTCACCGTGCCGGCCAGACCCGCGGACTCGGGCGCCTGCGCGAAGACACAGAGAGTGGAAATCAGAAATACAGCGAATTGTTTCATTCGCTCCTCCCTCGAGAGCTTTCTTTCGGATTCCGCCGGGAGCAGGTCCCGGGGGCGGCGGCAGGTCTTCGGACTTGCGGGCTCGTCCGGCCTGTTGTGGGGCCGGCCTTCCTACTGGCCGCGGCTTCCCAGGAGCCTGCGCTCCCAGTGCCTGACTGGTGCGGCGTTCGTTCCCGCTTACCGCTGCGGGGCAGTCCCGGCTTCGCACCGGGTTCCCTCTTGCGTGTCCGGCCCGGGAGCCGGACAACCGCGCGCATTTGAGATTATGGCGTCCGGAACCGGGCGGCGTCAACCGCCTGCGTCAAACGCCGTTTTTGCGCGCCCAGCGGGAAGCCCGCACACTGGTTCGGTTGCATAATTCAGGAGGGAGGCATCCGATGCCGTCAACCATCCGGTACCAGATCGCAATGGCCGCCGGCCTCGCGTTGGCCATGCAGCTTCCCGTGCGCCTGGGCGCGCCGGCTCCGGACTGGCAGGCTGTGGCGCCTTCCGGGCAGTCCGTTTCGCTCTCGCGTCATATCCGGCAGCACAAGCGCGAGACCGTGATTCTGGCCCCGCGGCAGGGCGAAACGGTTCCGGGCGCGGTGGTGGAAGATGCGGGCAAACGGCTCGCGGCGCGCGATGCGGATCTCCTGGTCGTCCCGCCCACGCCGGGTGCGCCGAGGGAAGGGATTGAGCCGCTGGCGCCGGCCACCGTGCTTGTCGACTCCGGCGGCGTGGTGCGGCGCATCGAGCCGGGCAGGCTGCTTGAGGGCAAGGATCTGGAGGAGTTTGTGGACCAGTGGCGGCTGGGGCGCGAAGTTTTTCTCGTCTCCTGCGCCCGCTGCCACGGCGACGACGGCTCGCTCGAGATCTGCGGCGACGTGAAGCCCCTCACCGGCATCGGCAACCGGCTCTCGCCGGCGCAAGTCTACGAGCGCCTTCGCGTGGGAGAGCTGGGCGAGGTGGACGTCCTCATCCGCGGCCGCTTCCACAAGCGCAAGGAAGTGGAGGCGGTAGTGGTGTTCGTCCGCGGCTTGTAACCTGGCCGCCGCGGCAACAGACGCCAGCTTTGAACAGGTTCAGCCAAGGAACGGAATGCAGGGGAATGGAGCGGGAGACGGGACTCGAACCCGCGACGTTCAGCTTGGGAATCGCCAAAATCGCTACAAGTCATTGAAAACAGGGCTGCCTCGGGGTGCGGCCGCTGACTCGCTGAACGAAGAATCAATCACTTGCAGATTCATCGGAG
>Ga0209162_1002159_pt1 | contig 17782 bp, 13 predicted proteins | sample YNPNPMetaG_FD_187121 | JGI IMG/M metagenome (GOLD analysis project Ga0209162, IMG submission 187121) | Anoxygenic and chlorotrophic microbial mat microbial communities from Yellowstone National Park, USA - YNP NP MetaG (SPAdes) (version 2) ... | reverse complement strand
GACCGCCTGGAGGCCATCGTCGCGGAGTTGATCGAAGCCCAGAAGCGCACCGAACAGCGCGTCGCGGAGCTGGCCGAGGCCCAAAAGCGCACCGAACAGATCCTTCAGGGGCTCATCGGCCGCGTCGACCGCATGGACGAGAAGCTGGGGCGGCTGGTCGGCGAGAGCCTGGAACGACGCTATCGCGAGCGCGCCTTCGCCTATTTCGGGCCGATCATGCGTCGCATCCGGGTCGTATCGCTGCAAGATGTGGTCGCCGACATAGAGGATCGCCTGACCGAGGCGGAGCTCAACGATCTGTTGCCGCTCGATGTCCTGGTGCGCGGCCAGGTGCAGCAATTGGCCCAGAAGCCCGAAGTGTGGCTGGCCATCGAAGTCTCTGCGGTCGTAGATCGCAGCGATGTGGAACGGGCGCGACGTCGCGCCGGCCTCTTGCGCAAAGCGGGCCTGACGACCATCCCCGTCGCGGCCGGCGAAGAGGTCACCGAAGGCGCCCGTCAGCTTGCCCAGCGCGAGAACGTCATGTTGCTCCAGGACGGCCAGCGGTTGTTCTGGGATGAAGCGCTGGCCGATGCTGTAACGGCATAACGCGGAGCCTGGCCCGTTGCGAAGATCATAAAGGGAACCTATGCCAGACGTCATCCTGAAACCCACCACGGTCGCTGATCTGCAGGCGGCCGTGCGCGATTGCGTGCACGTCTTGCCGCGGGGGGCCGGCACCAAGACCGCGCTCTCCTCGGCCTCCGACGGCTTCATGCCGCTCGACCTGACCGGCCTCTCCGGCATCGTCGAATATCAGCCGGCCGAGTTCACCTTTACGGCCCTGGCCGGCACGCGCGCGAGCGAGGTGGCCGGCGTCCTGGCCGAACACGGCCAATATCTGCCCTGCGATCCGCTGTTGGTCGAAGCCGGCGCGACGCTGGGCGGCACCGTGGCCGCGGGCGCCAACGGGCCGGGCCGCTATCGCCACGGCGGCCTGCGCGACTTCATCCTGGGTGTGCGCTATGTGGACGCGGAAGGTCGGCTGATCGCGGCCGGCGGCAAGGTAGTGAAGAACGCGGCCGGCTTCGACATCCCCAAGCTCATGGTCGGCAGCCTGGGACAGTTCGGCGTGCTGGTCGAGTTGACCTTCAAGGTGTTTCCCCGGCCCGAAGCCCACGCGACGTTACGGCTCGACCTGTCATCTCTTGCCGAAGGCGTGACGGCGCTCATCAGGCTCACGGCCGCGCCGCTCGACCTGGACAGCGTGGATCTGGCGCCCACCGGCAAGGGCGCGGCCCTGTGGGTGCGACTGGCGGGCCTGGCCGACGCGTTGCCTGCGCGCATCGAGCGGCTGCGGCAGTTGCTCGGCGGCGGGGAGCCGATGGCGGAAGCCGACGAAGCCCGCTTCTGGCGCGACGCGCGCGAACTGGCGTGGGTCCCGGCCGGCTGGTCGCTGATCAAGGTCCCGGTGACGCCGAAGAAGATCTTGAAGCTGGAGCAGGACATCCCGACAGATGCCCTCCGCCGTTACAGCGTCGCGGGCCAGGTCGCCTGGATTGCCACGCCCGACGCGGCCGGCCTGGATGCGACGCTGGCGCGGAACGACCTGTCGGGCCTCGTGTTGATCGGCCCGGCGAGCAAAGTGCGCCTCGGCGTGCAGCCCGGCGAACCGTTCGAGCGCCGCATCAAACAGGCCCTCGATCCGCTCGGCCGCTTCCCCAGCCGCGCCTGAATCTGCCTGGGACCGATCCCGCCACAAAGAAATGCGTCGCTTCACACACAATTCGCTGACCTGCCGATCTGCCGATTGACCAATCCACCGATTTGCCGATCTACCGATTTGCTCGAGGTCTTCATGCAACATGCTATCCCCGTCGAAACCCTCGGCCCCCAAGGCCCGGCCATGGCCCAGGCCGTCGAGTCGTGCGTCCATTGTGGCTTCTGTTTGCCCGCCTGTCCTACCTATCAGGTCCTGGGCGAAGAGATGGATTCTCCGCGCGGCCGCATCGTGCTGATGAAGTCCGCGCTGGAAGGCATCCTGTCGGTCGAAGAGACGTTGCCCTACATAGATCGTTGCCTGGGATGTCAGGGATGCGTCACCGCGTGTCCGTCGGGCGTCCGCTATGGCGACCTGGTGACTTCGTTTCGCGCCTATGCCGAAGCCCGGCGCAAGCGGCCGTTCATGGCGCACGTGCGTCGCGCCCTCGTGCGCGAGACGATCCCCTACGCCGATCGCTTTCGCGTCGCCGCGGCCGCCGGCAAGATCGGCAAGGCGGTGGAAGGGTTGGTGCCCGCCGAACTGCGCGGCATGCTCTCATTGTTGCCCGATCGCATGCCGCCGGCCCGGCCGCTGCCGGCCTTCTATCCGGCCGAAGGGCCGCGGCGGGCGCGGGTGGCGCTGCTGGCGGGATGCGTCCAGCAGGCGCTCGCGCCCGACTTCAACTGGGCGACCTTGCGGGTGCTGGCGAAGAACGGCGTAGAGGTGGTGATTCCGGCCGGCCAGGAGTGTTGCGGCGCGCTTGCCATGCATCAGGGCGAGTCGGCAGAAGCCCGACGACATGCGCGCGCCAACCTGCGCGTCTTTCCGCGCGACGTCGACGCGATCATCACCAACGCGGCCGGTTGCGGCTCGGGGCTCCACGAGTACCCGTTGCTCTTCGCGGGCCTGCCCGAAGCCGAAGCCGCGGCCGAGCTGGCCCATAAGGCCGTGGATGTGTCCGTCTTCCTGGATCAGCTCGGCATCGTGCCCCTGCCGGCGTTGCCGCAACCGCTGAAGGTGGCCTACCACGACGCCTGTCATCTGGCCCACGCGCAGAAGGTCACCGATCCCCCGCGCAAGCTGTTGCGCAGCATCCCCAACCTGACGCTGTTGGAGGTGCCGGAGGGCGAGATCTGTTGCGGTTCGGCCGGCACGTACAACATCGAGCAGCCCGAGGTCGCCGGGCAGCTCGGCCAACGCAAGGCCGCCAACATCCTCAAGACCGGCGCCGACGCGGTGGCCGCGGGCAACATCGGTTGCCTGGTGCAGATCCGCACCCATCTGCAACTGGCGGGCCGGCCGTTGCCCATTTACCACACGATCGAACTCCTCGATGCGGCCTATCGCAGCGGCCAATGATATAATAACACGAAGTCGGGCGCAGTTTTTGCGCAAACTAAACGGGAGAGATACGATGAGCGAAAAACGTCGCATCTTGACGGGCGACCGGCCGACGGGCCGGATGCATCTGGGGCACTATGTGGGGAGCTTGCGCCACCGGGTGCGCCTGCAACACGAATACCAGTGCTTCTTCATCATCGCCGATCTGCACATGTTGACCACCGAGAACACCAAAGAGGACATCGCGGCGGTGGCCGACAATGCCCGCGGCATGGTGCTGGATTATCTGGGGGTGGGCATCGATCCGACCGTCTCCACGATCTTCCTGCAGTCGGCGATCCACGAGACCTACGAGCTGGCCTTGCTTCTGGGCAATCTGGTCACGGTGCCCCGGCTGGCCCGCCTGCCGAGCATCAAGGAGATGGCGCGCGCCGCGCTGATGGACGAAGAGACGATTCCCTTCGGTCTGTTGGGCTATCCGGTGCTCCAGGCCGCCGATATCCTGCTTCCGCGCGCGCATCTGGTGCCGGTGGGCAAGGACAACCAGGCCCACGTCGAGATCACCCGCGAGATCGCCCGGCGCTTCAACAGCCTGTACGGCGAGGTGTTCCCGATCCCCGATGACCTGGTCGAGGGGGAGACATTGCCCGGCACCGACGGCCAGGCCAAGATGAGCAAGTCGCTCGGCAACGTCATCTTCTTGAACGACGATGCGGCCACGGTGCGCAAGCGGGTCTTCAGCATGTACACCGACCCCAAGCGCATCCACGCCGACATCCCCGGCACGGTGGAGGGCAATCCGGTCTTCACCTACCTGGATCATTTCGACCCCGACCGCGCCGGGCTGGAGGAAATCAAGGAGCGCTATCGGGCCGGCCGGATCGGCGATGTGGAGGTGAAGGAGCGCCTGGCACGGGTGTTGAACGAGTTCCTGGACCCGATCCGGGAACGCACCGCCTACTACGCATCCCAGAGCGGCCTGGTGGACGAGATCATCTACGAAGGCACGTTGCGCTATCGCGAGGTGGCCGCGGAGACGCTGCGCGAGGTCAAGAAGGCGATGGGGATCACGAGCACCTTCAATCGCATCGCGCGCAAGGCCGAGGAGCGCAAGAAGAAGGCGATGAAGGGACACGAAGGCGGCGAGGGAGCATAGGCGTCACGCCAACAGAACTTACGCATCATGAGACCGAGAAGTCCATGGCACAGATAAGGGTCGTTCTCTTCGACCTGGGCGACACGCTCGTGGATCTGGGCGAAGGCCGCGGGGACTATGAGGCGCGGCTGATCGGCCGGAGCGCGCACGTGTATGATGTGCTTGCAGGGCTGGGCGCGGCCGTGCGCGATCGCGAGCGGTTCGCGGCCGCGCTCGCCCATGAGAGCGAGGCGCTCTATCAGGCGGCCCTCGCGGAACAGCGCGGCATAGACATCTATGAGGTGATGCGGCGCTTCCTGCCGCAGATGGGCGTTCCGGCCGAAGAGGCCTGGGTGCGCGCGGCGGGAGAAGCGTTCTATGCCCGCAAAGACGGCGGAGCCGGGTTGCGTCCTGGCGCGCGCGAGGTATTGGCCGCGCTGCGGGCGCGCGGCTACCGGCTCGGCGTGATCTCGAATACTCTTCAGCCGGGCCCCATCATGGACCAGGCGCTGGTCGGCCGCGGCCTGTTCGATTTCTTCGAGGCGCGAGTCTATTCTTCGGTGGTGGGGGTGGCCAAGCCGCACCCGTTGATCTTCCAGACGGCTCTGGCCGCGCTGGGCGTGGCGGCCGACTGCGCGGTCTACGTGGGAGATCGCCTGCGGACCGACGTGGCCGGCGCGCAGGCCGTGGGCATGAAAGCGGTGCTGATCGAGGTAGCGCATCGCCCGGAGGCGGACCCGGCCATCCGGCCCGATGCGCGCATTCGCGAGCTGCCCGATCTGCTCGGCGTACTCCCCCAGCTTGGTGGATGACCGTCGCCAGATACAGCGGCGCGCCGGCCGAGATCGCCGCCGGGGTCGCGGCCCTGGTCGAGGAGCTGGTCGCCGAAGGGTTGGCGGCCGCCGATGAGGTGGAAGCCGGCCGCGCCGTTGCACCCTCCGGCCATCGGCTCGCCCGACGGCCATCGGCCGCCGTTCGCCAAGCCGACCCTCGAAAAATACACCGACATGGCCCACACGTGGTATAGCGGTAGCATGTCACCGCAGTCACAAGGAGCAGCGCCGATGCCGCTACTGAATGCTCTGGTGCGCACCCTGGCGATCATGCGCAAGGAGTTCATCCACGTCCGCCGCGATCCACGCACCCTGACGATCGTGATCATCCTGCCGATCTTTCAGTTGATCATGTTCGGCTATGCCGTGACGAGCGACGTCAAGGACCTGCCGCTGGCGGTGTTCGACCAGGATCGCACGGCCGCCAGCCGGGCGCTGATCGCGGCTTATCGCCATTCGGGCTACTTCGACATCGCGTACTACGTCACCTCTCACGACGAAATCGCCTATCTGATCGACTCGGGCCGGGCGCGCGCGGGCCTGACGATCCCGCCGGGCTACAGCGAGCGCCTGGCGCGCCGCGAGCGCGCGGAGGTGAGCTTCATCATTGATGGCTCGGACCCGACGACCGCGAACACGGCGCTCTCGGCAGCTACGGCCATCGGCCAGGCACACGGCGCCGACCTGCTGCAGGAGGCCATCCGCCGCGGCGGCACCCTGCCGGGCCTCCTCCCCGGCGTCGAGGTGCGCACGCGCGTCTGGTACAATCCCAACATGCAGAGCGCCTACTACATGGTGCCGGCGTTGATCGGCCTGATCCTGCAAACGCTCACCGCACTGCTCACCGCGGTGGCCATCGTGCGCGAGCGCGAACAGGGCACGCTGGAGAGCCTGATCGTCACGCCCATCCGCTCGATCGAGCTGATCCTGGGCAAGATCGTGCCCTACGTCGTGCTCGCATTCATGGACACGATCCTCATCCTGATCGTCGGCACCTACTGGTTTCACGTGCCGATCAACGGGAGCGTGGCGCTCCTGCTGGCGCTGGCCGTCCTGTTCCTGATGAGCTCGCTGGGGATCGGCCTGCTGGTCTCATCGGCGGCGCGCACGCAACAGGAAGCGATGATGATGGCCTTCTTCACCATCCTGCCGTCGGTCTTCCTGTCCGGCTTCATGTTTCCCATCGCCGCGATGCCCATCGCCCTCCAGTGGTTCAGCAAGGTGATCCCACTGACCTATTTCCTGGTGATCGACCGCGGCATCGTGCTCAAGGGCAACGGCATCGCCATCCTGATGCCGCAGGTGATCACCCTGGCGGTGCTCGGGACGATCATCCTCTCGCTGGCGGTCCTGCGCTTCCGCAAACGCCTGGAATGAGGCTCGCCCGATGGACGAAACACCCGCCATCGAAGCCCTGGAGCTGACCCGCCGGTTCGGCCGGATCACGGCCGTGGATCGGCTCAACCTGACGATCGCCCGCGGGGAGATCTTCGGGCTGATCGGCCCGGACGGCGCGGGCAAGACGACCGCGATCCGCCTGCTCGCCGCGGTGATGCCGGCCACGGCCGGCCGGGCGCGCGTGCTTGGCTTCGACACCGGCCGCCAGGCCGAGCGCATCCGCCGGGCCATCGGCTACATGCCGCAACGCTTCAGCCTCTACGGCGACCTGACCGTGGCCGAAAACCTGCACTTTTTCGCCGACCTGTACGGCGTGCGCGGGCCGACGCGGCGCCGGCGCATCGAGGAGCTGCTGGCGTTCGCCCGGCTGGAAGAGTTCACCGGCCGCCGCGCGGCCGCACTCTCCGGCGGGATGCAGAAGAAGCTCGCCCTGGCCGGCGCGCTGATCCACAACCCCCAGGTGATCTTCCTGGACGAACCGACTACCGGCGTGGACCCGATCAGCCGCCGCGAGTTCTGGGACATCCTGAGCAATCTGCACGTGCAAGGCGTGACCATCTTCGTGAGCACCCCCTACATGGACGAAGCCGAGCGGTGCGGCCGGGTGGGCCTGATGTACGAAGGCCGGATCGCCCACTGCGACACGCCCGACGGCCTGCGTCGGCTCGTGCCGGGAGAGCTGCTCGCCATCTGGACGCCCCAGGTCATGCGCGCGCGGCCGATCGTCGCCGCGCAGCCCGACGTGCTGGAAGTGCAGGTCTACGGCGACCTGTTGCACGTGTTCGTCAAGGACGCCGCGGCCGCGGCCCCGCTCCTGGCGCAGGCGCTCGCCGGGGCCGGCGTGCCGGTCGTCGAGATCCGGCGCGCGCAGCCGCGCGTCGAAGAGGCGTTCATCTCGCTGATCGCCGGCCGCGGGAGAAGAACGGAATGAGCCCGCCGGACGCCATCGTCACCGAGAACCTGACCAGGCGTTTCGATTCGTTCGTCGCGGTGGACCACATCAGCTTCAACGTGCCGCGCGGGACGATCTTCGGCTTCCTGGGGCCGAACGGCTCGGGCAAGACCACCACGATCCGCATGTTGTTGGGGTTGCTCACGCCGAGCGAAGGCCGCGCCGCCATCCTGGGCTACGACTGCGTCCGCGAGGCCGACCGCATCCGCCAGCGCGCCGGCTACGTGTCGCAGCGCTTCAGCCTCTACGACGAGCTGACCGTGGCCGAAAACCTGACCTTCTACGGCCACACCTACGGCGTCATCGGCCGGCGGCTGGCCGAACGCAAGCGCTTCATCCTGGAGATGGCCGGGTTGAAGGGCCGGGAGAACGAGCTGACCCGCAACCTGTCGGGCGGCTGGAAACAACGCCTGGCGCTCGGCGTCGCCATCCTCCACGAGCCGGAGATCCTCTTCCTGGACGAGCCGACCGCGGGCGTGGATCCGGTCTCGCGCCGCCAGTTCTGGGAGCTGCTCTACGCGCAGGCGGCCGGCGGCACCACCATCTTCGTGACCACCCACTACATGGACGAGGCCGAGCAGTGTCAGGCGCTCGCCTTCATTCATCGGGGCAAGATCGTGGCGGCCGGCAGTCCGGCCGAGATCAAGGCGCAACAGATGCGCGGCCAGGTGCTCGAGATCGAGTGTCGGCCCACCGCCCTTGCCCTGCCCGTGCTGAAGCGCCTGGGCCTCTTCGAAGAGGTGGCGCTCTACGGCGCGCGCATCCACGCGGTGGCCCCCAACGTGGCCGAGACCATCCCGGCCATCCGCGCCGCGCTGACGGCCGCCGGCATCGCGGTCGGCGAGATGACGCCGATCCCGCCGTCGCTGGAGGATGTCTTCATCTCACGGATACGCTGACATGAAACATCGTCTCATCCTTGCCAGCTTTCTCCTGTGCAGCGCGCTCGTGTTGGCCGCCTGCACCGCCCTCGGCCCGGACGCGCTGGCGCGCACCCGTTCGGCGCTCCAGGCCGGGCTGAACACGCTGAGCCATCCCGCGCCCGCGGCCGAGCTGATCGCCTCCGGCACCATCGAAGCGCCGACCGTGGCGGTCGGCAGTCCGCTCGGGGGCCGCATCCGCCGGCTGGCCGTCGTCGAGGGACAGCTCGTGCAGGCCGGCGACCTGATCGCCGAGCTGGACACGGCTCTGCTCGACGCGGAGATCGCCCAGGCCGAAGCCAACCTGGCCGCGGCGCGGGCCCAGGTGGCCCTGCTCGAGGCCGGCGCGCGCGAGGCCGACCTCGACGTGGCGCGCGCGGCCATCCGCCAGGCCGAAGCCGGCGCCGCGGCCGCCCGCGTCGCATGGCAGGATGCGCTGGCGCTGCTCGACGCGCCCTCCGACCTGGACGTGCGCATCGCCGGGGCCGAAGCCGGCGTGCGCGCCGCAGCAGAACAGCTCCGCGCGGCCGAAGCCGCGGCGGCTGCGGCCGACCTGGAGATGCAGCTCTGGGGCCGGACGGTGAAATCGCTGGAAGAGGGCTTCAACGTGACGTTGCCGCCCATCCTGGGGGGCGGCTCGCGCCATGTGGAGGCGCCGGCCGACAAGCTTGCCGAGGCCCGCCTCCAGTGGAACATGGCCAGCCAGCGGACGTGGGAGGCGCACGCCAAAGCCGAGACCGCCCGCGCGGCCCTGGCGGCCGGCCGCCAGGCGCTGGCCGACCTGCGCAACCAGAAGGCCGATCCGCAGGCCCTGAAGGCGCAGGCCGACGCGGCGCGGGCCGCGTACGATGTGGCCGAGGCCGCGGTCGGCGTGGCCCGCGCCAACCTGGCCGTGCTCCAGGCCGGCGCGCCGGCCGAACAGATCGCGGCCGCCCAAGCCCTGGCCGAGCGGGCCGAAGCTGCACTGGCCGCGTCGCAGGCCCGCCGCCGCCAGGCCGGGATCGTCGCGCCCCAGGCCGGCACCGTGACCGAAATCGTCCTGCGCGAAGGGGAGGTCGCGGCGCCCGGCGGCGCCATCGTGCGCCTGGCGCGGCTCGACGAAACGACCCTCACCGTCTACGTGCCCGAGCCCGAGATGGGCCGCGTGGCGGTGGGCCAGCGGGTGGCGGTGTGGGTGGATTCCTTCCCCGAACGCAGCTTCGAGGGCACGGTCGTTCGCGTGGCCGAACGCGCCGAGTTCACGCCCAAAAACGTCCAGACCCGCGAAGAGCGAGCCGGCACCGTCTTCCCGGTCAAGATCGCCCTGGCCAACCCCGAAGGGCTGTTGAAGCCGGGGATGCCGGCCGATGCCCGGCTGAGCGAGCCGGCCGGGCCAACCTCGACCGGCCTGTGGCTCTTCGGCGCGCGGTGGGCGCTGCCGACGCCGAAGTCGCTGGCCGCGGCGCGCTTCGCCGGCACCATCGAAGCGACCGAGGTCGCGGTGGCGGCCGAGATGGCCGGTCGCGTGACCCGCGTGGCCGTGGCCGAAGGGGAACAGGTGGCGGCCGGGCAGGTGCTGGTGGAGCTGGACGCCGACGAATGGCAGGCGCGCCGCGCGGAGGCCGAGGCCGCGGTGGCGGCCGCCCGCGCCGAGCTGGCGCGGCTGCTCGCGGCGCCGCAACCCGCGCGCGTCGCCCAGGCCGAGGCGCAGGTGGCCCAGGCGCGCGCGACGTTGGCCGCCGCGCAGACGGCCCTGGCCAATGCCCGCGCCGCGCGCGATAAACCCCAGGAACTCGATGCCCAGATCAACGCGGCCCAAGCGCAGGTGGCCACCGCGGCCGCCCAGGTGGAGGTGGCCGCCGCCCAGCTCAAGGCCGCGCGCGTGCAACAGGAGAGCATTCCGCCCAACACCGGCAGCGACCAGGACCGCACCCGTCGCGCCATCTACGATCAGAGCGTGGCGGCCGCCGAGGCGCTCGTGCGCGCAGCCGAAGCCACGAAGCAGGGCGCTCAGGCAAGCCTGGCGGTCCTGCTGAAGATCCGCCAGCAGCCGATCGCACTGGACGCGGCCGTGCACCGGGCCGAGGGGAGCGTGGCCCAGGCCGAGGCCGCGGTCGGCGTGGCCGAGGCCGCGCTGGCGCAGCTCAAGGCGCCGCCGGCGGCCGAAGCCGTGGCGGCCGCGCAGGCCCGCGTGGCCCAGGCCGAGGCCGGACTGGCGGCCGCCAACGTGGCGCTGGAGAAACTCGCGGTGCGCAGTCCTGTGGCCGGAGTGGTCACCGTGCAGGCGATCCATGCGGGCGAGGTGGCCACGCCGGCCGCGCCCCTCCTCACCGTGACCGACATGCGCCGGCCGAAGCTCGTCATCTATGTGCCGACGAATCAGATCGGCCAGGTGAAGATCGGCCAGGCCGCCGCGGTGACCGTGGACGCCTATCCCGGCCGGACGTTCGTCGGCACGGTGGTGCATATCGCGGACCAGGCGCAGTTCACGCCGAAGAACGTGCAAACGGCCGAGGAACGCGTGCGCACGGTGTTCGCGGTGGAGCTGAGCCTGGAGGACGAACAGGGGTTGCTGCGGCCGGGCATGCCGGCCGAGGCGGTGCTACAAAACCGTTAGGGTAGGGGCGCACGGCCGTGCGCCCCTACAACTTCATCCATCCCCGCGATAATCGGCCAACCAGGCTTCGAGCACGCGGCGATGCCGCTCTTCGAGCTTGGTGAGCGGCCGCTTCGACTTGAGCAGCGCGTTGGCCTGTTCGAAGGTGAAGCCGCGTTCGGCCATCAGATAGGCCGCCAGCAACGTGGCCGACCGGCCGCGGCCCTTGGCGCAGTGGATCAGCACCGTGCGGCCGGCGTCCACCTGCGCCTTGATCCACGCCACCGCGCGGCCGATGGTGGCCGCGTCGGGCACCTCGACATCGGGCACCCAGTAGCGCACATGGTGGATGCCGTGCCGCGCGTAGAACGCCGTATCGTCGGCCCGCTCGGCCCGGATGTTGACCACCGCGCCGACCCCGATCTCCAGCAGGCGCCGGTAGTCCCGGCCGTAGGTCGGCGCGCCGCCCAACCAGAGCTGCGGCGTGACCTGCGAAAACCACTCGTGCCCCAACACCCGCTCGTAGGTGAAACGGATGAGCGGGTAGAGCTTGTCGAAGATCCGATGGAACAGATCGAGGCGATATTCCGATGCGTCGGTCGGCGCTGCTGCCGCCTGAAGCTCCTTCATGACATCATCCTTCTCGCAGGTTTGACCGCCGGGGCGACCACTGCATTTCCACCTGCCGCACCGTCACCAGGAAGCGCAACGCGGCCAACACGCGGTTCAGCGGATCGTCGGCCGGCACGTTGCTGATCGTCATGGCCCGGCCCCGATGCAGGTGCGCGAGCGCCTGCAAGAGCGTCCGGCCGGGGGTGACGATGTCGCTGGCGGGATCTATCCCCACGTCCATCAGCGATAGCGTCTCGCCGTGCCCGCTCACCAGACAGTAGGCGGTTGCTCCGGCCGCGCGGTCGAGGCGATAGCCCGTCAGCCGGCCGGCCGCCGCCATGTGCGCCAGGGTGGGCGTCGCACGCTGCCAGGTGGCCGACCGATCGCGCCAGTGGCCGAAATCGGCCAGGAGCGCCGAGGGGTCGGCCGGCGTCAGCCGCTCGGCCGGGATCGGCAGCGCGTCGCTGTCGGCCGGCCGGCGCCAGATGAGCAGCTCGCGCGTCTCCTGAAACCCGAAACCGGCGTACAACTGTCGCGCCGCGTCGTTCTGGACGATCACCTCCAGGCTGATCGCCTCCAGGCCCGCCGCGACCGCGTGCTCGAGCAACCGGCCGATCATCGCCCGGCCCACCCCGCGACGGCGTTGCTCGGGCACCACGCCGACCCCGCTGATCCACCCGCAGCGGCCGCGACGCGCCAGCAGTGCCATGCCGATCGGCCGGCGACCGTCCAGGGCCACGACCGATCGCTCCAGGTCCACATCGTAAAAGCGATCTATGAGGGCCATCTGTTCGGCCGCCACATACATCGGCACATAGTAATCGGCATAGGCGCGATTGAGCAGTTGCGCCCGCTCGGCCAGAGAGACTTGCGCCGCCGGAACCAGCGAGATGGAACGCCTGAATGAAATCAGTACAGATGCCATTGGTCAACCAAAGGATAACATAAATGTCGCCAACGTTCAAATCGTAAGCTGCGCTCTTGACGGAGCAAGATCATACACGTTATAATCGAGGCATGAATACGGTGGTTGCTACATCGCGAGCCGTTCCAACCCGGCCGGCCGCCTGGCGACAAATCGCGGCGCGGGCGATCGGCGCGCTGCCGCGCCTTCTGCTCATCCTGTGGATCCTCCTGGCGATTCCCAGCGACGGTTACCTCGGCCGCGCGCGGGCGGATCTGGTGTTGCGCCAGGCCATCGGGCCGCACGGCTTTCGGCTCGTCGCGTGGGAGGGCCAGGCGCTGGCCGCCAAGGCCCGCGACCTGATCGGCCGGCCGGCCGCCGGGCTCGGCGCCCAGGAGCGGCACGACCTGGTCGTGACCTACTTCGCGGCCATCGGCGAGACGGATCGGCTGCGCGACCGGATCGAGCGCATCTACGCCGACCCCCAACAGGCCGATCCGCGCGCCGCGGCGGCGCCGCTCCAGGCCCAACTGGATGCATTGCGGGCGGAACAGGCGCAACGCCGGCCCGCGGTCGAACAGATCCTGGCAGAGCAGGTCGGCCAGGTGCTGGCGGAAGAAGGGCTGACCACGGCCGGCCTGATCTGGCCGCCGGTGAGCTTCCATTTCGCCGAAAGCCCCAACTACCTGATCGTCTCCCCGCGCCAGCGCATCGCGGTCGAAAGGGGCATCTATCTCGATCCCGCGCTGTCGGTCGCCCAGATGGAGCAGATCGAGCAGGCGGTCGAGCGCGGCCTGGACATGAGCGCCCTGGTGGAGGCCACGGGCGGCTTCTCTTCCTACCCGACGATGGTCATCGAGTATCCTGGGATGGAGTGGGTCATCAGCACGATCGCGCACGAGTGGATCCACACCTATCTGGCGTTCCGGCCGTTGGGCTGGCACTATGACGACAGCGGAGCGATGCGCACGATCAACGAGACCGTGGCTTCCATTGCCGGCGACGAGATCGGCCGGCGGGTGATGGAGCGCTTCTATCCAGAGGAAGCTTCGCCGCCTTCGTGGCCCCAACCGCGCTCGATGCGTCCGCAGCCGAAAGGCAAGCCGGAATTCAGCTTCGGCGCGTTCATGCGCGAAACGCGGCTGACGGTGGATAAGCTGCTGGCCGAAGGAAGGGTGGAGGAGGCCGAGGCGTACATGGAGGCGCGGCGGAAGGAACTGGCCGGGCGCGGCTACCTGTTGCGCCGCCTGAACCAGGCCTATTTCGCGTTTCACGGCTCCTACGCCGTCGGCCCGGCGGCCACCGACCCGATCGGCGGCAAGCTGCGCCTGTTGCGCCGCCAGGTCGGCTCGCTGGCCGGATTCATGCGCATCGTCTCCGGCTTCAAGACGCCGGCCGACCTGGATGCCGCGCTGCGCTGAGGCCGGCCGCGCTCAGAAGGCGATCTCGGCGATCTGCTCGAAGTCGAAGCGGTCGGCCCAATCGGCGGCCTCGTCCGGCCCGGCCGGCGCATCTTCGGCCGCGGCCAGGTCGCCGGCCGCGGCCCCGCGGCCGCACAGCGAGCGATAGACGCAGAAGAGACAGCGCCGCACGTCGGTCGTCAGCGGGAAGACCGGATCATCACGGCGGGCGATCTCGGCCATCAGTTCGGCCAACAGCTCGCCGTCGGCGGCGTATTGCACCGCGTCGTAGCGCAGGCGTTCCGGCTCGTCCGGGAAGTTGGCGAACCAATAGATCATCTCGACCTGTTCGGGCCGGATGGGCGACGCGGCCGGCCAGAGGGACGCGCCGGCCCGCACCAGGAGGTAGCGATAGACGCGGGTTTGCAGCCGGCCGACCAGCCATTCCGTCGTGGGCCGTTTGGCCGACGTCTTCCAGTCCACGATCACCGCCCGGCCGGCCGGCTCCAGGGCGATCAGGTCGTAGCGGGCCACCAGCCGATGCGATCCCAGCGGCGCCGACAGGGTCACCTCGGGAAAGCGCAGGGGGGGCAGATCGGCCGGCGGATGGTCCAGATAGGCGCGCCACCACTCCTCCAGGAACGGCATCTCGGTCAAGCCGATCGGATCCGCGGCAACGATCCCCAGGAGGTGTTGGTGCACCAGACGATGGAACGCCTGGCCGGCCAGGATCTGCGCCTCATACTCATCGGCCGGCTCGGCCGCTATCGCCGGCCACGCCACCTGCAACAGATAGCGCAGCTGAAACCGCCGCGGGCAATCCACATAATCCTGCAGATTCCCCTGACTGAACTGAAAATCCTCCGCAATCACCGCTTAACTCCGTTTGTACGTGTTCACGTGTTCACGTGCTCACGTGCTCACGTGTCCACGTGTCCACGTTCTCACGTTCTCACCTTCCACGTTTGACGTTTTACGTTTCACGTCCTCCCACCACGTCCGCAGCGCGATGAACGGCACGGCCGGTTGCACCTCGGCGGTGGGGTGGCGGCCGGTGTTCCAGGTGACGATCAGCTCGCGGCGGGCGCGCGTGATGCCCACATAGAGGAGGCGCAGGCGCTCGGCCGCATAATCCAGGCGCGCCTGGGCCGTCGCCTGGCCGGCCGGCAGATAGGGCGCCATCAGATCTTCCTGGAAAAGGGCGCGGAGCTGCGCCAGCGTCTCGGCGTTCAGGTTGAGGCCATCGCGGATGAACCACTTTTCCGCGATGTAGCTATCGCCGGGCATGGCCGACGGAAAATCGTAGGCGTTCACCGACATCAGGTAGACGCGATCCCATTCCAGTCCCTTGGCCTTGTGCATGGTTGCCACCACGACCCTTCCTTTATATATATTCGGGTCGAAGCCGGTGTCGGCGTCGGCAAGGCCCAGGAACTTGCGTTCGTTGCGGGCGATGGCGGCCAGCTCCTGCGTCAGCTCGGGCAGGCGCCAATGCGGATGGCTGTGCGCGGCCTGTTCCAGCGCGACGGCCATCTTGTGCGCCACGGCCAGGTCCACGGGCCGGTCGAACAGATCGGCCGCGATGGTCAACACGAGCTGATCTATGGGCAAGACCACGGCGGCCTGCCATCGGCAGAGCAGCTCGCGAAACGCGGCCACCTGCGCACGCAACGCATCGTCGGCATCGGACAGCGCCAGCGCGTCGAGCGCTTCCCGATCGAAGCGCGGCCAGAGGAAATCCTCCACCGCCGGGCAACGGCGCAATGCCCGCACGACGTGCTCGACCCGGCCGGCCGCGTCGGGATCATCGCGATCGGCCCGGCGCCAGACGGCGTAGGCCGTGGCCAGCTTCTTCGGCGAGGTCGGGTCGGCCAGGAACGCCAGGATGTTGCCCAGCGCGCCGGCCGCCTCGCGCGTGGACTGGCTGCTCTTGAGCAGCTCCACCGCCTCGATGCCGGCCTCTTTCAGCGCCTTCACCACCGCAAAGCCGCGGTCGTTGCGCGGCACGAGCACCGCCACCGTCCAATCCCGATGCTCCGGCAACCAGCGCACCAGCGAGCCGACCACCGCCTCCAGCTCCTCGGCCGGGGTGAACTTGCGCGCCACCAGGCGCACGCCGGCGGGGTCGTCGGGCGGATTGGGCTGGGGGTCCCCTTCGGGGGTCGGCTCGATGTAGGGCGGCGCGACCAGCGCCTCGCGCACGGCCGGCACGGGATGCTCGTGGCGGGTCCAGTCCACCAGCCGGTTCGCCAGCGCGATGATGCTGCGGGTCGAGCGGCCCGAGTTCGGCAGCTCTCGGGCGATCACGCCCGGCTCGGCCAGGAAGCGCCGCAGGAAGTCGGGACTCGCCGTGGTGAACGTCTCGAAGATCGCCTGGTTGGGGTCGCCGACGCGCACCCAATTGCCGCCGGCCGTCGCCAGCGACGCGGCCTGGGGATCGGCCGGCGGCCGGCCCGCCAGCAACCTGAGGATGCGCTCTTGCAGCCGGCTGCTGTCCTGCGCCTCGTCTTCCAGGATGACCGGCCAGCGATAGCGTAGCCGCTTCAAGTATTCCCCGTCGAGTTCGAGCGCGCGCAGCGCCAGGCGGATCAGGTCGTCGTAGTCCACCCCGCCGCGATAGTTCAGCCCGCGCTCGTAATCGGCATAGATGGCCCAGCCCATCTCCAGGAGCGGCAACGGTTCGGGCCGGCGATCCAGCTCGGCCCGGATCAGCTCGGGCGTCTTCTGCATGTCCTTGGCCAGCCGGATGAACTCCTGGGCGATGCTCACCACGACCGACGGCCATTGCTCGCGGCGCAACCAATCGCGCTTGCGATCATCCACGTCGTCCCGCAGGAAGAGGTCGGCCACTTCGGGGTGAGCTGCGGCCCAGGCTTCGGCCGCTTCGGTGAGGATCTCGTTGGCCGTGCGCTCGTCCACGATCTGGAAGTCGTCCGAGAGGCCCACCAGCCCGGGCCGCTCGCGCACGATGTCGTGCGCCAGGCCGTGCAGCGTGCGCACCCGATAGCCCACGTGCGGCAAGAGGCCGCGGCCGGCCACGAACTCATCCACCCGCCGCGCGAAGTTATCCACTGCCGAGTTGACGAGCGTGACGATCAACACCTCCTGGTCGTCGGCCAGCCGGCCCGAGGCGACGATCTCGGCCGCCAGGGCCGACAGGGTGTGCGTTTTGCCGCTGCCCGGCACGGCCGAGACACCCATGTATCCGCCGGTGTAGGCCAGGACTTCTCGCTGTTTGGGCCGCGGAATGAACATCGTGATCAGTTGACCTCACGCAACACGCGCTGCACCGCCTGGAGGAGCGGGCCGCGCTGTTCGCTGCCGGTCTCGCCCAGCTCGCTCAGGCCGAGATGCACCTGCACGCGACAACGGCGCAGGAGGCCCACCACCAGCGCGGCGAGCGCATCCTGCCGCGCGGCATACTCGTCGGCGTCGGTCCAGGCGGCGCCGGCCGTCCAGCGCCGGCTCAACACATACGGATGGGTCAGGGGCTGATAGAGGCGCTCCCACCATCCCGTGCCTCCCACGTCCAGCCAAAACTGATGCATCACCGGCCGGTTGCTCATCAAAAACGTGTGTGCCGGGGCCAACAGCACGGCGTCTTGCGGCTGGCGTTGCCAGCTTCGCACGTATTGCGCGGCCACGACCCCATCCTGCACCATCTGCACGTACTCGCGGCCGAGATCATCCGACGCCACCTGGCGAAACTTGCGCGCCGATTCGATCAGATTGGCCGTGATCTCGCCGGCGTCGTAGTTGCGATGGAAGCCGTAGCCCGGCTGCGAGAGGAGCTCGCCGAACAGGCGGCTGAGGAAATGATCGAAGCCCGCGGCGGCCCCGCGCCGCGGGCCCCGCCCCCCCGGCCCCCCTGGTCCTGGCCCCGGCCCTGGCCCCCCTGGCCCCCCCGGCCCCCCCGGCCCCCCAATTTTGGGGGGAACGGGGGGCGGGGGAACGGCCGATCGCCGGAGCTG
>Ga0209162_1002157_pt1 | contig 17800 bp, 16 predicted proteins | sample YNPNPMetaG_FD_187121 | JGI IMG/M metagenome (GOLD analysis project Ga0209162, IMG submission 187121) | Anoxygenic and chlorotrophic microbial mat microbial communities from Yellowstone National Park, USA - YNP NP MetaG (SPAdes) (version 2) ... | reverse complement strand
CTGGTCTCGAGCACCCTTGTCTCCAACTTCCTCCCCTTGGTGTCGATGGCTGTGACCACACAGAACCTGGACGCCAGCTCCAAACCGACATACACTTTTCTCATCGGACGCTCCTCCTTTCTTCTCGTGAACCGTTACTACACGAGAATATTCGGGGGCGTCCGTCATTTATCATTCCAGGCACCAAAACTTCAATTGCCATTTATTACCAGTCGTATTCTTCCTGAACGGCGCTGAGCCCCCATCAAGCGCCAAAACTTCATTCCCTCTATAGGGAAATGCATTGTTTTGCCGCCGCCCATGCGCGACACCGTGAAAGGTTGAATAAGGATCGCTTACGGAGCGGGTCTGAAAAAAATGAAATCTGTGGTCGCTCCTCTTCCCTGATCAAACTGACTTACAGACGCCTAACGATCCCACCGACTTAAAAGCGGGAAACGAGCAGGTGGCGGCTGGGGACAATAGATGACCGGGGCGCTTTCCAACGGCGCTTGCCGCGACCATCTCAGGCGGGCAACTCCTCCCCGGTGAGCCGCCGGTAGATGTCCAGGTAGAGTTGGCTGGTTTTCTCCACCACCTCCGGTGGAAGGACCGGCGGGCCGTCCTCCTCCTTCCAGCCGGAGCCGCGCAGCCAGTCGCGGACGAACTGCTTATCCAGGCTGGATTGGGGCGAACCGGGGGCATAATCCTCGGCCGGCCAGAAGCGCGAGGAATCCGGGGTGAGCAGTTCGTCGATGAGCACCAGCACCCCTTCCAGCAGACCGAACTCCATCTTGGTGTCGGCGATGATGATGCCGCGCTCCGCCGCGTAATCACGCGCCTCCCGGTAGACACGCAAGCTGGCCTCCCTGGCCCTCTCCGCCAGGTCCTCTCCCACCATCTCGACCAGCTGTTCCCAGCTCAGGGTGAGGTCGTGCTCCCCCACCTCCCCCTTGGTCGTAGGGGTGAACAGCGGCTCCGGCAGTTCCTCGGATTCCCGCAGCCCCGCAGGCACAGGTATGCCGCCCACAGTCCCCCTCTCCCGGTATTCGGCCCAGGCCGAGCCGGCCAGGTAGCCGCGTACGATGGCCTCGAAGCGCAGGGGCCGGGCCTTACGCACCACCATGCTGCGGGGCTCCAGCAGGGAGATCAGCTCAGGGTCATCCAGGTAATCCCGTAACCCCCTTCCCGCCAGATGATTGGGGAAGGCGTCCGCCGTCCTCTCGAACCAGAAGAGGGAGAGCCGGTTGAGCACCTCCCCTTTGCGGGGGATGCCACTGCGCAGGACCACGTCGAAGGCGGAGATGCGGTCGGTGGCCACCATCAGCAACTCCGTGCCCAGGTCGAACAACTCCCGAACCTTGCCCCTCGCATACAGCGGGAAGGGCAGTTCCGGCGCCTCCATCATCGGTTCTCGCATGGACCCTCCTTACGGATCTAGACCAGACCTTATCGGAAAAGGCCTCGCTTCAAGCCCCGAATTTCCCCAGACGCCCCGCGTTGGCCAGCATCAGTGGCATCAGGTGTACGGCGGGGAAGATCCCCAGCCCGCCTCGGGCACATTGCCGCTCACTGAACGCATCCTCCCCGCTGTGGATCTCCCGCGAGCTGGCCAACAGGAGGGGGCAGGGATGCCAGGAATGGCTCCGGAGCAGCGCGGGGGTGGAATGGTCGCCGGTCACCACCAGCACCTCCGGGTCCAAGGTGAGGATGCGGGGTAGGAGGGAATCCACCTCCTCGATGCAGGCGACCTTGCGCCAGTAGTCGCCGTCCTCACCGGCGCTGTCGGTCTTCTTGTAGTGCAGGAAGAAGAAATCGTGGTTCCCCCACTCCCTCTCCAAAGTCTCCACCTCGTCCTGGAAACTGTCTCCCGCATCCAAGACCTCCATGCCCACCAGGCGGGCCAGCCCCTTGTACATCGGGTAGGTGGCTATGGCCGCCGCCTTCAGCCCGTACCGCTCCCCCATGGAGGGGATGCTGGGGTGTCCGGAGAAGCCCCGGACCAGGATCATGTTGGCCTTCGGCTGCTCCGCCAGCACCTCTCCCACCGCCGCCAGGAAGGCATTGACCAGCTCGGCGCTGCGCTCGGCCCGCCGGTCGCCCTCCTCCCGCGGACTTACCGGGAGGGGCGGGAGGCCGGTCCTCTCGGGATCGCTGTCGGTCAGGGCGTCGGAGAGGTCCTCCCCCCGGAGGATCAGGGCCGCCCGGTGTTCCTTCTCCGGCGCCATGGTGAAAGAGAGGTCGGGCACCTTTACCTTCTCGTTGATGAGGCCGCACAGCTCCGCGTTCACCTCGGTGGGGATGCGCCCGGCCCGGCGGTCGGTCACCACTCCCCCCTCGACCGTGCAGAAGTTGACCCGGGCCGCCACTTCCCCCGGCCCCACCTCCAGCCCGAGGCCCAGGGCGGAGAGGATGCCCCGCCCGATCTCGTACTCCAGGGGATCATAGCCGAAGAGCGCCAGGTGGCCGGGGCCGCTTCCCGGGGTTATACCGGGCGAAACGGGGTGGATCAGCCCGCAGGCACTGCGGGCTGCCAGCCTGTCGAGGTTGGGCGTGGAGGCCGCTTCCAGCTCGGTGAGGCCGTTCTCCGGCCAGGGCAGTCCGCCCAGTCCATCCATGACCAGCAGGACTATCTTGGAGCTGTTGCCCAACTTAAGCCCGGGGATGATCCTGTCCGTCTTCATTCCCGCTCTCCCTTCCGCCCAGTCTGTCCCTGCGTTCCTTTCTCAGTACAACCGATCTCCGTTTGCCGGTATTATAGAACACATGAAGCGGTTGACCCGCCAGGCCCTCATCCTGCTGGCGGCCGCCCTGATCATCGGGGCCGCCGTCCTCTCCCAGCATTACCTGCGCACCAACTTGGTGGTAACGGCGGAGGGGCACGAGCACGCTCACTCCCACTCCCACTCCTCAGAAGAAGATGGTCATCATCACGAAGAGGATCACGAGGCCGGGGAGGAAGAGGGTGCTGAGGAGGGATCCGGGGGCGAGGAGGTCCCCCCGGAGACCAACCTGGTGGTGAACTACAGCTTCGAGGTGGGGTCCCAGCTGGACATATACGGTTGGACCCCCGAGGGCACCGACCCCGGCACCTCCACCTGGAGGGACTTGGAGGTGAGCGCCGCCGGATTCGCCAGTGCCGGCCTGGCCGCCGATGGTTCCGCCACCGGCTCGGAACTGGTCTGGAAGCAGTCCATTAACACCTTCCCTCGTGGGGTGGACCTGGAAGTGGGGGCGATGGTTAGGACCTCCGGGCTGCGGGGAGGTGCCTTCGTCAGGCTCTCCGCTTTCCGTAGCACCCCTGAGGGGCAGGGCGTCATCCTGGCTCACCTCCTCCTCGGAGGCATCGCGGGAGAAAACGACTGGAGCGAGCTGAGGGGCACGGTGTACATCCCCGAGGAGGTCGAATTGCTCCAGTTGGAGGTGGGGATCTTCGGGACCGGCCGGGCCTGGGTGGACTCGGTGCGGGCGGTGCCGCGACCGCACCGACTGCCCCCGCCCCCCACCCTCACCAACCTCCTCGATAACCCGGATCTTTCAAGGGGCTTGGAGGGTTGGAACCTGATGTTCTCGCCGGCGGACCGTAAAGCCGGGTGGTCAATGGAGGAGTTGGGACCCGCCGGCGGAAGGGCCCTGCGCCTGCAGCCGCCCCCCACGGATGACCGGAGCGGTCGCATCTTCCTCTACCAGGCTGTGAACGGGCTGGAGGGGATCCGGGGCACGGCCGTGCTCAGCGGCAGGGCCAGTGCCCGCGAACTGGAGGGCCGGGCCTTTCTGGTGCTGGTCTTCTATACCCCCGAGGACATGTTCGCTTCCGAGCCGGCGGCCATCCCCGGCGGTTCGGACTGGGGCGATCTTCAAGTGGCCATGGAAATCCCCGAGGGCGCTTGCACCGCCTTCGCCTATTTGGTGGCAGAAGGTAACGGGAGTGCCCTCTTCAGTGACCTGGACCTCCAGCTGCAGCCGGCTCCCTGAGGGCAAAAACCTCTCTTTTCCGCGGCGGTGTTCCCCAGCGTTCAGAGACCCTACTCGTGTACCCCCAGTTCCGCCTCTTCTCCCAAGAAGGACAGGGGGCTCCTCTCCTCGGCCGAGACCCCCGGCTGGTATCCGAAGTGTTCGCTGAATACCCGCCTCACTTCGCGGTAGAGCTCCCGCAGAGGGATGTCCGCCGGGCAGGAGAGCTCGCACATGCCGCAGTCGATGCAGCGGTCGGCCATGTCCAGGGCCCGGATGATGTGGAATATGGGGATATCCGGGGGGAAGCAGTCGGAGCCCGCCAGCTCCTCACGCTCCAGGGCACACTCCTTGCAGACGCACAGGGGACAGGAATTTCGGCAGCCGTAGCACCTGATGCACCGGCTGAAATGCTCCATCCAGTAGGCCAGACGCTCCGGCACCCCCATCTCCCGGGAGGGTCCCGCTTTTTCCTCAGCCGGCTTGGTCTCCGACCTGACCACTGCATCGGGGGGCACGGGATGATCGCAGCCGCAGGAATCCGCCAGCTCCTGAGAACAGGGAATGCCCAGGAGGAGCACTCTCTCCAGGTCCAGATGGTTCAGCTTGGCCAGCTCGTTGATCATGCGGCGGTCACATTCCCTTCCCACCACCGCCAGCACCCCCTCCACCGATGGGAGGGATATGGCGGCGAAGGCGGATGCGGGAAATCGCTGGTCCCCCGCATAGACCCGGTCGATGGCCGGGTCGTCGGCATCGCGGACCAGCCGGGGTACGAGCTTCCCGTCCTCATCGGCCAGGAAGAGCGCGGCCTGCGCGCGGCCGCTCTGAAGCGCCTGCCGGACGGCCCCGGCGATCTCCTCCTTCACCGCCTCACTCACCTCCTCCCGGGGAAGCAGTCCCCTGTCCGTTCCCCGATCCGTCGCCTCCTCCGTTCTTGCGCATCAGGGTCACCGCGGCCGCTGCCACCTTGAACTCGGGGATCTTGGCCACCGGGTCCACCTGGTCCACGGTGAGCAGGTTGGCGGGGGACTCGCTGTAGTGGAAGGGGACGAAGATAAGGCCGCCGGGCATCTTACTGGTCACCTTGGCCTCCGCCTCGATCTGGCCCCGCCGGGTGGACACTCTGACCAGGTCCCCACTGGCGATTCCCAAGCCCTCCGCGTCCTCGGGGCTGATCCATACCCGGTTGGCGGGGTCGATCTCGTTGATCCCGGGGACTCGCCTGGTCATGGTGCCGGTATGGTACTGCGGGAGGATGCGCCCGGTGGTGAGCAGCAGAGGATATTGCTCGTCCGGCTCCTCCACTGGCGGACGGTACTCCACGGGGATGAAGGCGCCCTTGCCGCGGGTGAACTTCTCGACGTGCAGGATGGGCGTTCCCGGATGACCCTCCTCGGGGCAGGGCCAGTGGATGGTCTCCCCAGAATCCAGCCGCTCGTAGGTGATGCCCGCGTATGAAGGGGTGAGGGAGGCCATCTCTCGGAAGACCTCGTCGGCCTCCCGGGCGGGCATGCTGAAGCCCATGGCCTCGGCGATGTCGGCGATTATGCTCAGGTCGCTGCAGGCCTGTCCCGGCGGCTCCACCGCCTTGCGCACCCTCTGCACCCGCCGGTCGGTGTTGGTGAAGGTCCCCTCCTTCTCCGCGTAAGCGGCGGCGGGAAGGACCACGTCCGCCAGCCGCGCCGTCTCCGTCAGGAAGATGTCCTGCACCACCAGGAAGTCCAGGGAGCGCAACGCCTCCTCCACGTGGCGGATGTTGGGGTCGCTCATCATGGGGTTCTCACCCACGATGTACATCCCCTTCACCTCGCCCCGCAGGGCGGCCTCCATCATCTCGGTCACCGTGAGGCCGGGCTTCTGGGGCAGCTCCTTCACCCCCCAGCCCCCGGCGAACTTACGGGAGATCTCAGCGTCGGCTACGCTCTGGTAGCCGCTGAAGACGTTGGGGAGCGCGCCCATGTCGCAGGCTCCCTGCACGTTGTTCTGGCCGCGCAGGGGGTTGACCCCCGTTCCCTCCTTGCCGATGTTGCCGGTGAGCATGGCCAGGTTGGCCAGGCTGATGACATTGTCGGTGCCCGTGGTATGCTGGGTTATGCCCATGGCATAGACGATGGCCGCTCTCTCCGCCCTGGCGAAGACGCGGGCGGCTTCGCGGATGAGGTCCGCGTCCACCCCGGTGATCTCCGCGGCCCTCTCCGGGGTGAAGTCGGCCACCGCCTTCTTCAGCTCCTCGAAGCCCTCGGTGCGGCTCTCGATGAAATCGCGGTCGTAGAGACCCTCCTCGATGATGACGTTGATCATCCCGTTGATGAGGGCCACGTCGGTGCCGGGCCTCTGGCGCAGCCACTTGTCCGCGAAGTAACACATGCGGATGCGCCGCGCGTCGGCCACGATTATCTTGCAGTCGTGCTCCATCACCGCCTTCTTCAGTCGCAGGGCGATGATGGGATGGGTCTCGGTGGTATTGGAGCCGATGATGAGCACCGCATCGGCCTTCTCCAGGTCGTCGATGGAGTTGGTCATGGCTCCGGAGCCGAAGGTCTGGGCCAGCCCGGCCACGCTGGGAGCGTGGCAGAGCCGGGCGCAGTGGTCGATGTTGTTGGTGCCCAGGACCGCCCGGGCGAATTTCTGAAGGAGGTAGTTCTCCTCGTTGGTGATGCGGGCCGAGGCCAGGACCGCCAGCGAATCGGGACCGTTGCTCTCTCTTATCTTCGAGAGTCGCTCCGCCGTGAAGCGGATGGCCTCCTCCCAGCTCACCTCCACCAGCTCCCCGTCTTTGCGGATGAGAGGCGCGGTGAGACGGTCCGGGCTGGAGATGAAATCCTGGCCGAAGCGTCCCTTGACGCACAGGTTGCCCTGCCCCGGACCCACCATGATCGGGGAGGTCACCTCCACCACCCGGTTATCCAGCACTTGGAGGTCCAGCTGGCATCCGCAGCCGCAGTAGGGGCAGGTGGTGCGGACCTTCCAGCCCTTCACCCCCAGCGCCTCCATCATCTCGTCCAGGCTCACCCCGAAATGGGCGCAGGCGCTGCGGGCCATCTCCCGTTTCCAGACCCTCTCCCTCTCCTCGAAGGGTCGGGCGGTGAGGGCGCCGGTGGGACAGGTGGAGATGCATTGGCCGCAGAACTCGCAGGGCGTCTCGGTCATGGGCCGGTCGTAAGGGGTCCCGGGGACCGCGGCGAATCCGCGGTTGACGAAGTCATAGACCCCTACTCCCTGGACCTCCCGGCATATGCGGATGCAGCGGGCGCAGAGAATGCATTTATTGTAGTCGCGCACGATGAAGGGGTTGTCGCGCAGCACCGGGTATTCGTGCTTCTCCCCCTGGTATTGGCTCTCCTCGATGCCGTAGCGCTTGGCCAGGCGCTGCAGCTCGCAGTTGCCGGACTTGCTGCAGCCGGTGCAGGCCATCGGATGATCGGAGATGAGCAGTTCCAAAGAGGTGCGTCGGGCGCTCTCCACCTGCTCGGTGGAGGTCCGCACCACCATGCCCTCCTCGGCAGCGGTGGTGCAGGCGGGGAGCAGCCCCCGCGCCCCCTCCACCTCCACCAAGCAGAGCCGGCACCCCCCGTAAGGAGCCAGGCGCTCGTCGTAGCAGAGGGTGGGGACATCGATGCCCACGGCCCGACAGGCCTCCAAGATGGTGGAACCCTGGGGGACCTGGTATTCATCGCCGTCGATGGTCAGGGAGATGATGTTCGCGACCTCTTTCGCCTCCTTGCTCATCCCGCCGTCACCTCCTCCTTCTTCCGGCGCAGGGGTGACGGCCCCAGCTCACTGATGGTGCGGGTGAAGTCGCGGATGAGGTTGGCGAACTTCTCCCCCTCCGCCGCCGACACCCATTCCAGGCGCAGCCGCTCCTTCTCGATGCCGAAGACCTCCAGCGCCTTCTGCAGGAACTGGAAGCGCTTGGCGGTCATGTAGTTGCCCTTGAGGTAATGGCAATCGCCGATGTGGCAGCCGGCCACGATAACCCCGTCGATGCCCTCCTGGAAGGCCTTGATGACGAAATAGGGGCTGATGGTGCCGGTGCACATCACCCGCACGTCCAGGACCTGGGCGGGATACTGCAGGCGGCTCACCCCCGCCAGATCCGCTCCCGCATAGGAACACCAGTTGCAGAGGAAGGCGAGGATGCGGATCTCCTCGTCCCTGCTCTCCTGCCTGCTGCTTGCCTCGGCCATGCTCCGTCTCCTTCCCTCAGTCGCTCCAGGCCTTGGAGGCCGCGACGATCTGGCTCACTATCTGGTCGAAGCGGAACCCCTGGATGCGGTTGGCCCCAGCGGTGCAGGCGGCCGTGCAGGTCCCGCATCCCTTGCACAGCGAGGTGTTCACCTGCGCGACTCCCTTGGACTCGTCGAAGGTGATGGCCTCGAAGGGACACAGGGATACGCAGATGCGGCAGCCGGAACAGGCCGCCTCGTTCACCTGCGCCACGACCCCTTCGGTGATTATCCTGTCCTTTGAGAGTATGGTCTCCGCCCGAGCCGCCGCCGCCACCGCCTGGGCCACCGATTCTTCTATTGATTTAGGGGCGTGGGCGAGTCCGCACAGGAACACCCCGTCGGTGGAGAAATCCACGGGACGCAGCTTCATGTGCGCCTCCAAGAAGAAGCCGTCAGCGTTCAGCGGCACCTTGAGCATGGGGGCGAGCTCCGCATTATCCAAGTTGGGCTCGACGCCCACGGAGAGCACCAGCAGGTCGGCGTCAAGATACACGGTCTCTCCTCCCAGGGAGGCATCTTTCACCGCCACCTGTAGCTTCACCCCGAGGTCATTGACGGTGGGCGTGTCCCCGTCCGCGAACCTGATGAAGGTGACCCCCTCCTCTCGGGCCTGCCGGTAGAGATCCTCTCGGAAACCGTAGGTGCGGATGTCCCGGTAGAGCACGAACACCTGCGCCTGGGGCCAGCGCTTCTTCACCGCCAGGGCGTTCTTGACCGCCTCGGTGCAGCAGACCTTGGAGCACCACGGGTGTCGGTCATCCCGGGACCCCACGCACTGGATCATGACCACGCTGCGAGGCGCCACCGCTACCTCCGCCTCCAGGCGCTCCTCCAGATCCCACTGGGTGATGACCCGGTCGTCCTTTCCATATAGGTAGGCTCCTTCCGGCAGGTGCTGCCTCCCCCCCGTTGCCACGATGATGGCGCCGTGTTCGAGCAGGCTCTCCCGGCCCTCTCGGTCGCGCACCAGGGTGCGGAACTTCCCCACGTAACCCCCGATGTCCACCACCCGGTGGCCGAGGAAGACGCTGATGAGCTCCTCCCTCTGGACCTCGGAGACCAGCTGGTCCAGATAGGCCTGGACGTCCTCCCCCTTCTGGGAAACGCGGATGTTGCGGGCCAAGCCCCCCAATTCCTCCTCCTTCTCCACCAGGTAGACGGGGAAACCGGAGCGGGCCAGGGAGAGGGCGGCGTTCATGCCCGCCACGCCCCCTCCCAGGACCAGGGACCGCGGGATGACCTCGCTCTCGCCCTCCTGCAGGGGCTCCAGGAGGCCGGCTTTCTCCACCGCCATCCTCACCAGGTAGCGGGCCTTGCGGGTGGCCTTGTCCGGCTCCTGCATGTGCACCCAGGAGCAGTGCTCGCGGATGTTGGCCATCTCGTAGAGATATTTATTCAGGCCCGCGGTGCGCAGCGTCTCCTGGAAGAGAGGCTGATGGGTGCGGGGAGTGCACGAGGCCACCACCAGACGGTTGAGCCGGTGCTCCTTGACCTTCTGACGGATCCATTCCTGCGCGTCCTGGGAGCAGGCGTAGATGCGCTCCTCCGCCCATACCACCCCCGGCAGGGTGCGGGCGTATTCCACCACTTGGGGGACGTCAACGAAACCGCCGATGTTGGAGCCGCAGCGGCAGACGATCACGCCCACTCGCGGCTCCTCCCCCCGGACGTCGCGCTCCGGTGGGTATTCGGTGCGGGTGAGAAGGGTTCCGCGGGCCGCGTGCATTATCTGCGAGGCCCTGGCCGCCGCAGCCGAGGCCATGGTGACGGTGTCGGGGATATCCCGCGGTTCCTGGGCCGCCCCGCACACCATCACGCCCTCCCGAGTGGTCTGGAAGATGCGGAACTTGTCGCTCTCGACGAAGCCGTGTTCGTTCAGGCCCAGGCCCAGCCCGTCGGCCAGCCCCCGCGGGGGCTCCAACCCGATGGACAGGACCACCATGTCGAACTCCTCTTCCTGCATGCAGCCCGCATCATCCAGGTATCGGAGCAGGAGGTTCCTGGTCTTCTGCTTCTCCCTTATCCCGGAGACCAGCCCGCGCACGTAGCGCACCCCATGCCGGGAAGCCGCGTTCTGATAGTATCTCTCGAAGTCTTTGCCATAGGCGCGGAGGTCGATGTAGAAGATGGTGGGCTCCACCGTGGCCAGATGCTCCTTGGCGATGAGCGACTGCTTAGTGGCATACATGCAGCAGACGCTGGAGCAGTATCCTCGGTCAACCAGGCAGTCCCGCGACCCCACGCACTGCACGAAGGCCAGCTTGCGAACCTCCTTGCCGTCGGAGGGCCGGATGACGTGCCCCGAGGTGGGGCCGTTGGCCCCCAGGATCCTCTCGAACTCCAGGGAGGTGATGACGTTGGGGAATACGCCGTAACCGTACTCCGGCTTTAGCCGGGGGTCAAAGGGGGAGAAACCAGGGGCCATGATCACCGCGCCCACCCTGAGCTTGCGGATCTCCTCCTTCTGCTCGAAGTCGATGGCCTTGGCCTGGCAGACCTTCACGCAGTTCTGGCACTTTCCCTTAGTGAAGTACCGGCAGGTGGTGGGGTCGATGAAGGCGGCTCCCGGGACCGCCTGGGGGAAGGGAACGCGGATGTTGCGAGTGATCCCCAGCCCGGCGTCATAGGGGTTGGGCACCTTCACCGGGCACTTGGCAGTGCAGTCACCGCAGCCGGTGCACTTCTCCACATCCACGTAGCGCGGCCTCACCCGCACGGTAACGGTGAAATCGCCGACCTCCCCGGCGATGTCCTCCACGTCTGCCAGGGTGATGACCTCTATATTGTCATTTGAGGCCACCTCCACCATCTTTGGCGAGAGTATGCACATGGAGCACTCGTTGGTGGGGAAGGTCTTGTCCAGCATCCCCATGACCCCACCGATGGAAGGCCCGGAGTCCACCAGGTAAACGCGGTATCCCAGGCTCACTAGGTCCAGAGAGGCCTGGATGCCGCCGACGCCGCCTCCCACCACCAGGGCCGCCCCCACCGGGGAGCCGCTCTCCGGCAGCTGCTGGTCCTTCTTCCTCGCTTTCTTGGCCGACATGCCCACCTCCTAGATGAGACCGGCCCCCCTGAGGAGGGGCTGAGGGTCGATCAGGTGCTTGGGGAACCAGGAACGGGCTTCCTCCAGGCCCAGCGCCAGGGCTATGAGCTCGGTGAAGAAGAAGACCGGCAGCTGGTGGGGAACCCGGAAGGACAAGGCGCCTTCGGACTGACGCATCTCCAGGTTGGCCAGACACATGGGGCAGGCGGTGACGATGCAGTTGGCATCGGCCTCCTCCGCCGCCTCGAAGAGCCGGTTGACCAGCTTCACCACCACGTCGGTTCGGGTGAGGGAGAGCGAGCCTCCGCAGCAGTCGGTCTTGTAGGACCAGGGCCGCACCTCCGCGCCCAGAGCCTCCAGGAGCCGGTCCATCCGCACCGGGTACTCGGGGTTGTCCTCGGTCATCAATCCTCGCGGCCTGGCCATGAGGCATCCGTAGTAGGAGACCGGCCGCAGCTCTTTCAGTGGCGCGCTCACCCTTTCCTTGAGCTCCTCCAGATCCACATGCCGGAAGATGATGTCCAGCAGATGCAAGACCTCCCCCCGGAAACGCGGGTCCCTCCCCAGCACCTCCTCCACCCGGGAGGCGAGCCCTTCGTCCTCCAGGAGCTCCTTCTGGGCTCCCCGCAGACGGTTATAACAGGCGGCGCAGACCACCGCGACGTCCAGTCCCATCTCGGCGGCGATGGCCAGGTTACGCGCGGGCAGGGCCACCGAGAGCAGGTGGTTGGTCATGTGGCCGGAGGAGGCGCCGCAGCAGCTCCAGTCGGGTATCTCGCGCAACTCGATCCCCAGCGCCTCCGCCGCGGCCCGCGCGGACTCCCCGTACTCGTGGGCGGAAGAGCCCTGGGAACATCCGGGGAAGTATGCGTAAGCCCTCATCGCAGGGCCTCCCGGAATATCCGCCGGACCTCCCTGCGTCCCTTGATGACCGGAGGGATGATCTTTATCTTCCCCTTGGCCAGCATGTTCAACGCCAGCCCGATGTCGGAAAAGAGGTCGCCGGAGAAGGTCTTGTAAGAGCCCATGAGCACCGGTTCGCTGATGCGGCCGGTGGCGGCGATGTTGCCCAGGAAGCACTTATGGAAGAGGGGGATGTTCCGCACGGCAGGGGTGGCTTTCTCCTCCAAAGCCATCTGGCGCAGGGTGTCGATGACCCTGGCCACCTCGATCTGGTTGGGGCAGCGGACCGTGCAGGTCTCGCAGGAGGCGCAAATCCAGATGGTGGCGCTGGACAGCAGCCTCTCTTTCTGCCCGTACTGCACCAGCTTGATGACCTGGTGCGGGAGCACGTCCATGGCGAAGCTGAAGAGGCATCCGGTGCTGCACTTGCCGCACTGATAGCAGTTCCGGGGCTTCTGGCCGCTGCGCCGCTCCACTTCCCTTTCCAGGTCAGGCGTGAGGGTATGGATCATCTACGCACCTCCTGTTCCGCCTCTTCCTCTTCACCGCCGGTCCTCTCATGCGATACCTATTTTGACTTATCGGTTCAAACAAGTTACCATTCTATACCGACGGTCCCCTCGGGGCAACCTCGGGCATCAATATGGTAAATAAACCGCGGCTGCCGCCGCGGTCATTGTTATACATCATCCCGCCGCTTCACGCCATCCCACACCTCGCCTTCGCCGATCACGGCACCTCTTCAATCTGGCTGCTTTCAGTCGCCCGCACCCGCCAAATATACTGCACGCGGGTGCCCCAGTCAGAACCGCCTCCCCTATCGAACTCCATCCGACCGACGTTCCCCAGGGACGATTGAAGGGTTCTCTCCGTTCCTATTGAATATTGTTGTTAAAAAGATAAAATATCTGTTGAATAAGATGGAAAGGGAGTGATCGGCGGTGATGAAACAGATCGAGCCGGACTTCTGGGCGTTCAGGGGGCGCTACTCGCGCACCGCCTGCCGCTCCGCTCGGACCGACCGCAGTCCCATATCCGGGGTGTCCGGAGGGGCGGAGAAGCGGGAGGAAACACCCTCCAAGTGACAGACCCCTGTCGGGAGGCGGGGGAGCGGAGAGCCGAGGCGTGGCGCATCGCTGTCTCCGAGGCCTTAAGCGTGGACCCGGTGGAGGCGGCTCCGCGCGGGGGTTTTGGCATCGAGGAGGGCGAAAGCCTTGTCGCTCTCCTCTCGCAGTGTTTCGGCCACTCTCTGAGAATTGAGTTCCCGGGGCCGAGGGTCATCCTCCCCCCGCCGGTGGACCTTTTCTCTCTGAGGATCCTGGCCCTGCGGTATCTCTACCGGGCCGACGGGTCCCCGGTGACCGGTGAATGGGTGGCTTACCGCGACCTTCCGGGAGGTCTCTTCTATGCCGCCACCATACCGCCCACCGTGGAGCGTCCGCTGGCCGAGGCCTTCGGCTGGCAGCCCGGTTCTCTGACATCCGCCGCCGCCCACTTGGGAGGACAACCGGAGTATTTCGGTGATGAGGCTTTCTCCTTCCTGGCCTTCCCCCGCGTCCCCCTCCTCGTGGTGCTGCACCGGGGAGACGAGGAGTTCCCGCCCGAGGCCCGGGTGCTCTTCGACCGCTGCTGCTCCCACTATCTCAACACCGACGACCTCAAGGTCCTCGCCACCCAGCTATCGGCCCTGCTGCTGCGCCTCTCCGGTCGAGATTACCGAGCTGAGGACGCCCTTTTGTGGATGGTGGATTGAGCAGACCCGGTGCGACCAGGTGCTGTCAAACGGGTTCTTCCTTAGTTAGGCATCGGACCATTTTAGGTCTAAATTCAGTGGTTAAGCGGCCTTGACCTCATTCCTCATCAAGGATGCACCTCACCAGGCCCAAGGGGCCCGTCATCATCATGTCCCCTCCCGGCGAAGGGAAATAGACATCCAGACCGCTTTCTCTCATCATATCCCGGTTGGGACCGGTCACCGCCACCAGGTCGATCCCCTCCATGCCGGGCGGCTCCTCTAAGTAGAAGAGTCCGTGACCGTCGCGCATGAACTCGTCATCGTCACTGGCCTCTCCCGCACAAAATGACCTGAGATAGGAGCCGAAGGATTCCGGCTCCAAGCGGGCAGTGTGATGCTCCAAGACCCCCAGGACCCGGCCATCTCCGAGCAGGCAGGCGAGGGTGTGCCCGTTACCCGCGTTCACCAGGAGGAGGTTCCCGGGTGACCTCTCCTTAACCAGTGGATCGGCCAGGCAGCCCATCACCGCGGCCGGCGCGGTGTCCATGACCACCAGCCGCTCGCATGCCAGCTGTTGTTTTAATCTCTTTAGGGCCGAGAGCATGCGGGGAAAACCTGGGGGCAAGGTGGAGTCCCGGAAGGCCAGGCTGGAAGGTCGGGGGTCCTCCAGCAGGGCAAGCCGCATGTTCTCCAGGCGGACCTTACGGTTGCTCCGCCCCCTCTCATAGGTCCCGTGGTCCTGCACTGCCACTCCCGCCGCGTCCACCTCCTTCAGGCTCTCCCCCACGGAGAGCAGCAGTTCCTCCAGCGGCTGCAAATCGAGTTCATCCAACCACAGGGACGCCCCCTTAAAACCAGCCGGCGGTTCTTCCACCACTTCCACGCCCATCTCGCGGACGTCCTCCAGGTTGTTCCTAAGGCAGAAGGCGGCCTCCCGCTGCGCGTAAACCGCGAGTCCCGCCTCAAGGTGCCTCCTCACCGCTTTGGTCAGGTGACCGCCGCCGATCACGCATCCGGAAAGGTACAAGGAGCGCGACCTCGCCGTCTCCTCGGCCACCCGGGCGGCATAGAGAGGACTGGGGGAAGGGAGGACCAGCTTTATGCAGTTCTCCAGTCTGCGCGTGGAGTCGAAGAGGAGGATGTCGCGGGTCCCGGCTCCTATGTCCACGGCCAGGATCTTCAACAGGCGCCCTCCCTTCTCACCTTCGCCTCCACCGTCATGCCGCCTAACCCCTCCTTCATGAAACCTTCTCCTGCGAGCCCGCACGGGGCTTCATCGGCCTTGTGGAAATCTGGGCAGGCAAGGTCGAATTCCCCCACCGGCCTGCCCCGCAGCAAACAGAACGCCTCCGCGCACCCGAAGGAAAAGGAACGCCAGCGGCAGCGGGCGCAAGGCATGCCCGGCACGGACCTCCACCTCCTTCCGGTCATTAGCAGCTATCCATGATCAGGAGCCAACCCGATATCAAGTGCAATGATAGCACCCGGTTCTTTGGTGAGCATGACCGCGATCAGAAACGTTGACGGCTTCCTCCTTGCCCCTGTAAACTCTCTATGGTTGAATGGTCCAACCTTTGGAGAGGGGGTTAGAGTTGACCTTCGAGCCCATCAGGCGGACCAGCGCTTCGCAGCAAGTGATGCAGCAGATCCAGTCGCTCATCTTCAATGGTACCTATCAGCCGGGTGACCGCCTCCCCCCGGAACGGGAGCTTGCGGCCGAGCTGGGGGTCAACCGCACGACCTTGCGCGAGGCCTTGAAGCGGCTGGAACAGCTGGGCCTGCTCTCCATCAGGCACGGGGACGGCACGCGGGTGCTGGACATCTACTCCCACGCACGCATAGAACTGCTGGGCAGCCTGCTGCTCTCGCAGGCCGCTACCAACCCCCGCCTCATCGAGGACCTCTTCGAGGCCCGCGAGGTGGTGGGGTTGGAGCTGGCCCGCAAGGCGGCCCGACGCCGGACCCCGGAGGATTTGGAGAAGATGCGCCTGCTCCTGGCCCAGCTGGACGAAGCCCGCGAGGTCCCGGAGGTACAGCTGCTGGAACTGGAGTTCTTCTATGCGCTGGCCCAGGCCAGTTCCAACACGTTCTACCTCTTCCTCATCAATTCCATCCGTCAGGTCTACGTGGAGTTCAGGGAGCTCTACGCCGCCACCGCCCAGGATTCCCAGCAGGTCAAGAGACTCCAGGAGGGAGTGGTGGACGCAGTGGAGAGAAAAGATGAGCGGGCAGCCGCGAGGAGGATGTCGCGCTACCTGGAATACGGCAGGGTCCAGGTCTTCCGGGCCTTCGGCCTGGAATGAGTTTGCCTGGGCCAGTTCATGAAGAGGGAGATTGTCAGGCAGGCCGACGAGAACGGGAGGTGTTGAGCATGTTGCCCTATGACAGTTTTCTCATCGACGGTCCCTGGCTGTTGTCCATCGGCTGGGCGCTGGGGAAGATCACCCGCAGGCTAGTGCCCGATGAGGCCAAGAGGAAGAAGGCCAACCGAGCCCTTTCCCTGGCCACCTTGGGCATCTTCTACATCACCAGCATCTCCCTTTACTTCAACCTGGAGTGGACCCGCTGGATCTGGGAGATGTGCGGGGCGGAATCCGGCCGCGACTGGATGATCAACTCCGGCGTTTTCAAGTTCGACCACGAGAACGTCACCCCCAAGGGGCACGCCATCGCCGCAGCCCTCTTCGCCACCTACCCCCTTTGGCTGAAGGTGGGGTTCCTGCTGGAGGAGAGGTCGGCGGCGCTCCCCTACGAGGAGCAGGCGTAAGCGCACAGAGTGCCGAGGGACAATCTGCAACCTTGTTTTCCCTACATCGCATCGGTTTCTCTCTTCCGAGGTGTAAACGCACAGAGTGCCGGGGGCCATCTGCAACCCTTTAATCGGTGTAAAGCTAAAGCCTTCAACAAAACAAGCGAGGACCACCGGCGACGCCGCGCTCTCCCTCCTCTTTCCTGGATGAGGCCCAGCGTTCGCTGGAAAACGATCTAGGTTCTGGCGCGTGATTCAGTTCGAGGGGAGCGAGTTGATAACTATCCCCGGGTTGAGGAACGATGGGAACCCAGATGGCAGGTATCGTTGACCACAGCGACTGCCGCATCTTCCTCTACGGACGAACCGAAGCACTTTATGGCGGAAATGGAGGCCAGGTCGACCTCCAGCCGGAAGATGCGGTTGGCGTCCAGTCCCAATGCGGCGCAGAGGAGCAGGCGCAGCGGTCCTCCGTGGCTGAAGATGGCCACGTCCTCCTCCACCGAATGCTCGGCCAGGATCCCGGCAGTCGCCTCCAACACCCGCTCCCTCACCTCCCCGAGTAGCTCGCCCCCGGGGATGCGCACTTCGGCCGGGGCGGTCAGCCATCGCGAGAAGGTCTTTCCGCCCTCCTCGTAGATGCGGTTGAAGGGGAGCCCGTCCCATTCGCCCAGGTCTATCTCCTGTAGGCCCTCTCTCACCTCCACTTCCAAGCCCAGCTCCTCCGACAGCGGTCGGGCCGTCTGCCGGCAGCGGGTCAGGGGGCTGGAGTAGATGGCCCGGATCCCCTTTCCCCGCAGCGCCGCGGCCACCAGCTCCGCCTGACGCCTTCCCAGCCCGTTGAGCTCCACGTCCAGGCGCCCCAGGGCCCGCTTGTGCACATGAAAATCGGTCTCTCCGTGCCTGATCAGGTAGAGCATGCTCATGATGCCGTATTGTAGCACGGGCGACGGCCCCGACCGTCCCGGCGGTCATGACGACCGAAGAACCGGCCGCTCCGCACCACCCAGCGGCCCGCCTCTGTTCAGCCCTCGAGGACAACCTCCTTAACCGGACGCTCCTCCTGGTTTAAGATAATCCCGTGAAGAGGGATTACGACGTGATCATCGTGGGAGCGGGCCCGGCGGGCATCTTCGCCGCCCTGGAGCTGGTCAGGCACGACGGGATGAGGGTGCTCATGCTGGAAAAAGGGCCTCCGGTGG
>Ga0209162_1002154_pt1 | contig 17817 bp, 10 predicted proteins | sample YNPNPMetaG_FD_187121 | JGI IMG/M metagenome (GOLD analysis project Ga0209162, IMG submission 187121) | Anoxygenic and chlorotrophic microbial mat microbial communities from Yellowstone National Park, USA - YNP NP MetaG (SPAdes) (version 2) ... | reverse complement strand
GCTTTGAGCAACTTTTTCCATCTACTGAACCTACCCGTCCTCTAACGGCCCCCAGTTTTCCCCCAGGGTGCGGGCCAGGAGCACAATGTCATCCAGCCGCTCACAGCCCAGACGCTCGTAGAAGCGCAGGGCTGCCGCGTTATCCCGGGCCACCAGCATATAATAGCGCTGGCAACCTTTGGCCCGCAGACGACGTTCTAACTCGGCCATGAGAGCCTGCCCGATCCCCTGCCCGCGATAGGCCGGCGCCACCGCCAGGTGGTAGACCAACCCCCGTCGGCCGTCCCAGCCCCCCAGCACCGTGCCCACCAGTTGACCCTCCTCTTCGGCCAACAGGAACAGGTCCGGGTCACGTTCCTGTTTCCGCGCGATCTCGGCCCGTGAATCGGAGGTGCGCAAATGGATGCCCGGACCAGCGGTCCGCCAGAGAGCCAGGACCGCATCATAGTCCTCTGGGGTAAACTGCCGGATATGCATCTTACTCCTGATTTCCATGTACGTTACCGCGTACCAACGAGGCCAGGACGCCGATCCCGCACAATATGGTCAGGATGATAAAGATGATGGTCGCGCTGCGCAGGAACGCCGGGTAATTCAGCGGCGTGATCCGCGCGCTCCCGATGACGACGGCGAAGGTGAGCATGGCGATCCCCATACTGAGCGTCTGCCCGGTCAGGCGCATAGTGCCCAGGGTGGCCGAAGCCACGCCGTAGAGTCGTTTCTCCACCGCGCTCATCACCGCATTCGTGTTGGGCGAGGAGAACAGCGCAAAGCCGAACCCCAGGAACATCTGGCTGAACACGATGAACTCGAGGGGCGTGCCGCCGTGGAGAAAAGTCAGCAGGAACAGCCCGCTGGCGGTGATCGCCATGCCGGCCGAGGCAACCAGGCGCGGCTCGACGCGGTCAGAGAGGCGACCGGCCAGGGGGGAGAACACGGCCTGCAACACCGGCTGGGCGATGAGCACCAGACCGGCCTGCTCCGGGTCGAGACCCTTGATGTATTGCAGGTAGAGGCTCAGGAGAAAACCCACAGCGGCCGTGGCACAGTAGTTGATCAGCGCGGCCAGGTTGGAGAAGGCAAAGACCCGGTTGACGCGGAACAGGTGGACGTCCAGCACCGGGTGTCTTGCTTTCGTCTCCCCGAACCCAAAGATCACCAGGCCGGCCACGCCGACGACGGTCAGGCCGGCGGCCCACCAGGCCGGCAGCGCTGAGAAACCATACATGAGGGCGGCCAGGGCCAGGCTATAGGTGACTGAACCGATCCAGTCGAGCGTCTCCCCTTGCGCCTCGGCCCATTCCCCCTTGATCTTCCACAGCACCAGGGTGACGATGATAACGCCCAGGGGGACGATGACCCAGAAGATGCTGCGCCAGCCCCACTGGTGGGTGAGCAGGCCGCCCAGGAACGGCCCCACCGAGAGGCCCAGATAGGTCATGGCAACGTTAAGGCCCAACACCCGGCCCCGCTCGCCTGGGGGAAACGCCGAGGTGAGGATCGCCACGCCGGTGCCAAAGATCATCGCGCTGCCGACCCCTTGCAGGACCCGGCCGGCGAGCAGCGCAGCAGCCGAGGGCGCCAGGGCGGTGAAGAGCGAGGCTGCTGTAAAGAGTGCGATCCCGTAGAGGAAAAACCGCTTGCGACCGTGGATGTCGGCCAGGCGACCCACGGGGACCAGGAACATGGCCGCCGCCAACAGGTAAGCGGTGGATACCCAGCCCAGGGCCACGGCGTCCAGGGCGAACTCCTGGCCGATGGTGGGCAGGGCGATATTAGTAGCTGATCCCATGAAGGGGGTCAAGAAGGCGGCCAGGCCGGCTACCAGCAACACGGCCCATTTGTTGGTGAGATTGTCCGTCATGATAGATTCAACCAGCTCCTTGTGCACAGAGGCCCCGTGATGACGAAATGATTCCCACCGTCGCTCCAAACACAACAACGAATGGGGAAAGAAACGAATTGCCACGCCTTCTAGCAGAGATCGGGGAGCGGGCGGGTCATCCTGGTCCCTCCGTGGGTGGTGGCTCTTTGGTCACCGGCGGCAGAGTGGGGACCAACAACGTCGGTGTCGGAGTCGTGGCTGGCGACGTGGGCGTGGGCGTCCCGGTTGGTTCGACGGTGGCTGTCGGTGGGGGAGTGGTGGACGGCGTCTGAGTGGCGGTGGGCGTGGGCGTAGGTTGCACCAGCGTCACGTGAATCCGGGCCTCTAGCGCGTTGCCGCGCTGGTCGGTGACCACCAGGCGGATGGTGTAGCGTCCCGGCGTCAGGCCGGCCGCGTCCCAGACGGCCAGTCGGTCGTTGAGGACCGGCGTGGTCTGGAATGGGATGAGCTGAAGCCAGGCATGCGGCTCATCCCCGGCCCCCACGTAGACGGTATAATCGCGGAACAGGGGCACGCGGGTCGTGCCCCAGACCGTGACCGGCGAGACCACCGAGGCGTCCTCATTGGGCAGGAGGATGAGCACCTCCGGGGCAAAGTCGTGGATGTGGCAATGGGTCGTGGGCGGGCTGGGGAGGCCCTGCTGAGCCGGCCAGTCGCCGAACTCCGGCCCAAAGACCTGGAAGACCCGCTCCTCCACATCGCCCGGCGGGCACAGCCCGGTAGCCAGTTCGCCGGAGACGCGGCAGATGGCGACGCGCTGGTGGATGGTGCACTCCTGCGTGGGCGCGGTGCCGTCCAAAAAGATCTCGGTGCGGCGGGGGCAATCCGGCCCGGGCCGCATCCCGGAGACGGCACAGACCTCGGCGGAGACCAGGCCCGAGGGGATGGAAAAGTCTCGCGGCGGCGTGCCCTGCAACGTTTCCACCATGAAATCGCGCCAGATGACGCCGGCTCCCTGACTGCCGGCTATCCCCTTCATGGGCCGGCCATCGGGGTTGCCCACCCAAACCCCCACCACCAGGTCCGGCGTATAGCCGATAGTCCAGGCATCACGGTATTGATCGGTGGTGCCGGTCTTGACGGCGGCCGGCCGGTCCAGGCGAAAGATGTTGTTCGGGCCAAAGGCTGGCGTCCGTGCCTCGTTGTCGGACAGGATGGAGGTGATGAGGTAGGCCAGCCGGGAGTCCACTACCAGTCGGCGCTGCGGTTCGGTGAATCGCTCGACGATGTTGCCCTGGGCATCGGTGATCTGGAGGATGGAGACCGGGTTCAGTTCGCGGTAGCCGGGCCGATAGTCAGCGGCCAGGACTGGCTGGCCGGCCATCACGCCGCCGTTGGCGAAAACCCCGTAGGCGTAGGTCATATCCAGCAGCTTGACCTCGCCGCCGCCCAGGGTGAGGGAAAGGCCGTAGCGGGCCGGCTCGTTCAGGCTGGTGATGCCCAGGCGGTGGGCCGTGTCCAGCATGTTGCCCAGGCCCACGCGCTGGAGGGCCAGGACGGCCGGGATGTTGTAGGAGCTGCCCAGGGCCGTGCGCAACAGGACCGGGCCGTGAAACCTGTCGTCATAGTTGCGGGGGACGTAGGGCGGCTGGCCAATGCCGCCGGGGAACTCGGTGCGCACGTCGGCAAAGAGGGTGGCCGGGGTAAAGGGCGGTTGCAGCCGGGTCGGGTCCATCCCGGTGATGTAGGTGAAGGGCTTGATGGACGAACCGGGCTGGCGGTCACGGATCGCCACGTTCACCTGCCCGTCAATGGTCTCGTCGTAATAGTCCACGCTGCCCAGCATCGCCAGGATTTCGCCGGTCTCGGGCCGCAGGGCCACCAGGGCGGCGCTGTCCACGTCCCGGCCCTGGGCCTGAAGGGCCGCCACGTGCGTGCGGGCTATGCGTTGGGCGCGTTCCTGGTACGTCAGGTCCAGGGTGGTGATGACCTGCCAGCCGCCGCGATAGAGGATCTCTGTGCCGTAACGCCGCTCCAGTTCCTGCTTTACATAGACGACAAAGTGGGGGGCCTTCATGTCCACCCGTTGGGGCCGCAAAGAGAGCGGTTCGGCGTAGGCGGCGTCGGCCTGGGCCTGGGAGATGTACCCGTCGCGGACCATGAGGCGCAATACGTCGCGCTGCCGGGCTTTGGCGGCCTCCAGGTTGGTGTAGGGGTCGTAGTAGGCCGGGGCCTGTGGTAATCCAGCCAACAGCGACGCCTCGGCCAGGGTGAGCTGGCTCACGTCCTTACCAAAATAGGTCTCAGCCGCCGCGCCGCAGCCATAGGCCAGGTTGCCGTAGTAGATCTCGTTCAGGTACATCGCCAGGATCTCGTCCTTGGAGTAGCGGCGGGTGACCTCCAGGGCCAGGATGGCCTCCTGGAGCTTGCGCTGGAAGGTGACCTCCGGCGTGAGCAGGGCGTTCTTGACGAGTTGCTGGGTGATGGTAGAGCCGCCGGAGACGATCTCGCCGCCCTGGAGGTTCTGCCACAGGGCACGGAGAATGCCCCTGGGGTCCACTCCCAGGTTGGTGTAGAAGGAGCTGTCTTCCGTGGCGACGGTGGCGTATTGCAGGTAGGGCGAGATGCGGCTGATGGGCACGACGGTGCGCCGGCCGCCGTGGGGGTCAAAGACCTCATAAAGGAGCGTGCCGTGGCGGTCATAGATCTTGGTGGAGGCAAAGAGGGTACGACCGCTGAGGGTCTCTGGCGAGGGAAGCGTGGCGGCGTAGTAAGCGTAGACTGAGAACGCGCCGCCGAGGAGCAGGCACAACAATAGAGCCAGGAGCAACACCGCATAGGCGGTCAGGCGGAGAGCGCAACCGGCCAGCTGCCTCACCCGCTGTTTGGCTCCCGACGGGTCTGTGACCCGTCGGCCAGTCGGGTGGGTCTGCGACCCGCCCGGAGCAGATGGTTTGGGGGTGGGTGAGGGCTGGCGGCGCGGCGTCTGGACCGGGTAGACCTCGACGCCGGGGGTGCCGGTGACGAGCGGAACGCCGGGAGTTGGCTTTTCTTGTGGTTCCATTGATTCACACACCACAAGGAGTAGAGGCTTTAGTCAGTCGTGACCACAAGATATGGCCCGCCTAAAGGCTCGACTCCAATCCGTGCCCTGGCATCGCTGGCGGAAATGGCTGAGCAGTTACTCATGCGTCATCTGACGCCCACCCTCACTGTGAACACTCCCCCGTCCGACCGGCCCCAGACCTCCGGGAAGTACATCTCGTAGGCGGTGGTGGGGATGGTGCGGAACGTGCCGGCGGCCGTGGCCCGGATCAGGTAGGTGTAGGTGTAGGTCCCCTTGGGCAGGCGCGTGGCAAAGAGCACCGCCTTCTCGTCGCGCAGGTCAGTGCTGGTGACGTAATACCACCACCAACGCCGCTCCTTGCCGGTCAACTCCGGCTCCTCGTAGGCCGCGCTGGTGGTCTTGAGGCTGGTGTCCACCGCCTCGAACCCGGCCGGGAGCCAGTCTTCCACTACCAGGTAGTACAGGTCATGGGGAGCCATGATGGTCAACCTGACCTGGATGACGTCGCCCACCTGGGCGGTGCGGACGCCGGCCGTCAGCTCGCCCTCTTTGGCCCCGTAGGGCCGGTACTCGCGGGCGATGCCGATCCCCTGGCTGCTGGCCAGGACCTCCTGGGCCGGGAGGAAGTAGCGCAGGTGGGCCGTGTACCACAGCCCGCCCTCGCCGGGCAATCGCTCGATGGTCAGCTCGTTCCGTTTATCCAGCAAGTCAGCCACGTCAATGACCAACGTCTCCGGCTCGCCCACGTTGGCTTTCGTGATGGCGCGTTCAGTGATCTGCCGCCCGTTGAGGACCACGCGGCAGGTGTAGTCCCCCTCCAGCTCGCCGGTGGAGAGCATCACGTCGGTGAGGGCCAGCACCGCAAAGGCCGTCTCCTGGGTGGTCTCCCAGCGGCCGTCCTTGCGCGCGACCATGAGCCAGCGCACCGTGTTGGGGATGAGCGGGTTTTGCGGGTCGGCCTGCACCAGCGCGCTCAGCACGATGGCGGTGGTGCGCCGGTTGGTGTTCATGGTCCAGTAATGGTGGGTCTCTTCCTCCCAGTGGGCGCCGGTGGCGCTCAGGACGGCCGCATTGGTGAGGTTGCTGAGCAGGGCTTTGACCCGGGGGTCGTCCCGCCCGACCTGCCGGGCCAGGGCCATGAGGAGGAAGGCCCGGCCATAGTGGGCCAGCCCGGCGCGCTGCTCGTAGAGGGCGATGGTGCGGCCGGTATCGCCCTGGCCGGTTTCACCCAGCACGTAGAGGACGTAGGCCCGGGTGTCCAGGTCGGGGGCGGCCCGGGCGTCGGTCTTGAGGGCCAGGTAGTTTTTCAGGTAATCGGCGGCGCGCCGCATCACACCGTCGTCTACGGGGAAGTCGGCCTCCTGGGCCGTCTTGAGGCCGTAGAGGGCATAGGCCGTGAGCCAGGCGTTAGACCGTTCACCGCTCCACCAACCCCAACCGCCATCCTGGTTTTGGTACTTGTAGAGCCGCTGCAAGGCGCTGTGAACCACGCCGGGCAGTTCCCGTTCCAGCTCCTCGTTCTTGACCCCCAGGGTCTTTAGCGCGCGATAGGTGAGGACGTTGGGCAGGAAGCGGCTCACCGTCTGCTCGACGCACAGGTAGGGGTAATCGCGCAGGTACTTGAGGCCCTCGCGCATCCCGGCCGCCAGCGACGGGTCCAGGCGCACCGTCAGTTCGCCCTGGCTGGGGTCCACCTCAGGGGGCAGTTGGATGACCTCGGTACGCCGGCCTCCTTTATCCACCTGGCCGGCCGTGGCGACGACCTCCGGCGCGCTGTAGCGATAGACCGGCAGGGTCAGTTCGACCGCATCCGGGGCCGGGCCGGCCGGCGCCTGGGCTGCCACCGTGGCCGTGACCTGCTCGCCCTTCCCGACGATCACATCCCAGGTGACGCGCTCGGCGCCGTTGGCCGGGACGGTGACGCGCTGCGTGGGCGCGTCTTTGATGGTGACACCGGACGCCGTGAGGGTCACGTCCACGTCCAGGGACCCGGCCGTATAGTTATGGACGATGGCCAGGAAGCGGACCTCATCGTCCACCACCAGGAAGCGGGGCAGGGCCGGGCGCACCAGCAGGGGCTTGCGCGTGATGATCTCGGCCGTCATGTCGCCCACCAGGGTGTCCGGGCCGGTGACGCCGATGGCCCGCATCTGCCAGGTGGTGAGGTTATCCGGCAGGTCCACCGTGACCACGGCCTCGCCGGAGCGATCCGTGACCACGTGGGCGTTCCAGTAGGCCACATCCGGGAAGAAGTGACGCACCAGGCCCTCGTACTCGCCACCGCCGCCACCTTTCCCGGTGTCAGCCCCCTCTTTGGCGGCGCGCAGGTTCACGCGCTCCAGTCCCCGCACCAGCGAGCCGGCCGTCTCCACCCCCAGCCAACGATGGCCGTAGAAGGCTTCCAGGATGCTGCCGGTGGTGTCATCCGTGAGGGCCAACACCGACTTGTCCACCAGGGCCAGGGAGAACTCGGCGGGGACGCCCCGGCCTTGCGAGTTCAGAGCCTTCAGGCGATAGGTGGCCTTTTCGCGTGGGCCATAGGTCTCCCTGTCTGGCGTGAGCGTCACGTTCAAGACCTTATCGGCCGGGGAAACCTTTAGCCCGGCATAGCCGACCTTGAAGCCGGGGCTGGGGTCGTCCCGGGTGGGCTTCTTGAGCACCACCACGGAGACGTAGACATTGGGCACGTACCCGGCCAGCACCGGCACGGTGATGACCATGCTGTTGGAGGTCTGGGTGAGCACCTGGTGGCTGATGATCTTGCCCCGCTCGATGGTAACGAGCAGGTTAGCCTGGCGGTACGGCGACGGCACGAGGATCCTGGCGGCGTCGCCGGGCTGATACTCGCGCTTGTCCGCCACCAGCTCGATGCGGTCGTTGTCCTCCATGCGCCAGCTCACATACTCGTGGCCGGAGACCCACTGGAAGACGGCAGAGCGGATGACGTTGCCGCGTTCATCGGTGCCGGTGGCGACGATGCGGTAGGTCCCGGCCACGGTGGGCGTGTAGACGGCGGTGGCCCGGCCGTCCGCGCCGGTGGTGACGACCGTGGTCGCCACCAGGGTATCGGTGTGGGTCCACGTCCAGTAGAAATAGCCGTCGGCGTCCTTCTGTTTGACGCTGTACCACTGGCGCTGATAGAACGACACGTCCAACGCCACGTTCGCCACCGGCTCACCGTGGGGGTCAACAGTGAGGGCGTGGATGGTCTGCGGCTTGCCGACCGCGCCCACGTAATCGTCGGGCCGCAGGCCGATGTAGAACAGCCCCTTGTGGATGATGGCGATGGTGCGGTTCGAGACCTCCTGGTTGTTCAGATCCACGACGCTGGCCTCGACCGTGAAGCGCTGGCTGGTCTTGCGCTGGCTGATGTCGGCCTTGACCTCTGTGGCGAACCTGCCCTGCGCGTCGGTCTGGCCGCTGCCCTCGGTGACGATGTCGGCCCGGCCATCCGGGCGGCGGTCCCAGGCCCATTCGTCGTCATAGTCGGTGAAGCTGTACCAGCCGTCAGCCTCGGGCAGGGTAAAGTAGTACGGCTCGGTCATAACGCGCCAGCGAAGCTGAGCGCCGACGACCGGCGCGCCAAAGTAGTATTGGGCGTCCACGGCCACCTTCATCGTGTCGCCATGAATATACTCCTCGCCGTCGGTCTGCACGGTGACGGCGAACTCGGGCTTGCGGTACTCGGCCACGGCAAAGCTGTGGGAGAACGAACGCCACTCGTCCGGCCGGGCCGGGTCATTCAGTTGCGCGTCAATGCGATAATAGCCAGTGGCCGCTTCCTCAGCCAGGGCCAGTTGGCCGTCGAACGCGCCGAACTCGTTGAGGGTCACCTTCTTATCGAAGATCTTGCGCCCCTGGCTGTCGTAGATGGTGACGGGGACGGACAGGCCCTGGGGGACGCTGAACGCGCCGTCGTCGTCGGCCCGGACGAGGCCCCGGAAGTAGACAGTCTGGCCGGGGCGATAGATGGAGCGGTCAGTGTAGAGAAAGGCGCGATATGATTCTCGTTCGAGGTTAAACGGCAGCCCGAAGGACCAGCCCTCCAGGCCGCTGTTCCACCAGGAGGCGACGACGCCGAAATGCGAGTCCATGGTCGTGCCGGCGGCCTCCTCAGCGGCAAAGGCCCACAGGCCCCGGTAGGGGTTCGTGAGGGCCGGGAACGAGGCCTGAGCTATGCCTTCCTTGTCGGTGGTGGCCGTGCCCAGCAGTTTGCCGTCCTCATCGTAAAAGGTCAGCTTGAGGCCCGGGGCCGCGTCGCCGGTGCGCAGCTCGCCAGCCCAGACCAGGGCCTGGGTTGCGGAACGCTTGAGGGTGAGCTGGTAATGGGACACGATCAGGGCCAGTTGGTCATGAGTGCGGCCTTTGTTCTCCACCACGCGCAGGAAATAGAGGCCCGGGGGCAGGGGCACGCCGTCGGAGAGGGTCAGGGTGGTGGAGACGATGCCGGCGACGTTCAGGGGCGCCGTCACGGTGATGGCCCAGGAACGCAGCAGGTCCTCTTTGGCCGGGGTGTACTCTCCCCACATGCCGGCGTACCGGGAGCCGTTGCGGCGGGCCTGCTCCGGGCTGACGCGGTAGAGGGAGAAATCCAGCCGCCCGGCGTTGCGATGGTTGACATAAATGGTGACCGGGTCGCCGGCCGGGAAAAACGCCTCATCGCCGCGCCGGTACAGGTAGACCTGCGGCTCCAGGGCGTGAGTGGTGAACGATAGGCGGTACTCCCGGTCCAACGGCAGGCCATTACGGTCGGTAGCTCCGCGCCCAAAAGTGACAGTGTATTGGGTGGATGGCTGCCAGTTGGCGTGGATGTGCCAGATGGTGTTGGACTCGTACCAGTAGCTATAGACGTGGGTGACGGTGGGGGCGATGGTGAGGCTCAGGCCCAGTGACGCCTGGTCCATGGGATTGCTGAAAAAGACCTGGACGTCGTCGTAGGGGTCAAAGTATTTGAAGCCGTCTTTGGGCCGGATTTCCTTGACAGTGGGCGTGCCCACGGTGCGAAAGTACCACTCGTGGGGCCGGGGCAGGGGCGCGCCGGTGGCACTCAACGCGCCGGCCTCGATGCGACCGGTGTGGGTGGTTTCCAGGGCGAGCTTTTCGGCCGGCCGGTAGACCATCGTCACGTCGTCGCGCCAGGTAAAGCGGCCGGGGACACGCCGGTCACCCACCTGGAGCGAGAAATGCTCCTGCACCGAGGGCCGGTTCATCGGCTGGTTGAACGTCACCGTGATGAGGTCCGACGGTCCCACGTAGCGGGTGTTGTTTGCCGGATAGGTGCTGACGACGGCTGGCAGGACAGTGGTGAAGGTCCAGGTGTAGTCGGCCGGGAGGGTGTTGCCGCTCACGTCCCGCGTGCCCTGGGGCACGGTCACGCGGTACTGCGTGGCTGGCTGTAACGTCTTGGGATGGAAGAGATAGATGGCGGTATTCAGCCACTTGCCCGTGCCCTCTGCGGCCGGTTCGATGCGGAAGGGCGGTGTGTTGTCCAGGGCGTCCAGGGTCGTAAGCGGGACCATCGGCCGGCTGAACTGCACCAGGATGTCGCTGTCCACAGCCACGTCGGTGGTTTCATCAGCCGGCTGGACCACGGCGACGGCCAGTTCACCCGGGGCGACCTGTCCCGCCGCTGCTGCGCCGCCGGCCACGGTGAAGCGGAACGAGACTGGTTGGTCCAGGCTGCGAAAGACGCTACTGCGGGCCACCGGGGAGACAGTGATGATATAGGTGACACCGGCCTGCCAGCCAGCGTGAGGCATGAACACAAAGGTCTTCCCCTCCCACGTCGTGCTCCCGGACACGGCCGGGGTCAGGGTAAACGCCTTGACCACGGAAGCCTCGTCCATGTCCTGGTCAAAGGTGATGCGGATGGGCGTGTCCGGCGCGACGTTGGTAGCCCCATCCGGGGGAGAAAAGCTGGTCACGGTCGGCGCAGCGGCGAACTGGCGCGGGTCACAGCCGCCCAGCAGGGTTGCCAGGACTATCGCCAGGGTGAGCAGAAGGCAAGATGCATGATGCAAGCTCCGCGCGCGGGATGGACGGTTCATGTGTTCACCTCCAAGTTGGCCGGTTACAGGTCACAGGTCGCAGGTCACAGGTCGCAGGTCACAGATCGCAGGTCGCAGGTTGCAGGGACCTGAGACCTGGAACTTGAGACCTGAGACTTGCGACCTGATTGTACCACAAAAACCCGGTGGCGTCTATGCGCCTGGAAGACGTTTGAGGGACGGTTGGGGTTCCAATGGCTGACGATAGGGCTACGCTGAGGAGCCCCTCACGCGCCCCGGCGCACCCCGTGGCACGAAAATACGCCGGGGTGCTCGCGCGGGGTCTGCGACCCCGCGTGCTTCGCACGGCGGGTTACACTCCCGGTGGTCGCCGCCGCGAGCCAGGCCGGGGGGCTATTTTCGAGGGAGTGCCCCTCGTTCCCACGCTCCGCGTGGGAACGCCAGCGGGACGCTCCGCGTCGTGCAGGCAGTGCCACGCCCACGCAGAGCGTGGGCGCAAGCACGGAGGAGCTACCCACGCGCGGGGCGCACCCCGTGGCACGAAAATACGCCGGGGTGCTCGCGCGGGGTCTGCGACCCCGCGTGCTTCGCACGGCGGGTTACACTCCCGGTGGTCGCCACCGCGAGCCAGGCCGGGGGGCTATTTTCGAGGGAGACCCTATGGCACTTGACCTCGCTGGTGAAACCGGTTACAATGGAAGCACATCGCTTCTGGGGTCTGGGGCGTCAATGATCAAACCTGCTGTAGAACTCTCGCCAATGGCAATGGAAGTTTATCGCCGGACCGCCCGGGCGCGGGCCAGGGTGTGCCAGGAGCGACTGGAGGCGCGGCGGAGCCGGGCCTGGGAAGTCGCCCACCGGGCTGCTGCCATTTTGAAAGACGAGTTCGGAGCCAGGCAGGTGGCCCTCTTTGGGTCCCTGACCGGCGCGACCACCTTTCATCTGCGTTCAGATGTTGATCTGGCAGTTTGGGGACTGGAAGAACGCCATTATTACCGGGCCGTGTCGCGCCTGCAAGACCTGGATCCTTCTATCGAGGTGGATCTGGTTGAGGTTGAACATGCCCGCCCGTCTTTGCGGGCGGTGATTGAACGGGAAGGGGTGATCCTATGAGCGATTACACCGCCTTTGGGTCCACCATGACCGCCATCGCCGCCTTCTTTGACATGGACAAGACCCTGCTCAGCGATAGCTCGGGCATGATGTACGTGCGCTATTTGCGGGAACGGGGCCGGCTGAACCGCCGCCAGATGCTCCGCATCCTGTGGTACGGTACCCTGTACAAGCTGGGCCTGGTGAACTTTCCCCGCCTCAGCACGGACCTGGTGGCGGAACTGGCCGGGGGCACCGAGCCGCAACTGCGCGCCCTGTGCGAGGAGCTGTTCCGCGAGCGCATCGTGCATACGGTCACGGTCACCGGCCGACAGCGCATCGCGGAACACCGCGCCCAGGGGCATATCCCGGTCATCCTCAGCGCGGCTACCAACTATGTGGTGGAACCGCTGGCCCGGCACCTGGACGTACCAGATTTCCTGTGCACCCGGCTGGTAGTGGGGCCGGATGGCCGTTTCACCGGCCAGATCATGGAGCCGCCATGCTTTGGCCGCCACAAGATCACCCATGCGGAACGATGGGCGGCGGCGCATGGCGTGGACCTGGCGAGCAGTTACTTTTACACCGACAGCTATACGGACCGGGACATGCTGGAGCGTGTGGGGCTGCCGGTGGCCGTGAACCCGGACCCACGCCTGCGTCGGCTGGCCCACAAGCGGGGCTGGCCGGTGGAAGGCTGGACCTGAGGCAACGAACACGATTCGCCGGACGTGTTCAGAGTTGGACTTTCCCCTGGCAGCTACTATATCCTCGTCAAATCCGCCAGTGGCTACAGCCGCGAATCGCCCTACCGTCTGCATCTGTACTGGATCGGCAAGGCCACCGCGCCCTACCCGCCGCCGTAGTATCAAGAGCCTGCACCCGGACCTGGAATGATGTGAGGGCATCCCATCTTGGGATGCCCTCCTGGTAACTTTGGACAACGGGTCAGGAATCCCGTCTGTCCGGGCGTCGCCGGGGCCGCCGGCGGCGCGGGGCGGGCTGTTTTGCTTTCGCCTCCCCTTCTGGCTTTTTCGGGCCTGCCGGCTTCTTCGCCCCGGCGGAGCCGGCCGGGGCGCTGGCGGGTCGCGTTGGAGCAGCAGGGGACGGCGCGGCCGTCTGTCCCTGCATTTTGGGCCTGCGCCGGCGCCGCCGCTTCTTCGGGGCCGGGGCCGGCGCGGCGACGACCGGCGTTGCCGGCGGTGGGGCCGGCCCCAGTTGATCCAGGGAAACCTCCAGAACCTTACCCCCCTCATATTCCACGGTAAGACGCTCAGTGATGAAGTTCACGTCCCGCACCTGGCCCCGGCCGTGGATGGTCTCCACTTCGTCGCCGGGTTTGGGCAGGCGCCCCCTGGCCTCACGGTAGAAATCAGCCTCATAGCTCAGACAGCAGAGCAGACGTCCACACTGACCAGAAATCTTGAGGGGGCTTAAAGGCAGATTCTGCAGCTTGGCCATGCGGATGGATATGCCATCAAAGTTATCCAGGAATGCGGCACAACACAGTTGGCGCCCACAGATGCCGATCCCGTCCAATAGCTTGGCCTCGTCGCGCACCCCCGCCTGCCGTACCTCGACGTGGGTTTTGAGACTGCGGGCCAGATCACGGGCCAATTCCCGAAAATCCACCCGGCCCTCGGCGGTGAAATAGACCGTCAGCCTGGCCCCGTCAAAGCTATATTCCGTCCCCACGATCTTCATGGGCAGGTTATATTGGGCGGCGATCTCGCGGGCCCGGGCCAGGGCCTGCGTCTCTTGCAGACGATAGGCTTGCATAGACCGCAGATCGGCGGACGTGGCAGGTCGAACCACCGGCTTGAGCGGCTCTTTCAGCTCGTTGTCCCGCACCTGACGCGGGGCGATCACCACCTGCCCGATCTCCATCCCACGGGCAGTATTCACCACTACCCAATCGTCCACCTGCAATTCGTGGCCGGCCGGGTCAAAATAATAGACCCTGCCAGCGCGCCGAAAGCGTATTCCCACGATAGTTGGCATGTTCACCCCAACTCGTCAAGCGTCAAAAGCCAGACCTCAGGATGACGCCTGACGTTTGACGTATGGCATATTCAACAGTAGTACTTCCAGAGCCAGCCGGGGATTCACGTTCTGGTCCAGTTGACGCAGTGTATCGCGCAACGATTGGATCAGGGAGTGCGCTGCCTCTATGCCCACCGGGCCAGCCTGGTCCTTCAAATTGGTCTGTTGGTCAATGTTGACGATGCGCTCAGGACAGCCCAGACTCGTCAACCAGAGGTCGCGCGCCCAGCCCAGCCAGACCTGGAGCATGGTGGTCACCTCGGCGCGCCGCTGGGCAAAACCCTGAGCCAGCTCACCGGCCATCGCCAGCCGCTGGGCCGGTCCCCCACCGAGGGCCTGGGCCAGTAGTTTGAGGCTTTCCTGGCGCCCGGTCAGTATCGCCGGGTCTTGCAGGGCCGTCACAGCCCAGCCCAGGCGCCCCCCGGACAGGGCCGCCAGCAGGTGGGCTTGCGCCGGCTCCGCCCCCCACCGCTCGCGCAAGGCTGCCTCAACTTGCGACCGGGAGAGTCGGGCCAGGGGCACCACCTGACAACGCGATACGATGGTGGGCAGCAGCAACACGGTATCCGTTGTCGTGAGCGCCAGGATCACGTGATCGGGTGGCTCTTCCAGGGTCTTGAGCAGGGCATTGGCTGCCTCGGTGGTCATGTGCTCGGCCCCGGCGATGATGACGACTTTACACCGGCCTTCCAGCGGGGCCAGGGCCACACCACGCTGCATGGCGCGGATGTCGTCAATGGAGATGAGGTCCTGGCGGATGCGTCTCCGGCCCTCCGCCATTCCCACCTGCCCCGGCGCATGGCAGGCCACATCTTCTTCCGGGGCGATGAACCAGATATCGGGATGCGTGCCCCGGCGGATCCTGGCGCAGGCAATGCACTCCTCACGGCCTGTCACCAGGTCAGGCCCCAGCGTGAGATCGCGGGTGTGGTCACCGCACGGCGGGTCCGGGGCCAGACAATTCAGCGCCCGGGCCAGGGCTAACGCCAGGGTGGTCTTGCCGATCTGGGGCGGCCCAACGAACAGGTAGGCGTGGGCCAGGCGGCCCGTGGCGATGCCGCCCTGCAATGTCTGGATAGCCCGTTCGTGCCCTACAATACCCCACATTCCGCCTTCATCCTTCCGCCTCAGCCGCCAGTTGTTCCACATACGCTGCCACTTCCGGCATGGCCATCAGCCGGCCGCGGAAGAACTCGTTCACCAGTTCCGCCACATCACCCTGGGAAACTGCCAGCAGGCCGAATCGCGCGTCCCCCAGCTCCTCCCAACCTGTGATGCCGTCGCGCAGGCGCAGCAGGGCGGTCACGATGCGCTCCTCCAGCGGTCCTTCCGTGATCCGCACTACGGTGCGAATCAGGTCATCCACCTGATGCACCAGGACCTGGGGGTCCAGATTGGCCTGCAGTTTCATGGCCTCGTCCAGGGTATCCAACAAAGCCCACACCTGATATAGCCGCGCGGCCGGCTCATCGAACAGTTCGCGGATGAAGGCGGCCTCTTTCCAGCGCCCGGTGAGGCGAAAGATGTTGTACAAACGCCTGGCCGCCTTGCCATAGTTGGGTGGACGGTGATGGGTGTATTTGCGGACCTCGCCCTCTAACTGGCTGACATACTCCTGCAGGCATCGTGGTGATAGTTGGTCCACCAGTTTGCTAAACAGGGGGATAGACTCGGCATCCAGGTATACTTCCTGGTAATAGGGGTCAATGAAGCCATCCAGCGGTACGATGTGCCCGTCTGGCGCTTCCCAGGTCACATCCAGCATGTTGCTGACGGCCACCACCCGGTTCTCCTCCGGCTCGGTGACGATCCAGTCCAGCTTGCACCAGCCGGGGTCATGTTCGCCGTAGGCCCAGTCAATGGTCAACCGCCGGCCATCCACGGTCAGCACCTCAAATTGGCCGGCCGCCACATCCGCAGGCGACCAGGAGATGGCTGCCCCGATCTGGTAGCGCCGGCCCTCGCGGACCACGTCCGACAGATAGGAACCCCAGTGGACTTCGGTCAACTCATAGTTCGGCCCCTTGAGGAAAGCCAGGGCCTTCTCACGCATGGCCTGGCCCAGGATGTGGCACGCCTCCTGGCGCGTGGGGGCCTGGATGTGGACCCGCTCGAAAAAGTCGGCGTCACCGGGGTAGAGCTGCACCCGGCTCTGGGCCGCACTGCCACTGAGGGCGATGGCTGTCTGCAGGCCCGGCCGATCCGGCAGTTCCACGATGGCCGCCAGACGGCGATAGCGCGCCAGGTCCTTGGGATCAAAGTCCAGCAAGGTCACGCGATGGCCGTAGACGCCGGCCTCCTGGTCCACGCGAAATGCCCCGGTCTCGGATGATTTCATGGCTGTGATCCACTGGGTGGTCTCGGCCTCGTCCACCTCCACCCCCAGCCTGGTGGCTGCGGCCATGATGGTCTGCACCTCCGCTTCAGCCTCGGCCGGCGTGTCGGCTCGTTCGTCCGCTATCTTCGGTTCTGGGTTTTGCATCATGGGTTTTCCTCCAATGGTGAATAGCCCTTTCGCTGATCCTCGTTTGCAATCCGCAATCCACAATCCACAATCCGCTACGCCAGATCAAACGGCACGCCCACCTCATCGCCCACCTTCTTGAGCATGGCCACCGTGGTGACATGCAGTGGAATGCCGTGGGCCTGCCGATATTCGGCCAGCTCGTACTCTTTTTCGCCGGCGATGTAGATCCGCTCCTCGCCTTTGGCCTTGGGCGACTCCTTCAGCTCGCGGATCATCTGGTCCATATCCGCCGTAAAGTCTGCCAGATCACGGAAGGCATCTATGCGGATGGCGGCGAAAAAATGGCCGATGTTGGCGGCGCCACCGTGTTCGGGATGGCCCACGTGCATCCCAAAGGCCGCGCCACTCAAGACTCCACACAGGATGTCCACCATCACGCCCAGGCCATAGCCCTTGTAGCCCCGATGCTCGGCCGTGCCTCCCAGGGGCATCACCGCGCCGCGTCCGCCCACCACCTCGTTAGGGTCGGTGGTGGGCACCCCCTCGGCGTTCACGGCCCAGCCCAGGGGAATGGGCAAACCCTGCTTTTGGTGTACTGTGACCCTGCCGATGGGCACCACGCTCGTGGCCATATCCAGCACAAAGGGCCGCTCATGGCGGGCCGGCACAGCGATGGCGATGGGATTGGTGCCGACCATGGCCTGTCGGCCGTAGGTGGGCACGACCAGCGGCTGCGAGTTAGTGAGGCTCAGGCCGATCATCTGATGCGGCAGGGCCATCATGGCGTAATAGCCGGCGATGCCATAGTGGTTCGAGTTGCGCACGGTCACCAGGGCCGCGCCGGTCTCCTGCGCCTTCTCGATGCAGCGGGTCATGGCCCGATAGGCGATGGGTTGCCCCAGGCCATTGCCTCCGTCCAGGGCCAGCGTGGCCGGCGTCTCGTGGAGCACAGTAAGGGATGCGTGGGGGTCAATGAGGCCCTGCTGGAGCCGGGAACCATAGTAGCTTTGGAGCCGGATCACCCCGTGGCTCTCGATGCCTCGCAGATCGGCTGTCACCAGCACGTCGGCGGCAATGCGCGCGTCCTCCGCTGGCACATCAAAGCGGCGCAGGAAACGGACCACATAGGCCCGCAGATCTGCCGCTGAGACGATGAGATACTCCTGGTCCATACCTCCTCCGTACATGGCGTTAGTCCTGGCTCGCGGCGGCGACCACCGGGAGTGTAACCCGCCGTGCGAAGCACGCGGGGTCGCAGACCCCGCGCGAGCACACCGGCGTATTTTCGTGCCACGGGGTGCGCCTGGCGCGTGAA
>Ga0209162_1002153_pt1 | contig 17818 bp, 14 predicted proteins | sample YNPNPMetaG_FD_187121 | JGI IMG/M metagenome (GOLD analysis project Ga0209162, IMG submission 187121) | Anoxygenic and chlorotrophic microbial mat microbial communities from Yellowstone National Park, USA - YNP NP MetaG (SPAdes) (version 2) ... | reverse complement strand
GAGGCGCGGGACGGGAGGTTGCCGGGCGGACGGCGGTCGTCCACCACCGGCTCCCCCGGCTCCAGGTACTCCTTGAAGCCCAGGTCGCCGTCGCCCAGCAGGACCACAGCGTGGGTGGTGACGGCGCGCTGCGCCCGCTCCACCGCCTCTTCCAGGGGGAAGCCGCCGGCCAGTTCGGCGTAGAGGCGGCCGGCAAAGGCCGCCGCCTGGGGGTCCCAGACGGGGAGGGGATGGCCCACGACGGCGCGGGCCAGGCCGGCCTCCACCAGGGCATGGGCCACGGAGCGGGCGTCGTCGGCGGCCGTCTCGCAGCCGTTGAGGACAACCAGTAGGGGCGTACGGCTGTGCGTCCCTACATTCAGCGCGGCCAGCAGTTCCCCGGTCGTCACGGGGTGGACCTGGCTCCTTTCATCCTCTAGAAGCAGGCCGCCACTCCAGGCGTGGCCGGAGAAGTGGAGGATGTGGGGGAAGATTTCCTGGGCCTCGGCGCGGGGGGAGAGGGCGGCGCGCAGCGCGTCCAGCGTGGGCGGGGTCAGGCGGGCCAGGAGGATGGGGGCGCCGCTCCGGCGCACGGGCTCGGCCAGTTTGTGCCACTCCTGCTGGAGGTCCAGGGGCGGCGGGAGGGAATCGGGCTGGCGGGGGTCGTAGACCGGCGCGGCCAGCAGGGCCAGGATGCGCAGCATCCGCGCCGGGTCGCGGCCTTCATACCGGGCCTGCTCCGCGGCCTGGAGCATCACCTGGCCGGCCTGGATGATAACGTTCTGGGAGCCGGTGACCAGAATGCTGCCGGTGGCACTGTCGCCGACGGCGATGGAATGATCGCCCTGAGCGTAAGTTGGGTTTTCGGTCATCTATACCTCCTCCCCCAGGTGTGACGCACTTCCAAAGTGCGTCGCACCTGCCCCCTTCATTGGACGAACGTAATCCTGCTACCGGGGTGCTTGCTGGCCGATTTATGGCGTGAGCTGTCATCGGCCAGGTAAAAAATGGGTGGCAGTCCAACCGCGTTGGGCGTCATCTGCCTCAAAACGGCCAATACGATTGGCCTGCTCCCCCTCAAAGCTCTCGTCGCCGGTGACGGAGCACAGGATGAAACCTGTGCTACCGGGTCACGCTATGGTTCGCGTAGCCAGAGGGCTGATGGCTCCCCAGCTCAAAAGAAAAAACTGCAAAGAAGACAATCTATGCGAAGCAAAACCTCAGTGTTGCAGCGATCCCCCACGGATGTGATAAACTCGCCCTTTCCAGCCAATGCCGCTGAGAACCGCCTGACGGATGGAGTCAAGCATGATAAGGATGGTGAGCAGGACAGTGATAGGGTAGAGGAGGGCAACGCTCCGCGGCAGGCGAAAACGCACCGCCACAGCATACCACAGCCCGCTGTTCAGGAAAACCTGGAAAAGGGTCAGCCGTAAGGCTGATTCCTCTATACCCCCTCGCCAGAATCCCGAGAAGAGAAGCACGATCGGCCGCAGGAAGAGAAAGCCGTAGAAACCCATCATCAACAGGCCGGGCAGGAGCCGATACTCCAGGGCAGCAAAGGCGCTCTTGGCCAGCCCGTGCCACGACGCACGAAAGCCGTGGTAAAAATGGACATCCACCTGCCCGGAGCCATCCAGCAGGGTCACGCGGCCCCCGGCCCTCCGCACCTGTCGGGCCAGGACCACATCCTCAGCGATCTCGCCCTGCACTGCCTGGTGACCACCAATGCGCCGGTAAGCCTCCCGGCGGAAGAGCATAAACGGCCCCAGGGCCATCGTCAGAAAAGGGATACGCAACCGCTCACCCAGAGCCAGTGGGAAACAGCCGAGAAGGCCAAAAGGGATAATCGGCAGAACAAGCTGCTCCCCCAGAGTGTGGGTGACGGTGTGGGGGATCAGGCTCACCAGGTCGGCCCGGTTCTGCTGAGCCGCCTCGATGGCCCAGGCCAGAGCTCCCGGTCGGTGGTCGGTATCCGCATCGGTGAACAGAAGCCAGTCCCCCCGGGCCAGCAGGGCCAGTTGATGACAGGCAAAGTTCTTCCCCATCCATCCCTGTGGCAGGGGCTGGCCATGCACCAGCCGCAGGCGCCGGTCCTCCCGCGCCATCTCTGCCACGATCTCAGCGGTGGCATCGGTCGAGCCATCATCCAACACCAGCACCTCCAGCAGCGGGTAGTCCTGAGCCAGGAGCGATTTCAGACAACGGCGGATGTTACAGGCCTCATTGCGGGTGGGAACCAGCACCGAGACCGGCTGGAAAGCCATTGGCCCTTTCCCCCGCGGAGCAGCCCGTTCCAGCATCCGCAGGTTGGCCAGCAGGTTGAAAGCCACCAGCACCAGGATAACAGTCAGAGCCACCTGGTAGTGGATCAGAGACGAGCCACTCTCACCGCTCATAGCTCCGCCACCGGCTTTCCGTTGATCTCGTCAGGCGGCTCCGGGTGGAAACCAGGCCGTCCCTCCACCCAGGGGTCACGCGCCCAAACCGCCCGCTCGTGGGGCATGTCAATGATCTTCTTAAAAGCCAGCAGCAGAAACAGACAGAGGACGTAGGGCACCGTCCACAGCGGCGCGCCGAACACAGGCGGCAGGAGGATGACGCCAGGAATGCCCAGGACAAGGGCCCTGTTCATATCGTGAGTGAGGCCATAGATGAGGGCGATCAGGATACCACCGGCCAGGGTGGAAAAAGGCAGGAAACCCAGGAGAAAGCCCATCGTCGTGGCCACCCCTTTGCCCCCCCGAAAGCGGAGTAAAGGTGAGAAGTTGTGCCCCAAAGGAGCGGCGAAGCCGCAAAGCAGAACCGTCGTCGGGGAGAGAGCCAGCCGCCTGGCCATCAGGTAAGCAGCCAGTCCCTTGCCCGTATCCAGAAGGCCAGCCAGCGCCCCCCACCTGGGTCCCACCACGTGGTAGACATTGCGTGCCCCCACATTTCCTTCCCCCCGCTCGCCAATGTTGATCCCGGTCCGCCAGCGGGCAATCAGATAGGAGAAGGGAATGGCCCCAAGGAAGTAAGCCATAAGGACAGAAAGAATATCCCGGTTGTGCCAGATGTCCATGATAACCTCCTCCTTCCATAATTTAAATTTAGGCCCAGTATACGCCATCTCGTACAGGATGTCAAAATATGCAAGGGAAGACGAACTCACGGATGGCCTCAAAGTAAGTGTCCGCCCAGGTCAGCAGGTCGTTGTGGCCCGCGCCTGGAATGAGCACCAGCCGCTTTTTGTCGTCGGGGGCTGCCGAACCCTGGTACAAAGCCATGCCTTCTGAAGCAGGGATGAGGGCATCGGCCTGGCCATGGATGACCAGGGTGGGGAGACGGACCTGGCCGATCTTGGCCAGGTTGGCAAAGACATCCTGGGCTTCGTCCAGGTCCTCCAGCGCTATCCCCAGCCGCGCCAGCAACCGGGCGGTGTGGGCGAACCCGCTCTCGATGATCAGCCCGGCCAGGGCCTCCTGATGCCGGCAGGCCACCTCAATGGCCGCCGCGCTGCCCAGCGACCGCCCCATGACAAAAACCCGCGGTGGGACCTGGCTTCCAGCCTCTCCCAACATCTGCCCCAAAGCCTGGAAGACCAGAGGCGCATCGTGGACCAGGTTGCTGGCTGTGGGCAGGCCATCACTCCAGCCATAGCCGCGGTAGTCGGCCACCAGCAGGCTGATGCCCAGGCTGGTGTAGAAAGGGGCGATGCTGTCATAGTCCCGGGCGACCTCGCCGTTGCCGTGGAAATAGAGGATAAGCGGCGACTGAGGTCCGGCGGGGTACAGGCTGTAGCCCAGGGAAACGCCTGGTTCCACCTCCACCCGGCCGTCGTGCGCATTGGGCACCAGCGAGAGGCCCGGCCAACTGCGCCGGGGGTAAAACATCACCCGCAGCACTGCGGGCTGGTCAAGAATTGTGGAAGAACGCGACATCATCTGAACTCCATTTTGGGCACAGGATTTAATCCTGTGCTACTCAGACTCTGATCCCCCAAATACTTTCCGATGGGCGCGCTTTTTCTTGCTCATGGCCACCTCGGTGTAGACCCGCGTGGTCTGCGGCGAGGCGTGGCCCAGGAGGTCCTGCACCAGAGCCAGGTCGCCTGTCTCGTCCAGCATCCTGGTGCCGAAGTAGTGACGCAGGGAGTGGGGGGTGATCTTTTTCTCCTCATCCCGACGGTACAGGCCCGCCGCCACGGCATGCTGGCGGAAAGCGTTTTGCACCGAGTTGGTGGAGAGAGGCAACACGCGGTGGCCGGCTCCCCGGTCGTGACGGGCGAAAAGGGGTAAGGTATGCAAAGGCGTGCCGCCTTCTCCATCGCCCCGGGCCGTCAGATAAGTCCGGATAGCCTGCATGGCGGCCTGACCGATGGGCACCACCCGCTCCCGATGGCCCTTGCCCCGCACCAGCACTGTGGCCTCTTCGCAGTTCAGGTCGCCCCGGCGCAGGCGCACCAGCTCTCCCACCCGCATCCCACTGGAGCGCAGCAGCTCCAGCATGGCGATGTCGCGCAGGCGGATCAGCTCCCGTCGCCGGTCGTCGGGACTGTTGCCGTGGAAGGGCGGCACCGAGCGGACTGCCTCCAGGAGCTGCTGGACAGCGCTTTCAGCCGGGACGCGAGGGAGGCGGTGTTCCCGGACCTGGCGGGCGGCCCCGTATTCTTCATTGAATCGCTCGTAGTCGGCCAGGGGCATCTCGATCAGCCGGTGGCGGAGGAGGTACTTGTAGAAGGCCTGTACTCCGGTCAGGTAGGTGCTTTTGGTGGCCGGGCGGACCTGGCCCTGGAAATGGACCGTCACCAGCCAGGGGATAAAACGCAGGGCGTGGTCCACGGTCAGTTCGCTGACGTCGGTGGTGTTGGGGGGCAGGCCATCCGCTGTCAGGAACCCGGCCAGCAGGTTCAGGGCGGTGGTGTAGGCTTCGGCGGTGCGCAGCGACTTGCCCCGGTTCACCACCAGGTCTTCTTTGAAATCGGCCATGGCCTCAGATATGGTGGTCATAGTTCCCTCCCAGCCAGACACATTTCATAAAAGTTTAATCTATTAACAAATTTTATGCATGTTGGCGAATTTTGGTCGCAGCAGATTGTGGGGCAGGGGAGTGCCCGCGTCTCTGGGTTTCCACATTTGAGCTGGCCACCCGGCCAGGCGTTGACATTATTGGCCCCGCAAGACCTCAGCTCCTGGAGTCCGGCGATTGTCAAAGAAAGGGGCAGAGAGATGGAGCGCAGGTGGGGGCGCTGCCTTCGCTTACAGCCACTCCAGCCATGTTTTGCACAAGTAATCTTATACAAACCTTATTTTGGCCCTTTAAAAAACCCCTCTCAGGCTTCACTCCGTCAGAGCGGCTCCCCCACGGAGTATTGAGTTGTGAGCCCAATCAAGGCCCTCAACCTGGGGCCGGCCGACTTCGGTCAGGAGGCTATGGCTGAGCTGAAGTGTATTCACATGAATACACTTCCATCGCCGCAGGGTCCCCCCGCCCCCTGGCGATTTTGCTCGTAGCAACGGCCTGACGGCTGAAGTTGCTGCTGTGCCCTGAACCACATCCTTGAACCAGGGCCATGAACAGAACGAGGTGAAGGAAGTATAGGAAGTCAATGATTTGACTTCAGGACGACGGGGGTGAGGCAAGGGAGATAGTACTCCTCACTATGCGAAGGGACTTGGGGGACGGGGCTCCGGTGATGGCTATGCGATATTATTATGTCAATTCTCTCCCCCCAGGTCCCCTCCTCGCCCTTCAACCCTCAAACGAAATGGGACATGGCTCTACGCCTTGATCTACCCGCACCCTAGTATACATACATCCCTGCAATTTGCAAGCCTGATTTCTCTTTACAAGTGAATGTTGGGCGACGGCTTTGCCGCCGCCCAACAAAACTCTCATTTCCCTCTATTTCTCCCCCTGAAATGGGGCAAACTCGCTGTCCACGGTGATCTGCTCCGCTACCAGACCCAGGCCACGGGAGGAGAATCAGGGTAACAAAAAGAGCCTTGCTAAAAGCAAGGCCCCACATGGGTCGGCCCCACCCGCCGCCGGGACACACCCACCCCGAGCATTCCCGGCCAGGTCAGGCCTTCCGTAATCTATTATACCACAAAGACAGCTCCCTTGTCGAGAGGCAGCGAAGATTTTAATGTTAAAATTTTGGAGGTAAACTCCCCTTCTCCAGCGGTCGTTGAACGCCGAACAATCGTCAGCCAGGCGTAGGTTGAGCGTCCAGTAAAGCCACGGCATCGGTGGTATACTGGGTTTGCACGTTCAGGCACGGCATCTCCGAAGACTCAGGGCACAGCATCCTGGCGCCGCCGGTCAGGGCAATCGAGCTGCTGACCACCGGCACAGGTCAGCGGAGTCCGTGCCGTCTAACAACTCTCCTCCTTACCTGTGGCCGGGGCCCAAAGACCCCGGCCTCTGCATTTAACACCGTCCTTCAGCCTGCCTCAACCGCCCTTGAGCCCCAGATCCACCCCCGCCTCAGCAGCCAGCTCCTTCAGGATGCTGACAAACAACGCCCCGAGGTTTGCCTCCCTGTCCTCTTCCCCGGCACCCACAGCCTCTTCAACGGCCTGAAGAAAAAGATTCAGGTGACGAGGATAAAGCGCCAGCAGCACTTTGTAAAGCATGGCTGTGGAGTGATAATCATCCAGAACCGCCTCAGCCATGTTCACCACAGGCTTCAGAGCTTTGCGAATTTGTCGGACATCTGTCAATCCCAGATCCAATTCATTGCTGATATATGTTGTTAGTTGTTTAACGTTAACGTTCGTGTCAGATTTTGTGACTTTACGGCCCTGTGAAGTCGGGTTTTCCGACATAACGCCTGAGCGTGAAGTCAGGTTTTCTGACATAACGCCTGTCTGTGAAGTCGGCGAAGCTGACTTTACGGATGGGCGTGAAGTGAGGTTTTCCGACTTTACATCCGGGCGTAAAGTCAGATGGGGCGACTTTACGGGGGCGTAGTAATTGCCTCGCCGGGTCTGGGTGATCAGGGCCTGGTCGGCTGGCACCAGGGGGTCTTCCATGAGGATTTCCAGCACAAAACCCTGGCGGCGGGTGACGCCATCCTGGTGGACGTAGGCGTGCTTCAGGCGGGGGATGAAGTAGCCCAGATAGGCTATTTCCTCACCGGGGGAGGGGACCAGGCGGTGCCAGGGTCTTTGGTCGGGGATGGGTTCATGGGCCAGCCACTGGCCAATGGTGCGCCGGTCTACACCAAGAAGGTCGGCCAGCTCCTGCCAGGTGGTGGTGAGCCACTTGGTGCCATCCGGGCGGCGAGGGGAATGGACGCACAGGCAGCGCAGGACCTGGATCAGGGTCCAGCGTTGCACACCCAGGAGGGGCAGCCACTTCTGAACGGAGTAGAGGGAGGTGGCCACGTTGAGTTCCGGGCGGATGATGGCCGAGGCGGCTGTGGCGTAGATGGGTTCCAGAGCCAACTGCTCTTCTGGCTGGCCTGCCGGACGCCGTTCTGTCGGTTCAGGGCTCTCCTCCAGCACGGCGAATTCAACCTGTACGGGGTGGCCGATGATGCCTGCCAGCGTCCGCTCGACCATGGTCAGGAGGCGGTCCTCCAACCAGTCTCTGGCCAGGGCATCGTGGACCCCGATGACGAAAATCCCGTCCTGGTAAGAGATGGCCTGAGTCTTTTTGACCCAGGTATCGAAAGTGGCCTTCGGCATCTGGAGCTGGAGTTCTCCCAAGGCGGCCTGCCAGATTTGATCGGCTGTCATGGCGGCAAATCCTTACCTTACATGGCTTGTGCAGCACAGGAATGGATGGTGAGCGAGGGGACACTCCTGGCACCCCGCGGCTTTTGCTGCGCGCGTCCCACAGGGCGTGTCCTAATTTTGTCGGGCTTGGCCGCTTTGTAGACAACTGCGAGCAGTTGTCCTACATTGACAATGGACACATTTTATGGTAAGATAAATAAAAAGGGGGGCTCTATGATAGGCACGCCAGGTTCCTATCACCAGCCGATGGCTCCCCAGAGGGGTATCGGAGAGGCCGCTCCGATACCCTTTTCCTCTATAATTATACCACATTTTAGCTCCCAGGTCAAGAAACCACTTGCAATTTTAAGAGGATGGTGGTATAATTAGATAGAACTTGACGAGGGAGATCGTATGCTTGACCTTAGTCCTTTGGGCCTTGTGGAACCTCCGTTTTCCCTTTCCCCTGACCCCCGCTACTTCTATATTTCGCTTCAACACAAAGCCACTCTGGCCAAGGTCACCTATGTGGTCGAACAACGCCAGGGGATCTCGGTCATCTTTGGCGACGTGGGGGTGGGCAAGACCACCCTGGCCCGACGGCTTTTCCAGATCTATCGAGACCGGGAGGACTTTGTGACGGCCTACATTCCCACGCCCATCTATCCCTCTGAATTCCAATTCCTGAAGAGCATTTGTGGTGAGTTTGGCCTCTCTCCCAGGCGTTCCAAATTCGCCCAACTGAACGCCCTGGAGGCTTTCCTGATAGACAGGTTTGAGGAGGGCAAGAACTGTCTGCTGATCATTGATGAGGCTCAGGGGCTGGTGGGGCCTCAGTTTGAGCTGATCAGACAACTGTTGAACTTTGAGACCGATACCCAGAAATTGATCCAGATCGTCCTGCTGGGCCAGAACGAATTGCGCAACAAGCTGCGTCTGAAGCGGGCCCTGGACTCCCGCATTGCCACCCGTTCGACCATCGAGCCCCTGGATCCGATTGATACGACCAACATGATCAACTTCCGGGTGATGGTTGCCGGCCGCCGGGACCCGCTCTTCACCGATGAAGCTCTGGAAGCCATATACGACTTTAGCAAGGGGATGCCCCGCGATGTCTGCGTCGTGGGTCTGAATGTGTTGCCTCTGGCTCTGGTGGATGGAGTCAGTATTATCGGTGTGGATCTGGTCAAAAAGGCTATCGAGGAGTTAAGTTGAAGTGGCGGAGAAGGAAAAAACAGCCACCTTTGCCCGACTCTATGAGCTGCAAGAGGAACTCCGGCAACGAGAAAGACCTCGTCTGGGACGACCGCCCAAGCGGGTCAGGCGCAAGCCCACCACCGTCTATCTGACCGCCGAAGAAGCCCAGACCCTGGGGGAACTCCACCTCTCGGTCCAGCGCCACTTCACCGTGAACCGGAGCGAGCTGGTCGGACTGGCCATCGAGGTTCTGGCCAGCATGGTCCATGAAGACGGCTCGACTCTGCTCAATGAGACCGTGACGGACCTCTGGGCTTTCAAAAGGCGACTTTATGAAATCATAAAATCGTAAAATCATAAAATCAGGAATCGAGGAGAGAAGATGACCGTCTATGCCATTGTGAACCAAAAGGGCGGAGTGGGCAAGACGACCACGGCGGTCAACCTGGGAGCCGCTCTGAAAGAAATCGGCCGAAACGTGTTGGTGGTGGACCTGGATCCCCAGGGAAATGCCACCCTGCACTGCGGCCTTAATCCCGACAGGCAGAGCAAGACGGTCTGGTCTGCTCTCTCCGCTTCTCTGCGTATGGATGGGGTTGGGCTGAGCGACAGGGAAGAGGCCAACCTCCTGGAATGGGATATAGACCTGGAACCGGGCAGCGAAAGCAGACCTTCTCTGGAAGAGTGCATCATCGCCGCCGGGGAGAATGGCTTTGACCTGGTGCCGTCTAATCTGGAGCTCAGCCAGGCCGACGCCGACCTGATGTCAGCCATCAACCGGGAGCGGCGTCTGCACCGGCTGCTGGAACCCATCCGCGACCGCTATGATTTCATTCTGATAGATTGTCCACCTTATTTAGGGCTTCTGACCATCAATGCTCTGGCCACAGCCGACTATGCCATTGTCCCCCTCCAGGCCGCCTACCTGGCCATGAAAGGGGTCAACACCCTGTTTCGCACCATCGCCCTGGTACAGCGCGACCTGAACTATGGGCTGCGGGTCCGCGGGGTGCTCCTCACCATGGTGGACCGTCGTACCGTCCACAGTCAGCAGGTGGTGGATGTGGCGCGCAACACCATCAGTCGGAAGATCCCTGTCTTCGAGACCGAGATCCCGCAGAATGTGGACCTGGCCGATGCCGCGGCCGCCGGTAAGAGCGTGCTCCTCTACGCCCCCCACAGCCGCGGCGCCGCAGCCTATCGGAAGCTGGCCGAGGAGTTGACCCATGCCTAAGAAACCGACCATCACCGGCGAAATCCTGGAGGAGAGCCAGGCCCTGGAGAGATTGATCGGGACCCGGGAGAGAGCGACTCTGCACGATGTGCGGATTGAGGACATTGATCCCAATCCCTTCAACCCTCGCCAGGACTTTGCGGTGGAGGACCTGGTGGCCTCGATACGGGAGCATGGTTTCATCGGCGCCCTCGATGGCCGGCTGGTAGGAGGGCGGGTGCAGTTGGGCTATGGCACCCGTCGGCTGCTGGCGGCCAGGGAGGCGGGCATAGAGCGTCTGCCCGTCTACCTGCACGATGATTGGGATGACCAGCAAATGCTGGTCATCGCCCTGGTGGAGAACGTCCAGCGCGAGGACCTGACTCCCCTTCAAGAGGCGGCCAGCGTGGGCCAGATGCATCAGAATCTGGGATGGAGCGTCAGAGAAATTGCCAGACGGACGGGCAAGCCCAAGAGTTGGGTGCAGGATGCCCTGGCTCTGTTCAAAGCCCCAGAGGATGTGAAGGCCATGGTCCGGGAGCGGCCCGACTCCATCCGCCAGGCCCGTTTCATCGCCCGGCTGCCGGAGGCGAAAGACAGGCAGCAGTTGGTGGAAAAGGTTTTGTCCAGGGAGTTGACGGCGGCCCAGGTGGTGGAGGTGGTGCAGGCGGTCGAGAGGGGACAGGATGTGGAAAGCGCTGTCGCTTCCCTGGTGTCGCCGCCTGGGGTGAGCCCCTGGGCTCCGCCTTTTGTTTCCGCTCAGGAGGCACCCAAAGCTGAAGCCGCGGCATTCCCCGGCGCGGTCCTCCCCGCCGCGTCAGCCCCGGTCCCGGTTGAGGCCAGCCTGGAGGTCGAAAGGCCCATGGTGACCCGGCGGGCCGCTGTCCCGGCCGAGGAGAGGCTCCTGGACCCGCGTCCCATCCTGCGGGCGATACGGGATCAACTGCGCCAGATAGAGGCTGCCCATCTGGAAACGCTTGAACCCCGACGGGGGTGGGGGATCAGGAAACTGCTGGAGGAGATCATCGCCGAAGCCACGGCCTTGAGGGATCGGCTGCCCAGGCCCGGTTGATGGGGGTCGGGTTGACAACCCGACCTGCCCGCCTGTAGGCCGATTGAAATCGCCCCCTTTGGGCGCTTCGCGCCGGGTGTCAGCCTGCGCCGACACCCTTCATCGGCGCAGGGGCAGAAAGGTCGGCGAAGGCCGACCGTTGGCCTGCGGCCCAAAAGGGTGACTTCAGTCACCGCCTATCGCGCCGGGTGTCAGCCTGCGCCGACACCCTTCATCGGCGCAGGGGCAGAAAGGTCGGCGAAGGCCGACCGTTGGCCTGCGGCCCAAAAGGGTGACTTCAGTCACCGCCTATCGCGCCGGGTGTCGGCCTGTGCCGACACCCTTCATCGGCGCAGGGGCAGAAAGGTCGGCGAAGGCCGACCGTTGGCCTGCGGCCCAAAAGGGTGACTTCAGTCACCGAATGAGAGGTGGGTGCAAATGTCTGTCCTTCTTGATCTTCTGGCTCAATTAAGCCGTCCACCCGGCGGGCTGGTTTATCATTGGATCACCCTCTTTGCCGTTGAAGCCAGCCTGGGGATGGCTTTGAGCCAGTGGGGACGCCTCTCTCACCAAAAGTTGAGCCGCCTTATCGTTGCCTTTGGGGGCCTGCTGTTGGCCAGAGGGATACTGATAGCCCTGGCCTTGCTGGCTCAGGCAGGAGTCCTCTCCTTCGCTGCGCTGGCACCTCCCCTGGAACGCTTTCTGGATACCGTCTCTGTGATCCTCCTCTGCTGGGCTCTGGTCCTGCCTGCCCTCCACCTGGATGCCAGAATCTCCTCCTTCTTCCTCCTCGTCCATCTCTCGCTCGCCACGGCCATGGGTCTTGCCTTGACCACCTGGTGGTGGGTGGCCTTGAATCTCGATTCCACCCTCGATTACAGCCGCCACTGGCAGGCGATCGTGTGGGAATGCTGGCAGATCCTCCTCCTGGGTCTGGCCTGTTCGGTTCTGATACAACGCCGGAGTAGGGAGCAAGACCTCCTGTCCGGTGTTTTCGCCTGCCTGTTGGGTGGACATCTGCTGCAATACCTGTATCCCCTGGGGTCTGCCCACGTCGCCAGTTGGGAGCGCCTGGCCACCCTGGTGGCTTATCCGCTCCTGGCCGTGTTTGTCTACCGTTCACTCCACGCCGAGCTGGATGCCCACAGGGAGGAATTGTACTCCGATTTGCAGGTTCTCAGCCAGGAGTCGCTGCGGCAAAGGCAGGAGTTTCACACCCTTCTGGAAGCCGGTCGGACGGTCAACGCTTCCCTCGACCTGGCCGAGGTGCTCCAGCGGGTCGTGGACAGCGTTGCCCTGGGGGCTAATGCCGATTATGGGGTCATTGCTTTGTTGGAACCCTCTTCGGACAGGCAGATGCGCGTCCTGGCCGGTTACGATCCCCTGGGCCGCCCCGATTGGGAAACCAGCAACATCCGCTTCTCCCTGAGCCGTTATCACCTCCTGGAACATGCCCTCCGGCGGCGTCGGCAGCTCATCCTTCAAGACCTGGAAGAGAGCTCACAACTGCTGGCTCTGCATGCCCTGCTGGGCAGTGTGGAGATGGGACCTCTCCTGGTCCAGCCGCTGGTGCACAAAGACGAAAGCCTGGGGGTCATTATCCTCAGCAACTCTCGCACCAGGCGGCGTTTCACCGGGGACGAGGCTCGCCTTTGCGAGATCCTGGCTTCTCAGGTGACGGCCGCCATCGCCAATGCTCGCCTCTACCAGCAGGCCAGGGAGTTGCTACACATCCGTCAGGAGGAGGCCAGCCAGCGACGGGCTATCCTGGAGTCCATCGCCGATGGGGTGATGGTCGCCGACGCTCAGGGACGGGTGATCATGGTTAATGCCGCCGCCGAGCGCATTTTCGAAACCCATCGGGCCGGGCTCCTGGGGCGTAGCCTCGGCCAGGTCTGCCAGGGATTGTTTCGGGCTTTCGCCGACTCCGCCCCCGCTTTCGGCGGCCTCTTTGCAGCGTTCAGAGCTGCGACTCAGGGCAGGCCCTTTCCTGAGGCTGAATCTCTGCAGGCTACTTTCACCTGGGGAGAGAAGACCATCAGGTGTAGCCTTGCTCCTGTCTACCTGCCCGAAGATGAGCCTTCGGCGAAGCATCAGCGAGGCCAACCTGATAGACGGGCTCCCTCAGGCGTTGTGGCTGTCTTCCGCGACATCACCAGGGAAGCCGCCGCTGAACGGGCCAAGAGCCGATTCCTGGCCACTGTCTCCCATGAACTGCGCACGCCTATGACTTCTGTCAAGGGTTATCTGGACCTGCTGCTCAAAGGCATGGCTGGTGAAATCAACGCCACCCAGAAAAGGTTTTTGGGCACCATCAAAATCAACGCTGAGCGCATGATCAACGTCATCAATAATATGATCTATATTTCCGAGCTGGAAAGAGCGCCTTTGCAGCTCAATGTGAAGCCTACCGATGTGGCGGAGCAGATCCAGGAGGCCGTGGCGGCGATTCAGGAACAGCTTGAGGTTCGTGACCTGGCCCTCTCCCTGGTGGTGCCTGAGGACCTGCCTCCCGCCAGAGCCGACCCCATCCACCTCCGACAGGTCCTGGATAACCTGCTCTCCAACGCCTGCAAGTTCACCTGCCCCGGCGGTCAGATCAAAGTCGAGGCCCGGCTTTATGAGGACAACGGGAGGGAAGCGTTGCTTGTGGCCGTCGCCGATACCGGGGTGGGGATTGCCCCTGCAGAGCAGGAGAAGATTTTTGAGCCTTTCTATCGCGCTGAGAGCCCGCTGGAGGTGGAGGCTACTGGGGTGGGGGTGGGGCTGACCATCGCCAGATCGTTGGTCCAGGCCCACGGTGGGCGGATATGGGTGGAAAGCCAGCCGGGTCAGGGCAGTGTCTTCTATTTCACTCTGCCCCTCTCCAGGCAGGAAGCTCAGGACCGGGAGGCTCCATTCTACCCTCAAGGGGAAATCCAATCCCAGGGTTTGAACTCTCAGGGACCGGTGTGAAGATGAAAGTGTACGATTGCCGCCAATGCCCGAAGAAAAAGATGATTCGTTGTATAGACCAGAGTCCCTGCCTGCCTGAAGAGAAAGCAGAGATTTGGAAGGCTTTTCTTACCGGGCAAGACACGGAGGCAATCCGGCAGTTTTTGCAGGAACGCTGTATCCTCAGGCAGGAAGATGAGGAGAGAGCTTTGTTCCAGGGGCCTGCTCCGGCACCTGAGGAGGCAACCGGCCCAAGGGGGATTCAGCTTGTCACCCGACCGCTCACCATTGGTCAGGCCGACGTTATGCCTGGCCGGCCCATGGTGACCGCTCCACTTCAGGAAGAGCTGGAGGAGGCAGAGCAGGCGGAGCCTGGGGAGGTCCTTCCCTGCTCGCTGGTCGTGGTCTCCACGGGCCATCGCATTTCCCTGCCGGCGGAGGGGGAACTGGTCCTGGGACGGATTGACCTCGACCTGGGTTTTATCCCCGATGTGGATTTGACCTCCGATACCCAGGGGGTGCACAGCATCTCCCGTCGCCATGCCCGGATCGCTGCCTTTCGAGGTCAGCATTTGATTGAGGACCTGGGCAGCACCAATGGCACAGCCGTCAATGGTTGCCCTCTCCGCCAGGGCCAGCGGGTCTTGTTGCAGCCCGGCGACCACATCACCCTGGGCCTCTGTGAGATGACCTACAATCGGACCCCCCGTTGGCTGGGCATTTACAGAGGACGTCCCTCCCGCGCTTTCTTTCTGGTCACCTTTAGCGGTCACCGCTACTACCTCCCTCCCCAGCCCGAAATCATCCTGGGCCGTTCGGATCCCGGGAAGGGAGTGGTCGTGGATATAGACCTGGGCCAGGAAGGCCGCCTGGCGGGGAGGACATCCTGGCGCCACGCCCGTGTGATTGAGGAAGGGGGCCTGCATCTGGTGGAGGACCTGGGTAGCACCCATGGGACCAGGTTGAACGGCTCGTTCCTGGAAGCCGGGGAACTGGTCCCGCTGCATCCGGGCGACCATCTCTGCCTGGGCAGTTGCATTCTGTACTATAACTTTGAAGTTCAGCCAGAAAAGGGGTAGCACTTGAGCTGAGCAGCCCCGCTCAGTGGGTAAGGCGAGAAGCCAATCCTGGGGTGGGGTTCTTTTTTTGGAAAGGAGATTCGCCTGTGGACTTTTCCTGTATGGAGGAGGAGAAACTGCGAGAATATCTGGATTTTTTGCTGCGGCAATACCGCCTGGCGGATGCCTTCTGGTTTCTGGCTGTGGAAAAGAACTTTGGCACCGAGGCGGCGGTCAGGCTGAACGAGGAGGTGTGGGTCAGGATTGGCCCTCTGGCCGCCAGGGAGATCAGGAAACGGTTTGCCATCAAGGGCCAGGGTGTATCTGCTGTCATGGAGGCCCTCTCGTATTTTCCCTGGGCTACGATCATCGGCTACGAAATCGAACAGACAGGGGACAGGGCCGTGCTCCGCGTGCCCCATTGCCCTCCCCAGGAGGCGAGGGTGAGGAACGGCCTGGGCGAGTTCCCCTGCAAGGCCATGCATTGGGGCGAGTTCTCCGGCTTTGCCAGGGAGATTGACCAGCAGGTCGAGGTGCGGTGCGTGATGGCTCCTCCGGACCCTCATCCTGACGACCTCTGGTGCCAGTGGGAGTTCGGGCTCCGGGAGGTGAATGGTAGCTAGAGCTCACCTGGTAACCTGCACCACGTATTCCCGCAGTAGCGGCTGGCGCTGGCGAGCCCGCCTGGCAGCGGCAACAAATTCTCTGAGAATCTCAATCAACTGGTCGGTCGTCTCAGGGGTGAACGATCCTTCACCACATTTCGGGCAAACCCAGGCGGGTACATTGGGGATGGTGACCCCAATGCCATCGTCGCTATACTTGAAAGTCGTTGTGCCCCATTCCATCACCTCACCGCACTCAGAGCAATGGGGGGCAGGTCTCTGCTCGCTCATTTTCCCTTTCTTCGCCCGCCGAATCTCAGCGATATCCACGTTGTGCTCCCCTCTCCTCAATGAGAGTAACCACTATACTTTCGCAGTTTTTCCATTCTGGTGGTTTACGAGGTTTACGCCTGTTTTTACAGAGTGCGCAAGCCATGCAGGTTTTAGGAGTGCGCGAGCCATGCTTGCGCAGGTTTTAGGAGTGCGCAAGCCATGCTTGCGCCACCGAAGCATGGCTTCGGCACTTCAAATCGCCTTGTCGGTCTGAGGTGAAGCTTCGCTAGATATAGGAGCGCCGCAAAAAGTGCAAAAGCATAGTAACCACACTTTCGTGCCTGAATCAAATGGTAGAAAAAGGTTACCCTGGAACAGGGTAGTTTTTGCGATGGCAAAGCTTCGCCAGAGGAGATTTGACTGTGGATGAGCAACGAACTTTCCTGGCCGTTGGCAAGCTGGATATGGACTTCCTGGCCGCTCTGCTGGAGCGGTACGCCCACACCGACGACGAGCGGATAGTGGTCGGCCCCCGGGTGGGCGAGGATGCCCTGGTCCTTGATTTTGGCGACCGCTGTCTGGTGGCCAAAACCGATCCCATCACTTTCGCCACCGACGAGATCGGCTGGTACGCCGTCAACGTGAACGCCAACGACATCGCCACCACCGGCGCCACCAGCCGCTGGTTTCTGGCCACCCTCCTGTTGCCGGAAGGACGGACGACGAAGCACCTGGTGGAAACCATCTTCGCCCAAATGTCCCAGGCCTGTCGTTCTCTGGGCGTTGCCCTGTGTGGGGGGCACACCGAGATCACCTATGGCCTGGACCGGCCTGTTGTCGTCGGCCTGATGCTGGGCGAGGTGGAGCGGGAGGCGCTGGTCACCACCGCCGGGATGCAGGTGGGCGACGACCTCATCCTCACCAAAGGCATTGCCATCGAAGGCACGGCCATCATCGCCCGCGAGCAGGCTGACGTGCTGGGAAAAAAGTTTTCGCCCGGGTTCATTGCCCGCTGTCAGGGCTTTCTCCACGACCCCGGCATCAGTGTGGTGGCTGAAGCCCGCCTGGCCACCGCCCGGGCGCGCATCCACGCCATGCACGATCCCACCGAGGGAGGAGTGGCCACCGGCCTGCGGGAGCTGGCCCTGGCCTCTGGCCTGGGCCTGATTGTGGACGAGGCCCGGCTGAACATCCTGCCCGAGACAACCCTCCTCTGCGCTGAGTTTGGCCTGGATCCGTTGGGTCTCATCGCTTCTGGCTCCCTGCTCATGGCCGTGGCTCCGGAGGATTCGCCGGGCGTTGTCCAGGCTTTGCGGGAGGCCGGGATCGCCGCCTCGGTCATTGGCAAAGCGGTGGACCGGTCCGAGGGGTTGCAGTTGATCCGCAATGGCAGGCCTGAGCCGCTGCCCGTCTTTGAACGCGACGAGATCGCCCGGCTGTTTGAGGGATGAACGGGATTGGCGACCATTGTAGGGCAAGTTTGCAACTTGCCGACTGATGGGCAGGTTAAAAACCTGCCCGACTCATGGACCAGCGCGCTGTTGTACTCCAGAGTGACGACTTGAGCCCTGATTCCTACCAGAATCCTATTGACAGAACCGCCAGAATGTAGTATACTGAGATCAATACCCGGCTGATGGCCGGGGCAAAATGCAAAAAGAGGAGGAGTACCATGAACGAGATGCCGATTTCTTCCCCCCCCACAAATGGGTAGATGATGGGATGGTAGCGATGCAATCCAGGGCCGTGGTCGGGCGGACCGCCGGGGTCTGCCACCGTGGCCTTTTGTGTTTTGCGGGCCTGTT
>Ga0209162_1002149_pt1 | contig 17834 bp, 9 predicted proteins | sample YNPNPMetaG_FD_187121 | JGI IMG/M metagenome (GOLD analysis project Ga0209162, IMG submission 187121) | Anoxygenic and chlorotrophic microbial mat microbial communities from Yellowstone National Park, USA - YNP NP MetaG (SPAdes) (version 2) ... | reverse complement strand
GGGACGCACCCGCTTGACCTCCCGCCGAAACACGCGCCAGAAGTGGTCGGGCACCTCGTTTGCCACGTCCAGCCGCCATCCATCAAAGGGGGCTCGTCGCATCCATCCGGTAATTATGTCCAGCAGATACCGGCGCACGGCGGGGTTCTCATGGTTCAACTTGGGCACATAGGGGATGTTCCACCATGCGGCATAGGGAGGTGGGTTCTCGATCTTCACCGGAAAGCGGTGCACCGTGAACCAGTCGCGATAGGCCGAAGCCTCCTGTTTCTCCAGCAGGTCGCGAAAGGCGAAGAAGAACACGCCCACATGATTGAACACGCCGTCCAGCACCAGGCGCATTCCCCGTTTTCTCAGCTCCCTTGAGAGAGCGAAGAATGCCTCATCCCCGCCGAGGTGGGGGTCTACCCGGGTGTAGTCGTCAGTGTCGTACTTGTGGTGGGTCACGGAGGTGAAGATAGGCGTGAGATACAGCGCGGTCACGCCCAGCGAATGCAGATAGTTCACCTTTTGCACGGTTCCCCACAGGTCGCCGCCGAAGAACTGGTCGGTGCGTCCCGTTTCGTCCAGAGGTTGGGTGGGGTCGGGGTCGTTGGAAGGGTCGGCGTTCAGGAAGCGGTCGGGCACAATCTGGTAGAAGATGGCGTCTGCCGTCCATGCCGGCACCTGCACACGGGGCACGCGATCGGGCTGCAGTAGAAACCACCGGGCAGGCTTGCGGTCGGTCGTCCCTTCGGGAGACAGCCACACCTGTCGTGCGCCGTCCTGTACCTGAAAAAGATACTCTGCCGAGCGCAAAGGCGCGCTGAGCCGGTAATATTCGAACAGCGTATCTCGCGCCACGCGAGGCATTTGCCGGGTGACGAACCGCCTGCCTTCCCGCACTGTTATCTGTACCTTCTGCACGTCATTGCGCCGCGTGCGCAGGGTGATGACCGCCTCCGTGCTATCCGCGTGCAGGTAGAACAGCTCCGTCGGCTGATGCCGCAGGGCGGAGCGGGTGATAATGCCGTCTCCCACCCGCGCAGGCGGATTGACTACCCTGCCTTCGACGATAAGCAGGGAATTGATGTTGCCCATGCCGTCGTCCACATTTTGGGTGGCGTTGGGGTCGGTGCGCCAGTCGGTACCGTTCACCACGAATTTGTACTGGTAGACGCCGGGCATCAGGTGCAGAGTGAGCGTCCACACTTTGCCGTCGTCGCTACGCATGGGATTGCGCTGGAACTGCCAGTCGTTGAACGTGCCTGCCAGATACACGATTTGCGCCGGCTGTTCCAGCTGCAGGCGAAAGGTAACCGGGATGCCTTCCCGTGCCCATGCACAGCAAACAATCAGTAGCCAGAACAGGGTGGCGAGGAGGCGACATCCGCTCTTCATTCTACGTGGTTTGCCTTTCCACCAGATGACAGGGCACGATGTAGCGGCGTTGCGGCACTTCCCGTCCTTCTATGAGCTTGACCAGCACATCAGTCGCCATCTGCGCGAGGGTGCGGATGTCCACCGCCACCGAGCTGAGTGGGGGCTCCACGTACTGGCAGAAGGGCGAATCGTTAAAGCCGATGATTGCCAACTGATGCGGGATGCACACACCCCGTTCCTTCGCCGCCCGTAGCGCACCGATGGCGACCAGGTCATCTACTGCCACCACCGCCGTCGGAGGGTTGGGAAGGCTCAACAAGCGGCTCATGGCACGGTAGCCATGCTCCTCGGAAAAGTCGCCCCACGCCACGAGGTCGGAAGAGTACCCCAGCCCGGCTTCCTCCAGCGCACACCGGTATCCCGCGTGGCGGTCCTCACACACGAATATCCCGCGAGGTCCGCTGATGTGGGCAATCCGTCGGTGTCCTTTGCGGATGAAGTACTCGGTTGCCATCCGTCCCGCGCCCACGTTGTCGTTATCCACCGAGTAGACGGCGTCGGTGGGTTCATAGCGACCGATAAGCACGAAGGGAAAGCCCTCCTGCAACAGGCGGGGCATGCGTTCGTCCTGCGTTTGGGGTTCCACGAGGATAAGCCCGTCCACCCGTCGCGTCCGAAGCAGTTCCTCGTAAATGGCGCGTCGGGACTGAATGGCGCGGGCGGCATCGACGCAGAGATGATAGCCCGCTTTGCCGGCGAACTCAATGATAGCGGCAATGAGCGCGCTGAAAAAGGGGTCGCTGGCAAGCCGTCGGGGCGAGCGGTGCACGACCAGCCCCAGAATGCCACTGCGCAGGGAGCGGAGCGACTGTGCGCGGGCGTCGGGAACGTAGCCGTGCTTCTCGATGACCGCCAGCACCCGCTGGCGCAATTCCTCGTTGACGCGCGGGTCTCCACGCAGCACCCGCGAGACGGTCGCCTGCGACACCCGCGAGAGCCTGGCTATCTGGTTTTGCGTCAGTTCTGGCATCTTTCTGGAGTGGAATACGTATTCTGTTAAAGAGTATATCCACGTTGGCACAGCATGTCAAGGTCTGGCGAGGGTGTTCGAAATTGGTGGTTGAATGCATAGATTACCTAACCCCCTTGCCCCCTTCCCTGCGAGGGAAGGGGGAACGCCCCTCTCCTTGTAGGAGAGGGGACGGGGGTGAGGTCAGACAACAGGTAGCAAGAACGCCTCTCTTCTTGCGCTACAACCAATCTCTCAGCAATTCTCGAACGCGCCCAGGCTTGCCAGCGGTTTTCCAAAATACACAGTATGTCGCCTGGAACATCGGTATAATATTGCTGTCAACAGCAGCGCGGAGGAACGGGTATGATCGAACGCTACACACGCCCTGAAATGGCGAAAATCTGGGATATCGAACACCGCACGCAGAAATGGCTGGAGGTAGAGCTGGCGGTCTGCGACGGACTGGCGGAGTACGGCTATATCCCCCGCGAGGCGGCGCAGACCATCCGCGAGCGTGCGCGATTTGACCTGCAGCGCATGGCGGAACTGGAAAAAGAGACCCGCCACGATGTGATGGCGTTTGTGCGCAATGTGGAAGAGAACGTGGGACCCGAAGGGCGTTACGTGCATTATGGTATCACCTCCTACGATGTGGTGGATACCGCGCTGGCGTTGCTGCTGCGCGACTCGTGCGACCAGCTGCTGGTACGCGCCCGCCGTCTGGCGGAGGTGATTGCCCGTCTCGCCAAAGAACACAAACATACCCCGATGATTGGACGCACGCACGGCATCCACGCGGAACCCATTACCTTCGGTTTCAAACTGGCGGGCTGGTATGATGAGATGCAGCGCAACCTGCAACGGCTGCAGTTCGCCCGCGAGATGGTGAGCGTGGGCAAGGTATCGGGAGCAGTGGGTATCCATGCCAATGTGGACCCACGCGTGGAGGAGTACGTCTGTGCAAAGCTGGGGCTGAAGCCGGCACCCGCCTCCACCCAGATTATCTCCCGCGATGTGCACGCTACCTATCTTAGCACGCTCAGCATCCTCGCCGCCTCGCTGGAACGGTTCGCTACCGAGCTGCGCAACCTGCAGCGCACCGAAATCCTGGAGGTGCAGGAGTACTTCGCGCCGGGGCAGACCGGCTCGTCCGCCATGCCGCACAAACGCAACCCGTGGAACTGCGAAACCGTGTCGGGGCTGGCGCGGGTGGTGCGCGGATATCTCATCCCCGCATTGGAGAACATCGCCACTTGGCATGAGCGCGACCTGTCCAACTCCAGCGTGGAGCGCATCATTCTGCCCGACGCCAGCATTCTGGTGGACTGGATGCTGTGGAAACTGACCGACATTCTGGAACACCTGGCAGTGTTTCCCGAGAACATGAAGCGCAACATGGAGAAGTTCGGCGGCCTGGTGTTCAGTGAGCATGTGATGCTGGCGCTGGTGAGCAAGGGGCTGTCGCGGGAGCAGGCGTACAAACTGGTACAGCGCAATGCTGCGAAGGCATGGGAGGGGGCGGACTTCCAGCAGAGTCTGAAGCAGGACGAGGAGGTGCGCCGGGTGCTGAGCGAAGAGGAGATCGACCGTTGCTTTGACCTGCAGCACCACCTGCGTTATCTGGATGTCACATTCCAGCGTCTGGGGCTGGAATAGAGCGAGTGTTACGACGCGTAGCTGCTTTGCTCCTTCGCCGCAACAGGGTATCCTCGCTAAACGGAAAAGCCCCCTGACCATTTGGTCAGGGGGCTTCATTAGCTCCTGGCGACGTCCTACTCTCCCAGCGGGTTGCCCCGCCAGTACCATCGGCGCTGGAGGGCTTAACGGCCGTGTTCGGGATGGGAACGGGTGTTTCCCCTCCGCCATGGTCACCAGGAAACATCTGGTGTAAGCCACTTGAGAGCTGCACAGGGGTTGGCATTTCGGGCAAAGCGTGAATATGGTCAAGCCCTCGGACTATTAGTACCGCTAGGCTGAACACGTTACCGTGCTTACACCTGCGGCCTATCCACCCGGTTATCTTCCGGGGTCCTTACCGGGTTATCCCCGTGGGAGGTCTCATCTTGGGGCGTGCTTCGCACTTAGATGCTTTCAGCGCTTATCACGACCCGACATAGCTACCCAGCGTCTGCCCCTGGCGGGACAACTGGTACACCAGAGGTCGGTCCGTCCCGGTCCTCTCGTACTAGGGACAGCCCCCCTCAGACCTCCTGCGCCCACCGCGGATAGGGACCGAACTGTCTCACGACGTTCTGAACCCAGCTCGCGTACCGCTTTAATAGGCGAACAGCCTAACCCTTGGGACCTGCTCCAGCCCCAGGATGCGACGAGCCGACATCGAGGTGCCAAACCTTGCCGTCGCTGTGAGCGCTTGGGCAAGATCAGCCTGTTATCCCCGGGGTAGCTTTTATCCGGTGAACCCTGGCGCGTCCACACGCCACCAGAGGGTCATTAGGCCCGGCTTTCGCCCCTGCTCGACCAGTCGGTCTCACAGTCAGCCTCCCTTATGCCCTTACACTCGACGCGTGATTTCCGACCACGCTGAGGGAAGCTTTGGGCGCCTCCGTTACCTTTTGGGAGGCGACCGCCCCAGTCAAACTACCCGCCTGATACTGTCTCCTCGCCGGATAACGGCTCGGGTTAGCGTCCCAGAATAGTCAGGGTGGTGTTCCATTGGCGCCTTGCGGCTCCCACCTACGCTCTACAGACTACTCCAGAACGCAATACCAGGGTGTAGTAAAGCTCCACGGGGTCTTTCCGTCCTGCGGTGGGTAACCGGCATCTTCACCGGTGCTACAATTTCACCGAGCCTCCCGTTGAGACAGCGCCCAGATCGTTACACCATTCGTGCGGGTCGGAACTTCACCACATCCTCTGTTTCCAGAGGGGGTAGACTATCCCTTTTCCTCGCCGAGCACCCTTAGGAGATCTCGCTTGCTACGCTGACGCACGCCCGAACTGTTCATCGCATACGCGAGGTCGATAATCTCGCGCAGGTGTTCGCGATTCAGGTGAAGGTTTGCATGCACCTTTCTGCAGATACTGGCAAAGCGATCGAAGTCTTCTTTCTTCGCGCCTTGCAGCGGATACCGTTCAAAATGGGGTATCACTTTACGCATCAGGTCGCGAATAGACCGAACTTCGTATTTGTAAGTTCGGTCGGCCCGGCTATAGCGGATTCCGCCACAGCCGAAATACTTCTGAACACTCTGCAGAAGGTGCAGGTCGCGCTGGTTTAGCGACAGGCTGAAGGAAGGTCGGGTTTCAATGCCCACCTTCAATCTTTTGCGCAGGGTGAAGGAAACACAGAAGCATCCTTCGCCTTCGCACAGTCCTGTCACATACCAGCCATCGAGTTCAGGTATGTCTTGCGTCATCGCGAGTCTCCATAGGCCCCACTTCCTTGCCTTGGCAAGGGGCGAGGAACCGGCATTTTGCGCACCTGCGAGAGGCGCGCCTCCCCTTTCGGGTCAGTCGTTACGGGGTTCCCCGTGCGGGAACTTCCCTCGGGATTACCCTGCCTGTTTGGCGAGGGCTTCCCCGATATGAGCCGGTTTAGCGCTGCGCCTTGCGGCGTCAGCGGGGCAAGTCCAGGCTTACCCGACTAGGAATTTCGCTACCTTAGGACCGTTCGACCTGTTACGCCCCAAACTGGGGGGTGGGATTGGTTACCCACTCTGCCTGTCGCCAGGCAGTCCGGACTATATCATCCCCCGCCACCGGCGGGAGTCTGGCGTATAGTCTCTGAGGATTCTCTGGGCTGAAATCGCGCAAGGATTTCAGCATCGCTGTAACGTCGTTTACCGCCGTCGTTCATCTGCTGGCGTATCCGCAAGATTTCGCGGATACCTTCTTCCGTGCGATGCCGCCCCTCTTGCACCAGTTTGGCGATTTTCTTGAACTTCGCGAAGTCACGTTTCTTCTTTGCCGACAGGAAGCCGAACCTTTCAAAGAACGGGATGACGTGGTTCACGATGGCGTTAAGGTTGTTCACCTCGTAGTACCACACGCCGTCCGGTCGGCTTCGGAGTGTGCCGCACTTCAGGTGCCTTTTGAACAGAGCCAGTATCACTCTGTCTTTTTGCGACACGTTGAAGCACAGCGACACTTTCCACGGCTGGCTCGCGTCGTTGCGTGGGCGAAAGGAGACGTGGAAGCTTCCTTCGCCGTCCGCGAAGCCAGCCAGATAGTACCCGATGTGGGGCGGTATCTTCTTGACGTCCAGCATCCCAGAGCCTTTCCTGCTGATAGTCTGCACCGGACGCGTTGTCACTGTCCTGCTGATTGCGGGACAGTAGCGCCGGATACTCCAGACTTCCCAGCATATAGCCAGATTTTACAACTACAGGGTCCTGACCTATAGTTACGGCCGCCATTCACCCGGGCTTCGGTTTGGGGCTTTGGCTTGCGCCGAACCCCTCCCCTTAACCTACGGGCATTGGGCAGGTGTCACCCCCTATACGTCGCCTTTCGGCTTCGCAGAGAGCTGTGTTTTTGGTAAACAGTCGCCTGGGCCATTTCACTGCGGCCACCTTGCGGTGGCGCCCCTTCTCCCGAAGTTACGGGGCCATTTTGCCTAGTTCCTTAACGGGAGTTCTCTCGCGCGCCTGAGTATCCTCTACTCGCCTACCTGTGTCGGTTTGCGGTACGGGCAGGACAGGCACTCCTTAGAGGTTTTTCTCGTCCGGAGTCTGCCCCACTTCGCCTTGGCCGTAGCCGCGGCTCGTCCCTGGCCAGAGGCTAGCGTGTGGCGGATTTGCCTACCACACACCTCCAACCAGGGAACGCGGTCAACCAATCCCGCGCTTGGAGCTTTCCCCGGCGTCACCCCATCGTACAAACGCGCCTGCCTGGTCACGGAATATCAACCGTGTGTCCATCGCCTACGGCGTTCGCCCTCGGCTTAGGCCCGACTGACCTCAAGAGGACGAGCCTTCCTTGAGAACCCTTAGGCTTTCGGCGGACGGGATTCTCACCCGTCTTCTCGCTACTCATGCTGGCATTCGCACTTCTGCACGCTCCACCAGTGCTTCCGCTCTGGCTTCACTGCGTGCAGAACGCTCCCCTACCGCTCTCCGGTCACCCGGAGAGCCCGCCGCTTCGGTAGCACGCTTGAGCCCCCTTACATTATCGGCGCAGAGCCACGTCGACCAGTCAGCTGTTACGCACTGTTTAAAGGATGGCTGCTTCTAAGCCAACCTCCTGGTTGTCTATGTGGCTCCACATCCTTTCACACTTAGCGTGCATTTGGGGACCTTAGCGGGCGGTCTGGGCTGTTTCCCTCTCGACTACGAAGCTTATCCCCCGTAGTCTCACTGCTGCGCTTCATCTGCCGCCATTCGGAGTTTGGTTGGGTTTGGTAACCTGGTGAGGCCCCTAGCCCATCCAGTGCTCTACCTGCGGCAGAAAACACGCAACGCTGCACCTAAATGCATTTCGGGGAGAACCAGCTATCTCCGCGCTCGATTGGCATTTCACCACACTACCCACAGCTCATCCGAGCCGTCTTCAACCGACACCGGTTCGGGCCTCCACGAGGTCTTACCCCCGCTTCACCCTGGCCATGGGTAGATCGCGCGGTTTCGGGTCTACCGCACGCGACTAAACGCCCTATTCGGACTCGGTTTCCCTGCGGCTCCGGCACGGAGTGCCTTAACCTTGCCGCGTACGGTAACTCGCCAGCTCATTCTGCAAAAGGTACGCCGTCACCCTATGGATAGGGCTCCGACTGTTTGTAGGCACACGGTTTCAGGTTCTATTTCACTCCCCTCCCGGGGTGCTTTTCACCTTTCCCTCACGGTACTGGTGCGCTATCGGTGGCAAAGGGTATTTAGCCTTACGCCGTGGTCGGCGCAGATTCGCACAGAGTTCCTCGTGCTCCGTGCTACTTGGGATCCCCACCGGGAGATCGCTCCGTTTTCGCGTACGGGGCTGTCACCCTCTATGGCGTGCCGTTCCAGGCACTTCTGCTAACGGGCGATTTTGTAACTCCCTGCGGGACGGTGCCATCCCGCTGGTGGGTCCCGCTACCCCGATAGGGCAACGCTGCCCGCTTTGACACCCTATCGGTTTGGGCTGTTCCCCGTTCGCTCGCCGCTACTAAGGGAATCGCATCTGCTTTCTTTTCCTCCGGGTACTAAGATGTTTCAGTTCCCCGGGTGCCCTCCACACCGCCTATGGATTCAGCGGTGGGTGACCATCCATTACGACGGCCGGGTTACCCCATTCGGAGACCCTCGGATCACAGCCTGTTTGCGGCTCCCCGAGGCGTTTCGCCGCTGACCGCGTCCTTCATCGGCCCTTTGCCCCAAGGCATCCACCGTGCGCCCTTTGTAGCTTGACCGGCATACTCAGACGCTTTGCCCGGTTTGATGCCGAACCCCTATGCAACTTTCAAGGTGCTCACACTTTGGGCGGGTTCACGCTGTCCCCCGCCTGCAGGCATCTATTATACCACAACAGGTGTTGCCTGTCAACGTTGTCGGTGTGGTGGAGGCTAGCGGATTCGAACCGCTGACCTTCTGCGTGCAAAGCAGACGCTCTCCCAGCTGAGCTAAGCCCCCGCGCGATGGTGGGCCTAGATGGACTCGAACCATCGACCTCACCCTTATCAGGGGTGCGCTCTAGCCACCTGAGCTATAGGCCCGCTTCGCGACAGAAAGGGGAGGCTGACGCCTCCCCTTGACGCCACACGCTTTGTCAAGGAGCTTCAGCCGCCACGAACGCTATGTTTCCACGTGCGCTTCATACAGGCGGATAGGCAACTCCTTCAAAACTAGGCAGAGAGAGCCTTGCGGTCTTGCCAGACGCTCGACCTAGAGACCGCGCCTCCGAGGAGGCGGGCGGGTCTCCTTAGAAAGGAGGTGATCCAGCCGCACCTTCCGGTACGGCTACCTTGTTACGACTTAGTCCCCCTTGCCCCCCGCACCCTCGGCCGCTCCCTCCCTTGCGGGTTGGGCCACGGACTTCAGGTGCAGACGACTCAGGTGACTTGACGGGCGGTGTGTACAAGGCCCGGGAACGTATTCACCGCAGCATAGCTGATCTGCGGTTACTAGCGATTCCGGCTTCACGCAGGCGAGTTGCAGCCTGCGATCTGAACTGAGGGCGTATTTTTGGGATTGCCTCCGCCTCGCGGCATCGGAACCCTTTGTTGCGCCCATTGTAGCATGTGTGAGGCCCCAGGCGTAAGCGCCATGCCGACTTGACGTCATCCGCTCCTTCCTCCCGGTTACCCGGGCAGTCCCCCAAGAGTGCCCGGCATGACCCGTTGGCAACATGGGGCGCGGGTTGCGCTCGTTGCGGGACTTAACCCAACACCTCACGGCACGAGCTGACGACAGCCATGCAACAGCTGTGCACACATCCAGGTTACCCTGGAGGGCCCTGTTTCCGGGGCTTGCGTGTGCATGTCAAGCCTGGGTAAGGTTCTTCGGTTAGTATCGAATTAATCCACATGCTCCACCGCTTGTGCGGGCCCCCGTCAATTCCTTTGAGTTTCAACCTTGCGGCCGTACTCCCCAGGCGGAGCGCTTAATGCGTTAGCTACGGCACTGGCGGGGTCGAGACCGCCAACACCTAGCGCTCATCGTTTACGGCGTGGACTACCGGGGTATCTAATCCCGTTCGCTCCCCACGCTTTCGCGCCTCAGCGTCAGTGGTAGGCCAGGGAGCCGCCTTCGCCACCGGTGTTCCTCCCGATATCAACGCATTTCACCGCTACACCGGGAATTCCACTCCCCTCTCCTACACTCAAGCCGCGCAGTTTGAGGAGCATTTCCTCGGTTGAGCCGAGGGCTTTAACTCCCCACTTACGCAGCCGCCTACGCGCGCTTTACGCCCAGTAAATCCGGGCAACGCTCGCCCCCTACGTTTTACCGCGGCTGCTGGCACGTAGTTAGCCGGGGCTTATTCGTCCGGTACCGTCAGAACTTCTTCCCGGACAAAAGCGGTTTACGTCCCGAAGGACTTCATCCCGCACGCGGCGTCGCTGCATCAGGGTTTCCCCCATTGTGCAAGACTCCCGACTGCTGCCTCCCGTAGGAGTCTGGGCCGTGTCTCAGTCCCAGTCCGGCTGGCCGTCCTCTCAGACCAGCTACCCGTCGCCGCCTTGGTAGGCCGTTACCCTACCAACTAGCTGATGGGCCGCAAGCCCCTCCCGAAGCCCCTTACGGGTTTTACTCACGCAGAGATGCCTCTGCGTGGGCACATCCGGTATTAGCAGCCCTTTCGAGCTGTTATCCCGGTCTTCGGGGCAGGTTGCTTACGTGTTACTCGACCGTTCGCCGCTAGGTTCGGAGCCGAAGCTCCTCCCCCCGCTCGACTTGCATGTCGCAGGCACGCCGCTAGCGTTCGCCCTGAGCCAGGATCAAACTCTCCATCGAAAATCTATTCTCCATCGAAAATCTATACCACTACCCCACCGGGTAGGGATTTGCGATGGCGTAAAGTCTTCGCCTGGCGTCCGACCTCAAGGCTTCTGCCCTCTGCCTAGTTTTCAAGGAGCCACCGTTTTCTCTGTCGCGGATAACAATATACACCACACATCCGCGATTTGTCAACGGTTCCGGCGAGATTTTTGGGAAAAATTTTTCCCCTCGCGGAGGAGCTTTCCCCCGCGTCTCCCCAACCAGTATTATACCACAGTTTTCGCGCAATGCACGGGTTCGACAAAGATTTTTTTCTTCGACCGGTCTACGGCATCTCCACAATGTCGTCAAAGCCGATCCACGCGTAGGCGCTACCGTCTTCGGCATCTACCGCCTTGAAACGCACCACCCTCCCTTTGAAATCGGAAACATCCCACTCGTTCTTTACAAACACCCCCGTCCTGTTGGGTGCGGGCGCGCGACGCAACTCCTCGCCCGTCTGTGCATCTACCAGAGCAAAGTAGTTGCGCGCGCCGTGACCGTTGCTCAGGAAGATGAGCCGCGAGCCGCTAATCCGAAACGGCGGAGAGAGTATCTCACCCGTCGCCTGTTCGCCTCCCGCCATCGAGTTGGCGAAGTATCGGCTGGTTCCACGCCTGCCCCAGGGGTCGCCAACGGTATCCGCAATACCCCACGCGGTACCCTTTATCTCCCAGTTTTCCAGCGAAGGCGCGTCGAACACAAACAGCGTGCGAGGTTGCAGGGCAAGCACCTGTTGCGCGCTCTCCGGCAGTCGCCCCGTCGCGGACAGAGCCGGGCTACCCCAGACGCTGGCACCCACCACCGCCAGAGCGGGGTAACGCCCGATGGTCTCTACCATCACCGACAGCAGTCCACGCTCCGTGCCGAGGTCGAGGTCCACCACGTTCATCACACACGAGGGTGCCTCCCAGCTGAGCGGCGACTGCCATTCGCTGCCGTAAGTCGCAAAATCGCCAACGATGCGCCGCGGTGTCCACCAGCCGATGTCACCCGGAAAATGCAGGGTTCGGCTGAACAGCGTGCCATCCGCACACTGGACGCTTACCCTCGCTACCGGCGCGAACACATCGTGGTTGTCCAGCAGCGGAATCACCAGCAGATACACCTTGCGCCCTTTCCCGCTGAGAGGAAACGTCACCGACGGGCGACCGATGGTGGGCGAAACCACCACAGCCTTTCGCCCGGGGTTCAAGAACGAGACGCCCTGCACGCAGGGTGGTTCCAGCAGAGGCACATTCTCCAGCCCCTGCAGCGGCGGTTGCAAAACGTTCCAGGGCGGATGTCCGTATGCGAACCACACGCGCCACGTGCGCCATTCGGTATCGGGTGACATCATCTCTGCGGGCAGGGGAACGTGACGCACACACGCCCTCGCCAGCGCAAGCCAGTCCGCGCTATCGTATAGAGGTCGGGCATCAAACCGCAGGACAGTTTCGTTGCTCTCATGCCGCGTGGGAGGCAGCTTCAGGCTGTTGATGCCCGGCGTCAATCTGGCGAGCTCTGCCCGAGTCAGTGTGAGGGTGCTCTCTTTCCGCAAACTGTAGCGCAGTTTCCACAACTTACCATCTTTCACCATCTCCGCCGGCGTTGGTGCGTCCGGGTCGCGCACCTCAAAATCGACGGGCAGGAAAAACTCCTTCCCTTCTCCTTTTCCGAACGAACAGCCTACGAAAACCGTGCGACGGCTGAACAGTCTCCTGCCCACTTGCCCGTAGTCGTTCGGGCAGGGTGAAAGGGTTTCTCGCATCGGACTGTAGAATCCACTACCGCCAGATTCCCAGGACTCGCCCTGCAGGACGTGCAACGGGTCCAAAAGGCGTTTGAGCATCGCCACGTCCGAACCGCCATGGTAGGAAGCCTTCCTGACAGGCTTATAAAGCCGGAGATGGAACAGCCCGCCTGTAGGCACTGTGCTTCCACCGCTCACATCGACCGGCTGTGGTTCCCATCGAACCACCACATCGGCTCTCTTCGCCTTGGCGGCGGAGAAAGTGACCGTATGTCCCCGAATAGCGGGCTCTATGCGATATCCTGCTGCCCCCGTCACCCATACCCTTCGGCTCGGTGGAATGTGGATGCGGAAGCGCGCGACAAGAGGTTTCTCCTGCCTCAGGAGGATGCGGATGCTCGTGCTGTCCTGTTTCACCACAAGGTGAATGTCGGGCAGGTGCAGTTCCGCGTAATTCCAGTCCTTTGGCAGGCATGGGGCAACCTGAATCCACCGGCCGGGGATATCGCGCTTGAGACCAAATAGCCCTTCTATCACGCCCCACACAAACACTCCTGCGGGCGGGGTGAAATAGGCGGGTACCTCCTCGGCAACCTCGGCCCAGCTGCCCGAATTCGGCGACTGCATGACCCGACGCGCTATCCATTCCAGAGGGCGCACTGCACGATCGCCGTCGCCCAAATCCGCCCATGCCAGAGTCGCCCACGGCTGTTGCTGTCCGCCCGCCTGACTGCCCACCGTCGCCATGACGTGGTGAGGGAAGTTGTTACTGCAATACACCTGTCCCTCCTCTCCTGTGAGTGTATCCGCCAGATGACGCATCGAGGTGTACTTCTCCGTGACGGTGAGCGGACAATACAACACCGGCCAAATAAGGGTATGATACTGCCCCTCCAGATGAAGCACACCAAGGCTGTCTCGGTAGAAGGCGAATCTTCCCAGTTCGGGCATCCACAGGTGTTTTCTCAACGCCTGCCACATTCGCCGACGTTCGGCATAGCACGCTTCCGCCTCTCGCCTGCGCCCGGCAGCCAGCAACATCCGCCCCAGAATACGCTTCATCTCCATTCCAGCGATGGTAGGCGAAGTGCCATCCTCCGGAGTGGAGATGTAATCCTCCTGATTGCCAATCTGCTGACCGAAACCCAGCAAGCCGTTGCCGTCGGGGTCGTGCTCTTCAAAGGTCTGCTGCACCACCCGCTCGAGCGCGGGCAGGATACGCTGGAGGAAATCCCTGTCGCCCGTGTGTTGCCAGTAATGCTCCACGCCCCACACATAAAACTGGTTCCATCCTCCGAAGTCCAGCCGGGTTTGACCGTTGGGGTGCAGCTGCGGCACCTGCCCACCCGGCAGCAGATGCACCGCGTGAGTCAAAAGCATCTCACGGGAACGCGGTGCCTGCCCACTCCAGTCCGCCGCCATGTTGTGCTTCTGGGAGTAGAAAGTGCCCCAGTGGCGCAGTCCCTCAATCCATCCAAAAGGGCGTACCCATGCGTATTCCATGTGGATAATTGCCCAGTGGAAGGCATCATTGAGTTCGCGGGATGGCGTCTGTATCCACGCAGAGGCGCGCAGGTGGCGAAACCGTTGACGGCACTCCTGCTCCACATTGCCCGGATGTACGCGGACAAGTGCAATCGCCCCCTCCCTGCTCTCCGCGAAGGAGGCTACAAGAGCTGCTCGCGATCTCGGCGCATGATACTCCACCCGCATGAAAGCCCCGTCCTGGAAGAGCCGTGCAGACCTTTCTCTGTCTACGCTCACCGCTACAAACAGCGGTATCTCGCGTGTGCGGAGCACCGCCCCCCATGTCTGGATGTCCACCTCGTACGCTTCCGCCGGCGTGGGCAGGAAATCCGCCTGCGTGAGGTAGTCGACCCGCTGGGGCAATTGTGGACGGAAGCCATGAATGCGCACACGCCCGATGCCGCCGTATCGCAGAATCAGTCGTGCATTGGGTTCGCAGGTCACCAGAAAGAGCGCACAGCCTTCCCAGCGCTGGGTGTCTCTGCCTCGGGCGGTGGGCAACACCTGCACATGCACCCGCTTGCCTGCCACTGTACCCAGTGCCTCAACGCCTTCACCGGCAGGGATGTTGCGCACCTGCAGGTCTTTCGCCTGATGGAGCCAGCGGGTTTCGCTTCCCTCCCGCACCCCGACCAGCAGCTTGCCCAGCGCAAGGTACTCCAGCCAGAACTGCGGGTCATGGTCGTACGTAAACATCCCCGCGATGCCTGATGCTTCATGCACGGAAACCACCGTCTCGTGCAAAGCCGCCATGCGCTCGAAGCGGGGTTGAGCGGATGCAAAGGAGCACAGAACAATGAACCATACACAGCGCAGCCAGAGCTTCATGCCCATCCTCCACGTGGAGCAATGCGCCGAACGTTTTCTCCGCCACAAAGGAACTTTCCTGTTCCCGTAGTATTGGGTGATGGATAACGGCTCGGCAGGAGCCTCACTTTTTCACACGCGATGAATACACTTATCGGAGGAAACGGCATGTTACAACTCTACGCCCGGAACCCGCATTACCTGCAGTTTCGCAGCGAGCCTGTGGTGCTGATAACCTGCGGGGAGCATTACGGCTCGGTACTGAACGGCGCAATGGATTATGTACGCTATCTGGACACATTGCAACGATGGGGCTTCAACCTCACACGCACCTTCTCGGGCGTATACCGTGAGATCCCGGGCTCCTTCGGTATTGTGGACAACGTGCTCGCCCCCACTCCCGAGGCGTATGTGTCACCATGGAAGCAGGTGAACGGCAAGTACACCCTCCGCGAGTTCAACGAGGCGTACTTCGCACGCCTGCGCGATTTCGTGCAGAAGGCGTCCGAACGCGGTATTGTGGTGGAGTTGGTGCTGTTCTGCTTCTGGTATGAGCAGGCTTTGTGGGAAATCTGCCCCATGCACCCGCGCAACAACGTGGAGGGCATCGGACCTGAAGACAAGGAGCAGGTGTACCGTGTGGAAGACAGCCCTCTGCTACCGGTGATGGAAGCATTCGTGCGCCGGGTGGTACAGGAGCTGAACGCTTTCGACAATGTGTACTACGAAATCATCAACGAGCCTTACTCCCGCCACGACCACACCGCCTACGAGCAGTGGCAGCGGCATATCGCAAAGGTTATTCGGGAAACTGAAGCCTCTCTGCCGAACCAACACCTCATCGCGATGAATGTGCAGAACCGCACCCTTCGCATCGCTAACCCGCCGGAGGAGGTTTCCATCTTCAACTTCCACTACGCTCTGCCCGAAGCAGTTGCATGGAATTACCACCTGCAAAAGGTCATGTCCGATGATGAGACGGGTTTCGCGGGTCAATGCGCCTCGCCCTACCGCATCGAGGCATGGCAATTTATGCTCTCCGGCGGCGGGGTTCTCAGCCATCTGGACTACTCCTACACGGTAGAACATCCCGACGGCACTGCTCCTATCCGTGCCGAGACGCCCGGCTACGGCGGTGACGACCTGCGTCGGCAGATTGCTTTCCTCAAGCGGTTTCTCGAACAGAACAGGTATGGGACCTGCAGCCGTGCAACGAGATACTGGCATGGTATGCAGGGGATCTGCGCATCCGTGTGATGGGTGCGCCCGGTAAGCGGTACGTGCTACATATCGCGGAAGGCGCGCCTCAGACCACAGTCATGCTGGGCATTCCCGCCGGAACATACTGCCTGCAGTGGTTCTCTCCTGCGAACTGCCATCTGGTTCGGGAAGATGACGTGCAGCACGAAGGCGGTTATCTCGTCCTGAGAACGCCCCTGTACGCCGAAGACGTCGCCCTCCATGTGGATAAGCACCCTTAGCCGCGACAGCGCGGCTGCCGGTGGATGGTGCTCTTGTCCGTGCCTACCGTCAGGCAAGGAAAAACCGCCGCCCGGTGCGAATGACTAGCAGGGAGGGTTGCTTATGATTCAACGTATCCTTCTGGCTACCGACGGCTCGGAGACCGCTCTGAAAGCGGCTCGCTGGGCGGCGGAGCTGGCGAAGACCTACGGGGCAAGGGTGATCGTCTTGCATGTGGTGCACATCCCTGCTGCGCTGGCTGGCTCTACCATACTGCCCGGTGGCGCGACCGATGTGGCGGTGGTCACCCGTCTGATGGAACAGGCAGCGGAGGGTGTGCTTACAATCACCACGCCCCTGCTGGAAGAGGCGAACGTGGAGTATCAAACCCGCGTCGAGTACGGTCACACCGCGGAGACAATTGTCAAGGTCGCCACCGAAGAAAACGTGGACTTGATTGTAATGGGCTCACGCGGGTTGACCGACGCCTCCGCGCTGCTGCTGGGAAGTGTCTCCCACAAGGTGCTTCACGCCGTTCACGACAAGCCTGTGCTGATTGTGCGATGAGGGACGAACATACGCAACGATGGCACCAACGTTATGGCGAATCACCGCCTGACCGGATGCCCTGGCACCGTGAGCAGCCAGCGGAAGCACTTGTAGAAGCGGTGCGGCGCGGGCTGCTGCCGAAGGGCGTAACCGTTGACCTCGGCTGCGGCACCGGAACCGACCTGCTGTATCTTGCCCACCAGGGCTACGATGCAGTGGGGGTAGACATCGCTGCCGAACCCCTGCGTTTCGCCAGGGAGCGCATTCGTCAGGCGGGATTGCACATCCCGCTAATCCAGGCGGACGCCCGCTTCCTGCCCTTCCGCGACGGCAGTATCGACCTGATATGCGACTCAGGCTGCTTCCACTCGTTCGCGCCGGAGATTCGCCCCATGTACGCCCGCTCGGTGGCGCGCGTGCTGAAACCCGGCGGCATCCTTTTCCTGCGCGAGTTTCACCACGACCAGCCCCAGCCTCCTGAAGGCGGACCCTACCGGCTGAAACTGGAGGAGTTCTCGGAGGTATTCGTGCCTCTCTTTCGCTTCCTCAGCGTTGGAGAGGTCTACTACCCTAACATGCCTCCTGACAGGCGCCGTCTGCACATCATCCGCCTGCAGCGCAAGTGATAGTCTGTTTGAGGTATAATCGGGCAAACGGGCTGGGGGTGTGTACGGAAAGCGGTGATGTTTTTACGCAAACTGGGCATTCTTTTCTTGCTGCTGCACGCTATGGTTGCCGTCTTTAGTCTAAGCGGCACCTGGGCGCTTTATAACCTGTCACAGGTACCGGACTGGGATTACACCACCGTGACCTTCTGGCTGGGCATCGCCAACGTGGTGACAGGGGTACTTACCGCTGTCATGCGCATGGCGTATCGTGAAGGCTGGAAATCCACGTTGACGCTGCTGGCTCTGTGCATCCTGCTGGCAGGCGGCATGGAGTTGCTTGGCACGACCACCGGCATCCCCTTTGGCTC
>Ga0209162_1002148_pt1 | contig 17850 bp, 12 predicted proteins | sample YNPNPMetaG_FD_187121 | JGI IMG/M metagenome (GOLD analysis project Ga0209162, IMG submission 187121) | Anoxygenic and chlorotrophic microbial mat microbial communities from Yellowstone National Park, USA - YNP NP MetaG (SPAdes) (version 2) ... | reverse complement strand
GCTCGAGCACCGCGTGCGCGAGCGCATCACCACGCGCGGCATCCTCTTTCTGTCCGCCGCCCTGATGGTGGGCGGGGCGGGCTTCGCCTCCGGCAACAACCTGCTGTTCCTGGTGCTGGCGGCGATGATCTCCATCCTCGTCGTCAGCAGTTTCCTCAGCCGCCTGGGCATCGCCGGGCTCGAGCTGGAAATCCGCCTCCCGGAACACGTCTGCGCGCGGCAGCCGGTGCCGGCGCGGCTGGTGTTGCGCAACGTGAAGAAGCGCGTCCCCTCGTTCTCCATCCGCCTGGCCGGCGCCGACCCGGAGGTCTTCCCGGCGGACCTGTACTTTCCCGTGATCCCCGGCGGCGCCAGCGTGGAGACCACCGTCGAGGTGCGCTTCCCCCGCCGCGGCATCCACGCCGAGGACAGCTTCGTCTTCTCCACTGCGTTCCCGTTCGGCTTCGCCGAGCGGCGGGCCCGGGTGACGATGCGGCAGGATCTGCTCGTCTATCCTTCCATCGAACCCCGGCCCGGCTTCGAGCTCCTGCTGGCGGAGGTCACCGGCGACGCCGAGACGCTGTTCCGCGGCCTCGGGCACGACTTCTACCGCATCCGCCCCTACATCCCGTTCGAAAGCGCGCGCCACGTCGACTGGCGCGCCACGGCCCACACCGGCGAATTGCAGGTGCGCGAGTTCGCCCGCGAGCAGGAGATCCTGGTGACGCTCGTGCTCGATCTGGAAACGCCGCCCGAGCACGCCGCCTGGTTCGAGCGCGCGCTCGAATGTTGCGCCTTCCTCGCCTGGCGCTTCTCCCAGAAAGGGGCGCGCATCCGTTTCCGCACGCAGGACTGGCAAACCCTGGTGCCGGTGGAGAACGACGTCTACGCTATCCTGAAATATCTGGCGCTGGTCGAGCCCCGCCTCCGCGCCGCGCCTTTGCGCCCCCTCGATGAACCTTCTGTCAGCGTGGTGTTCAGCGCGTCGCCCGCCCGCCTGGAAGATTCTGGCTGGGTCGATGCTCGCATCGTCGATCCTCTCCACTGGGCAACCGGCCAGCCAGCCGCCCCCTGAGCCGTTGCACACCACCGTCACGGTGACCGCCTCCGTGGCCGCCGAAGCCGCGGCGCACACCACCGTTTGGGACCAGCCCAGGCTGGACGCGCTCCCCGGGGTCAACCTCGACGACCGCCTGCGAATGCTGCCGGGATTCACGCTCTTCCGGCGCACCTCGTCGCTTGTGGCGAACCCGACCACGCAAGGCGTCAGCCTGCGCGGGCTCGGCTCGACCGGCGCAAGCCGGACGCTGCTGCTTTGGGACGGCGTCCCCGCCAACAGCCCCTTCGGCGGCTGGATCTCGTGGACGCGGCTCGACCCGGAGCTGATCTCGCGCGTCGAAGTCACCCGCGGCGCGCCGACCAGCGCGTTCGGCGACAAATCGATGGGCGGCGCCATCCATCTTGTGAGCCGCGAACCGGCCGCGCGCGCAGCCTGGCTCGGCTACGAGGGCGGCAACTATCAGACGCACCAGGCTTCCGCAGGCGCAGAGCAGCAGCTCGGCCGGGGCTGGGCCGCGGGCCTCAGCCTGCGCGCGCTCCACACGGACGGCTTTTTCATCGTTCCGGCCGGGGTCCGCGGGCCAATCGAGGAGCCGGCCAACCTGCGCTTCGCAGCGGGCGCGCTGCGGTTGTCTCATGCAGGCAGTTCGCGCCGGCTGTTCCTGCGCGCGGACGGGCTGGGCGAGGAGCGCCACAACGGCACCGTGCTGACGCGCAACTCCACCTCGGCGGGGACCGTGGCCGCCAACTGGTGGCAACTGGCGGGCAGCTCCGCGTTCAACCTGGTCGCCTGGCACACGCGCGAAGAATACCGCGCAACGTTCAGCGCCATCGGCGCAGGCCGGCAGACGGAGCGGCTCACATCCCGGCAGAGCGTACCCGCCGATGCCACCGGCGGCGCGGCGCTCTGGCAGAGAAGCTCGCGGCGGTGGAGTGTGCTCGTCGGCGGCGATGCGGTGCGGGCCTGGGGCGAGTCCCGTGAAACGCTCTACCCGGCCGGTTTCCGCAGCGGCGGAGGATCGCAAACGCAGCATGGGGCCTTCGCGCACTCGGCCTGGAACGCGGGGCCGCTGCGGTTTACCGCGGGTCTGCGGCGCCATGACCCGGGCGCCGCGCCGGCCTTCTGGATGCCGAGCGCCGGCCTCGCCGCGGGCCGGGAGCGCTGGCGGGCCCGCGCGGCCGCATACCGCGCGCTGCGGGCGCCGACGCTCAACGAGCTCTACCGGGAATTCCGCGCCGGCAATTCCGTCACGCTGGCCAACCCGGCCCTCAAGCCCGAATCGCTGCGCGGCGTGGAAGCAGGCTGGGATTTCGCCGCGTCACGCTGGCGGTTGAGCCTCACTGCATTCCACAACCGGCTCGGCAACCTGATCACCAACGTCACGCGCAGCGTGACCCCGCAGCTCATCACGCGGCAGCGCGCCAATGCCGGCGAGGCGCGGGTCCGCGGCGCGGAGGCGTCGGTCGCATGGCGCAGCGCCGCCTGGTTCGCCGAAGCTGCATGGCTGATGGCCGATGCGCGCTTCGCCGCCGGCGAGCGCATTCCGCAAACACCCCGCCACCAGGGCAGCTTTCTTGCCGGGTGGCAGAGCGGCGGGACTTCCGTCACGGCTGGACTTCGGGCGTCCGCTGCGCAATACGAGGACGACCGGAATCTGTTCCGGCTGCCCGGCTTCGCTGTGTGGCAGGCCACGGTGCGCCGCCTTCTGGCGGCAGGCGTGGAGGCTCACGCCGCCATCGAAAACGCGGCCAACCGCGAGGTGATCGCCGGCTACAGCCCCGCCCCTTTGCTGGGCAGCCCGCGGCTTTGGCGGCTGGGCATTCGCTGGCGGCTGCGGTAATTGCTCCTGCGGTCCCGGACGATTTTTTGCACCAGCGTGCGGGTTTTCTGCATTTCGTCTGGCGTAAGCGGATATTTCATGGATCCGCCCAAGGAAATCAGCGACAAAAAGGAGTCGGGATGAAACGCTTGTTGTTTGCATTTGCAGCCGTCGCGCTGGCTGCGGGAACGTTGTTTGCCCAGGGCACGGGCGCGAGGGTGAGAATCGTGCACGCCTCGCCGGACGCTCCGGCGGTGGATATTTATGTCAATGGCAACATCGTGCTCGAGAATCTTCCTTTCCGGGAGTATTCCGACTATCTGAGCCTGCCGGTCGGGACGTACACCGTGGAAATCAAGGTCACCGGGACCAACACGGTGGTCAAGCAGCTGTCCGTTCCTCTCCAGGAGGGCAAGGACTACACGGCCATCGCCACGGGCTACGCGGGCGGCTCGAGCCCGGGTTTCGACGTGATGCTGCTGGAAGACGACAACTCCGCGCCTGCTGACGGGCGCATCAAGATCCGGGTGGCGCATACCGCTCCTGGCGCTCCGGCGGTGGACGTTTATGTGACCACGCCCTTCGAGACGCTGACGGGCAAGCAGCCGGTGCTGACCAACGTGCCGTTCAAGGCGGCCTCGGGCTACCTCTCGGTCCCGATCGGCATGTACCAGGCGCGCGTGGCCGTCGCCGGCACCAAGACCATCGCCATCGACAGCCATCGTCTGGTGACGTGGGGCGGCATGGTTCGCACCGTGATTGCCGTGGATTCCAAGGGCGGCGGGGCGCCGTTCGACCTGATTCTGCTGCCTGACCGCAACTAAGGTTCCCTTCTTCTCTACACTTCGGGCGCGGCTTCATCCCGCGCCCTTTTTTCTTTTTCCGCATCTTTCAGCGACGGCCAGACCGGCCGGCGCCGCTCGCGCAGCGCGGCTGCGCCCTCGGCAAAATCGGGAGACTGCAGCGCGTCGTCCCACAACGCCCGGGCCCGCGCCTGCGCTTCGGCGCTAGCCCCGCCCTGGGCGAACCCCAGGCCGGCGGCAATCGCGGCGGGGCTGAGCGCAGCGAGCGCCTCAGCCATTTTGAGCGCGCGGTCTTCCAGCTCGAAAGGCGGAACAATCTCGTGAATCAGGCCGAACGCCAGGGCGTCGGCGGCGGAAAAGGCGCGGCCCGTGAGGGCCAGCTCGCGGGCGCGGCGCGCGCCGAGCGCCGCCGTCATCGCCTCGTAACAGGGAAACGGCCACAGTCCGGAGTGAATCTCCGTGACCCCGAATTTCGTCCCTTGGGCGGCAAGAACGTAATGGCAACGGCAGAGAATTCCCACCCCGGCGCCGGCGCACGCGCCGTGCAGGGCTGCCAGCGCCGGCTTTGCATCCCAAAAGGGCGCGGCGAACAGCCGGAAAAGGTTATTTGAATATTCTGTTCGCAGCTTCGTGTTTTCCAGCGCCGCAAGATCCGCGCCCGCGCAAAAAACCTCGCCGCTTTGCAGCAGGAGAACCGCGCCTGTCCCGGGATCGGCGGCAGCGTCTTCCATGGCCGCTGCCAAGGCGCGAACCAGCGGCGGATCCAGAAGGTTGCGGGTTGCGGGCGAGTTCAGGCGCAGGGTGCGCACGCGGCCTTCGCGCCCGATTTCCAGGCCGGGAGTCGCGGGTTCTGCTTCGCGCATCGGCGGTCCGAAGGCAAACATACCACGCCGGCTGCGGCCCCTTTCGCGGTGAAAACGCGGTGAAGGATTCCCGCGCGGCCCGTACTGCCTTTTCGGGATGCAAGAATCTTGCACCCGCAGCCATGATGGAAGAGTCCTTTACAGTAGTTGGCCACTCGATCTTCCGCAGCGTCGTCCCCCCGTTTTCGGACGGAATTGCCTGTGGATCGGCTGCCGGTCGGGTCGTGCGTGGCATCGAGGTCTGAATCAGGAGAAGCTGTCGTGAAGGAAAAGGGTGTTGTGAAGTGGTTCAACGCCGCCAAGGGCTACGGGTTTATTCAGAGGAGCACGGGCGAAGACGTGTTCGTGCACTTCTCGGCCATCCAGATGCAGGGCTACCGCACGCTCGACGAAGGCATGGAAGTCGAATTCGAAGTGAAGACCGGACCGAAGGGGTTGCAGGCGGAAAACGTCGTCCTCGTTCAGTAGCCGCACGGCCCCTCCAGCCTGGCGAGCGGGCCGCGGTATGGTGGAATCCATGTGGAAAGCGGCCCTCGCAGTCTGTCTCTTCGCGGGCATGAATGCCCAGCAGGTGCGTCCGCGGGCCAGAGAACTGGGCATCGCGCCCGGCCGCCTGCCCGCAGGACAATGGAACGCCATCACCGATGTGGCGGGCGTCCGGGTCGGCCACGCGACGCTCGTGCGCGGAGGCAACGTCCGCACGGGCGTCACCGCCGTTCTGCCGCACGGAGGCAACCTCTTCCGCGAGAAGGTCCCCGGGGCGGTGTATGTCTTCAATGGCTTCGGCAAGCTGGCCGGGTCGACCCAGGTGGACGAGCTTGGAGAGATAGAAACCCCGATCCTGCTTGCCTCCACGCTGAATGTGCCCCGCGTGGCCGACGCGCTGCTCGATTACATGCTCGCCCTGCCGGGAAACGAAGCCGTCCGCAGCATCAACCCGCTGGTGGCTGAAACCAACGACGGTCTGCTCAACGATATCCGCGGGCGGCATTGCGGCCGGGAAGAGGTCTTTGCGGCGATTCGCGGCGCCCGCGAGGGTCCGGTCGAGGAGGGCTGCGTCGGCGCAGGCACGGGCACGGTCGCCTTCGGCTGGAAGGGCGGCATCGGCACAGCCAGCCGCCGTGCGGGCAACTGGACGATCGGCGTCCTCGTTCAGACCAACTACGGAGGCGACCTCATGATTCTGGGCGTACCCGTAGGCCGACTCCTCCGCTCCGGAACGGAAATCCCCCGGGACGGGAGCGTCATCGTGGTGGTCGCCACCGACGCCCCCGTGGACGCCCGCAATCTGAAGAGGCTGGCCGCGCGGACCGCCCTGGGGCTCGGCCGCACCGGGGCCGCCGGCTCCAACGGCAGCGGGGATTATGCCATTGCTTTCTCTACCGCGCGGAACCCGCAGCGCCTGTTGTCCAACGAGGAAATGTCCCCCCTGTTTGAGGCGGTGATCGAGGCCACCGAGGAAGCGGTCTACAACTCTCTCTTCAAGGCGACCACCACGGAGGGAAACGGCAGGCGCGTGGAGGCGCTGCCGGTGGAAACCGTAGTCCGCATTCTTCGCGAGCGGGGCGCCATCCGCTGAACCGCGTCAATCAGGCTTACCGTTGAGAGTTTCAACACAGTCTCGGCCATCGCAGCCGTTTCCGGTCGCCGAAACGTGACATGGAGCGGACTTAATCAGAATTTCTGAAGAAGGGCGCTGCCGGCTATTGCATTTTTCATCAAAACGTAGTTAAGTAGATGTAGACCTGATTGGCTGAAATGGCCTTGGGGTCCCGCTTCCCCGGCGGAGTGATTCCCGGGCCGGGGGCCGGGCCAGACAGCCTGTCGGACACTGCCGAGGAGCGATCGAAGCCCCCTCCTTCGATCTGCCTTCTGAAACCGCGGCCCGGCGGCCTCCTCCTCCGCCGGGCCGAAGTTTTTTCCTGGCCCGCGGCGCCAGGCTTGAGCTGCAACCTCTCGAGTCATCCTGAAACATCCCCCGTCCGTGCCCGCGCGGGGCGGCGCACGCCGGGCCGAAAGTTTTCAAGCAGATCAAGGCGCTTTGCCGCTGCCTGGCAACGGGGGCGGAACACCGATGTCCGGCACGGCTTGCCGCCGCGGGCGCCTGCACCCCGCCGCAATTGCCCGATTTAAGGGTTGGCAGGGCTCTGGCTGTCGCCCGCAACCAGGTTGCGGCGCTTCTCCACCACGCGGTAGCGGCGCGGGCGCACCGGGCTGCCGCCGCTGAAGGCGTCCTCGAGCACGGCGGCCTGTTCCTGCGCGTGGCGCTTCGCCGAGCCTGCACTCGTCGCAGCCGCCTCGGGCCGTCCTGCATAACGGAGCACGCGGCGCGACTGCGCCAGCAGGGGCTCCAGCCGGTCCCGGACAAAGAGGTACGCGCCCTGGTTCCGCGGCTCCTCCTGGACCCAGACGATCTCCGCCGTGGATGGATACCTCCACAGCGCCGCCTCCACTTCCTGCTCGGGCCACGGATAGAGCTGTTCGAGACGCACGATGGCCGTATCCCAGGCCCCGCGCTTCTCGCGCTCGGCCAGCAATTCGTAAAAGATCTTGCCCGAACAGAACAACACCTTGACCACGCGGTCCGGCTGCACCGCGCCAGGATCCGAGAGCACCGGCTCGAAGAAGCCGCGCGTCAGGTCATGGAGGGCGCTCGTGCAGCGCGGGTGGCGCAGCAGGCTTTTCGGCGTGAAGATCACCAGCGGCTTGCGCACGCCGCGGCGGTCATGGCCGCCGTACATCTGGCGGCGCAGCAGGTGGAAGTACTGGGCCGGCGTGGTGGCGTTGCAGATTTGCAGGTTGTTTTCCGCCGCCAGCTGAAGGAAGCGCTCGATGCGCGCGCTGGAGTGTTCCGGCCCCTGCCCTTCGTAGCCGTGCGGCAGCAGGAGCACGAGTCCGGAGGGCTGGCCCCACTTGGCCTCGCCGGCGGCGATGAACTGGTCGATCATGATCTGCGCGCCGTTGGCGAAGTCGCCGAACTGCGCCTCCCACAGCGTCAGCGTGAGCGGGTCGCCGAGCGAGTAGCCGTACTCGAACCCCATCACCGCATACTCGCTCAGCGAGCTGTCGTAGACCTCGAAGCGCGCCTGCCGCGGGTCGAGGTGCTGCAACGGGATATACGGCTCGCCGGTGTTGTAGTCGAAGTACTCCAGATGGCGCTGCGAGAACGTGCCGCGCGCGCTGTCCTGTCCGCTCAGCCGCACCGGCGTGCCTTCCAGCACCAGCGTGCCGAAAGCCAGCGTTTCGGCGGCGGCCCAGTCGACCGGCCCGCCCTTGAGGATCTCGCGGCGCTTCTCGATGAAGCCCTTCAGCTTCGGATGCAGAGTGAAGCCCGGCGGGAACGTCGTGATGCCCTCAATCACCTTTTCGAGCAGCGCCTCGTCGGCGGCCGTGCGCGGGCACACCTGCGGCAGCGTGGCCTCTTCGTACTCGGTGACCTCTTGCAGCTCCCACTTCTCGCCCTTCCGCACCGCCTCCTCGTGGGCCGCGTTCAGCGCGTCCTGGATCTGCCGCCGGATCCGTTCCACGCTGTCTTTGGTCACCACGCCTTCGCGCAGCAGCCGCTGCGTGTAAATCGTGCCGGGCGACTCCTTGGCCTTGATCGTGCGGTACATCACCGGCTGCGTGTAGCTCGGGTCGTCGCCTTCGTTGTGGCCGTACTTGCGATAGCAGACGAGGTCGATCACCACGTCCTTCTTGAATTTCATCCGGTAGTCGAGCGCAATCTGCATCGCGCGGGCGCACGCCTCCGGATCGTCGCCGTTGACGTGCAGGATGGGCGCCTGCACCATCCGCGCCACATCCGTGCAGTAGGTGGACGAACGGCTCTCCTCGGCCGTGGCCGTGAAGCCGATCTGGTTGTTGATCACCAGATGAATCGTGCCCCCGGTCGTGTAGCCTTTCAGCAGCGAGAGGTTCAGCGTTTCCGCCACCACGCCCTGGCCGGCGAAGGCGGCGTCGCCGTGGACGAGCACCGGCAAGACCTTCTCGCGCTTCTCGTCGCCCATGAAGGTCTGCTTGGCGCGGACGATTCCTTCGACCACGGGATCCACGGCTTCCAGATGGCTCGGGTTGGGCGACAGCGACACCTTGATCTCGCGGCCCGTCGAGGTGCGCTGCACGCCGCTGGCGCCCAGGTGATACTTCACATCGCCCGAGCCCTGCGCCATCTCGGGATCCACCACGCCCTCGAATTCGCCGAAGACCTGCGCCATCGACTTGCCGATCAGGTTGGCGAGCACGGTGAGCCGCCCGCGGTGCGCCATGCCGATGACGATCTCCTGCACTCCGGCCTCGGCCGCGCGCTCCAGGCATTCGTCGAGGATCACCATGGCGCTTTCGCCGCCTTCCAGCGAGAAGCGCTTCTGCCCCACGAAGCGCGTGTGAAGGAAATTCTCGAAGCCCTCGGCCTGAAGCAGCCGCAGCAGGATGCGGCGTTTCGTCGTCTCGTCGAGCGGCCAGTTGTTGGCCTGCGGCTCCATGCGCTCTTGCAGCCAGCGCTTCTCTTCCGGGTGCTGGATATGCATGTACTCGCAGCCCAGCCTGCCGCAGTAGGTCTGGCGGAGCTGCTCGATGATGTCGCGCAGCCGCGCCAGCTTCAGGTCCCCGGGCACGGCCAGGCTGCCGGTGAGGAACTGCCGGTCGAAGTCCCAGATGGTGAGCCCGTAGTTGGCGGGATCCAGCTCGGGGTGATAGGAAGGCTTGACGCCGAGCGGGTTGAGATCGGCGATCAGGTGGCCGCGCACGCGGTAGGCGTTGATGAGCTGGAGCACCGCCGCCTGCTTGGCGATCTCGCCCATCCGCTCGCCGTCGCCGAAGCCCGCGGCCGCCGCCCCGCGATCCACTTCCCACCGGAAGGGGTGGTAGGGCATGCCCGTCTGTTCGAAGATCTCGTCGTAGAAGCGGTCGCCGCCCTCGAGCAGCTCCTGAAGCTTGCCGAGGAACGATCCGCTCTCGGCGCCCTGGATGATGCGGTGATCGTAGGTGCAGGTGATCGTCATCACCTTGCACAGGCCCAGCCGCGCGCGCAGCTCTTCGCTCACGCCCTGGAAGCCGGCGGGCCAGTCGATGGCCCCGGTGGCGATGATCGCGCCCTGGCCGGGCATCAGCCGCGGCACGCTGCCGACGGTCCCCACCGTGCCCGGGTTGGTGAGCGAGACCGTGGTGCCCTGGAAATCGTCGGGCGTCAGCTTGCCCTTGCGCGCCCGCTCGACGATGTCGTCGAAGGCGCGCAGGAACTCGTAAAACGACATCTCCCCGGCGTTCTTGATGGAAGGCACCAGCAGCGAGCGGTGCCCGTCCTTGCCCGGGATGTCGACGGCGATGCCGAGGTTGATCTGCCGGCGCACGATGCGGTGCGGCTGCCCGTCCACCTCCGCGTAGGCGTCGTTGATCACCGGCACGTGCCGGATGGCCCGCACCACCGCCCAGGCGATCAGGTGCGTATAGCTGATCTTCGATTGCCCGTGCAATGACCGCCAGTGGTTCAGCAGCCGGCGGTTCTCGTCGATCACCTTCACCGGGATCACCCGCTGGCTGGTCGCCGTGGGCACGGCCAGGCTGGCCGTCATGTTCTCGGCGATGCGCGCCGGCGCGCCTTTCAGCGGCACCAGCTGCTCGCTCGGGCTCAGAGTCAGCGCCGGCACCATCACCGGGGCGGCCGCTTTGGCCTCTTCCGCGGCCGGCAGCACCACGGTCTGGCTGACCGGCGGCGGCGTCACTTCCGGCGGCTCGGCCGTGAAAACCTGCTGCCAGCTCTCGTCCACCTGGCCGGGACGGTTCACAAACTCCTGGTAGAGCTCTTCTTCGAGCCACGAGTTTACAGTCGGTCTTTGCTTGGGTTCGATGGCCATGGCAATGTCGAAATCGGGTGGGACGCGCCCCTGCTGCTTTCAGTGTAGCAGCGGCATTCGCGTGTCTTCTTGTTTGGACGCGCGCCGGCGCCCGCCCGATTCCTGCCCCCATTGTCCCCCGCGCCGCCTAGAATGGGAAGGGCCATGCGGATCCTTGTTTTTTCCGACATTCACGGCGACCGGGCGGCCCTCGAGGAGCTGATGGCCCGGGAGGCCGATCTTTATATCGCTGCCGGGGACCTGGTGAGCTGGGGCCGCGGGCTGGACGGGCTGGCCGAAATCCTCAAGCGCCGCGCACCCCGCGTGTGGGTGCTGCCGGGAAACCACGAGCACGAGTCCGACATCGAACGCTTCTGCCAGGCCTACGGGCTGAACCCGCTGCACGGCCGCCATTTCCAGGCCGAAGGCTGGCATATCGCCGGCCTCGGGCATTCCTCGCCCACCCCCTTCGACACGCCCGGCGAGTATACCGAAGAGGAAATCTCGGACCGGCTGGCGAAGTTTTCCGGCCTGAAGCCGCTCATCCTGGTCTGCCACTGCCCGCCGCTGGAGACGCCGCTCGACCGCGCGGCCTTCGGCCGCCACATCGGCAGCCGCGCCGTGCGCGAATTCCTCGATCGCGAGCAACCGGCATGGTTCGTCTGCGGGCACGTCCATGAGGCGGCAGGGACGCTCGCGCGGCTGGGCGCCACGCAGGCGGTCAACGCCGGCAAGCGCGGCTATCTGATCGAGGTCGCGCCTGTCGAGGGCTGACGCGCCAGGCGGTCGTCGAACGGCCGGCGGAGGAAGCTGCTTGCCGGGCCGCGGCCCTCTTGCCGGCGCGAAGCGATTCGCCCGCGCAAGGGAAGGTCCGGGGCAGCGATCGGGCGGGTCCGGCAGGATGCGCCCGGGAGTCGTCCACCCTTGGCTGGATTGGGCCGCGGTTGCCTCCATCGTGTGTGCGCCCGGTCTGGCCGGGAAGCCGGTGCTGATCCTCGCGCCCCCGGTGAGCGCGGCGATCCGTTCTTCTGTGGGGGCTCACCTTCCGGCACGCTGCGCCTGCGTTTGCAGCGCCAGCCCGAATGCAACAGCGGCCGCGCGCCGCGAAAACTCTTGCCTGTCGCGGTGCGAAATTGTTAAGATGCAATTGCGGGGTGGAGCAGCCAGGTAGCTCGTTGGGCTCATAACCCAAAGGTCGGTGGTTCAAATCCACCCCCCGCAACCAACCCTTCCGGCTTCCCCCGACGCCCGGCGCGCTCCCGAGTTGCCGCTCCCCTGACCGATTCGGGCATCCTCTCCGAGCTTCGTACCGATCCCGCTGGCTGAACCACGTCCATCCCTCCAGCCGGGTGAAATGCCAGGCTTCGGCTTCGCCGCTCTTGTCGGGAGACTGTAGCGGCGTCTTGCACCGTTGCCCCGCAGCACGGCTCCCCGAACGACGAGATCCGCCGCCGGAAAGACCTGTCTCAAGCAGAAACAGTACGGGAAAGTACTATGGCGCAACCTGCACCGGATCTCGGGCTGCGCTGATAAGTGCCCAATTTTTTCTGTCGGTTAGAAATTCACCAGCCACTTGGCCTGGCGCTCGGGTTTGACGCGTTCCAGTACGAGTCGCGGTTGAACCATTTCTGGTTTTCCCCCACGCTGGAGGGGCAGTTGAAGAGGCAATTTCGACAGGAGGAGTGCACGATGAAAAAGTGGCTGGCAGTATTCGCGGGTTTGGCCGCGTTGGTGACGATGGTGGCCGCGCCCGGGGCGAAGGCGACTCCGCTTACGCTGACTCTGAACGACGGGTCAAACCCGGCGGTCATCGTACAGGACGGCGGCGTCGGGGATTCTAATCCGACCACAGGGGTGGTCACTTGGATGGGTTCACTGGGCGTCTGGACGATCAATGTTTCCACTGGCGTGGGCTACCCTGCGGCGGGATCGTTGTCGTGGCCGTATCTTGACCTTAACAGCCTCAATAAATCCAATGGCGCGGGCACCTTGGAGCTGTTGTTGACGCAGGACGGGTTTACCTCGCCTTCGCCTACTGGCTTCATGCTCAACATTGGCGGCACAACGAATGGCAATGTGACAGCCTACGCATGCGCCGGCGTGACTCTGGGAACGTGCGAAGACGTGGAACTGGGGCCGTTCGTCCCGGTAGCCTTTTCCGGGACGGGCGCGTTTCCCTTTGTTGATCCCGAGAAGGACTATATGGTCGGCGTCAAGGTGGTCATTACTCACGCTGGCGCCACCACCTCGAGTTTCGATGCCGAGCTTGCCGGCGTCCCCGAGCCCGGCACCTACGCGATGATCGGACTCGGCTTGGCCGCTTTGGGACTGCTGCGGCGGCGCACCCAAAGGGACTCCTGATTCCCGCCTTCTCCCGGGAAGGTTTATCAACCTGTCTCCTTGCTCCGGCTCCGCTCCGCGGCGGAGCCGGAGTTCATTTTTCGGGTGCCAGACGCCAGGTTTTGCGGCATCCGCTGTGCGGCGCCGGCAACGCAAGATGCGCTGCCCCGCTCGCCATCAGCCCCCGGAGATCCCGGCACGCCTCCGATTCTGTACCAGTACCGCCCGCGCTTCGCCATTCCCTCCGCGCCCGATGGGAACTCTTTGTCAGCAGACCGGATCCTCGTTGTGCCGCCCGGGTCTTGGATCCGCGACCATGCGATTTCCGGCCGGTCCGGGCACCCGGTTTTAGTACAAGTCGCGCCCGGTTGGGTCTTGTGGCTGACAGCTTTGCACCTCACATTGCTGACGAGGGCGCATTGCGCGGGAAGCCCCGCAAGGGGCCGGCGCTCTCGCGGAAACCCGCGCGGGAGGAGACTGCAATGCGTGCAAAGATGATTGCATTTCTGATGGCGCTGGCTCTCGCGCCGGCGCTGATGATGGCATCCCCGATCATCGGCGGGGGAACCTGGGCTTCCTGGCCCATGGTCAACAACGATAGCGTTCCATTCTGGGACAGGCTCTCCAGCGACGGCGACGCTTGCAACATCGGCTATTTCCTGGCAGGCAACTTCGGGCCATGCAGCAACCGCAAGAACGGAACGCCCTCCTCAGGCCTGGCACTTGGCGGCGAGAACCTGGAGTATTACTCCGATGACAACGCCATCACCGGCTTCTACCTGGCGCCCGGCGAGTGGACCTTCACCCTTGAAGGCCGCATTGCCGGATCGGGCACCTTCCAGGTCGGCTACTACTACCCGTTCGTCCCGCTCCCTGTACTCATCCCCCTGTTCAACCAGAACGACTGGAGAGGAGACACCCAGACGGTAATGGCCGCAGGGCCGATTGCGCTTTACCTTATGGACGGAGCCTACTTCTTCCGGTCGTATGGCAGCGATCTTGGCGTTGCGGCTTTCCGCAATACCCAACTGCCGCTGACCTTCTACTTCGGCTTCGAAGACCGGCCGCAGGGGGACTGGGACATGAACGACGTCGTGCTCTCGGCGCACTACGTCCCTGAGCCCTCGACCTACGTCATGATCGGCGCAGGCCTTGCCGCGCTCGGCCTGTTGCGGCGCCGGCGGGCATAGCAGCCGCAGCCAACTCTTGCGGGCTCCCCGAGGAAGGGAGCCAAATTCGCGCCGGCAGCGGCCGGGAGTTTACCCGCCCCGGCCGCTGTCGTATCCGGGTTCCTTGCTGTCCGCGGAAACGGCATTTCCCGACAATACTGAAGTGAGCTGGAGGAGCCTTGACAGTCACCAATTTCCGTCTGGAGTATGCTGGGGCGAACCGGCAGCGGGCCGCCGTGGATGTCGTCTACGACGATGGTTCGCGCGAGGAGATCTGGTTCGACCTGCCCGAAGAAATTCCCGCAAGCCGCACCGGCAACCCGTGGCTGGCTTTGATGCTCCCCTTGGCTGCCGCCAGCGGCGAGGACCTGCGGCTGGACCTGCCGGTGGACTCCTGGCTGAAACTGAACGCCGAGGCGCTGGTCAAACTCTGGACGGCCTGGCACCCGGAGACCTGCCGGAACATCCGCATCCTGGCGGAGACCACTCCGCCGGCAGCGCCACAGCCGGACGTCCTCTCCACCTTCACCGCAGGCATTGATTCCTTCTTTACCGTCCTGCGCCATCCCGAATGCAGGCACTACATCAATGTGCTGGGCCTGGACATGCCGCTGTTCAAGCGGGACGCTTACGAGCGTCTCACGGCCCGGCTGGAGCGGATCGCCGGTCAGCTCGGCGCCCGGCTGATCCGCATGGCGACCAATGTACGCGAAACCCGCTGGGGCAGGCTGCCCTGGGAGAGCTACGCCGCCGGCGGCGTGCTCAGCGCCTCCATGCTTCTGTTCGAAACCCGTTTCGGCGCCGGTCTGATCCCCTCCGCCCTCGACATTCGCGTCCCGTACCCTTCCGCGACGCACCAGCTAACGACCCCGCTTTACTCGGCATCCACAATGCGCATCATCCACGACGGGGCCAGCCATTCCCGGGCCGAAAAGATCGAGGCGCTCGCCGGGGAACGCATCGTGCTTGAAAATCTACACGTCTGCTTCATGGGACAGGACACGCACGGACAGGATGACACCAATTGCAGCCGCTGCGGCAAGTGCCTCCGCACCATGCTCGCCCTGGACGCCCTCGGAAAGCTCCGCGAGTGTCCCATGTTCGACCTGTCCGGCTACTCGGTGGAACTCGCCGGCCGGATGGAGTGCGTGCGCCCCACCACGCGCTACTATGTCCACGATGTCCGGCAGCTGGCGGAGCGCCATGGCCGGCAGGACATCGTCCGCCAGCTCGACCTGAGCCTCCGGCGCTCGAGGCGCGCGGCGCTGCTCGACCGCTTCCTCAAAACGCCTTTCCTGTGGCGTCTGCCCGTTCATTACCGAATAAACGCATTCCGGGGACTGGCCAAACTGCACCGGATCCCGGAGCCCGCTCCCGCATGAGGCCCGGAATCGCGGCTCCGCCTCCGTCCGGACGCACTTGATTCGCGCCATCTTCAGCGATCCGGGCAAGAACAGTTTCGACGCCTATGAGAGTCACCAATCTGCGTACAGAGTTTCACAAACCCGGCTTTCAGCGGTTGACGGTCGACGTGGAATATGGGGACGGCTCGCGGGAACAGGTCTGGTACGCTCTGCCGGAGGACATCCCGCCGAGCCAGACCGGCAACCCGTGGCTCGCCTTGATGCTGCCTTTGGCCGCAGCGAGCGGGGAAGACCTGCGGGTGGATCTTCCTGTCGACGCCTGGCTGCTCCACAATGCCGAGACGCTGGTCCGCCTCTGGACATTCTGGTATCCGGGGCTGGCGAAACCTGTCCGGCTGTTCGCAGAGGCCTTGCCGCCGTCGGTCCCGCAGCCAGGCGTCTCCTGTTCCTTCACGGCGGGGGTCGACTCCTTTTTTACCGTTTTGCGCCACCCCGAGAGCCGCCATTACATCAATGTGCTGGGGCTCGACATGCCTCTGTGGAAGAGCGATGCCCATGACCGCCTCACGGCGCGCCTGGAGGCAGCGGCGCATCAGCTTGGGGCAAGACTCATCCGCATGGCCACCAACGTCAGGGAAACGCGGTGGGGAAAGCTCCCGTGGGAGAATTACGCCAGCGGCGCCGCCATCAGCGCCGCTCACCTGCACCTCGAGCGGCTCTGCGGCGCCGGATTGATCCCGTCTTCCTGCGCAATCGAGGTGCTGGAGGCGTGGGGGCTTCATCCGCTGAGTTGCCCGATGTTTTCCACTTCCTCAACGAGAATCGTCTACGATGGGGCAGGCCACACGCGCGCGCAGAAGCTGGAAAACATTGTGGAAAACCGGATTGTGCGAGAAAACTTGCACGTTTGCTTCGTGGGCCAGGACACGCACGGGCAAGATGACGCCAATTGCAGCCGCTGCGGCAAGTGCATCCGGACCATGCTAGTGTTGGACATCCTCGGCAAGCTTCAGGATTGCAAGACGTTCGATCCGTCCGGTTACCGTGTCGAACTCGCAGGATGCATGGATGTCACCCATCCCGTGAACCGCTCGTTTCACGACGAAACGCGCGAGCTGGCGCTGCGCAAGGGGAGGCTCGACATCGTCCGCCAGATCGACCTCAGCCTGAAGCGGTCCAGACGGGCGCAACTTCTGGACCGGTTCGCCGGGTGGCCCTTCCTGTGGAGACTGCCTTATTACTACCGGCGGCACGCCTTCGGGGCGCTGGCCCACCTGCAACGCATCGAGCCGCCGACAGCCGCGGGTCCAGTGTCTGCGTGAGTCCGCCCTGCGCCGTGCTCAGCGCGCCGCCCGTGCAGCCGGCCGCAAGGCGATCTCCTGCACTTCCTGTAGGGCGCCGAACCGCTCCGGATGGCAGGTCAAAATCAGGAACTGCATTTTTTGTTTCCGTGCTTCCAGCATTTGGAGAATGCGCCCGAGCCGCGCGTCGTCGGTGGCCAGCAGCACGTCGTCCAGCACTACCGGGAACGGCTCGCGCTCGGTCAGGATGTCGGCCAAAGCCAGCCGCACGGCCAGATGCAACTGCTCCTGCTCGCCGCCGGAGACCCGGTCCGGCGCGACCGCGCCCTTCAGCCCGGCGGGTTGCACCCCCGCGGGAAGCCATGAATTCCGCGCAAGCGAAACCCCCTGGGCGAAGCCGCCGGAGATCTCCTTGAAGAGTTCCGCGGCGCGCTTTTCCACGAGCGGCAGGACCTTCGCCTCCGCCTCCCGGATGACCTCCTCCAAGACGTCGTGCAACATCCTGTTTGCCCCCGCACGGAGCCGAGCCTGCTCCAGTTGCCGGCGCTTGTCCTCCAGTTCGGCTTCCACCTCCGCCAGCGCCGTCCAGGACGCCGCGCCGCGCCTCTCGGCAAGCTGGTTTTCCGCTTGCCGGCGCTGTTGCCGCGTCTGCTCCAGCCGGTTCAAGAGGTCTGCGGCAGCCTGGTCCAGCTGTTGAAGCTGCCGTTCGAGATCCGCGGGAAAAGCCGCGAGCTGCCGCGCCAGCTGCTCGAGTTGCTGCTCGAGGCCGTGGATCTGAAGGGCCAGCTCGTCGAGGCGCGCCCGGATTTGGGCGTCCTCCATCGGCTCGGCTTGCAACCGTTGGCGCTCCTCCTCCAGCGCCCGCAGTTCGGTCTCCGCTTCGCGCAGCGTCTTCTCCCATTGCAGGGACTCGGCGCGCGCCTCCTTCACAGCCTGCGCTGTCTCCGACCGCCCCTCGTCGTGTTGCCTTGCCTGTTCCTTCAGCCGCTCCAGCTTCAGTTCCAGTTCATCCGCCTCGCTCCTTCTGCGCTTCAGCTCCTCCAGCGAGTCCGTGCCGAACGGCGCCGCCGCCCGCTGCCACAGCGCATGCGCTTCGGCGAGCTTCGCGCGGATCTCACCGGCGGACTGCGCCGGCCCCGAAAGCCGGAACGACCCCGTGCCCTGCACGCGCAACTCGATCACCGGCGAGCCGGAGATCCGCACAGCTTGTCCCGCCTTCGCTTCCAGCGGCCCCTGCGGCTCGCCCTGCACCACTTCGAGCCGGAGATCCCTTTCCGGGACGATTTCCGCGTGCAGCAGCGCGCTCTCCAGCCGCGCCTCC
>Ga0209162_1002144_pt1 | contig 17860 bp, 12 predicted proteins | sample YNPNPMetaG_FD_187121 | JGI IMG/M metagenome (GOLD analysis project Ga0209162, IMG submission 187121) | Anoxygenic and chlorotrophic microbial mat microbial communities from Yellowstone National Park, USA - YNP NP MetaG (SPAdes) (version 2) ... | reverse complement strand
GTCTCAACTTGTTTATGTTTTCATCTTCGAAAAATCGCGAGTAGTAAATTGAACCCCTTTATCTCCTTGCGTATTTAGTTTTTAATACCAAAAACCTAGCAATCCCATAATTTATTAGGATGCGTTCGAAAATAAAAAATTGTTGTGTGTTATTTTTTAGGATTACGACCGTTGTTTTCTAAAATTGCACGTAATCTTTCAAGGGTTTCTTCAGCTGGTTTATATTTTTTATATTTTTTCAACTCATTATACAACTCATTATAATAAAATTGGATAATGTTTAAGTATCGTTCTCTTTGAGGTGTTTGATGTTCATTCGAATAATCTCTCATTATATTTTCCGCTTCGTTAATAATTTCGTTAATATTTTTTAGTATTTCTAGTTGTTCCTCTCGTTCTCCTCTTTCCCTTCCTCCAAATCCAAAAGGAAAACGAAAGAAATTAACACCCAAACTAGAATAGGTATCAGCACTAAGAAAATTGAAAATTTTAGACAAAGGCATAATAAAACTTATGCAGGTAACATACAATATTTTTTGATTAAAGTCAAGTGCTAATTTTGTTGGTTACAAGATTGATTTATTCAAATTTTATGGTTTTTTGATAACATTATCTTAAATTTACAAAGTAATTGTTAGAGTATGTTTTTTACTGATCTAAAAATTAGGTAATAAGATATAATTTTTGGTTACCAAATTAAACAATAAAAAATCATTAGTGCTCTATCAAACCTAGTAAGTCTCTGGTTTAGATGAAGATTGAACAATATTTGTATAACAATGTTGGTTAAATTTAACTTAAGCCTAGTTTAAACGTTCGGGTATTTTCTGGCTTTGTCAATAAACACTGACATCTCTCCTCGAGAAACGTTGTTTCTTGGCCTATAAGTTCTGCTACCGTTAGGTTCTGGATAACCTCGAATAATATTGGCGCACTTAAGACTAGTAATTTCTTCATAAAACGGGGCTCCTGGTAGCACATCCGGAAAATCACCGCAAGCAGTATTTGTGGGTATATTAAAAGCTAATTTAATGAATTTAGACATCTCTCCCCGAGTAACAAAATTGTTTGGTCTATACAGAAAAGTGCCATTATTTTGAGGATAACCTTGAACTATACCTTGACATCTAAGGGTGGTAATTTCCTCAAAGAAAGGAGCGCCGTTAGGTACGTCTGGAAAAGCTGAGCAGCTAGTATTGGTTGGTAAATTAGTCGCTCTTTTAATAAACGCCGACATTTCGCCTCGGGTAACAGAATTGTCTGGTTTGTAGGTTTTGTCTGGGTAACCTCGGACTATTTGGTCTCGTTTTAGAGCGCAAATAGTTTGGTTAAATGGGTGGTTAAACCAAACGTCACTAAAACAGGTCAGGTTATTGACTTCAATGGCCGATTGCACAGCCTTAAAAGCATCCAGGCGACCATAGCCAGTTTCGTTGTCTTTGCCGATTGGTCCAAGATCTACAGTCATTTTTCCGTTTGGTAGAAAGTTATATTTGATGTCAAAAAAAGTAATCTCTGGGTTAATGCTAACCATCAGAGCCAACACTCCTACTACTTGAGGAGTAGCAAAGGAAGTACCGACTCTTCTGACAAAATTGCCTTCGCTGTCTTGAACTAGCATATGTTCAGCGCTAGTGTAACCGTCTACTGGAGCTACTAAATCAATTTTATCGTGAAAGGTAGAATAACTAGCTCGAGTACCACCCCGATTAATAGCCCCAACGGCAATAGTGTTTTCTGAGTAAGCTGGGTAATATTTAGGGTTGCCACTAGCTCCTCCGTTACCGGCTGCTGCTACCAAAATTCCTCCTGATTGATTGAATCGGTCAATAGCCTGATTGAGATACGGATCAGGACTGTCGCTACCTAAGGATAGGTTAATGATTTTTACACCTTTACTAATGGCATAGTCAATGGCTTTTTCAATGGTAAAAGTGTTCAGAGCGCTGTAGCCGTTAGTGCACTGACCTTGAGAGTTGCGTTGGCAATCTTTTAGTTCAATTGGTAAAATTTGTACTTTTGGTACAATTCCGGCACCACCTAAAGTGTTGTGTTGCATAGCTAAAATGCTAGCCACCGAAGTACCATGTCCGTTTTGGTCAGTCTGACTTCCGTTAACTACACAAATAACTCCGGTAATCGGCCAGTCTGATTCTACGGAATGCCCGTTACTAGTACAAACCGATTCTTGGCTAGCCCAATAATAACTTCTCCAATCAGTTTGGGGTGCCCAATTGGCTCCTACTAGATCGCTGACGGTAGTGTTTACCCCCGTATCGATGATAGCAATTTTGACTTCACTGGAACCACCGCAGTTACCATTATTGCAATCTGGTAGGTTTTGGTGACTGCCAAACTGACTCCAGGCTTGGGGCATGTTTATACCTGGAGCAGGAGTATCTAATTGCCACTGAGTGCTAAACAAAGGATCGGTTGGTATGTAGCTACTGGTTGACTGAAAAGTTTGGTATTCGTAGATTGGTTGAGCCAGTATGATTGCTGAGTCTTGCAATAGAGTTTCTAGTTTCGATTTAAGTTTGGCGGGTGGTTGTACGACTCCTAAGTAGGTGTTGTAACCGTCTGCTTGTTTAATTAAATAAACTGCATCTAGTTGATGATTTTGTTTAATTGCTTCGAGGCTAGTTTCTGTTTGTGCTTGGATAAGTAGCTGATTGGGTAGATAGTTGTTTTTGGCAGTCATGTAAGCGGCCAGTGCTTTGGCTACCTGAGATTGCGGGAGTTGAGTTTGAGGCCAACTTATCCAAAGGTTATAACTACCCCAGGAAAATAGACTAGCTATACTAACCAGTAGGATTGTCTGAATCAAAAATTGCGTCTTTTGAATTTGTTTTAGGAAAAGCTGAATTTTGGCCGGGATGTTTATTAAAATAAAGTCGTTAGTGAGCATAATTTGTTTTCTTAGTTTTGCAGAATTTTCAATAAAATTGAAAGTTATTTAGTAAAAATAAATTTTTACTGTGAAAGTGGTAAATCAAGACTGGGTATTCTTGTCAACTAGAAAATTTAAAACCCTTTACGGCGATTTAGTCAGCCATCAAAAACGGCTATAAAAAATGATTTTTGGCTATACAGAAAATTTTTATGGTTACATTTTGGCATCACCAGTCTTACTTAAGGTCAACGTGGACGACTTATTATTTTCTATGTTAGAAACTTTAACCTGTTTCACTTAGCTAAAATTACTATGAGTCAGTAAAATCTGTGAGTTAACAGGAGCCAAAATACATTCAAGCTAACTTGGGAGATAATTTTGACAAATTTTGCTTTTTCTTACAGAAGTACCAGACTAGATTATGTCTTCAGCTAATAAAATTTACATCTTTGATACCACTCTTAGAGATGGTGAGCAAGTGCCTGGTTGTCAGTTAAACACTGTGGAAAAAATAGAAATTGCCAAAGCTTTGGAGGAATTGGGGGTAGACGTAATTGAAGCCGGTTTTCCGGTATCCTCTCCGGGCGATTTTCAATCGGTAGTGGAAGTTTCTAAAGCCGTTACTAACCCAATCATTTGTGCCTTAACTAGGGCAGTGGAGGCCGATATTGAAGCCGCTGCTGAGGCTTTGCAATTTGCTAAAAAAAAGAGAATTCATACTGGGATTGGAGTATCTGACATTCACATTAAATACAAGTTTAATTCTACTCGAGAAGAAATTTTAGAACGAGCCGTGAAAGCTGTTAAATACGCTAAAAAGTTTGTGGATGATGTCGAGTTTTACGGAGAAGATGCGGGCCGGGCTGACTTGGAATTTCTGGCTAAAGTAGTGGAGGCCGTGATTGCTGCTGGGGCTACTGTGGTAAATATTCCAGATACTAACGGTTATTGTTTACCTGAAGAGTTTGCCCAAAAAATTGCTTACTTAAAGCAAAACGTGCCTAACATTGACCAAGCTATTATTTCCGTGCATTGTCATAACGATTTAGGTATGGCTACGGCCAACACTTTGGCTGGATTAAAAGCTGGAGCTAGGCAGGTTGAAGTCACTATTAACGGAATAGGTGAGCGGGCAGGTAACACAGCTTTGGAAGAAGTAGTGATGGCCCTGAAGGTCAGAAAAGATTTAATTGGCTTAGACACTAACATTAACACCAAAAAAATTTATTCTACCAGTAGGTTGGTTTCCAGGCTAATGCGCATGCCCGTACAACCAAATAAAGCTATTGTTGGACGCAACGCTTTTGCGCATTCTTCCGGTATTCACCAAGATGGTGTGTTGAAGCACCGACAAAATTACGAACTGATTGATCCCCAAGAAGTAGGTATTACTTCTAACCGAATTATTTTAACAGCTAGGTCGGGTAGAGCTGCCCTAGATTATCATATTAAACGCCTTGGTTATCAAAAGACCAAAGAAGAGCTTAACGAAATTTACCAACAGTTTTTGCTTTTAGCTGACAAGAAAAAAGAAGTTACTGACGAAGATTTGTTGTTTTTGTTGGGTGAACAAAAGACTATTAGTACTTTTTCTTTGGAAATTTTACAAGTTTTAGCTGGATCTTCGGTAAAACCAATAGCTTTGGTTGGTTTGAAACATCAAGAGGAGCTACTAACCGCTACCGCTGAGGGTAACGGACCAGTAGATGCGGCTTTCAAAGCAGTTGATAAAATTGTGCGTAAGTCAGTTTTATTGGAGGAGTTTTTAGTTCAAGCCATTACGCGAGGTAGTGATGATGTGGGTAAAGTGCATATTCAATTGGTTTATAAAGATCGCTTATACTATGGTTTTGGTGCTGATACCGATATCGTTACTGCTGCAGTGAAAGCCTATGTAAATGGGTTAAACAAAATTGTGGAAAGTTAAAAGCCGAAACTTGTTGTCTAAACTGAGCCTACTTTGGGGGATTGAGACACAAAATGACCTTATAGCAACCTATTCAATGATATGAAACTACGGTTGATTGGTTGAAAACCCGGTGTTTTTGTAGAGTTTGCTCAGTAGAATTGGTGGCTTCAACAAAGTAGGCTTGGTTATTGTTTTGTTTTACAGCTCAAAGTGGCAGTTACAGAGAAGTTTTCTAGTAGGTTTGCAGTATTTATTTTGGGATGTGACAAAAGATAGTTGTTTTGGTTGTGCTGCTTGGTAGTTGTAGTCAAAACTTTTGCTTTTACTGATATATCGCAAAAAATTCTAATTAACCAACCACTAGCTTGGTTAGCTTCAGCTAGGACAGTTTTCTAGAATTAGAAGTATATCTAAAAGTTTATTTAATTAACTAACTATCCTAAATCTGACTGAGTATCTATTTAATAATCTTTACTAGCTTCGGATTTTGTCACAAAAGCTCGGATTTTTTGGACAGCCAACAACAACTCAGACGGAGCAGTTGCAAAACTTAGTCGGAAATACCCGGGAGCTAAAAAGGCTTCACCTGGGACAAGGGCTACTTGTTGTTCGGTTAATAGAGCTTGGCACCAATCGGTCGAGGTTGGGCAAGCGTTGTTGAGTAAATTGCGAATATCGACGAAAAAATAGAAGGCTCCCTGTGGTTTGATGGGTTTTAATCCTGGAATACTAGCTAATTCTGGCCAAATTTGGTCTCTCCGATCTTGGTAGGCGCGAGCCATTTGTTTGGGAGTTTCTAGATCCAGAAAAGCGGCTAAGGCGGCTTGCTGAATTACTGAGGAGGCTCCAGAAGTTGTTTGTCCTTGCAGGTTAGTCATAGCCCGAATTAGCTCTTTCGGTCCGCAACCCCAACCTAATCGCCAACCAGTAATAGCGTGTGATTTAGACAAGCCGCTGACTACTAGGCATTGGTCTTGGATGGTTGGGTCTATGGCTGGTAAACATTGGTGTGGTTGGCCATCAAAAACAATAGTTTCGTAAATCTCGTCAGAAATCAACCAAAACTTGTGCTGTTTAGCCAGCTGGATAATGTTTTGTAATTCGTTCAGGGCAATTAGCTGTCCAGTAGGGTTGTGAGGGTAATTCAGGATTACTGCTTTAGTTTTGCTAGTAATTTTAGCTTCTAAGTGAGCAGCCGTCAACTGAAAAGGTGGTTCCAGCTCGATTAATACGGGAATCCCTTGGACTAACTTAATTTGCTCTATGTAGGTAGACCAAGTGGGTGTGTAGACAATAACTTCATCTTCTGGGTTGATTAAACTAGCTAAAGCGTTGTACAAAACTTGCTTAGCTCCGCTGCTGACGATCACGTTGTCAGCTTGATAATTCAGTTGGTAGGTGTTTCGATACTTCTGGGCAATAGCTTGCCTGAGTTCTAAAATACCGGCTACTGGAGTATAGTGATGACAATTTTGGTTGACGGTGGCGATCAAAGCTTCTTTAAGAACTGATGGAGGAGCAAAATCTGGTTCACCGGCCGTTAAGTTGATGATGGCTAGGCCTTGAGCTTGTAACTCTTTGATTTTGGAATTGAGTGACAAAGTGGGTGAGGGAGTTAACTGGTTAATTCGGTCAGCTAGCATAATTGACGGTGTTGGTCGAACAATTTATTGGTTACTGTAATTTGCTTTTTCCAAAAAAATTAAGTTAGGCTATTTTACAAAGGTATGATCGGTTGAGTTAATTTTTAGATTTTTAGAGCACCAACTAACTAAGAAGTCTATTTTTAAGAAAACCTAACCAAAACAGATTATTTTTAATTTTCGGCTGTCAAAAGTTTTTATGATTAGTTAAGTGTTTAGTTCTAATAAGTTTTTTAAACTGGAGAATTACTTACTTTATTCTAAACACCTAAATAAAAACAAATTTTTAGTGGCGCACCCGGCAGGACTCGAACCCACGACCTTCTGGGCCGAAACCAGACGCTCTAATCCAACTGAGCTACGGGTGCTCTTGGAGTTACTCCAACGGGTTTTTGGAGGTTTGTCAACTGCTTTTGGTCATCCTAAGTTTGACATCTTCAAAATAAACCTCAAAACATCCAGTCAATATGACTCCCCAATTATCGCTTCTGGAAAGACTTTGGAGTTTTATTCTTAGACCAACACTGACTATGCCTATACCTAATTCAGGTTTTTGGGTAAGTCTGTGGGATTCGCTACGTTTGTTTTGCTTTTTTTTGCTTTTTACTATTTTGGGAGTAGTAGTCAATATTTTGGTTAGCCCAATTTTTGGTGATGGTTTAGAAAATCAAGTTGCTGATTCACTGATTCAGGCACAAGGAGACCGTTGGTTAATTTTAATCTTTTTGTTTGGATTTTTGGTAGTGCTGGCTCCAGTAATGGAGGAAATTGCCTTTCGTCAGTGGCTAGTGCCAACACGCTGGAACTTGGCTTTGGGTTTAACTTTTCTGTTGTATTATGTAGACAATTTAATAAGTCTTGCCTTACCACAGCTAAGTTTAACTAATTTTTTGGGATGGTTTTTTGATCTAGTTTTTCGAATTTCTAATAATACCGAGGAATCGGTGAAGGTAATAGTTGAAATTTTGAGAATGATGTTTATTTTTTCTGGTTATATTAGTATATTTTTGCTTATACTTTTGACTTTATACTTGACTTTACGTCAAAAAGATAAATGGTATCAAGCCATACAAAGTTGGTTTCGACGTTATTTTGAAGTTTTGTTTTATTTTAGTGTTGTGTTTTTTGGTTTGGTACATATTAGTAACTACACTAATATCCAACAATTTTGGTGGCTAACTCCGTTGCTGGTTTTACCTCAATTATTTGGAGGCATTGAGTTAGGTTATGTTAGAACTCAGTACGGTTTAATGTGGTCGATGTTTAATCATTCCTTGAACAATTTTATATCTTTTGTCCCTATGGCTTGTGTGTTGTTTTTGCCTCCAGCTTTTTTACAAGGCAAAGTTGACCTGTCGGAAGTTCAGTTAACCGATAATGATACCTTAGTATTGGCTTTTTTAGGATTATTTTTCTTAGTTTTGCTAGTCGTGGTGGTGGTAGTTAATGTGTTCACTTTTATGGAACTAGTGCTTAGTCGGCGAAGGTTGGTTCAGTTGCAGGTAAATCCAATAAACCCGATAAATTCAGCAAATCCAATAAATCCAATAAATCCAATAAATCCAATAAATTCAGAAACACCAAAACCCCAAGTTTAACTTGTTAAACAGTACAATTAAAATCAATTGCTGATTAATTTGGCCTTAGTCTAAGGAATTATTGGTTGTTCAGCGGGTTCGGTTTACTTAAGTTTAAAAGCTGTTAAGCGGGGAATTATCTGATTTTTCCACATTTACTTTTGGTTGGCTTTGGCTTGAATTAGCCAATTAGTTTAATAGCAGGCTATAAAGTAGTTTCAAAAACTGTAGCTATAGATTAGAACAAAATTTACCTACTAGAGGAAAACTTGATTCTAGCTAATTTTAAGTCTGCACCAGACTGTTTGGTACCATTTAGTTTTGTAAATAAAAACTAATTAGTTATGGTTAGGATTAACCAGAACTTAATCAACTATGGATCTCAAAACTAATTTTTTAAATTTGAAGCCTGTTTTGGTAGAACCCCCCGTATTTACGGGTTAAGCTGAGCTAGTAAAGTTCTGCTTTAGTTCTAGGTAACTTTGGCTTAATGGTTGCTGCCATCAAGTAAATTAGTTTGGCTAAATTTGTGAATAAGATTGGAGTTTTTTAGGCTAAATCAATTAGGTTGAAAGTTAATAAATTTAATTCAAGCTAGGTTAGCAATTGTAGTTCCCAGAGGTTACTGGTTAAACTTGCGTCTCAGACGGCAGTATTTATGTAAAAAAGGCCGAAAAATTCGACTGACTGGGTTACTGCGTACTTCACCAAAATAAACCCTAGACTGACAACTAATGAGGTGTAGGTACTTTTTGGCTCTAGTTACCCCCACGTAAGCTAGACGAACTTCCTCGGCGAACTGTTCCGGATTAAACAGACTATTTTGGTGGGGCAACAAGTTGTCTTCCACACCTACCAAAAACACAGTTTCAAATTCCAAACCCTTACTTTGATGCAAAGTCATTAAACTAATTTTGGGAATATTGCTAGCCTCATCAGTTTCTTCTTGAGAGCTTTGCAAGGCTAGTTGTTCCAGGAAAGCTTGTAATTTGGTTTTCGTGTTGCCAGTTTGTTGTTGATCAATTTCTCTGGCTATAGAAGCCAATTCTTTAAGGTTTTCTAAACGAGTCTCGAGTTCGGGAGTACGACCATACTCCTGCTGCAAATAGTCTCGATAGCCACTGACAACCACCAGTTTGTCAATTAATTCAACCAAATTGTGACTGGTAACCAACACTGAGTCAATAGTTGATAACTTATCTTCTAGTTGTTGTCTAAGTTTTGGCGCTAGTGGGAAACTAGAATCTTCCAAAAAAGTTAGCACTTTGTTTAAAGTTTTGGTCCCCAAACCATCAATTAACAAAGGTAAAAAACGACTTAAGCTAAGTTTATCTTGGCGATTTTGCAGCCACCTAAGCATGGCTACTAGGTCTTTGATTTCTTTTCTTTCCAAAAATTTTATCCCACCCACCAAGCGGTAGGGTAGGCGATACTTCATAAACACTTCTTCCAAAGCCCGACTTTGGCTATGGGTGCGATACAAAACTACACACTCGTTGAGTGCCTCGACGTTGGACCAATTGTATTCGGGAATAGTCCAATTGGACCAAGACACTGGTTGGCTGAGTGGACTAGGAGCTCCTAGGTTATTGGGTTCCAAATACAGATCAAACATTTTCGAAACAGGGTTAGAAGTATGGCTGGAGCTAGTCGGTTCTTTGGGTTGGTTATAGAATTCGTTCATTTCTAGTTCCAGTTCTAGTTCTAGGGTTTCAGTTGGCTGTCTGGATTCTTCGGACTGAGTTTTGGGAGCCACATACAATTCGTATAATCGTTTAACAATAAACTCGGCTTCGTCTTTTTCCGAAGTGGCTTGGTAGTGAATAATCTCAATTTCCTCAATGTTTTCGGTAAATAATTGCTTTTTTTTCTGATATTGGTTGTGACCTAAAATCTCTTCAGCCAAGTTAAGAATTCTTTGGGTGGAACGGTAGTTCTGGTTGAGAATGATTTCTTTGGCTTGCGGATATTCACGGGTAAAATTTAGGATAATCTCCACCTTCGAACCTCGAAAACCGTAGATACTTTGAGCATCATCACCTACTACAAACAAAGATCTGGTTTGTTTTGAGTCTGCCATAAATCTATTTTAGAGTTAGCACAACTTTCAAAACACCAATAAACTTATTAGTTGTCAATCTATACATGAGCCACTTAATTAGGAAAACCTTGTCCAAACAATTTTTGGTAAAAAGTTGGTAATCGTTTAATACCCTGACTAGGGTTAACAATTCGGGAAATAAACTTTGTGCGGATAAAAGTAAGTTAAATTTATTTTTTTATGCTGAGAGAGTTTCTAAATTTTGCATTCAAAATGCAAATACCCAAAGTAGCTAATTTAACTTGGGGGCGCAAGTTCTTCTTGGTTTTAATACTATTTTTTTGCTTGTCCCATTTACTTTTCTGGGAAGCTTTGTGGCTCAAGCAGTAGAGTCTTTTATTGTGAATACAAATTCCGTTTCACAAGTTAAACAAGAAACGCCTGTAACTCAGAAAGATACCACTTTCGTGGTATTTATTGAAAGTATAATTTTTGCTTTTATTCAAGGAATTATTTTTGCACCAATCTTAGAAGAATTGACCTTTCGTAGAGGTTTAGTTCAACCCAATTTGGCTTGGGGGTTTCTAGTACTAGGTTTTTTAGTTAACAGTTATGCTAACTTAGCTTTTTTATTTCCTCCTGAATTTATTCAGTTAGTTTCTTCCAGTTTTGTTTATGAAATTATATTTGCTGTAGTAAAAGCCATAATTATTTATGGGGGTTTGTATTTATTAGGTCTTAAATTAAGTGAACTGTTACCAGAACTAAATTCAAAAATAGAGAGTGTGGCTAAGCGCAATTTACCGTGGTTAATAGTACTTACCAGTTTAGCTTTTGCCTTGGTGCATGTGGGTAATAACGTCGTCTTCAAAAGTTTTGATTACCTTTATTTGGCTCCTTTGTTAGTTCTGCCTCAGCTCTTTTCCGGGTTTGAATTGGCTTATGTAGCTATTCGTTTTGGTTTTATGTGGGCCATTGTGTCTCATGCCGTAAGTAATTTCTTTTTGTACTTTATGTTTACTTTGCTTAGTGGTTTGACTAGCCTGTCAGGCATCAATTTAGATAATCTGGAATTTACCGAAGAAACTTTAAGTCAAGCTAGTGGTTTAGAGTTATTAGGCTTAATAGGTTTGCCAATATATATCATTTTCTTGGGTATAGCCATTATAGCAGCCTATATTTGGGCTATTGTAACCTGGAATAAACCTGTAGAAAAACAAGTCTTGTTGGAAAATTAAGAGTAAGTAATATAATTTGGTTGGACTTTGAGATATAAGACAAGTAGTTTTGTCAGTTGAAAATAGAAACCATGGTTCAGACTTTTAAAAACTGAATGAAATTTTCATTGGCTTTATAGATATTTTTCATATATCCAAAAAAAGGCTTACTGATTTCTTTATACAGGTTTTCTACTCTTTAAAAAGTGATTATTTTTCATTCTAACATGGTTATCCATAAAGATTGACACAAGTGATAGGGTTTAGCTACCAGCCTTTGCTTATTTAAGAGTACAGCAATACTTGCAAGAGGTACAAAATTTTCTTTGTAACACTTTTACACTATAAAAAACTTGACAAAAGTTACTTTATTTATCTCTTCGAGAAAAATTTGAGTCAACTTTTGAGAAAAGTTTGAGTGAAGTTAATTTTTTCACGAGTGAGTATAGACAATTAAATGAAATTTATGTTTAGCCATTTTTTAGGCAATCGCCGGTTTATCTTGATTTTAGCTTTAATCTCTTTTTTAAATTCCTTAACTTTAGCTTCCGTAATTCCTATTTTATATACTTACGCTAAAACTTTTGATTTTTCCGATTTTGAGATTGGGTTGTTGTTTGCTTCGTTTGCTTTAGCTCAATTTTTAGCCACTCCAATTATTGGTAGATTGTCTGATATCTATGGTCGTAAACCACTTTTGTTAATTTCCATTTTTGGAACTTTTTTGGCATCTCTGCTCCAAGCTTTTGCTATGGCTGGCTGGATTTTGTTTTTAGGTAGAGTTTTTGACGGGTTAACAGGAGGTAATAATTCGGTTGCTCAAGCCGTGATTTCTGATACTCTACCAGAAAAAGACAGGCCTAGTGGGTTTGCTATTTTTGGGGCTAGTTTTGGCTTAGGGTTTTTATTTGGTCCAGTAATTTCTTTGGTTTTAGTGAAACTTTTTCAGACTAATCAAAGTGTTTATTTATTTTCAGCCTTGATTGCCCTGATCACTACTATTATTGTCTGGTTTTGGCTACCGGAGACTAATTTTACTAGGGAGACCAAAAAAATCGATATAGTAGAAATATTGTTTTTGGAACTTTATCGAGCTATCAAGATGCCAATTGTAGGTACAATTTTATTGTTAAACTTTGTGACTTCTTTTACAATTGCCATTTTTAATGTGGCTTTTCAACCATATTTAGTAGAAAATTTAAAATTAGGGCAGGAATATATTAATTATGTATTGATCGTGGGTGGAATCATTAATATTCTGTTTATTGGATTAGTCAAGATAGTTACAGATAGGTTTGGTTTATATAAAGTTTTAAATGCTACTTTTTTGTTGCGTTTTGTGTTGTTTGGTTTAATTGTACTATTCAGTTATTCTGTTACAGTTTTTTGGATCTCAACCATTTTATTTGCTTTATCCAGTTTGTTAGGACGTCCAGTAATTTCTAGTTTACTTAGTAAGTATGGCCGACCGGAAGACCAAGGAGTAATTTTAGGCTCAGCTGAATCTTTGTCTTCTTTGGGTTTAGCAGTGGGGCCCTTAGTTTTTGGGCTACTCAGTTTGCCTAAAAAAACTGATTTCACTTTTTTTGAGTTAGATGGGGTTACTAATTTATTGCACATTCTAGCTTCTAAGAATATTTTATCGTTTTTAGTTATTGCTCTAATTTCTCTAGTAACTTTTGGTTACAGTGTACACTTTACCAGAAAAATACAAAAGCTAAACCCCGAGTCTTTGGCTAAAATTGATTTTTAATAATTTGAGGCTTATAACAATTTTGCTGTAACAAACAAAAAGTGCCGATTTTAATTAGCAAAAGTATGGAAAATGTTTTAATTATGCCTAATTAAAATTAGTGAATATTATTTATTATTAGCTTGTGCTCGAAACAAGCAATAATCAATTTGGTTTTTTAAATTTGAAAAAAGCTCCATTAAATAAAAATTCGGTTACAATAGTTAGTATTGTTATAATTGGTATAATAATAGCCTTTGGTAGTGTTTGGTTTTTTGTACAAAATAAGAACCTAAAAAACGCTGACCTTACTGAACCATCAAACAATACCCAATTAGATCAATACAGTGACCAAAACCAATCTGAAGAGAATTTCGTTCAGTTTTACCTAATTTTGAAGAGAAAATAGAAGGCAACTTAAAGATTTACACTAATTTTTCTAAAGGTATTCAATTCGCTTACAATAAAGCTTGGCAAGTTAATAGACAAGAAGAATCTCAAAATCCCGACAACTTATTGTTTAATAATTTACCAGAGGGTGATTCTTTAGAATTTTATTTTTTAATAAAAGTAGACGAGGTGTCAGAAAAAACAAAATTTTACGCGAGGGGGTAAATAGTGATGGTTTTAAATATGAAATTATTCGTTCTTTTGATTCTGGTAGGTCAGAGGAAGAAGGTAAAGAGAAAGAAGTACTTTACTCATCAATTGTACACAGTATCGATGATCAATTTAAACAGCTAGGAATATATTCTGGAGTATTGTATCGCTACGTGTATGCTTTTCCTAGATTTAAAGGTGAATCTTATCTGAATCGGGTAGTTTCTGAATTAGAAACCATTGCTAAATCTTTTAAATATTTATACAATGACGCTCCTTATTTTGTAACCTTGCCCGGTGGTAAACAATTATCTTTCGAGTACACTATCAACTTTGGATTAATCTCGGATCAAGATGGAATGGTTACCCTGTCTGCCAAGGATTACAGTTCAAAAATTAAGCTTTACTATAATAAGCCAGTAAACATCAATACTACTTGTTTGTCTGAATATGCAAGCTATCCAATTAAATTGGATAATTTAACAGCAGAATATCGAGGTTATACAGTAAACGAAGCCAACCAATCTCAATGTGCAAATGTTTCTGGAACAGAGGTAATTGAGGCAACTTTGGGTGGAGAAAAAGTCTTTTTGGAATTTGATTCGTCTGTCTCAGTAGACGATAGAATTTTACTCTTAATCAAGAGTATGAAACTTCAGTCCTAGTTTGAGTTTTAGGTTTTTTAGTTTGATCTTAGATAAAGAGGTGAGGTTCACTTTTTGGGTTTAGAATATAAGACCTTAGGTTTATTAAAAATTTTAACTCAGATTTTTGATGCAGGTTTTAATTGTAGATTGAAGTTTACAATGTCTAGCCAAACTGGGCATTGTTTTTAATTAAGAATTTTAACGACCATTTTCTGATAAAACCCACTCAATAACTTTGAGGTTAACTTTGGTTGTTTAAATTTTAATAACATTATACCAACAATCAGGTTTGTCAAAAAACAAAGCCCAATACTGATCTCCATAGCTATAATGCCACCATTCGGAGGCTAAATTGGCAAAATCGTTGCTGGTCATTAATTCAGTTAAAAATATGCGATTATGTCGTTGTTCTTTAGTTAAATTAGTCATATTCCAAGTCCAAGATAAGTCGTCTGGGTAATTAATGGGACTACCCATATCTACAGGCTTTTGAGTGCGAGTGTCCCAAAGTAGTAAGTCTACTGCTCCACCAGTAGCGTGTGGGGGAATAAAATTTTCTGGATCGGCTACAAACTCTAGGTTTAGATGGTATATTTCAGCTTCAGTATAGTGGGGAAATTTTTGTCTTAAATATTGTAAATTATCTTCAAAAAGCCATTTTTGTACTTCCAAAGGGCGATAGCCGGCTTTCAGTACCAAACGTAAGTGGCTAGGTAGTTGGCTTTGGATTTGTTCTAGTTTTACCACCACTGTGGCTCTTAGCAAGAACGAAAAATCAGGGTGTTGTTGAATATATTTACGAAAATAATCGCCCTCTTTGTCTAACAATTGTTGCAATTCTGGGTCAGGGGTTACTACTGGTTCGTCTTGCCAAAAAGGGGCCACCAAAAAAGAGTGGTTTTCTGACAAAACTGGTATCAAAGGTTCGTCGTTGCCTATAAATCCGCCCACAGTAGCTACCAAATCATCAGCTAAGTAATATTTACTTCGTTCCGCTATAGGAATTTTGTTTAGTTCAGTTAGCTGAGTAATTATTTGTTTTTTGAAGTCTGACATAAATATTAGGTAAAATTAGTATAACTAAGAAAACTTGCAATGTTGATCGTATTAAACTCAATTATGGGTTAGGTGTAGAGTTTGGGTTTAATACGGCAAGACAAGCATCATAGTTATAAGGATTTTCGACTAATTGTTGAAACGATTCTCTCAACTTGTCTGTGCCAAATTCGGCTAAAACCTCAAAAGGATTACCTTTTGGTCCGTCCGTAGCAATGGGGCAACCTGGTGGAATTCTGCCTTCTTCGTAATTCTTTGGCAAATAATCAGGACAAGTCAAACCTTTTGCGCTATTGTAGATTTCTTGAATTAATTCATAGTCTGTTTGGAGATCTGGGGAACCTGAAAATTTTTGTAATAAAAATTCTAAAAAGTAATTTCTTATATCTCGTTCGCTACCGAAATGGTGTAATTGCCCAAATGCCAAGACTATTCCAGTTAAAAATCCATAAATAGTTATTTGGTTTTGTGGGTCTTGAAATATATCTTTAAGTTTTGCTTGAGTAATTGGATCTTTTTTGAGAAGATCTCCCGGTTTAGTATTTCTTTGGTCACTAAGATAAAAATTTATATTACCATCTTTTTTTATTGCTAGTAAATATTGACCATTTACCTGAGCTAAGGTAATTCTGCTGCCATTTTTGTTTTTTAAATAAAAATTTATATATTCAACCAAAAGGTTGAAATCAGCTTCAAGCATTAAAGCTATGGCTTGTTTAAACTTTTCTGCAATATCTACAACTTGTCCACATTTTTCTGCGGTAAAAAATCCCTCTCCAGTTATACCCGAAGTAAAAATTCTAGGAATTAAGTAATCAACTTTGGGATCTAGTAACCCAGCTGCTTGCAAAACTTGAGTCTGTTCTGGACCGAGAATCCATGGGTAAATTGCATCAATTAGTCGGCCTTTAAGCCTAGTTTGGAAAATGTTTGTCAGCAATTCTTCGGGAACTTTTTTGTTCAATTCTTTGAGAATTTCTTGAAGATCGAGAATTGAGTTTAATAATGCCTGTAAGATTAAGTATTCTCTAATTGAAACATTTTTGTTGTTGTCATTTGTTTTAATTAAGCAAAAAACTAAGTCAGCTATTTTAGACCGATAATTTGTTTCTCTTAGATTTGCAAACTTTTGTAAAAAAGCATCTAAAAAGGTTGTCAGTTTATCTGCTACTACTAATCTTTGCAAGTGTTCAATTAGCCATTGATAGGGCGATTTGTTCTTAGCAATGGTGGTTTGTTCTGTTGAACCTAGATCTTGGTCTATTGAAGGTAGAGTTTCTGCAAAAGCTTTCTGAAATTCATCATAAACTTCACCCAAAGCGGGAAAATTAAATTCGGCCGGAAAATCATTTCCTTCTGTTCCAGTAGTATTTAAGGAAATAGGTGCTAATTTTAATTTAAGTTTTGCAGCAATATAAGCTGACATTAGGTAACCGACGATGGTATAAAAATCCCAAAAACCTCTAGGATTGGGGTGGTCGATAGAGGTTATAGCTAACATGTTATCGTTTTCTTGAAAAAATTGTCTTATTGACCGAAATAGTTGGATAATAGAATTTTTAGATTGTCCTGCTCTTTCAGCTAATTCATCTAACCGACTTTCTCCTTCAGGGTTATAATAGTAAAATCTTTCCACAAATATTCGTGCTACGAATGGTAGAGGCGGAGTTTGATCTTCATTAACTTTTTATCTATTAGTTCTTTCCGCTTGACCAATAAGTTGAGTGTTTCCTTTGTCGTCTAAAGCAACAATTAAGAATATTCCAGATCGATTAACAATAGTGATCTTGTTTAAACCTGTAAACCTTGGATCGTGTTTTAGTAAATAATTACCCAAGCAGCACGAGCCAGTTCCACAAGCCCCAGTTTGGTCATAATTAACTCCGTTGTGTACTCCTCTTTCGGCAGGATACATTTTGACCGCCAAGCCTTGTCCTTGGGTATCAGTAGTGTCGTTAGAGGCTGGCTGAACGGTATAAAACATAAAGTTCATCGATTGAGGATACAGTCTTTTGCCTTGTTGGTCTTGAGTATGTCTTAGTAAAAAAGACACTACTTTTAAATATACCGAAAATCTTGAGTCTTCTAAACTAGCCACTATTTCGGGATTAGTTATCTCTATAAGCGTATGGGGCTCGCCTCCGGCTTGGTAGAGGCCGCGGTACCTTAAAGCCTGAACAAATTCTTTAAATTCACTTTCTTGAATAACCCTTTGAAGAATTTCGTGAAAATAGTGACTGTATATAGACAAAGGATTCGGTTTACCGTCTGGGTTTAGATTTGGAAATAATTCTTGCAAGAGATTTGAATTTTCTAAATATTTATTTAATTCATTTAAGATTAATTCTTCTAAACCAAATTTTCCTAAATCGCCATCAAAACCTTCCCCTAAGAGACCTTGAAAACTGTTCTGGTCTCCCTCTACAGAGCTAACTTGGCCCATGTCTACTTGATACCAGGTTTCTCCATCTCCCTCCAGAATTTGAACGGTAATTTGTCGACCAGACTTGGTAATTAGAGTAATTGGTTGATTAGGTTTAGCCAA
>Ga0209162_1002141_pt1 | contig 17872 bp, 13 predicted proteins | sample YNPNPMetaG_FD_187121 | JGI IMG/M metagenome (GOLD analysis project Ga0209162, IMG submission 187121) | Anoxygenic and chlorotrophic microbial mat microbial communities from Yellowstone National Park, USA - YNP NP MetaG (SPAdes) (version 2) ... | reverse complement strand
CCTGGGGGCCGGCGGGGGTGGCCTGGTGGACGCCCACAATGGCCGGGATGTGCCCGGCAAAGGATAGGTCCGGCAGATCCTCGGACAAGGTGGTCATCATTCCTGGCCTGCAAGGCGGCAACTTGTGAGCTGGCAAGCGAGAGACTGGCGAGGGGTAACGCTTTGGCTTCCAGGTTCGTCAGGTTGGCTACGCGGCTGGCGTGGTCCACGTCAATGCCCACCAATCGCCCCTCCGTAGCACTTGTTCTTCAAAGTAGCGAGAGGTTTTCATCACGGCTTTGGCACCTCCAGCACATCCTGCGGCACCCAGCCGTCCGGGCCATTGACGGAGATCAGGTACCACCACTGCCCGTCGGCCCAGCCCAGGCGGGTGACGATGGCTGGTGTACCGGCTGCCAGTTGGCGCACGACGGTCGCCGCGCTGCCCGGCCTGTCGCGCAGGGGCACAGCCGCGGCCGTCACCACCTCCTGGTAGCCCATGAAGCGGATCGGCGCGTCCGGTGGGGTTACGGACGGCGGATTCTTACTCAGGCAGTCGGCTGTGACCCAGCCCCGGAAGTCCTGGATGGCGGCCCAGTACCACCAGCGAGCCGATCTGGCATCCCAATAGATGTCCTGGAGATAGACTTTCACGCCGGCCGGCCAAACAGATACGACCTCACCCCGGTTTGCGCCGTCCAGGAGCGGGACGGTGGCCTGCCCAGTCGGGCTGACCAGGTAGGCGTTCTCGTGCCCGAACTCCTGCCTGACCGCCGGGAATGTGGGCCGGGGGCCCCACAGGCCCAGGCCCTTATTCTGCGCCTCTCGCTGCAAGGCGCGGAGCTGCCTGTCGTATTTGACATCCGGCTCATAGGTGGACACCGAGGCCAGGCCGGCCTTCACCATCTCGGCATTGAGGTGGAGGTCGCCCTTCCAGACGTAGCGCAGGAGCCGGTTGTAGATGTCCACATCAGAGATGTCTTTCTCCAGAATGACCGTATCGCCTGCCTGAAGCATGGATTTCAGGTAGTCCGTGGCCTCGTAGCCCAACCACTCGGCCCCCAGGGTTGGATGACCGGTCTCCGGCGTGTCTATGCCGATGAACCGCACACGATACTCCACACCGCCGATGTCCACCAGGATCGTGTCGCCGTCGGTGACTTCGGTTACGCGGGCCGGGGTACGCGAGCCGGGCGCGGCCGTGGGCGGCGGGGTGGCCGTGGACTGCACCGTTGGCGTGGAGGACGGGGCCGGCGTTGCAGTGGGTGCCGGCGTGGGGACGCTGGTTGGCGTGACCGGCGACAGGTTGCAGGCGGCCACGATCAAGCCGAGTACCAGGACTGCGATCCAGGGATGTGCGTGTCGCTTTGTCATGCCTCGCCTCGGAATCTATTTGCCTGCTCCACAGCCTGCTCGAACGCTGCCAGGATCGCCGGGTCCAGGCCCACGATCTCGGCCAGGGCGCGCAGGGGCGTGGGCAGTGGGTCCTGCCACAGCCAGTCCACCCGTAGCCAGAAGCCGGGCAACACCTGGGAGTGATACTCACCAGTTTCGCCGCTGAAGGCCGGGCGATAACGGCCGGCGTCCAGGCAGTAGAACTCGGCCCAGCGGCGGTCCGGCTCCAGCAGCCAGTATTCCGGGATGCCGGCCTGCTCGTATTCGTAGAACCTGGCGCCCCGGTCGCGGCCTACGCTCTCCTCCGAGACGATCTCCACCACCAGGTCGGCCGGGCCATCCAGGTACGTGTCTTGCAGGCGGTCCAGGTGCTCGCGGGCGACGAAGAGCAGGTCTGGCTCGCGGCCGCGCGAAGCGTCCAGCTTCACCTGGAAGGGTGCGCTCAGCACCGTCCCCAGTCCTCGCTGCAACACAAACGGCCGCATCACGCTGACCAGAAAATCTGCTATGTCCTGATGTCGCCTCGATGCCGGGCTATACATCACCACCTCCCCATCCAGCCATTCGGCCAGGGTGTCCTCGTCGGCCCAGGCCAGGAACTCCTCGTAGGTCATTTTCCGGCGTGCGGCCGGGGCCAGCAGGGCCTCTAACAGCCCGCGCCGCGTGGCCTCGTCCAGCCAGATGGCCGGCGCTGGGGACGGCTGTTCCAGAACCTGTAACATGGTTTTTTCTCCTGCTCGCCCGGTAGGCCCAGGCGTCAAACCTCAGGACTGGATGCGCGACGTTTAACGTGTTGACGGGTGTAAATTGCGGGCAGCGATAAAAGACAGACCCGCTTCCGTGAGCCGCCGGGCGGTGCGGTTGAGGGCCTCGTGCTTGTCCAGATAGTTGCGCAGCAGGGCCGGCATCAGGCCCTGGGCCTCGATCTCCTCTTTGGGCCGGAAATAGTCCAGGATGTCCGAGGGATGCTCACGCTGGCTATCCACCTCTGGGATGCCACCCTCATGCTTGGCTGAGATGTTCGCCACGTGGTCGGCCAGGGCCACCAACTCCTCGGTGCGGTCATAGGGTTGCCGAACGATGCTCTTGTACGTCTCGACGATGTGGTGCTCGATGCGGACCACGTCCTCAAAGCTCAGGTCCGCGCGGATGCGCGCCGTCAGCTCGATGGTCTCATTGTTCACCGAGTTGCTCAGGTTGAACCCGATGAGGGGTGTCGTGCCATCTTCGCGGGCAAAGAGCCTGGCCGTCATCAGGGTCCACAGCACGGAGTAGGGATTGTCGTTGCCCATATAGACCGAGATCTTGAACTCGTTATCCACGCCCAGCTTGTATAGCAGATAGCCCAACAGGACGGTGCCGGGGTTCACGTTGAGTACCTGGCGGATACCGTAGGTGGTGTAGTAATACAGGTACTCGTCCAGCCACTTGAGGGCATGGCGGTTGGGCTGGCCCACGCCGCCAAAGTAGCCGGTGATGGTGGCCGGCCCGCCCAGGTGGACGTTGGAGCCGTCGGTGCCACGGGTATCCAGCGTTTCCACGTAGCTGGCCCCCACGATCTGCATGGCCGCAGCCACGGCCAGGATGTCGTTGTCGCTCACCTGCTCCTTCATGTTGCGGACGCGGATGTAGCGACCGGGCATCAGTTCCCGCCGCTCGATGGCCTGCCGGGCCTCGGCGATGAGGAAGGGGAAGTATTGTAACGCGCTGATCTCCAGGGTGACGGGGTAATCCTCGTTGAAGGTCATCTGATCGGCCCGCTCTCCCAATACCTGGCGGCGATAGTCGGCGATGGAGATGAACGCGCCCTGGTCGCGCTGCTCAATGAGCCATTCCAGGTCGGCGACGTATTCTGGCGCGGCTGCGCGTAAGCGGGCCATGAGGTTGTCCAACTTGCGGGCCTCTGCCGCTTTGCGGTTGATCTCCTCCGGCGTGCCGTATTTCGCCACCACCTCCAGGAAAGCGTTGATGACCGGGTTGGCGGGGTCGAGCAGCAGGTCGTTGATCTCCACCAGGCGGTCGGCGGGGATTTGGAGCCGGGTACGCAGGTCGTTGGTCATGGGTACATTTCTCCTTTCTCGATTCGGCGCAGGATCTTCTGTGATTCGTGAACGAACTACCTGGCGTTTGCTATCGCCAGTTCGGCCTCTTCTTTTGTGGCTCGCTTCCGCTCGTCGTAGTGGCACTCCGCAATCGCCGACATGCGTCCGTAGCCTCAGTAGATGGAAAAAGTTGCTCAAAGCGGGTCTGCCAGGCCCAGGCCTGACTGGGTGACCCGCCGCTTTCGCGCTCGGCGGTTAGTGCGAAGCCTCACCGGACTGGGTGGGCCTGGCAGACCGCCGAGGAGCACGAATTTCCATCTACTGAGCCTGGTTTGGCCACTCCCAACTTCTCCTCGGCCCAGGCCATGCGCCGCCGCACGCTCGCTTGGTGAGGTTGCCCACGTCAATGGGGGAATTGCCCCGGGCCGCGCCGGTGCCGTGATACGGCGGGGATGAGTCCGATTTATCTGCGCCACGGGACGCGGCGACGCGGGGGTCTTTTTGATGCAGTGTACCACGCGCTACCTCAAACGTCAAGTGCTTGAGGCTGAATTAATCCCCTGGCTGTCAGGCTCTCGCCCGGGTATCTTTCAGGCCAATTGAAATGGGTGTAATCGCTCCTATCTCCAACCGTCGCCGCGCTGACGCCGGCCCCCGATTTGTCATGCTGAGGAGACCCGCACGCGCGGGGCGCACCCCGTGGCACGAAAATACGCCGGTGTGCTCGCGCGGGGTCTGCGACCCCGCGTGCTTCGCACGGCGGGTTACACTCCCGGTGGTCGCCGCCGCGAGCCAGGCCGGGGGGCTATTTTCGAGGGAGGGTGACTTCAGTCAGGGCCTGAATATACTCGCCCGGGTCTTTACCCACCCTGGTAAAAAGCGCCGGCCGATAGTTCCCAGGAGCAAGATCAGGCTCATGACACCGCCGCAGACCAGGGCGGCCGGCCAGAGGTACCATTCTTGCGCCCCGGCTTCCAATACCTGATCCTCGCCCAGACCGGCGTCCAGTTCAGTCTGAGGGTGGCCGGGGAGACTGGTGAGCGTTACCCGACTGACCAGCCGGGTCCTCAGGAGTTGCTCTGTGGCCGCTCGATAGCTCCGCAACGCCGTCAGGCGCAGGTTCAGTGGGTCTTCCGGCACACTGCCGGCCTGAGCGTTCAGCTCAGCGATGAGGGCATCCAGCATCTGTTTGCGGCGTAACAGGTCTGAGGCCGGGGCCTGCAAGGGCAGGGTTTCGCGGTAACGGACCTCGCGCCCCAGGAATGTCTCATACTCGACGTAGGCTATCTCGCCGGGAACCAGGAGCGCGCGCACAGAAGCCCAGGCGGCGTGGGCTGGCAGACCCTGGGCCAACAATGTCAGCCGCTGGTGCAGTTCGGCCGGGCCAGCAAAAGGCAAAATGATCTCCAGACCCTGGCTCGCCGGCAACTCCTGAACCTGGGCGGCCGGCACCTGGGCCTGTAATGCCTGTTTCAGTGTCCGGGTAAAGACCTCGGTGGCAAACGGGGTCCAGGTCAGGGTGATCTGGCGCGTCCCGCCGTCACTGCCGATGTGGGTGCTCACCTGGCCGTGCAGGCGGGTCACGGGCACCGCATAGGCCTGATAATCAGCTTCGTAAGGGTCTCCCATAAGCCGCAAGACCTTCGTGGCAGCCACGTCCTGGCCGGTTGCGAACAGGTGGGTGGCCCACTGCCGGCGCGTCTGGTCCCGTTGCTGGATGAGGGCTGCGTCACTGATCTCGCCGCCGGACAGGTGAGCGGCCGGGAGGGCCAGGGCGGCCTCCAGGTGGTGGAGGGCCTGGGGATAGACCCGCTGGTCGGCGAGCAACCGGGCTGCGGCGGCATGACAGCGCCGCATGTCCATGGCGACCGATTCCTCGCCAGGTACCAGGGCCCGGAGTGCCTCCCAATGGCGGAGGGCCAATTCCAGGTACGCGACATCTTTGGTGGATAAGCCCCGGTCCTGATAGGCCCGGGCCAGGGCACGGCGTATCTCCACGTCGGTGGGAGCCAGAGCCACAGCAAGCTCCAATTCGGCCACGGCCTGCGCAAAAAACGTGGGGCGATCGGCCAGGGTCAGGTAGAGCAATCCCAGGGCCTGGTGGTTGGCGGCCGATGGCTCCTGGGCGACGGCACCGCGCGCCGCTTCCACCCGTGCCCATAGCCGGCGGGTGATATAGGCGAACGCCACATCATCCTGGGGGCCGGGTTCCACAGCGCCCCAGTGCCAACTCAACTGCTGGCCGTCATATTGCCCGGTGGGGGGCTGGAGGTCCAGGACCTGCTCACGTTGGAAGGGGGAGGGAGGGAGCACCACTATGGCCGCGCTTTCCACCTGATCGGCCCAGATCGCGGCGGAAGACAGGGCAAAGGCCACGCGCGGCGCAGGACCGGTTTCCAATGCCGTGTTGTAGGCCAGTTCCACAAATTGCCGATCCAGGATGTCGAAGGACATGGGCCAGGCCAGCCAGGTCTCGTTTTCCACGCCGGGCCGGGGCTGTGGGGCCGGGATCACCGGCACATCGTTTACCGTGACGACAAGCCCCTGGACCTCAGCCGGACGGAAGAACCGGTCGCCGGTGGACCAGGTGGGCAGGCCCACCGTCATCTGGACGGGAGTGGTGCGCGAGGGGTTCACCAGGCTGAACCGGGCCTTCACCCAGGCCCATGTGTTCTCCTCTCCTTCCACCAGGGTGATTTCCACCCGCAGGCTACGCAGTACGATGCCCTGGTGTGGGTCAGCGGGTTGCAGGCAGATGCCAACCACGGGCCAGGGCGTTTTGGCCCCCACTGCCGGTAAGGGCGATGGAGCCAGTAGCAGCAATGACAGCCCGATCAGGGTCAGGCGGCGCATCAGTCCCCCTCGAAATAACTGCCCACCCTCCCGCCGGCATTTTCGGGCCAGGGGTGCGCCCGGCGCGTGGGCAGCTCCCTCCTAAGCAGGCTGATCATACTGCATCTTGGCCCGGCCGGCAAGCCGTTCGGCCTGAAAACAGGCACGTTTGGGTCGGTTGCGTGAACATAAACGATGGTGTAAAATAACCAGAAGTTTGAACTCGTATCCCCACTGTGGGAGGGCTACATGACCCGCCGTTTGTATTACGACGACCCGTTCCTGACCCAGTTCGAGGCCCATGTGGTAGAGACAACCACCGTGGCGGACCACCCGGCCGTGATCCTGGACCAGACGGCGTTTTACCCCACGGCCGGTGGCCAGCCGCACGATACCGGCACCCTGGCTGACCAGCCGGTTATAGAGGTCATCGAGCGGGAGGAGGATGGGGTGATCCTGCATGTGTTGGCGGCGGCCGACGCAAAGCTGACCCCGGGCAGTCTGGTCCAGGGGCAGGTGGACGGTGTGCGTCGCTTCGATCACATGCAGCAACACACCGGCCAGCACATCCTGTCGCAGGCCTGTCTGAAACTGTGGGGCGCGCAGACGGTGGGCTTTCATCTGAGCGATACTTACAGCAGCATTGATCTGGACAAACTGCCGCCGGCGGAAGACGAGGCCCTGGCCCGGGTCGAAGAGATCGCCAACGGCGTCGTCTTTGCCGATCTGCCGGTGCGGGCCTGGTTTCCCTCAGGCGAGGAATTGGCCGCCCTGCGCCTGCGCAAGCCGGCCGGTGCCCATGAGCGCGTCCGGGTGGTCCACGTAGAAGGGTTCGACGTGTCCGCCTGTGGCGGGACCCACGTCACAAGCACCGGCCAGATCGGCCTCATCGTGGTACGACGCTGGGAACACTACAAGGGTGGCCTGCGTATCGAGTTCCTCTGTGGCGGCCGGGCCTTGCGTGACTACCGGCTCCTGGCTGCTACCATGCGCGGCCTGGCAGCAGAATTGAGCGTGGCCGATACGGACCTGGCCGATGCGGTGCGTCGGCGTCTGGCCGAAGCCCGGGAATACCACCACCTGGCCGAGGTCCGGCTGGAAGCCCTGTTGGACTATGAGGCGCGCGACCTGATCGCTGCCGCCGAGCGGCATGGCGAGGTGCGCCTGATCATGCGCGTCTACGAAGATCGCCTCCTGGAGGAAGTACGGCGGCTCGCCCTGCGGCTGGCTGATGTGCCGGGCGTGGTGGCTCTGCTGGCGGTTCGGGGTGAAAAAGCACAACTGGTCTTTGCCCGGGGACCGGGCCTGAGCCACGATATGGGCGCCGTCCTGCGGGCGGCCTGCGGTGTGATCGGCGGCAAGGGCGGCGGCCGGCCCCATCTGGCCCAGGGTGGTGGCCCGGCCGGGTCACGCCTGGAGGAGGCGCTGGCTCTGGCCCGTCAACAGGTGCTGGCCCCAGGTGAAGAGAACCCACGTTGTCAAACGCCACCCCCTGTGGTATCATAGAGGCAGCAGTCCGGCACGAGCGGCGAGTGGGTCAAACGGGGAACGAATTTACCCCGGGGATGTATGGGGTGGATTGACATGGCTTTCGATACCGCGCTTTTGGATGAAGCCCTGGCGCGCCGGCGCGCGGCTCGAGAAGATGCGCGGCAGGCGACTTTGGTCGCTGTGAAGCGTCTCTTGGGGGAATTGGCCCCACGTTATGGTATCCGCCGGGCCTACATCTTTGGCTCCGTCACCCAGCCGGGCCACTTCACGGAGAAATCCGATGTGGACATCGCCGTTGAGCCGATGGAGCCGGCCCACTTTTTCGCCGCCATGAGCGCGCTGGCCGAGGCCCTGGGCCGCGAGGTGGACCTGGTAGAGTTGGACAGGTGCCACTTCGCCCACCGCATTCGAGAGAGGGGGATCGAATGGATCGCCACAGCCTCATCGTCCTGACCGCCGACGTGGAGGCGCAGATGTCGCTCATCGAGGCGATCTTTGCCCGGCTGGAGGAGCGCGCGGCCGGTCTGACGCCGACCGACGCCGCACGGCTGGAGAGCGTGGCCTATCAGATTCACAACCTGTACAACGCCGTGGAGGACTTGCTCAAGGTCGTAGCGGCGCACTTTGAGAACCAGATCGCGGATAGCGCGAGTTGGCACACCGCTCTTCTGTATCGCATGACCCAGACGATCCCGTCTGTGCGCCCGGCGCTACTATCGGAGGCCAGTTACCGTCTCCTGAACGACCTGCGCGGGTTTCGCCATTTCTTCCGCCATGCCTATGCCGCGCCCATCGAGTACGATCAACTGGTGCTCAACCTGGATCGCGCCAGGCAACTGCGCCGACGGCTCCGGGAAGACGTGGAACGCTTTTTGCAAGAACTCCAGGCGTAACTATCCTCTCTGGCCTACTGCTGGCGGCGGCGACCGTAGGTGGTCTTGGGGCACGTTTCCATACGCGCCGCCAGCCAACGGGCGGCTATGGAAAGCCGCTACGATTTTCGTGCCACGGGGTGCGCCCCGCGCGGGCAGGTCTCCCTGCGAGAGGGATGGTGAGGGTAACTACCTGTGGAAATCCGTATCACCCGCAGCAAGCGACGCAAGAAAAGCGTGTCCGCCCGACTGGTGAACGGCGTCCTGGAGATCCAGGCCCCAGCCGTGGCCACCGACGCCCAGTTGCAGCCCATCATCGAGAGCCTGCGGAACAAACTGGAACGCAAGCTGGCCCGCGCCCAACGACAGGCTGACCAGACCCTCATGGCCCGCGCCCAGGAGTTGAACCGTCAGTACTTCGACGGTCGGCTCAAGTGGACGGCCATCCGCTACGTATCCAATCAACACAAGCGGTTCGGAAGCTGCACCCCGGATCGCGGCATCATCCGCCTCAGTGACCGCCTGCAAGATATGCCAGACTGGGTGCGAGATTACGTGATCGTCCATGAACTGGCTCATCTGGAAGAACCGAACCATTCGGCCCGCTTCTGGCAACTGGTGCGCCGCTACCCCAAAACCGAGCGGGCCATCGGCTTCCTCATGGCCCTGGGATACGCGGACGTAGACCCAGATGATGACTGACGACTGCCGACTGAGGACTGAGAACCATGAACAGCAACGAATTTCGTGAATCCTTCCTCCGTTTCTTCGAGGAACACGGCCACACCCGGGTCCGCTCGTCAAGTCTGGTGCCGGCCGATCCCACGCTCCTGTTCACTAACGCCGGTATGGTCCAGTTCAAGGATGTGTTCCTGGGACTGGATAAACGCCCGTACAGGCGCGCGGTCACAGCCCAAAAGTGTATGCGCGTGGCCGGCAAACACAACGACTTCGAGACCGTGGGTCGTGACCTCACCCATCACACCTTCTTTGAGATGCTGGGCAATTTCAGCTTTGGCGATTACTTCAAGGCCGAGGCCATCCCCTTTGCCTGGGAATACCTGACCAGGACTTTGGGCCTGCCGCCGGATCGCCTCTACCCCACGGTATACACCGACGATGACGAGGCCGCGACCATCTGGTCGAAGGTGAAAGGCATCCCTGAAAGCCAGGTGATGCGCCTGGGTGAGAAAGACAACTTCTGGGCCATGGGCGACACCGGCCCCTGCGGTCCCTGCTCGGAGATCGTCTATGACCGGGGTGGTCCATGCCGCTGGGGCAAAGGAGATTGTGACCTCACCTGCGAATGCGGGCGGTGGGTCGAGCTATGGAACCTGGTCTTTATGCAGTTCAACCGCGATGCCCAGGGCCTCATGACCCCCCTGCCCCGGCCCAGCATTGATACCGGCGCAGGTCTGGAGCGAATCCTGGCCCTGTTGCAGGATACGGCCAGTGATTACAATACCGACCTGTTTGTGCCGATCCTGCGCGTGGTGGAGGAACTGCGCGGCGCGCCATACGTGGAGACAGCCCCAGAGGGCTTTTCCTACCGCGTCATCGCTGACCACAGTCGGGCCACAGCCTTTCTCATCGCCGATGGGGTGCTGCCGTCTAACGAAGGGCATGGCTATGTGCTGCGCCGGGTGCTGCGCCGGGCCGTCCGCCATGGCCACCTGTTGGGTCTCCGCGAGCCGTTTATGGCCCAGACCGTGGCCGCCGTGGCTCAAGTCATGGGCCGCGCCTATCCAGAGCTGGTGGAGCGAGCCGATTTCATCCGCCGGGTCGTGCTTCAGGAGGAGGAACGCTTCTGGCAAACCCTGGAGGCTGGCACCGAACGCTTACAGGCCCTCTTTGCTGATCTGGAGGCACGCGGCGAACGAGTTATCCCTGGTCGGGAGGCGTTCAGGCTCTACGATACCTTTGGCTTTCCGCTGGACATCACGAAGGACATGGCCGGAGAACGCGGCCTGACGGTGGATGAGGATGCCTATCAGGAGGCCATGGCCGAACAGCAACGCCGGGCCAGAGCCGCACAACGCTTTGATCTGGATGAACTGACCGAACGCTATCGCGCCCTGGCTCTGCCCGCCACCGGGTTCCTGGGCTACGATACGTTGGAGGCGTCGGGGACCGTGCTCGCCATTGTGCGCCGGGGACAGACCGTCCACCAGGCTACCACAGGCGATGAGGTAGAGATCGTGCTGGACTGCACCCCGTTCTACGGCGAAGCCGGCGGTCAGGTGGGGGACACCGGCACGTTGACCGGCCCGGCCTTGCGCGTGGAGATCGTGGACACCCAGAGACCCTTGCCGGGCCTCATCGTCCACCTTGGTCGCGTGACCGAGGGGGTGCTCCAGGTGGGTCAGATCGTGCAGGCCACTGTCACGGAAGGCCGGCGGCTGGACATCGCCCGCAATCATACTGCCACGCATCTGCTGCATCGAGCCTTGCAGGAGGCATTGGGGCCACATGCCCAGCAACGCGGTTCGCTGGTGACGCCGGAACGTTTGCGCTTCGACTTTACCCACCTGGAACCCATGACCCCCCAGGAGATCACAGCCGTGGAACGCCGGGTGAACGCCGTGATCCGCGAGAACCGCCCGGTCACCGCCACGATCACCACCTATGCCGATGCCGTGGCCCGGGGCGCGATGGCTCTCTTTGGCGAAAAGTACGGCGAGCAGGTGCGGTTGGTGGAAGTAGCGGGCTACAGCCGGGAGTTGTGCGGTGGCACACACCTGCATCACACCGGCCAGATCGGGACTTTCCACATCGTCAGTGAGGGGAGCGTGGGGGCTGGGCTGCGGCGCATCGAGGCCCTGACCGGCCGGGGTGCGGAGGAATGGTTGAGCCGCCAACGATCCACCCTGGCGGCCGTGGCCGAGGCCCTGGAGACGACACCGGACCAGGCTGCCGACAAGGCCCGCGCCTTGCTGGCTGAACTCCGCCAGGCCCACAAGGAGATCGAAACCCTGCAACGTCGGCTGGCCCGGCGCGATATAGAAGCCCTGGTGGACCAGGCCCAGGAGGTGGATGGCCTGCGCGTCCTGGCGGCGCGCGTGGAGGCGGCCAGCGCTGACGCCATGCGCGAGATGACGGACTGGCTGCGCGACAGGCTGGGCAGTGCGGTGGTGGTATTGGGCGCGGTGGTTAACGGCCAGGCCCTCCTCATCGCGGCGGCCACGCCGGATGCGGTGGCGCGGGGCATACACGCCGGCCGGCTCATTGGCCAGATAGCCCAGACCGTGGGGGGACGCGGGGGGGGCCGGCCGGCCATGGCCCAGGCCGGGGGCAAAGACGCCGCCCGGCTGAATGAGGCCCTGGCCCAGGTGGCCGGGCTGGTAGCCAGGCAACTGGCATGACTCGTGGATGCCGGGTCCTGGAGTAACATGCGCCACGGCGACAAGGAGGTCCGCCACGACGATGACCAGTCTGCCCATCCCGGACGAACTCGCGCTTGGAGTGGAGGCCCGCGAGCGATTGGCGCGCATCGCCGCCAGTTTGCCCCTCCTGGCCGACCTGAGCCGGGCGGATCTCCTCCTGTACAGCGGCGATGGGTCCGGCCCGGCCACCGTGATCGCCCAGGCCCGGCCGCATTCCGTATCGGCCATCTTGACCGAATCGCTGGTGGGCCAGACCGTCACAGAAGTGGCGGACCAGCTTCTGTTTCGCGCCCTGCGCCGGGGCCGGCCCGTCCACGAGACCCATGAAGTAACCGACCACGCTATCCCCTGCTACCAGGAAGTGCACCCGATCCGCAGCAGCGGTCGGATCATAGGCGCGTTGCGCATCGAGACCAACCTGCTAGAGCACGAACGCCTGCGCCGGCGCAGCCCGGTGTTCCAGGAGGCCCTGTCCCATCTGCAACAGATGGCTTTGCACGGTCACCTGTGCCTGGAAGAGCACCTCTCGCCCTTTGGTGAGCACGATGGCATCATCATCGTGGATGCGGCAGGGATGATCCGCTATGTCAGCGGCATCGCCACGAACCTGTACCGCAAAGTGGGTCGGGGAGAGAAACTGGTAGATACCCCCGTCGCCAGCCTGTCCACGGAAGCCGGGTTGTGGGCGGAGGCTCTGGACACCGGACGTTGCCTGGAACGAGAGACGGACGAGCAAGGTTTAATCTGGGTTCGGAAGGCGATCCCCATCCGCGCCACCAGCAGGGGCCGGAGCTGGCTGCGGGGACGCCTGGCCCCCTCCACTGCTGGCTACTGGGGGGTGTTGCTCACCATCCATGACGCGACCGAGGCCCGCCGCAAGGAGCGTGACCTGCGCATCCGCACCGCCATGATCCAGGAGATTCACCACCGGGTCAAGAACAACCTGCAGACCATCGCGGCCTTGTTGCGATTGCAGGCCCGGCGCAGCAAGTCAGAGGAGGTCAGGCAGATCCTCCAGACCACCATCAACCGCATCCTCAGCATCGCCGTGGTACACGAGTTCCTGACCCAGAGCGAGGGCCTGCCTATTAACATGAAAGACATCGCGCAGCAGGTGATCCATCAACTCCGCCGGGGCATCGTAGACCCGGAGCGGTCCATCCAGCTCAACCTGGTCAGCGACGACGTCTACCTGCCAGCGCAACAGGCCACGGCCTGCGCCCTGGTCATCAATGAACTGATCCAGAATGCCCTGGAGCACGGCTTTGCCGACCGGGATAGCGGAACCATCGTTGTCCGACTATGCGCTCAGCAGACCAACGTCCTGGTGGAAGTCAGAGATGATGGGATCGGCCTGCCGGCCGGGTTTGATATTCACCAGGACGGGAGTCTGGGTCTGCGCATTGTCCAGACCCTGGTGCAGGAAGAGCTGAAAGGCACACTAGAGCTTCAGCACGACCATGGAGTACGCGCTATCGTGCTCTTTCCCCAACCTGCCCCGGCCCAATCCGTCTCCCCGATCAGCGGCCTGTAGTTCGTATTGATACGCTTTCCGAGGAGGTTTTACCCTGTGAAACGAGTGCTCATCGCCGAAGACGAGGCTCTGGTGCGCATGGACCTGAAAGAGAGCCTGGAGCATCTTGGTTACCTGGTGGTGGGAGAAGCCAGCGACGGCGCCAGCGCGGTCAACATGGCCCGTGAGCTGCGGCCGGATGTGGTGGTGATGGACATCAAGATGCCCCAGATGGACGGGATCGAGGCTGCCCGGCTCCTGACCCAGGAACGGATCGCCCCGGTGCTGTTGATCACCGCCTACGGCCATCACGAGCTGGTCGAGCGGGCCAAGGAGGCCGGTGTGGTGGGTTACCTGGTCAAACCCTGGAAGGAGATGGACCTGGCTCCGGCCATTGAGGTGGCCCTGGCCCGCTTTGCCGAGTTTCGCGCCCTGGAAGCCGAGATGCATGACTTGCAACAGGCTCTGGAAACCCGCAAGGTGGTAGACCGGGCCAAAGGCATCCTGATGGACACCCAGGGTCTCAGCGAGGCGGCCGCCTTTCGCAAGATCCAGAAGATGAGCATGAACACCCGCAAACCCATGAAAGAGGTGGCCGAGGCGATCATCCTGGCCCGGCAGCTAGAGATTGAGGAAGACTGATAACCGGCGGTTTATCAGCCCAACCACGGCGTGTTGGGGGTCGAGACAGCGGCAAAGGCGCCCGGTCCACACCCGGGTGCCTTTTTTGTGCCTCAGGCCGGCCAGCCTTCGTGCCCTGCCAGGCGGAGCCGCTTGATAGCCTCGCCAGGCTATCTGCCCCTTTATGAATTGGGCCGGGTGAAAACCCCGGCAAGCATATATCTTGAGGAGGTTTCTGATCATGAGCGAACACCATGCCTGCCAGGAACTGAACGAACGCATCGCCGCCGATGGGGTCCAATTCGTCAGTCTGCAATTTACGGACATCCCCGGCGCGGTAAAGAACGTGACGATCCCGGTGGACCGCCTGGGCGAGGCGTTGGAACGAGGAGTCTGGTTCGACGGTTCATCCATCGAGGGCTTTGCTCGCATCTATGAGACGGATATGAGGCTGTTGCCAGACCCGGCTACGTATTGTATCCTGCCCTGGGAGCCGGCCACCTGCCCGGTGGCCCGGCTCATCTGTGATGTCTATACCCCCCACGATCAGTTGTTCGAGGGCGATCCCCGGCGCGTCCTCAAACGGGTCCTGGCCGAGGCCGCGGCCCTGGGCTATCGTTTCAACGTGGGGCCAGAGTTCGAGTTCTTCTTGTTTCGCATGGATGGCGCGCCGCACATCCAGCCGGTGCCTCACGATGTGGGCAGCTACTTTGACTTTTCGCCACGCGATACGGCGGCCCGGGTACGTCAGGACATCTCTGTCGCCCTGAAAGCCATGGGCATCCAGGTGGAAAAGGTCCACCATGAGGTATCTTCCGGCCAGCATGAGATTGACATCCATTACGCCGATGCTCTCACCAGTGCGGATCACGTGATCACCACCAAGTACGCCATCCGGGCCGTGGCGCAGGCGCATGGCCTGTGCGCCACCTTCATGCCCAAGCCGATCTTTGGCATCAATGGTTCCGGGATGCATACCCATCAGAGCCTGTTCGATGCCGGGGGCAACAATGCCTTCTTTGCCCCAGACGATCCCTATCGCCTGAGTGCGGTGGCATATCAATTCATCGCCGGGCAACTGGCCCATGCGCCGGGCCTGGCGGCGTTGGTGGCTCCCACGGTGAACTCGTACAAGCGGTTGGTCCCCGGCTATGAGGCTCCGGCCTATATCTGCTGGGGCCAGGTGAACCGTTCCGCCCTCATCCGCATTCCCCGCTATTCGCCGGGCTGGGAGCAGGCTACCCGGGCCGAGTTGCGCTGCCCGGACCCCAGTTGCAATCCCTACCTGGCCTTCGCCGGGATGCTCGCTGCCGGCCTGGACGGTATCCGCCGCCAGATGACCCCGCCGCCCCCAGTGGAGGAGAACGTCTACGGCTTTGACGACAGCCGGTTGCGAGAACTCCACATTGATACCCTGCCCCGCACCCTGGGCGAGGCCCTGCTGGCCCTGGAAGCGGACGAGGTGCTGATCGAGGCGTTGGGGCCAGAGGCCAGTCGTCGTTACCTGGAGGCCAAGTGGCGCGAATGGCACGAGTACAGTACCCAGGTGACAGACTGGGAACGCCGCCGGTATCTGGAGACAGCCTGATAAGCCACTGGAGTAGAGGCTTTAGCCCTGAAGGCTCGACCCCCGGAAAAAGCCTACCCTCCTGCAGGTTGCTCAAACCTGCGGGAGGGTAAGCAGGAATTGCGCCGTCTCAGGCGCGTCGCACCCTGATACGCCTGGTGTGAATTAGCGACCGAGGTCGCGCCTGGCTGGCCTGGCGGCCGGGCGTCCCCCCACGGGGACGCCCAAACCGGCCGCTGCGAAGCGGGCGGTCGGCCGGCGGTTTACGCCCCTCAGTTGACCGCCGTTGAGGTTTCTACTGCCAGGTCCCATTGTCACTGAACAGGACAAAGACCTGCCCGGTGAGGCCACTCTTGATCATCACCCCGTGCTGGAAGAGCTGGATGGTGCCGTTGACCGCCTGCTCTCCTTGCAACGGGCAGCCCAGGCGAGCGCGCACGTTCGGCTCGTTCCACCAGACCTTACGGAACCCGCCCTGCATAGGCGCGGTGCAGCCGGTGGGCGGCAGCGGCGTAGGCGATGGGTCGGCCCAACTGAAGGTGTCGTTGAACACCTGCCACCGGTGATCGTCGGTATACAGGCTGTAGATGAGCCGCACGTCACTGTACCAGAACATGCGCCCGCGCTCGAAGGGCTGCTCTACAGCCCGGATGTCTGTCCCAGCCGAGGGCAGATTGCGTTGCTGTTCGATGGCCCAGCCCAGCCGGTCCTGGACCACCGGGCTGCCGGCCCAGGAGGGCTGGAATGCCGGGCCAGGGTCATATAATCCGGCCGGCCGCACCACCGTGACCACCACACTCCGCGTTGCCACAGCTCCCTTGCTATCGCTGACGATGGCCGTGATCGTGACCGGGCCGCTCCTGGACGGCTCCCCCGGCGCGGTGTACGCGGCACTGGCCCAGCCGGTAATGCTGCCCCGGTTCCCCTCGACGTTCCACGAGTAGCTCAAGGGGTCGCCGTCCGGGTCATAAGCACTGACGGCGAGGGCCGCGCTGCCCCCGGCCGGCACCGTCTGCGGCTCGGCCGTGAAGCTGGTGATGATCGGGGCATGGTTCGATGGGGGCGGGGGCTGCGTTGGCGGCGGGGGCGCTGTGGGCAGTACCTGGGTGGCCGGCGGCTGCGTGGTCGGCACCGGCGTGACACCCTGCGCCGCCGCCGTCTGCACCTGCACCACCACCGGCACCGACTGCGTGGTTTGCCCTTTCGCGTTGAACGCCCGGGCCAGGATCACGTGATGGCCGGTCGTGTCGCTGCTCCACGTAGTGCTTGCCACCAGGTTGGGGGCCGGCTGCGGGCTGGTCTGCGTCACCAGGATCGCGCCGTCCACCTCCACCTCCAAACGGGTCAGGCCGGCCGGGTCGCTGGCGACGGCCACGATGGGCACGGCCTGACCCGGCGCGAGGGTAGTCCCCGCGGCCGGCTGCGCGATCTGCACGCTGGCCTGGCTCGTCGTGCCTGGCTGCCCTACCGGACAGACGCAGGATAGCGTCGGCCCCAGCAACGCCCCGATGACCAAAAAGGCGATGAGTTTACGAGTCATGTCTGTCTCTCCTCATGAATAGACGAATGGACAGGTTAGTCCATTCGTCTATTCGTCCATTCTTAGATTCGCCAGGTCTGTCGGAGAACCTCGTAGGGCGGGTTTCTTACCCACCATCTAGTGGCAGTCATGGAAACCTGCCCTACATATTGGGGGTGGTATGGCCCTCTCCGACAGCCTGCTAGGACAGGTTGAAATCCACCGTCTTGGTGACACTGCTGCCACCCCTGTTATCGGCCGAGTAGATCGTGATGGTGGCGCGGCACGGTACGCCAGTCGGCCTGCCGGAGAGAATGTAGACCATGTACCTGGTGGCGCCAACGGGCACGTTGCTCCCCAGTGAACCCGTGGGGGTAGAGCGGAAGATCGAGTTGGAGTAGGCCGGGCCGTAGTAGTTGGCGTTGGTGTTGCGGTTGACCACCTGGGTCTGCGCGCATTCGATGGCGACCCCGCCGGTGTTCACGATGCGGAACGTGATCTCGCCGGTGGATGCGTTGTAGCTGTAGGCGGTGATGGTGGCGTTGATGCCGGCCCCGCCGCCGGGCAGGTCAAAGTCCACCGTCTTGACGGAGCTGATCCCGGTCTGGCCGTTGCCGGTGTAGAGGGTGATGGTGGCCCGACAGGGCACGCCGGTGGG
>Ga0209162_1002137_pt1 | contig 17892 bp, 13 predicted proteins | sample YNPNPMetaG_FD_187121 | JGI IMG/M metagenome (GOLD analysis project Ga0209162, IMG submission 187121) | Anoxygenic and chlorotrophic microbial mat microbial communities from Yellowstone National Park, USA - YNP NP MetaG (SPAdes) (version 2) ... | reverse complement strand
GCATTCTGCAGGTGACGCTGCGCCAGTTGCAGGACCATTTTCGACAGAAACTCTACGGCCAGGACATCCTGGCCTCCCAGCCGGGCGTCGAGCGGTCTGGCCTCAGCCAGCGGCAGATGGCCGGAGAAGCCAGCAAATATGGCAGGGTCCTGTTGTTGCTGGAGGGGGGGCAACCGGCCGATGTGTATGACGAAACCCCTCCTGCCGTCGTCATCAGCGGGTATGACCTGTTGGACCCGCCTGTGCCCCTGACCGACCTGGAGCGCACCCCCGTCGTCGTCGCCACTTACGATACCAGTGTGGCCGCCGCGCTGGGCCGGTTGCAGGCCCTCAGAAGCGAGCGCTCGCCCTTTGTCCTCTTTCCCGATCCCAGGCGCCCGGAGCGGTGGTTTGCCCTGGCCGAAAGGGACCTGAGACGGGCCGTGGAACAGGAGCCTGCCGCCTGGGGCTGGGCGCTGGCCCACCTGCGCGATTTCAACCCCAGGGAGTGCCGGGCGGTCGCTTATGAAGAGATCGGCCAGAAACAGGCCGAAAAGCTCCTCCGCGAGCAGCAGGGCCTGGTCGTGCTGTGGGAGGGACAGCCCCGGCTGCTGGTCTCCGAGCGGGTCCTCAGAGGGCCTCAGGAGAAAGGGGCGGCTGCCTTTGACCTGGCTCCACCAGGTCTCGTGACCGGCCGGGCGGTCCCCGAAACCGTCCCGGTGGAGCCGGGGGCGCGTTATGTGAACCTCTGGTTCGAAGAGGCTGCCCGGCCGGCCCCGGCGGATACACTCCGCTCCATTTCCCTGCCCAGGCCCCCTCAGCCGACGGCCCGTGGCCGGGACCGGCCGTTGCTCTATACCCGGCCTTACAACCTGTGGGTGCAGATCGGCGCGCACGAGGCCCGCTCCATCGTTGCCTGGGAGAAGGAGGTCCGGCCGCCGCCCATCGTCGAGCCGCCGGAGACGCGAGAACGAAAAGAAGCCCGCCTGTATGTCAGCCTCTTTGCCACAGATTTCGAGATCGAGCCGCCGACCCGTGCCCTGACGCTGCCGCCCGTGGGCGATTCGGAGGCGGTGCAGTTCCAGGTCCGGCCGTTGCGGCGCACCTTTGGCCCGAAGGACCTGGCGACGCTGGACGTGTGCCTCTACTACCGCTGCAACCTGGTGCAATCGTTCCGGGTAGAAGTCGAGGTGCTGGCCGAGGGAGAGGAGCCGCATACGCCCAGGCCCCAGAGCGCCCATCTGACAGCCGCCCGCGTGGAAGAGTACCCCGACCTCGACCAGGTAACACCCAAAGAGCTCGGCCTGACCATCACCCGGCGGGCGGAGGATGGCTATCGCTTCACCTTCACCCTGACCCCGGAAGCGGTGCAGGACCCCCGGTGGGACGAGATCAGGCTGGGCTGCCAGGTGGACCTGCGCCGCGAGGAGCTGACCCACCTGATCACCAAAGCGCGTCGGCAACTGTACAATGTGGTGCGGGTGTATGACCTGATCCAGCAGCACGACCCGCAGGCCGGGGTCAGGGCACTCCGCGCCCTGGCCCAGGTGGGCCGCCAGCTCTACCGCAGGCTGTTCGCCACCCCGGAGGCCATGACCCTGGCTGCCTGGATGGAGGAGAACCTGCCGCCCGGCTCAACCCTCCAGATTGCGGACCGGGCCGGCGACTTTGTCTTCCCCTGGAGCCTGGTATACACAGAAAAACCGTGGGACGAAGAAAAGCCGGTGGATGTGCAGCGGTTCTGGGGATGGCGCTACAGGCTGGCCATCTCCACCGAAACCCTCATCGGCACCTATGGCCGGGCCGGCGAGCAGATCCAGGTGCCGGCAGAGTTCAAGATCATGGTCGGGCTGTACGCGCGGTTGAAAGGGGCCAGGGAGCAGCTCGACTATTTTCGCCGGCTGGATCGCCTGGCGGGCCGGCACGTCCGGTCGGCAGTGGTGGACGACCGCTCCGGGGCCATCGCGGCGTTGAAGGGAGGGGATCCCCACCTGGTCTACTTTTTCTGCCACGGTTACACCGAAAAGATGGCCGCCGACATCCAACCGGCGGACGACCTGATCGGCGAGTTCGTCCAACTGGCCGCCGACAGGCTGGAGCAGCAGGACCCGGCCACCCGCGAACACCTGGACGACCTGTTCGACGTGAGCGACTCGTGGCTGCGCCTGACCCGGGGCAAGCTGCCGCTGACGATGCTCCAGGAAGAGATGGAAGGGGTGACATTTCAGGGCCATCCCCTGGTGTTCCTGAATATGTGCCAGTCGGCCCAGGTGTTGCCCTCCCTGTCCGGCGGCCTGATCCCATTTTTTATCGAAAAGGGGGCGCGGGCGGTGGTCGGCACCGAATGTTCGATGAATATGGTCTTTGGCGACCGGTTTGCCCGTGACTTTCTGGACCGTTTCCTGGGGGGCGAAGCGGCGGGCACAGCGTTGTGGAAGTTGCGGCAGGAGAAGCTGAACGAGGGCGATCCGCTGGCCCTGGCCTACACCCTGTTCGGCGACGCCGATTTGCGGCTGGCAGAGCCGCTCGTGGCCACCCCGATCCGGCAAGCTACATCCAACGCATAAATTCATACAAAAAGGGGGTTCTATGTCTGAAGAAGAAAGATTGAAAGAGGTCGTAGACAGCCTGTGGGAAGATGATCTGGACGGGCTGTACCTGACGCTGGCCACCCGGGCCTACGCGGCTGAGAGTGGCCAGGCGGTGGAACTGTTGCAGGAGTATGATGTCAGCGATTTCGATCTGCCGCCGCTGCCCTACGAAGAGGAGGGGGGCCCGGAGTTTACTGCCCTGGTCGCCGAGATCGGCCGGCGGTGGTGGAGCAAACTTGAGCCCAGACTGTACGATCTGCTGTGCAATAAACAGAACCCGGAGCACAGCAAGTTTATGTCGGCGCTGGGCGAGGGGGCCAGGATGCTGGCCGTCGCCCTGGCCCCGGCTCTGGTCGCCCAGGTGGCCCTGTTGCCGGCGGTCGCCGTCGTCATCGCCACCATCGCCGCCAAAAAGATCTTTGACTCCGGGCTGGAGGCCGCGTGCGAAATGTGGGCCGAGGCCCAGGCCAGAGGGGAAAAGGAAGATTAACGCCCTGGCCCCACGCATCCCAGCAACAGGCGCATCACCGCCACAAAGCGGGCCAGGTTCGCGCGGCTGATGCGCGCCGGGTGGTACAGAGGCACCACCGCCATGCCTTTCCCGGCAAAGAGCCGGGCATGGACCTGACCGATGGGCGGCGCCGGTTGCCCCACCAATCGGGGGAACAGCACCTGCGCCGCCAGGTTGCCCACCGGCACAACTACCTCCGGTTGCAACAGTTCCAACTCCTGCCAGAGGTAGGGCAGACAGTGGGCGATCTCGGCGCGGGTGGGGGCCCGGTTGGCAGGTGGATTGCAACGCACGACGTTGGTCACAAAACAGCGCAGCCGTGGTCGCCCGGCGCGAGGGTCGCTCTCGTCCGACAGCCCCAACTCGATGAGTAGCTGTTGGAGCCGCACCCCTGACCGGTCGCGGGTGAAGGGCACGCCGGTCAGGTCCCCCCCTTTGTAGCCCGGTGCCTCGCCGACGAACAGGACCCGGGCCTGGGGCGGGCCATAGCCGTGCACGATACAGCGGCGATTGGCCACGAGCTCCGGGCAGCGGGTGCACCCTTCGGCGAGGCGGATCGTCTGCACGCTTCTGGTCCCAGACTTTCCTCATGCCCACGCCGGCGATGTCAGGCGGGCTCTCAATCCGGCAGCGGCAGGCCCGGCTGCTTGTGCCGTTGCACGCCCATCACCAGAGACCGGACCGGGCTGGACAGCCGATAGGCGATCCCCCTGGGCACGACGGTCAGCTCGTCGGCCTCCAGGACCAGTTGCCCCCCCTCCGTCTCCAGCAACAGGCGGCCTTCATAGCACAGGATCAGGCTGCTCTGGCGCTCGGTGCGCCACCAGGGGCCGATGCCTGTGCAAACCATCAGATGCAGGGCAAAGGTGTCCAGGTGGGCCAACACCACCGGCCGGAAAGGGATGTTGAGCTGCCGGCCCATGGCCGGGACGCTCAGCTTTTCCAGATGGCCCTGGCCTTCCAAAGCAAAGAGGCGGCGGTCGCCATTGCGGCGGTTGACCATCAGGCGCGGCTGAAGGAGGAGGACCAGCGAGCGTTGCAGGGAGGAGGAGCGATGGCCGACCCCCTTGGGGGTCACCGCCAGCTCGCCGGGCCGGAGGATGACATTGCCCCATTCACTCTCCAGGCTGATGGCGCCGCTGTGGACCAGGAACAGCTCATCCTGATCCAGGTGGCGGTGATAGGCCAGCATCCCCTGGCAGAGAAAGATGCTCAGCACCAGGTCGTCAATCTGGGCCAGGTCAATCATGGTGAACGGCTCGGTCAGGCGCGCTCCTTGCTGCAGAATGCTGGCTTTTTGGATAATAGTTTGTTCCTCTTCCACCCTCGCTGCCTCACTCTCGCCTTTTCGGTCTATCTACCTCGACAATGTTAGATTTGACCTCACCCCTACCCCCTGGCCCCCTTCCCCTCTCCGCCGCGGAGGAGGCTGCTGAAAAAGTCCTGAATTGCACCGCAGAGACGCAGAGGCCGCCGAGTTTTTTATGATTCCTCCGCGTTCTCTGCGCCTCTGCGGTGAGAGAAGACATTTTTTAAGCAGCCTCCGGAGAGGGGAAGGGGGTGGGGGGATGGGGTGAGGTCCACCTTGACCGCCATTTACGCTAATTTAACATTGTCGAGCTACTTGAATCCATACATGATGAGCACCACCGCCCCCCCCCACAACACCAGGTCCAGCAGCAACGGCAGGTCGGTGTAGACCAGCATCTCCGGCGCTCCCCCCTCCCCCCTGACATGGATGAGATAGAGGTAGCGGAACAGGCCATAGATGACAAACGGGATGGTCAGCATCATGGCGTTGTTGGGGGGCAGGTTCACCGCCGAGAAGGTGTAGAGCGAGTAGGAGATGACCGCCCCGGTAGTCACCAGGTGGCTCATCTCGTCCAAAAAGTCCACGGTATATTCGTCCAGGATCTTGCGGTGGCTCTCTGCCCCTTCGGCCAGCAGGATCAGCTCGTTGCGCCGCTTGCCGATTGACAGGAACAGAGCCAGAAAGATGGTGCACAGATACAGCCACGGCGAGAAGCGTTCGGCCTGGGCCACGATCACGCCGGCGGCGACCCGCAGCACAAAGCCGGCCGCCACGACCATCACATCCACAATGACCAGGTGTTTGAGAGAAAAGGAATAGGCCAGGTTCAACAAGAAATAGGCCAGGATGACGATCCCGAAATAGAGATCCAGCCAGAAAGACAGCGGCAGGCAGACGCCCAGGATGCCCAGTGCCGACAGGATGGCAAACCAGGGCTTCAACTGGCCGGAGGGCAGGGCGCGCCGCCTTTTCTTGGGGTGCTGCCTGTCCTTCTCCAGGTCGGCCAGGTCGTTGATGATGTATACTGTGCTGGAAATCATACAGAACAGGATAAAGGCAAAGGTGGTCTTGAGCAACAGCGGCCAGACGAACAGCTTTTCGTCGAACAGCAGAGCCATAAAGACAAAGCCGTTTTTGATCCACTGCCTGGGCCGCAGCGTCCGGAGCAGGCCGTAAACGTTTTGAAAGAGAAATTGCATAGTTGTCCCCTGTTGGATCGGCCAGGACGGCCGGCAGTCTGCCGGAGAGAGGACCCAGGAGACCGCTGACACCGCCGGGCACGCAGATAGCGCAGAGAAATCATAAAAACTCGGCGTTCTCTGCGCCTCTGCGGTGCAAACCGGGGCTTTTTCAGCAACCCCCTGGAAACGCCCCGACAGGCTCCTGGGGATCAATCATACCCGATTCCGGCGCTTCCGTCAACTCGTCAGGGGTAGATAGACCTTCAGAGCTTGACTTTTCGCCCGCTTGCGGGTATCCTATGCCCTGTGATGGCCGAATCGCGCAAAGAGCGGCTGGACCTGCTCCTGGTGGAGCGCGGCCTGGCCGACAGCCGTCAACAGGCCCAACGGCTGATCCTGGCCGGCCAGGTGACCGTGGACGAAAGGCCGGTGGACAAACCGGGAATCCGGGTGCCGGTTGCCGCCCGGCTGGCGGTGGCCGGCAGCCTGCCCTATGTCAGCCGGGGTGGGTTCAAGCTGGCGGCGGCGCTGGATGCTTTTGGCCTGGATGTGAACGGCTGGATCGCCGCCGATGTGGGTGCCTCCACCGGCGGCTTTACCGACTGCCTGTTGCAGCGGGGGGCGGTGCGGGTGTATGCCCTTGACGTGGGCTACGGCCAGCTGGCCTGGAAATTGCAGCAGGACCCCCGCGTGGTGGTCATGGACCGCACCAATGCCCGCTACCTGGAGCGCCTGCCGGAAGCGGTGGACCTGGTGACGGTGGATGTGTCGTTCATCTCGCTCAGGCTCATTCTGCCGACCGTGAGCGGCTGGCTGCGGGCCGGCGGCCGGATCGTGGCCCTGATCAAGCCCCAATTCGAGGCCGGGCGGGCGCAGGTGGGCAAAGGGGGAGTGGTCCGCGACCCGGCTGTGCACCGGGCCGTGCTGGAGGAGCTGGCGGGGTGGGCCGAAGCCCGGGGGTTGGGACTGCTGGGCCTGATCCGTTCGCCCGTGACCGGACCGGCAGGCAATGTCGAGTTCCTGGCCCACTGGCAGCCGGGCCGGGCGGCGGAGGATCGGATCGCCTTATGGATCAAGGCATGTGTGGAGTGATGGGGAGATGTCACCGATTTTGACCCTTTCCCCCAGGCGGAACCGGGTGCTCTTGTGGCTGGCGGCGGCCCTGTTCGTCGGGGGGATGATCTGGGCGGCGCGGGAGGTGCTGCTGCCTTACCTTCTGGGCCTGATTCTGGCTTACCTGCTCCTGCCCGTGGTCAACGGGCTGGACCGGCGGATGCCCGCCCGGCTGCGCGGCTGGCATGTGGCGCGGCCCCTGGCCATTGTGCTCACCTACCTCCTGCTCCTGATCCTGGTCGCCGGCATCCTGGCCTTTTTTGTGCCGCTGATGGCCGGGCAGATCAGCGCCCTGATTGACAGGTGGCCGGAACTGGCCAGCCGGGTGGAGGACTGGGGCACGCGGGGCTGGGGCTGGTATCAGAACCACATCCCCGCCGATTGGCGGCAGACCATCGAGGCCAACCTGACAGGTCTGATCAACGATCTGATCAAGGCGCTCCAAAACGGGCTGGTGGCCACGGCGCGCCGCCTGTTCAGCACGATCAGCTTTGTCATCGGTCTGGTCGTCATCCCCTTCTGGCTGTTTTACATCCTCCAGGATGAAAGCCAGGTGAAAGAGGGGGTCATCCGGGTGCTCCCTCTCCAGCTCCGGGCCGATCTGGTGTGCATGGCCAGGCTGATTGACGATGTGCTCAGCGCCTACCTTCGCGGCCAGTTGCTCCTCTGCCTCTTTGTGGGGGGGATGGCGACCCTCGCCCTGCTGATCATTGGCGTCCCCTTTGCCCTGGTGTTGGGGGTCGTGGCCGGCATTCTGGAGGCGCTGCCTTTCGTCGGCCCGATCCTGGGGGCCATCCCGGCCGTCCTGGTGGCCCTGCTGTCGAATCCGATGTCGGCCTTGTGGGTGGCGGTTGCCTTTTTGGCCATCCAGCAGGTCGAAAACCTGCTTCTGGTCCCGCGTATTGCCGGCAAGAGCGTCAAGCTCCATCCGGCCATGGTCATGGTGGTGCTGGTGGTCGGCAACGAGCTGGCCGGCCTGGTGGGGATGCTGCTGGCCGTGCCGATTACGGCGGTGTTGCGCGACCTGTTCAAATATCTCTACCTGCGTTTTCTGGACGAGCCGCTCACCCCTGAAGCCGCCATGGCCAGTATCCGCGCCGGCAAGGAGGTGCAACTGGGTGTGTGAGGAGCCGGACCGCCGGGGAGTGATCCTGTCCTCGCTGAAAGCCAGGCTGCGGCCAGACATGCCCCTGATCCTGGTCACCCTGCTGGCCGTCTTGGCCATAGCGCCCCTGACCTACCCCGGTTTTTTCCAGGCCCATAGTGGATTTCTGCCCGTTTTCAACAGCTCCCACCCCGCCGAAGCGCCTGACTGGGGCCGCCTGCCCGATCCGGTGCGGGGTGAAGGCCGGCTGCCCTATCTGCTGATCTGGCCCTTTTGGAAACTATCGGCCAGTGGGGTTGTCGCCGTCAAGTGGGGCTATGGGCTGGCCTTTGTGCTGGGGGCATGGGGCGTCTATGCCTGGGCCGGCCGCTGGCTGGGCGAGCGGGGGGGAGGGCTGGCTGCCCTTCTCTACACCTGCCTGCCCTGGCACCTGGGCACCGTCTATGGGCGCGGTGCCTGTGCCGAGGCATGGCTGTGGGCCTGGTGGCCCTTTGCCCTGTGGGCCGTTGACCGGCTGGCCGAAGGCCGTGTCCTGACGGCGGCCCTCGTCGGACTGCCGGTGTTGGCCGCCGCCTTCTGGACCCAGGCAGGGCTGGCCGCCCTGTTCCTGCCGCTGCTGGCCCTCTATGGCGCGGGAATGACCGCCGGGCGGCAGCGATGGGCAGGCTGGCTGGCGGTGGCGCCGGTCATCTCGGCGGTGGTCCTGTGGTTCACCGCCCGCCTGGCCCCGCCGGCCCGTCTCCCCTTCGCCGACCACCTGCTCTACCCCTCTCAGCTCTTTTCACCCGCCGGGGGAGAGGGGCTGTCGTTCCAGGTGGGGGTCGCAGCGGTGGGGTTGAGCATCGTCGCCGTGGCGCTCGGGGTGTCCCACAAGGAGGCCAGGTCCGCGTTGGGGCGTGCCCTGGGCTTCTGGCTGACCGCCCTGCTCCTCCTGCTGCTGCTCACCCTGCGGCCTGCCGCCCCCTTCTGGCAGATCACCGGCCTGGACACCCTGCTGACCTATCCCTGGCAACTGCTGGCCCTGGCCGGGCTGCCGCTGGCCTTCCTGGCCGGGTCGGTCGTCCGTCTGGAGGAGCGCCTGGCGGAGTTGCCGGCCTGGGGAGGGCTGTTGGCCCTGGCAGTGCTGGCCAGCTACCCCTGCCTGGCCCCCCGTTTCACCCGGCTCGCTCCCGGCCCCGAACCGCTGGCCCTGTTCCAGCCGGTAGAATCTCCCGCCCCGCAGATCCTGCTCCTCCGCGCCGAGGTTGCACCCCCGACCGAGATCACGCCGACGCTGACCCTGACCCTGACCTGGCAGGCGGTTGAGCCGGTGGCCGGCGATTATACCGTCTTTGTCCACCTGCTGGCCGGGGGTGAGCGGAAAATCGCCCAGCGCGATACCCGCCCCTGTGACGGCCGTTGCCCGACAAACCACTGGCAACCCGGCGAGATCCTCGCCGACCGCTATGTGCTGGCCCTGCCACCCGACGCCCCGCCGGGGCCTTATCGCCTGGCGGTGGGCCTCTATCTGCTCGAAACCGGCGAACGCGCCGGGGTGGTGGGCCGCGCCGACAGGACGGTGTACCTGGATGTCAAATAACAGGCCAGGGGGGCCAGGAGTGGATCTGGCCCTGATCCTTCTTCTCTCCCTGTTTCCCATCGGCCCGTTGCTCCAGCCGGGCTACATGTGGGAGGCGCACGATGCCCGCCACAGCGTCTATTTCCTGTTCGAGTTCGACCGGGGCATCCAGGACGGCATCCTCTACCCTCGCTGGCAACCCGATTTCGCCTTTGGTTACGGCTATCCGTTCTTCAACATCTACGGGCCGTTGTCCTCCTGGATGGGCGAACTCTTCCACCTGGCTGGCTTTGACTTCCCCGATGCGGTCAAGATCGTGTTTGGCCTGTCGGTGGTCGGCTCCGGGCTGGCGATGTACGGCTTTGTGAGGCGGGTGATGGGCCGGCAGGCCGGGCTGGTGGCAGCGGTGGCCTACATGGTCATCCCCTATCGGCTGGTGGACCTCTATGTGCGGGCTGCCCTGGCCGAATCGCTGGCTTACCTCTTTGTGCCGCTGGTGCTGTGGGGGACCTGGGCCGCGCTCCACCATCCCCGGCTGCTCAACGTCGTGGGCCTGGCCCTGGCCTATGCCGGGTTGATCCTGACCCATCCCCTCACTGCCATGCTGTTGACCCTCATTCTGGCCTTCTACGCGGCGGTCCTGGCCCTGGTCCGGCTGAACGAGGAGCAACCCTGGCGGGAGATGTCGCGGCAGTCATTCTGGCCACTGCTTGGGCACCTGGGCCACCTGCTGGCACCGGCAGCCCTGGGGCTGGCCCTGGGCCTGGGCCTCAGCGCCCTCTTTATCCTGCCGGCCATGACCGAGAGCCGCTTTGTCCGGGTGGATCAGTGGTATGGCGGGCGTTACGCCTGGGGCGGCGATTTTGTCGAGTTCTTTCAGCTTTTCTCCCCTGAATGGGGGTTTGGCCTCAGCGTGCCCGGCCCTGACGACCAGGTGAGCTTTCAGTTGGGCGCGGTGCCGGTGGTGCTCAGTTTGCTGGCCACGGCCTCCTGGCTGAGGCGACGGCGCTCCCTGCCTCACCTCAGATTTTTCGCCGCACTGACGGCCCTTGCCGTGCTGCTCATGCTCAGCCTCTCCGCGCCGCTGTGGCAGTTGCTGCCCCTGGTCCGCCTGGTCCAGTTTCCCTGGCGGCTGCTGAGTGTGACCACCATCTCGATGGCTTTCCTGTGCGGCGCGGTGGTGCAGGACGGCCGCTCCGGGGAGGCCACCTTCCCGGAGCCGGCCACCCTCCTCCTGGTCGCCCTGCTCCTGCTGGGCAGCCTGCCCTCCATGCAGGCCAGAATGTCGGAGCAGGAGGTATCGCTGGCCGGCCTGATGCGCTTCCAGCAGTCGTCCGACGAGATGACCGGTTCAACAGCCTGGGTCCGGCGCATCCCCACCTGGTCGCCCATGGCCGACTATTTCATAGCCGGCAAGCCGTTGACCTCCAGGATCAACTATAGCGAGCTCTACCGGCAGCCGGGGCGTGTCCATGCCCAAACGCTGGAACTGCACACCACCAGCGAGCTGGTCGAGTACTCGGCCGGGCGGTCGGTGTTGCTGACCTTCAACACCTTCTACTACCCCGGCTGGCACGCCTACCTGCTCGACCCGGCGACGAATGAGGTGCGGGAGGAACTGCCCATCGCCCTGCGGGGTGAACTGGGCCTGATGACCGTCCGGGTGCCGGCCGGCGTGGGCCGCGTGCTGCTGCGCTTCGAGGATACACCCATCCGCAGGCTGGGAACGGCGGTGAGCCTGGGCAGCCTGGCCCTGGTTGGGCTCCTGCTGCTGGGAACCTTGCGGTTCGGAAAGCCATCTGACACATAGGGTGGAATTGATGCGTGCGTCCCTGCTCTCCCGCTCCTGGCCTCGACCTCTCCGCCCCGACCCCTATGCGTGGCTGGTCGTAGCCTTTTCCCTGTTCGCCGCGCTGCCGCTGGCCGGGCCGGGTTACTTTTTCGACGCCCATGATGCGCCCCACACCATCTTTTTCCTGACCGAATTCGACGCGGCGTTGCGCGATGGGGTATGGTACCCCGGCTGGGCCACCGACCAGGCGCTGGGCTATGGCTATCCGACCTTTGTCTTTTATTCCCCCCTGGCCTATTATGGGGCCGAGGGCTTTCACCTGTTGGGAGCAGGCAAGGTCGCGGCCATCAAGTGGACCTGGGCGCTGGCGACGGTCGCTTCGGGGCTGGCGATGTACGCCTGTGGCCGACATCTGCTGGGCCGACAGCGCGGGTGGCTGGCTGCGGTCGTCTATGTGTACATGCCCTACCATCTGGCCGACCTGTATGTGCGGGCCGCCCTGGCCGAGTATTGTGCCTTTGTCTGGATGCCGCTGGCGTTGCTGGCCTTCCACCGGCTGGTCGAGGAGCCAACGGCCCGGCAGGTGGGGCTGGCCGGGCTGGCCTATGGGGCGCTGCTGATGACCCATCATGTCACCGGCCTGGCTTTCACCCCTCTGCTGGCATCTTATGTCCTTTTCTGCCTTCTAAGGGCGAAAACCGACCGGCCGGGGCGGCTGGCGCGGGCAGCGGCGGCCCTGGCCGGGGCGCTGCTGGGCCTGGGGGTTGCGGCGGCGCTGCTCCTGCCGGCCTTTGGCGAGCGACGGTTCATCAATCAGGAGCAGTGGGTCCGGGCCAGTTACGATTATGCGCTGCACTTTCTCCACCCGGCACACCTGTTGTCGGCGGCCTGGGGCTACGCGCCGGGCCGGCCAGGCACTCCAGGGGGGATGTCGTTCCAACTGGGGGCGGTGCCCTTTCTCCTGGCCTCGGCTGCCGTGCTGAGCGCCTGGCATCGCCCGGCCAGAGAGCGCGCCCCGGTCCTCTTTTTCGGTGGGGCGACGGCCCTGCTCATCTTTCTGATGTCGCCCCTGTCTGCTTTCCTGTGGAGGCTGCTGCCTGTGGCGGCGCTCATCCAGTTTCCCTGGCGGCTGCTGGCGCTGACGGCGGTGACCCTGGCCCTGCTCTCTGGACAGGGAGCAAAGGATCAAGGGCTGATCCTGGTTTGGGGAGTGGTGGTCCTGCTGGCCAGTTTCCCCTACACCCTGCCGCACAATACACCCGTCCCGGACATGGCCGAGGGTCCCCTGCTGACCATTGAATTTGAGATGAAATACACCGACATGCGAGGCATGACCGCCTGGACGAAGGAGATGCCGCCCGATTCGCCGCTGGTGGAGCAGTACCGCGCCGGCGGGCCGCTGGTCACGGCGGAAGCCCTGGCCTCCGGCGCTACGGTGGAGATGATCCGCGCCGGCGGTGCTTCGGACGAGCTGTGGGTGCGCTCGCCGCAGGGGACGGCGCTGCGCTTCTACACCTATTACTTTCCCGGCTGGCGCGTCTACGTGGATGGCCGGCGGCTGGCCGATGGAGAACTGCGGCCCGAAACCGTCTACGGCCTGCTGACGGTGGACATCCCCCCCGGCGAGCATCACGTCCTGCTGCGTTGGGGGGACACCCCCCTGCGCCTGGCAGGCAAAGCACTCACTCTGGGCTGCCTGCTGCTGGCAGGGGGGCTGGTGAGGCCCTGGCCCGCGCTTGGCAAACGGCGCAGGCTGTGATAGAATGGGCTGGCCCGTCCAATCCGGAGTGCAGAGGAGCGATGGAAGCGAATTCCCAGAGGCGTTGTCCCCGGTGTGGGACCCCTGTAGCCCGGCGCGCCGAGACATGCCTGTTGTGTGGGGCCCATCTCAAGGAGCGGCGGGAAAGGCGCCTGCCCGCTCCCCAGGGGGACCTGTGGTTGCCTCTGCTCCTGGCGGCGGCCCTGGTCGTCCTATGGGTGTGGAAGCCGTGGGCCACCGGCCGCCCTCAGGCATGGGTCCCCACCCCCCTCCCACCCACTGCCACCCCCCGGCCTACGGCGACCCGCATCATCGCCCCGACGGCCACGCCACTCCACTCCCCCACGCCCCCGCCGACCGCTACCCTGCCGCCCAACCAGGTGCTCCATACCGTCGAGCCGAACGAGACGGTCAGCACCATCGCCAAAAAGTATGGCACCACCGCCAGGGCCATCCTGGAGGCCAATCAACTAAAGGAACACACCATCCTCAAAGTGGGTCAACAACTGATCATCCCCCTGCCGGTGGCCGATACGCCGACCCCGACGCCAACCCTGACCCCCTCACCCACCCCCTTCCTCTACACCGTCAGGTCGGGCGACAACTTGAGCGCCATCGCCAAAAAGTTCGGCACCACGGTCGAGGCGCTGATGCAGGCCAACGGCCTCACCAATGCCTCGACCCTCCAGGTCGGCACCCGGCTGATCATCGTCCAGCCGCCCGACTATGGGGCGACGATGGCGTACGAGACCTATGAAGTGCAGCCAGGAGACACGCTGTACACCATCGCCGCCCGGTACAAGATAGCCATCGCCCAGATCAAGGAAGCCAACGGTCTGACGAGCGACCGGCTCAACGTCGGGCAGAAGCTGCGCATCCCCATCGGCACGGCCACGCCGACCCCTCCCCCTACCCCCACCTCCACCCTGACCCCGACCCCCAGCCCGCCCCGACCGGCGCCTGCCCTGCTGACCCCGCCTGATGGCGCCAGTTTTGAGGGCGCCGAGGCGACGATCGTGCTGAATTGGGCCTCGGTGGGCATCCTGAAGCCGGAGGAATGGTATGTGGTCCGCCTGGAGCGGTTGTCTGAACGGACGAAACAGCTTCCCCTGGTATGGACCAGGGCCACCTCCTGGCGCGTGCCGGCTGAGCTGTATGGGGCCGGTCAGGCCCGGCCGCTTCGGTTCCGCTGGCAGGTCCTGGTCATGCGCCGGACCGGCACGGCTGAGGATGGCACCTGGTTGGGCCAGGTGATCAGCCCGCCCGGCGAGGCCCGAACCTTTTTCTGGAAATAGCGTATAGCATGGCAGGTGGCAGATGACCTGCCGTGAACAGAGGGAGGAAGGATGAGCGCAGGCAAGACCGTTGGATATATCGTGGCCGGGATTTTCCTTCTATTTGGGGTGTTGTGGTTGCTGTCGGCCTTCAGTGCTGAAGCAGCCAGCCCCGCAGGCCGGTTGCTGGTCGGCGGAGTGTTGGTCCTCCTCGGCCTGGGCCTGATCGTCGCCATACGGCTGCGGGAGCCCAGGCCCAAACAGGAGGTTGTCGTCCGCCAGCAGATTGACCTGGGCGGCGATGTGGCGATGGAGGCGCTCAAGTGCCAGAGCTGTGGCGCACAACTCGACAGGAGCGCCCTCAGCCTGGTTGAGGGGGCGGTGATGGTCACCTGCCCCTATTGCCGTGCCACCTACCAGCTCGTCGAAGAGCCTAAATGGTAGCCCAGGCTCAACCCTGTGCTCCGGCTGAGGAAAGGAACTGCCATGTGCAAGAGATCGGCCCTGATCGGAACCACCATCCTGATCGTCCTGGCGCTGGTCGCCCCGGCCGTTCAGGCCCAGGATTACCGCTTCAACCTGAAGGAGAACCGCGTTCATCTGTACATCAACCACGACGGCACGGTGCGGATCGTATATGACCTGACCTTCGCCTGCGACCCCGGCGCCCATCCCATTGATGTGGTGGACGTGGGGCTGCCCAACAACACCTATCGCCTGGGGGAGATCCGGGCTTCCATCGCCGGCGTGCCGCTGACCGACCTCAGCGACTCCCCGTACGTCAAGCCGGGCGTGGCCGTGGAACTGGGCAGCCACGCCATCGGTCCCGGCCAGACCGACACCCTCCATATAGAAGCGATCGTGCGCGACCTGATCTACCAGGACAGCCAGGATGCCGAATATGCCAGCCTCGAATTTGCCCCCACCTGGTTCGACAGCGACTTTGTGCACGGCCCCACCCGCCTGGAAGTCAACTTTCACTTCCCGCCAGGGGTGACGGCCGAGGAGCCACGTTATCACAAACAGGAGTTCACCGCTGCGGGCTTTGAGGATGATCGGGTGGTCTATACCTGGATCAAAGAGGACGCCAGCGGCAGCCAGAAGTATGTCTATGGGGCGTCGTTCCCCAAAAAGTACCTGGCCGAAGGGGTGGTGCAAAAAGTACCGGCCTTCAACCTCAACCTGGAGGCGCTCTGCAGCAGCCCCCTCTGCTGGTTCCTGCTGTTCGGCGGCGGATGGGCCTTTCTGGCCATCATGGGTAGCTGGTCCCAGAAGCGGCGCAAGATGCAGTATCTGCCCCCCTCTCTGGCGGTGGAAGGCACCGGCGTCAAGCGCGGCCTGACCGCCGTTGAAGCGGCGGTGTTGCTGGAAGCGCCGTTGAACAAAGTGTTGACCATGATCCTCTTTGGGCTGGTCAAGAAGGGGATCATCACTGTCGAATCAGAAAAGCCGCTGCGGGTCAGGGCCGTGGACCCCCTGCCCCAGGGGATCAGGCTGTGGCCCTATGAGCACCGTTTCTTGCAGGCGATTGGGGATAACGGCGAGCTGGTTGAGGGCAAACTGCGGGAGATGGCCGTGGATCTGATCGGCGACGTGAACAAGAAACTGACCGGCTTTAACCGCAAAGAGACCAGGGAGTACTACAAAGACATTGCTGCCCGCGCCTGGCAGCAGGTCGAGGCCGCCGGCACGCCTGAACTGCTCGGCCAGCGTTGGGGTGAGGGCCTGGAATGGACGATGCTGGATGAGGATTGGGAAGGCCACACCCGCCGCGTCTTCCATGACCGGCCGGTCGTGGTCCCCTCATGGTGGTGGGGCTACCGGCCGTGGGCGGATCAGGTCGGGCCGGCCCCAGCCCCGGCTCCCCGCCCGACGCCATCGGGTGCCGGTGTGCCGGTCACACTGCCCACCCTGCCCGGCGCCAACTTTGCCAACACCGTCGTGAGCGGCATCGAAAGGGCAGCCAACAGAGTGGTCAGCAATATCGAGAGCTTTACCGACAGGGTGACCCAGACCACCAATCCACCGCCCAAACCTTCCAGCTCCAGCAGCCGGAGCGGGGGCTATAGCTGTGCCTGTGCCTGCGCCTGTGCCGGCTGCGCCTGCGCCTGTGCCGGCGGGGGGCGGTAGTGTTTGTGGACCGCGTCTCTGCGGTAAACAGATATTGAGAGGGGGGGACATGCCCTTTCTGGATCGTGTGAAAAGCTGGTTTGAACCGCACCGGCCGCTGGCACCGGGCATCTATCACTATCAGACGCCGCCCGATGCACCGCAGCAGTTCCGACTGCACCTCCGGGTGGAAAAAGATGGGCGGGGGGTGCTGCTCATCAACGCCGCCAGGGTGCTACACCTCAACCAGACGGCCACAGAGCACGCTGCCCTGATCCTGCAGGGAAAGAGGACCGACGAGGCTGTCCATGAGATCGCCCGCCGCTACAACGTCAGCCGGGCCACAGCCCAGGCCGACTTTGAGTCGTTACGGGAAACCATCTGGCAGATCGCCCAGGCCGGCGAGGAGGTCTGCCCCGTCACCTACCTGGAGATCGAGCGGATCGAACCGCTGAGCGCCGAGCTGTCCGCTCCCTACCGCATGGACCTGGCGCTGACCTACCGCTGCCAGAACGACTGCCCGCACTGCTATGTCGGCCGCCCCCGCGACTTCCCGGAGCTGTCCACCGGGCAGTGGAAGCAGGTGATTGACCGTTGCTGGGAGCTGGGCATCCCGCACCTGACCTTTACCGGCGGCGAGGCTACCCTGCGGCCCGACCTGGTGGAACTGGTCCGCTATGCCGAGGATGTGGGCCTGGTGACCGGCCTGCAGACCAACGGGCGGCGGCTGCGCGACCGGGCTTACCTGGACGAACTGCTGCTGGCCGGGCTTGACCACATCCAGATCACCCTGGAGAGCCATGACGAAGCGGTCCACGACCGGATGGTGGGAGTCCCGGGGGCCTGGCGGGAAACGGTCGAAGGGATCAAGACGGTGGTGAACGCCGACGTGTACATGATGACCAACACCACCCTGACCACCGCCAATGTGGACGGCATTGAGGAGACGATCGCGTTTGTGGCCTCCCTGGGTGTGCCCACCTTTGGTTGCAACAGCCTGATCTACTCCGGGGCGGCGGTGGCCGTCGGCACCGGCATCCGCGAGAGCGAGCTGGCGCCGATCCTGGAGCGGGTCAAAGAGGCAACAGCCCGACACCACCTGCGCCTCATCTGGTATACCCCTACCCAGTACTGCGAACTCGATCCGGTGGGCATGGAATTGGGGGTCAAAGGCTGCACTGCTGCTCACTATAACATGTGCGTCGAGCCCAACGGCGATGTGATCCCCTGTCAGAGCTACTATGTGGCCCTGGGCAACATCCTGACCGACCCGTGGGAGGCGATTTGGGAGCATGAGCTGGCCCGCTATCTGCGCCGCCGTGACTTTATGATGGAGAAATGCTACCACTGCCCCGACCAGATCTTGTGCGGGGGAGGCTGCCCGTTATACAATCAACACCACGGTGGCCCGACGCCGACGATTTGACATTTCCGGCCAGGTCGTTCGCCCTGCTCCCGCCGGGTCTGTGGCCCGACGGCCCCCACCGGCGGGGGTCGCAGACCCCCGCCGAGCGTCACAGACCCCTGCCGAGCGTCACAGACCCCTGCCGAGCGTCACAGACCCCCGCCGAGCAATGAGACCTCACCCTTACCCCCTGGCCCCCTTCC
>Ga0209162_1002136_pt1 | contig 17903 bp, 7 predicted proteins | sample YNPNPMetaG_FD_187121 | JGI IMG/M metagenome (GOLD analysis project Ga0209162, IMG submission 187121) | Anoxygenic and chlorotrophic microbial mat microbial communities from Yellowstone National Park, USA - YNP NP MetaG (SPAdes) (version 2) ... | reverse complement strand
GCGCGGCCCTTCCGGGAGACGGTGCGCTGTTTCTTCTTCATTTTGCCCTCCCTTGCTGGAGGGCACGGCAGAACCGGTTCCCCGAGCCCTCGGATGATGGTGGGATATGTCGGATGCCGGGCCCGGCATTCTGCCCTTACTGTACCACAGCCCGATGGTGCCCACCCAGTGCCCGAACGGCGCCGGATCGGTGCCCCTATGGTGCCCGAGCACCACTTCTCTCACTCCGCCCGAGAGCACCAACATCCCACCCGCCAGAATCCCAGAGAAGACCAACTGCTCCTCCCTGGATAAGAAACCCCGAAAGGGGGATGGTTCAAAATATGTTGACACTTTAACAACCCCGCCGTCTTGACAAAATGGGCGAATTAGGGGATAAATGGAGCCATCCATTCTTCGCTTGGGAGATGACGATGGCAGCGTATCACGTTCCCGAATTCACCGCCGAGCAGCGCGCTGATGCCGCACTGCGGATACTGATTCCCTTCCCGGACCGCCAGTGAGGGCTGGTCACCCAACTGGCCCGCCAGCACGGGGTTTCCCGTAACCTGCTTTACCGGCTCCGCGACCGGGCGTGGGAGGCCATCGTGAACGCCCTGACGCCCCGCCCGGCGGGTCGGCCCACTCAGACCCCCACACTGACGGTGGACAAAACCCTGGTGGACCGATTCATCATCGCTTTCCCGATGTTGCCCGAAACGGTGCGCGGCATCCGCCTGGGGCTGCGACTGCTCCTGGGCGTCACCCGCCCGGTGGGCTACATCAGCCAGACGCTCACCGCCGCAGGAGCGCAGGCAGAGACCGAGAACGGGAGTCTCTACGTACCCCTGCCCATCCTGGGTGAGGCTGATGAGATTTTCCAGGGACGACAGCCGTGCCTGACGGTGGTGGGCGGACGCTCGTTCCTGGTGGTCTACCTGGTGCCCGATGAGTCCCGGGACGGCACCACCCGGGGGGTTACCTACATTAGAATCTGGACGTGGCTGCGGACATCCCTCAGGAGCTGCAGGCTGTCGTGAGAGTGATCTGGGACATCATGGGTCTGTTCCACCGTTTCTCCAGTCTGGCGGAATCGTTGCACAGTTGGCTGCGCCCGTACCTGCCGATTCACCGGGAGATGTGCCGGTGGTTGCTGCCCTTGTTGCAACTGTTCTGGAATCATCACCCGTTTGAGCGGGGCAAGCGGGCCGGGCACAGCCCTCTGGAACTGGCCGGAGTGGCGGATGCCCCTTCCCTGGAGGAAGTCCTGGGCCGACTGGTGCGCCCCGCCGCAGCCGTCCAGCCAGCCTGATTTTTTCAAGGTGCGAAAAGTGTCAACATATTTCCCTGGAAAATTGAACCATCCTCCGAAAAGAACAGGAAAATGACCGACAGCGCTACTGCCCTCCTGAACCTCCAACGGTATTTCGGATTCCGCTCCATCCGGGAAATGGCCCAGGCAACCGGCATTGACCGATCCGCACTGACCCGAGCAATGAACGCACAAAAACCCCGAAAACTGGCCCGGGAAAGCCGCCTTCGCCTGGCCCGCTTCCTGGGACGGGCCTGCGAAAGCCCTGAACAACTCCAGCAGGCCCTTCACCAAACCGGTTGGGTCCTCTCCGAAGAGGAGTTGACAGAGGCCCTCTCCTGGATGCGTCGGGAGTGCCTGCTCTTCGGCGTCCCCCTCTTCCCTGAAGAAGGCCATTTCGTGGGCCGTTCCCGCGAACAGGCCGCCCTCCTGGCCCGCCTGACGGACCGAAGAACCACCCCCACCCTCGTTGTGGTCCGCGGGCTCCCCGGCGTGGGCAAGAGCCGTCTGGTGGCCCACGTCGCCCACCACGCCCGCCCCCTCTGGCAGCGATACCCCGACGGAATCTTCTGGCTGGACCTGGAAAACGGCGACGAACGGCAGGCCATCTCCCGGCTCCTCCGAGACCTTCGGGGTACCGAAGGAAGCACGGAGCCCGAAGACCTCTGGAGAGCCGCCACCCATGCCCTGAAAGGAAAACAGGCTCTCCTCATCCTGGACGGCGCTGAAGAGGTGGACCTGGAACGCTGGACCGGGCTGGTCTCCAACGGCGGACTGCTGGTCACCACCCGCCGCAGCGACATTGGCGGGCCCGAAGTTCAGTTCCCCCTGGACCCAATGCCCCTGGGAGAAGGGCGCGAACTGCTCCTGCGAGACCACCCGGCAGTAGATGTGGGAGAACCCGAAATCCGCTGGGTGGTGGAGGCCGTGGGCGGCCTCCCTCTGGCCCTCTACATCCTGGGACGTCTCGCCTTCTGGCACGGCAGCCTCCGGCCGGTCGTGAAAGAATTACAGGCCCACCTGATGGACACCCTGGAAATCGGAGAACGGAAACGGGAGAACGTCCGGGTCGCCTTCCAGATGAGTTATGAACGGCTTTCCGAGGACGGAAAGAAACTTTTCCGCTTCCTGGTGGGATTCCCCCAGCCGTTCCCGGGGGAAGTCGTGGCCTATGTACTCGGATGGGAAGAGAGACGGGTGCGGAGAGCTTTCCTGGAACTGGTACGGGCGGGACTGGCCCGCAGCGATGGCGGGGAACGGTACACGATGCACGCTCTCCTGGTGGAGTATGCCCGGGACCAATTGACCGATGAAGACCGGGCGCAGTTTGCACAATGGATGACCGGCTTCGCCGGTTACTATGGAGAACGCACCACTCAGGCTCACCACCTCTGGCTCCAGGGAGAGACCCGGCAGGCCCAGCGCCTCTGGGAGGAGCACCTCCCCTACATCCTCCAGGGATTCAAGTACGCCGTGAGCCTGGACCGAAGAGAGTGGGTCCTGGAATACCTCCGCCGAACCGGCCCCTTCCTGGCCCTCCAGTTCCGCCGGGAAGAACTCCGCCAGTGGTGGGAGGCCGCCCAGAAACTGGCAACCCACGACTCCGAACGGATGGAAATCCACCTCCTCTGCGCCGACTGGTGGATGCAGACGGGGATGATCCGGGAGGCGCTGGAACTGGCCCGCCAGGCCCGCACCCTGGCCGAAGAAATCCGTTCCCCTCACGGCCGGAGACAGGCCATGCTCATAGAAGCTCAGGCCTGCCTCATCCTGGGACACATCGCCGAAGCCAACAGCCTGCTCTGGAGAGAAGAATGGGAATCCTGGATGGAGGAAGCCTCTCCCTTAGACCCGATACTCTATCTCCTCTGGCACCTGCGCGGAGCCGCTGCAGAAGCCACCCGAAATATGGATACGGCCCAGAAATGCTATCTGATCGCACTGCAGTTGTTGGAGAACGCCCTTCGGCAAAGCATCCCCTGGGCCCTCTGGCCCGCCGCCGAGATCGCCTGGCGAATGGGCGCACTGATCCGTTCCACCGAGCCCCAGGCCGCCCTGGCCTTCTGCGAAACGGGGATGGCTTTGGCCCAGAAGGCCGGCATCCGCAGAGCCTGGATCCCCAGCGCCCTGCTCCGGGCCAGTATCCTGGCCCAACTGGGCCAGTTAGACCAGGCTGAAGCCGCAATGAAAGAAGTCCTGCCCGTCCTCGGCCACGAGCCCCTCTATCGGATGCTGTGGGCCGAGATAGCTGCTGAACTGGCCTGGCGCAAAAAGGACTGGGAAACGGCCGAGCGAGAGTACCAAATCGCCATGGAACTGGCCCAGGGGCAGGCCGCCGAATCGGAAATCTGGCGGCTTTACGGGGATTGTCTGCAGGATCAGGGGAAAACCCAGAGCGCTCTGGCCGCCTGGAAGCGGGCCGCAGAGACCGCCCGTCAGGCCGGACATCCCCACTTCTACGCGATGGCCCTGCTCCGCATCGGCGAGTGCCTCTGGAAAGAGGGTAACCGGGAAGAAGCCATCCCCCTCCTGCAGGATGTCATCCGGCTGGGAGGAGAGATGGATAACCCGCTCCTGGTGGCCTGGGTATATGAGACAACGGACCAACCCGAAGAGGCCAAAAGGTTCTACGACATGGCTCTGAGCCTGCGCATCCTGACCTGGACGGACATCGCCGAGATGGAGCCGGGTATGCGCTGGTTCCGGCTGGGTTTCCTTCCGCCCTCCCCCGGCGAAATCGTCCAGGAAGAACAACCAGTCCTCATCCCGATAGACGACGTCTTCCAGAAACTGGCCTTCCGGCTGCGGCAGGTCGCCTGGGGATACAGAGACGTGGAAGACCTAACCTGACCGCCCCGCCTCCTCCAGCCATTCCTCCGCCTGCTGGCGCAGTCGCTCCCACTGCCGGCGGAGTTGCTCCGGCCCCTCCCCCTGAATCTCCAGGAAGAAGGGGTCCGTGGGCGACGGCGGCTCTATCTCCCCCTGCGCCAGCCGCAGGAGCGCCGTCCAGGGATACCCATGCCGCCGCAGACCCAGGACGGCATCCCGATCAAACGACGTCGGGTAGGACGCCTGCCCCCAGAGGTCCGGCTGCCGCCCCAGCGCCAGTTCCACCAGCGCCGCCTGGACCAGCAGGCGGGCCGCCCGAACCGCCCGCGCCCCCTCCCGCGCCTGCTGCAGTTGCTGCCAGCCCCGCTGCAGTCGCTCCCACTCCGCCTCTACCCGCGCCCGGAAATCCCGACAGGCCGCCTCCACCGCCTCCTCCGTCCAGCCCCCCAACGCCGAACTCTCCAGAACGCGCCGGACCTCCGACAGATGCCCAACCGGCCGGGGCCGTCCCCCTTCCAGCACGTAGTAACCCACCCGATCCAGAGGCGATTTCGCCTCCAGCCGCAGCAGGGGGCCCAAGACGGTTTCTCCGACCTCCCTCCCGACCACCTGCCGCAGTAATCCCTCCAGCAACGGATGCCCAAACGTCAGCCACTGCACCGTCTCCGGGTGGGCATCAAAGACGGCCGGATCAAAGGTGACCGCGACCTCCCGGCCCTCCTCATCCCGCAGCCAGTACACCTTCTCCAGCCGGGAGTGCGGCCGAAAACGGCCCCGCAGGCCCGGAAGGGAGGTCAGGACCTCCTCCAGTTCTGCCAGGGAGACCGGACCGGTCGCCCCACCGGACGAATCCGGCGGTAAACGACCCGCCCACTCGTCCAGGTCCCACCCCTCCGATACCTTCTCCAGCCCGTTCTCTATCCGGGCCAGTTGCATCTGCAGTTCCCTCTCCCGTTCCGCCACCGGCGCCATCGCCGCCGCCTCTATCGCCTCCTCCACCTGCGTCAGAATCGGCTGCAGCGCTCCCACCACGTCCTGAAACCACCGGATACGACGGGAGAGGGCCCGGTACACCCGCGCCTCCACCGTCCCCTCGTAAAAATAATTGCGAATTTCCACCGTTTCATACCGCTGACCGATCCGGTCCACCCGCCCGATCCGCTGCTCCACCCGCATCGGGTTCCAGGGCATGTCGTAGTTGATCAGCACCCCACACGTCTGGAAGTTCAGCCCCTCGCTGGCCGCATCGGTGCAGAGAAGAATCCGGATATTCCCCTCCCGAAAATCGTTCTTCACCTCCTCCTTCCCCACCGGCACCCACATCACCCCGTCCCAGCGCTCCCCGCCCCGACCGCTGTAACAGGCCACCTGACGCCCGTATCCTGCCCGCAACTGCTCCCGCAGAAAGTCCATCGTGTCCGTGTACTGGGTGAAGACCAGCACCGTCTCCCACCGCCGGAAAATCTCCTCCAGGTCCTTCAGCAGACGCTCCACCTTAGAATCGGGACTCCCCAACCGGGAGAGTTCCCCCAGAAAGTCCTCCAGGTAGGCCACCTCGTCCTGGAAGAGCGACCGGTCTGCCAGGTTCCACTCGTCCACATCCCACCTCAGCGCGTCCTGCTCCAGGTCCTCCTCCAGCCCCAGGTCGGCCCGACCGCGCAGAAAGGCCAGCCGCCGCTCCAGACTCCGCCCGACCGCATAGAGACTGCTGGTCAGCCGTCGGCGGTATACCGTCATCACAAACCCCAACCCTTTCCGTTCCCCCTCGTAGCGGCGATAAAAGCGGGTGATGTACTCCTCTATCCGATCGTACAGCGCCTGCTCCTCCGGACGCATCGGTATCCAGACCAGGCGGGGGTCCCGCTCCGGAATCCGCTCCTGGAGAAGGCCGCGCCGAGCGTATTCCCGTAGCAGCGCACGGGTATGGCGAAAGACCCGCCGGGTCAGCGGCGTGGACTGCCGGACCAGCGCCAGCGCCCACCCCTTCGCCTCCGGCGACAGCGCCCGCAGCGAAGAGACATCCCCCTCGTCCACCAGGCGGTGGACCCGTTCCCCGTCCACCGGCCCCAACTCCCGCCGCAGGCGCTCCTCCAGGGACCGGTCCGGGCGACCCTCCCCGGACTCCCGTTCGGCGCGCGCCATCCGCAGCACAAAGGGCCAGTCCACCCCGTCGGGCGGAAGGCGGACCTGCTCGTAGAAGCGCAGGAAGGCGCGCTCATCGCTCCCCCACAGCCCGCTCAGGCCCAGCAGACGGAGCAGGTCCCACACCTCCACCGGGTGAACCTGCATCGGCGTGGCCGTCAACAGCAAAAGCCCCCGTGTCCGGACCTGGAGACGGTTCAACAGGTCCAGCATCCGGTTGGGCCGGTACCGGCTCAGGTCCTGAAAGTCCCGCCGCCGGGCGTGGTGGGCCTCGTCCACAATGACCAGGTCCCACGGGCGTGCGCTCAGCAGGGACTCCCGTCGTTCCTGCCGTTTGACCAGTTGGCTGGATACCAGGGCCAGGTCCACCCCGTCCCACGGGTTGGGGGCAGGGGTGAACGTCTCCCCGGAGATGTCCCGGAAGACGGCCCCGTCATAAATGGGGACACGCAAGGCGAACTTCTCGTACAGTTCCTCCTGCCACTGGCGCAGGACGGAGCGCGGGGCCAGGATGAGGGCGCGCCGGACGATGCCCCGCAGCCAGAGTTCCCGCAGGATCAGGCCGGCCTCCACCGTCTTCCCCAGGCCCACTTCGTCGGCCAGGAGGTAGCGGGTGGGGAACGTCTCCACCACCCGGCGGGCGACAGCCCACTGGTGGGGCCAGGGCCGCACCGCCGCCGTGGCCATCCCGACCCCCTCCGCACCCGCCAGCCGGGGCAGGTCCAGGAGAAACTGGCACAGGGCGGCCTCCCGCCGGAAGGGAACGGCCTCCTCCCGCACCTCCCGCTCCAGAAGGACGGGGACCCGTTCCAGCGGGTCGCGCCGGGGCGGCGCAGCGGGGGTGTACTTCAGGAGGCGCTGCCGGACGGCCTCGGGCACCGGGAGACCGACCCAGTCGGGCTCCCGGCCCTCCCAGAGTCGCTCAAACCGGCCCACCACCTCGGCAATGTACTGCCGCCCCTCCTCGGTCCAGGAGCGGAAGACGACCAGGTGCTCGTAGTTGTAGCGCCAGCCCGTCTCCGATTCGTTGACGCTGCCGGAGAAGGCGACCCGGTTCCCGGCAGCGTCGGTGAAGATGCCGACTTTGGGGTGGAAGTACTCCCGGGCCACTTCGGCGGGAAGGGGGAGGCCGTCCTTTCCCCGGGGGAGGACCACGCGGAGTTCCAGGGCACCGGCGGCGACCATCCAGGCCAGCGCGGCCAGCCGGTCCCGCATCAGGGCGTCGGCCAGGGCATCGGGGTCGGGGAGGGCCCCCTCCATCCGGGCGGCGACGACCTCCCGCAGGTCGTGGCCCCGGCGGAGGGCCTCCACGTCCTCCGGATAGAGTTCCGCGCCGACCAGGAGGCGCATCTGCCCGCCGTTGGCGATGAGGTGGGCCACACCCGCCGCCGCCACCGCCAGCGCGGTGGAGGAGAAAAACCCCGCCATCCGGTCGTAGCGGACGCTGACCGAGAGGGCGGGGATATAGAAAGTGTGCAGCGGGTCGTCGGATGTGGTGTAGGAAAGGCGGAGAGAAAGCTCAGGTAACCACATGCTTTCCCCGGCTTCAGACAAGAAGGGCACTGCATTCCCAGAATTCCACAAACTCGTTAAAGAGAATCGGTTGATAATGGGCCACCTTATTCCGGATGTCCCGAAGGGGATGGACCACTTTCAGCCAGCGCTGTTTCTCCGGTTCCCCGATGGGCCCCTTCCGAATCGCGTGTTCTATCGCTCCCAACTCCGGGTACAACGACTGCTCCCAGCCGTCTCCCCAACAGGTCCAGGTCTCACCATAAAATTGAGTCAACTGTTCACAGACGCGCAGTCTTGCGCTGTCCACAGCGGGCAGAAGCAAGGCAGCCTGAGCGCGCCACAACCTGTGGGCGATTTCCGGCTCGTTCCCCAGAAGCGCCAGCAGTGCCGAATGGACCTCCCCTCCATACTCTGGAGTGTACACAATCCAGCCCTGTGCCCAAAAGGGAATCATCTGTTCTGGGGGTTCCGTTTGCTTCCCTGGAGGCATGGGTTTCCACCTCTCACAAACCTCTTCGGCGTTTTGTTTTTTCCACCCCCTTTCAGCGCCGTACTGCGCCAGTTTCTCTAAAAGCGCCTCTGGCGGGTCAGTCACCACATCCCACAAATATTCTCCCAGGGTCAGGTCGTTCCCTGCCAGCGACGGGATCAAATGCTCCCGCCATAAGGACAACGGGGTCTCCTCCTGCGACATAAGACGACAGGCAAGATGAATCTCCAGGGCCGACGGAACCCCCCACCACATCCGTACAGACAAAGCGACATCCGATTTAGGCAAACCATTTTGGAAGACGGAATCTGCAGCAGCGACGACGCACAGTTTCCGTCGTCGTTCGGGGGAATGCCGGAGAGAGGATGCAGCCCATCTCTCCACAGCCAACAGCCATTCATTCCTCTTGGGAGGGGGTATCTCCTCCAGAGATTTGAGCAGCAAAACCTCGGGAGCCTGATGGCATAAGGTAAGGTCTTCCAGAAATCGGGCGATACCGGTGTCCTCCCAATCCTCCACAACGCTCCTGAGCACATCAAAGGGGCCGTAACTCCCCACGGTCCCTAAATCTACAGGAGCAACGATCATCCCTCCCGGCCCTTCCAGGTTATGCAGGAGCAGATCCCAAAGACGCAGAGCCTCACCGCCTTGAGGGAATAGGACCCAAACGCTTCGCCCACTCCGCAGGTCCTGCTCAACTGAGCGAAGGAAGCGCTGGGTGGAAGGAAGAGACCCGACTTGCGATGCCATGCCCACACTCATACGTTCCAGAGCCTGTATATAATCGGATCCAAGGAGACCTCTTTCTCTGGTTTCCTCACCCGGGCTCTGCTCTCTCCGAGCCGCTCCCGTAACACCGCCATCCGAACCAGATAATCTATGGCTGCGCTGACCCGTTCCGGATTCTCGTCCTCCAGCAATACATGGGGAGCCTCATCCCGAGGAACCCAATACTCTGCGCCGCCATGGGCCCTCTGTTCCTTGAGAAAAGCCTGCACGACCCTGGAAGGAGTATCGGACGGAATTTGAAGGCGTTCTATGAATTTCTGGCGCACATCCCAATTGGGGTCAGACAGGTCTTCCTCAAAACGATCCAATACGGGCATCGGGTCGTTCGTTCCTTCAGCACGGCATCTTCGGAGAAGTTCTTCCAGCAGGAAGGGCCATCCCCCCGTGACCTCGTGGATCCTGCGGCAATTCCGCTCTGTCGCAATCAATTCCGGCCTGTGCTGCTCCAGACGCTGCTGAATCCCCAGGAGGTCCAATGGCCGGATGGGGATAATCGTGCCGACCTTCTCCTCTAAATCTTCCCTGCGATCCGAGGGCAACTGGAACCACCGCCATGCCGTCAATGGCCCGAGACTGAAGATGATCCGGATCATAGAGCGACCGCTGGCGAACTTCACCGCCGCCTGTATCTGCTCCTCCAATTCCTCAGGTATCCACAGCAAAGTTTCCAGATCGCGGAAGAAGACTCTCAGAGCAGAAGAGCGCTCATATTTCAACTGGCTGGAGAGCCACCTGACCAGAGCATCCCCACTGCGGGGCTGGATCCGGATTTCCTCCCAGTGCTGGCGATGCTCTACAAACCTGCGAGTCGCCTCTTTCAGATTCCCCATTCCGAGGGCCTCCGAGCCAAAAACCAACCCGACGCCCGTTCTGGACATTTTCAGCGCGCTCTCCTGAGCATAACTCAGCGGACTGTATACGGATTCGCCCAGCAGAGCATGATGGCTCTCCAGCCTCAACCGGCGTGGGGCCGGTTTCTGGGAGATTTCAAGCAGCCTATCCTCAAGACTCTCGTAAGTGCCCAGCAACTGAACCACGTTGGGACTCCGCAACCGGTATCGGCCTCCCTCCTGGATAAGAACACCCAGTCCACACATTTCACTTAAGTATCCCTGAAACTGATCGCTCTCCATGCCCTCAAACCCATCACGCCAGTATCCTGAGACCAAGTCCTGGATCTCTCGGTGACTATAAAAGCGGTCAAACCCATTGCGGTCTTCCCACTGGTCTAAAATCATCGCCAGGGCGATCGCCTCATAGCGTTCGTCCAGAGATAGCGTCCAGGTGAAACGCTCCCGAATGTTTTTCCGCACCTCCTCATTCCGGTAGACCGCCTCCACATCGGAGCGACTGATACCGAAGGGGGGCAACCCGGACCGACGGGTCGCTTTCAGGCGCGCCACCAGTTCCCACCCGAAGAGCTGAATCAGCCCCGGATGGTAGTTGGTGTAAGAAAAGATCAGGAATGGAATGGAAGGGTCCACTTCCAGACCTTCCCCGAATCGGTAACCCAAGGCCCGTAGCGGACGCTCCAGCAGTTCCCAGGCCGCTTCCGGCTCCAGCGGACCCACCTCAATGGGAGTGCCCAGGTGCGCCAGAGGCTGATTCGGAATGCGTTGGAAGCGCTGTACGTTATGCAACCCGGCAAACACCACCTTGAACCGGCGTTCCGTCCTGTCCATCAAGATTTTCAGATCACTGACGACAGGGAACCCCCGTTCCGCATCCGTCTCCAGGAAATTGTCCGCTTCATCCAGAAGCAGCATGAGCCGCCAACCCTGCTCCGCGATGCGCCGCTGGATGCGGTCCTGAAGCGTCTTGGAAGAGATATTGGGAGGAACATCCAGGAAGTCCACCATATTCAGTCGGTGGGCAATGCGCTCCCAAAATGCTCTTTCGTAATCCAGGCCGGTGAGCGGACCTCCCAACGACTTGATGTCCTCCAGAATGGCGAATCTGCCCTTTCTCGGATCGTGAAACTCTCTCCAAACCTGCCGGAGCAAGGCGGATTTCCCCAACTGGCGACCGCCATACACGATGGCCGGCCCGCGAGGCTCCAGCAACTGCTGGACCATTTCCCTGCGACCCACGAACATCTCCGGAGGCACCACTCCCGCCGCAAACGGAACATAAGGATTCAAGAACGTAAAGGGAAGCGTGCACGCAAAGAAAGTACCCAGACGGACATCGTACTCACGGGCCAGGAACAGAAGCAGAATCTCGTCCAGGATCAGCACGGGCACTTTCAGAGAGCGCAACTCCTCCGAATGCATCAGGTCCTCTCGTTGCCGCCTGAGGAGCCGCCCAAAGTAAAATACAATGGTGGGACTATCCACGGTCTGATCCACCAGAGCACTCATCAGATTGAACCCCGGGCGATCCCATATCCCGATTACATCATATTGACCCTCTCTCTCCGAACCGAATTGGGGCACGGGCACGAGTTTCTCTCCTGTTGGCTCCGCCCGAACCCGCCAGTGCCGCAACCCGGCTTGTCTGCCCCCTGGAGTTTGAATGAGGGCAACCGGAGAGGGGCCCTGCTTCCGAAAACCCAAATACTCCATTAATGCAATCACGTGATCCGTCTGGCGTTCCTCAGACCGATTCGCTTTCAGAGAAGACCAGGCAAACAGCGCGCGGGCAATTTCCCTTATCCGAGATGCAGGAAGTCGGGGCAGATCCAACTCCGCCGGGGGTTTCCCCTGAACCATTTCCCGGATGATCCTCTCAATGGGGTACGAGTTCAGGAATTCCGACAAGGGTTGAATGGCGTCTCGGAATTCCCGCAGCCGATCTCTCTTTCCGTCCGGCGCAAAAAGGCTTGTCGGCAACTGTCCCTTGCCTTTCAGCGCTTCCTCCAGGCTGGCCAGATACTCATCCACCACGCGGATCTCACCCCGATCCAGAGCACTTTCCAATTTTTGCTGAATAGCCTGGAAGTCGGTTGCTGAGACCGCTTCGGACAACTTTGAGCGTAGGAGGGCCCAGCGCTGACGCTGTCCTTCCAGCCGGCCCCTCCGCTTCTCGTCCAGTTCTTTCCGCACATTCTGCAGCCGCTCCGCAAGAGATCTCAGATTCAGCAGCCACCGGTTTGCCTCCAGTTGGTGCTCTACCCGGTTCAGGTCTTTCCCAACCGCCTCTATTCTCCCAATGTAACTCGTCCTCTCTCCCTCGGAGATCAGCCCATCTATCAGCGCCTGCTCCACGGCGACGATGGATTCCCTCCGTTCGGTATGCAGAGCGGAAAGGTCGCTCCGCAAAGCCTCCCGAGATCGCGCCTCCAGAATTCTTCGGACCTCCTCCGGAATCGGCGCCAGCGCAAGGAACTCATCTACAAAGCGATAGTCCCGGAGATTCAACCACTGATCCAGCACCTTTTCAGGAGACCGATCGCGCAGGGAAGAATCCAACAACACCCGCACCAGCGTCCCGGCATACTGCTCTCTGAACAATATCTCCCCCGAATCGCTCATATCTATCACCGAAGCCTCAGGAAGCCACAGGAGACGGTACGCCAGATTCTGCTGGAACGAACGTTCACGGAAAATACTGGCCGGCAGGTCAAACCGAAATTCCACCAAGGTATCTGCCTCACCGGGCAAGGAGAAGACCCGCTTCAAGAGAAGGACGGATTGTCCCAACAGGTGCAAGGCGGCCCTCTCCTCTCCCTCCGGGAAATTTCTCAGTGCCCCCCGAATCTGCTCGTCAATCAGCGGAAGGTTTCGATTGAAACTTCTCAGCAAAAGGCGCAGTTGTTCTTGAAACCACTCGCCCTGCTGAGCAACCTGGCGTTCATACCAAATCGCCCGCAACCATCTTTCCGCCCGTTCGCAGGCCTCGCCAGCCCACCGGATAATCTGTCGGCGAGCCGTCCCTTCTATAGAACTCGGTTTGCGACCTACAAGTTCCAGGTCTATCTCCTGGATCCGGTCATCCACCCAGTTCTCCCGCCGCCAGTCTTCCAGCGCCTGGCGAACCCGATCCACGCGATCCCGCTGATCTCTTGCCACGAATACAAACCACTGGTAGAGGTCACCATCCGGCGAGGTCATCTGACGCCAGACCGCTGAAGCCCGCTGATACGTCGTGCGGCGGTTCTGAGCACTCTCCAGCCAGCGTCGGGCCTCTTCCGCAATCCGCCGAATCTCCTCCTCCCTCTCCTCCCGACCCCGGACGCTTTCCATATCCTCGGGTTGCAGCACCCAGCCCAGGGACGCAAACCGACGGACAGTTTCCGCCAGTTCCGTCAAGGCAGGAATCTTATCCATAGGAACGGCCAACCAGTCCCCCCACCCATCGGTCGGGGCGACCAGCGCCAGATAGAGAGCAGCCGCCATTGCCACCCACTGTTCCGCTCTGGACAGGCCCTCCGGCGTATGCTGGGCGATGTCCCTCAGGTCATAAATCATCCGAGAGGGGTGATCTGGCCACAGCCGCATCGCCCAGAAAGCGCCCTGAACTGCCCCGATCAGCGAGGGCCGAATGACGGGCTTCTGACCGCAGTTCTCCATCGCCCATGCCAGCCAGTACCCGGTGAGCACGTCATTCTCTCCCAGCAGTGAGACCAGAAGACGATTCGCCTCTTTCTCGGTAGGAATCTCCTCCGCAGGAGGAACAACGACCTCCTCAACGGCCGGTGTGATCCGTTCCGCTCCAATACCTGCTTCCTCCTCCACCCTGGAAGGGGGGATCTCTTCGGGAACTTCCAGCACAGGAGGTATGCCTTCGGGAACTTCTTCTGCATCAAAAACGGCCGCCTCCTCCACCCCCGGAAGCAATTCTTCCATCCGCCCTTCTTCCACTTCCGGCGTCGCGGATACCTCCTCCGCGACCTCCTCTTCCACCTCCGGCACCCGCTCAACAGCAGGGACTTCCTCCCTCTCCTCCTCAACCGCAGCACCTTCCTCCGGCAAAGAGGAAACAGGCGGCAACATCTTTTCCTGAACCGTCAAATACTCGTTCAGTTGAGCATACAACGCCAGTACCTGTTCTTCCAGAACATCCAGTTGGCGTTGCCATTCCCGCCTCTCCGCCACCGTGGCAGGGCGGAGATTGTAAAAATCCTCGTATTGATCCATCCGGGTTTCCAATTCCTGCAAGGTCCGCAACGCCTCTTCCACCCGCTCCGGCACGCAGGCCTCAGCACTCCAATCAGCACAGCGCTCCATCTGGAAGAACCGAATCCGCTCTTCCCGCTCCGCGCGGAAAGTCTCTACGGCCTGCTGAAGCGCAATCCGCTGATCGTGCAACCAACGCTCCCTTCGTTTCTCTTCACCGATCGCCCTCGCTTCTTCCAGAAACTCCTCCAGAGTCTCCCACTCAGGAGCCTCGGCGGGCAGGTTACGCATCTCCTGCAAAATGCGGGTCCAAAAGTTCAGAGCCATTTCTTCTCCAGGAGAAATTTTGGCAATGGTTTCGTACGTCTGATCGGGTACGGGCAACCGACCGGTCAGAAGCGCGATAGATAGCCGGATTTCATCCTCATTCTCCTCGGGAAGCATCTCCCGTATCCGGTCCACCCACGCCTGAAATTCTTCCCACTTCCAGTATCCGGTCAGTGTATCGCCAGCCATCCCCTCCGTCGGCAGTCCCCCCTCGCGCAGGACCGCACCGACATGCCCGGCCAGTTCCTTTCGCGCTTCCAGCCAGAGACGGAAAACTGCCCTGACCATATCTTCGTGCAGGTGCCATTCCTCCACCACCGCCTGCCGCAGAAGGGGCGCTGGCGCAAGGTGGGACCTCCCGCGCCGGAAGCCTGGAACAGTAATATGCTCACGAATGGCCGCTTTCAATGCGGATTTCGCTTCACTGTCCCCCTCCTGGAAGTACAGCCTCAGCGCCTCCTCCGCTACAGACCGCGCAAAGGCATCCGGAAGGATTGCGGCAAGTCTTCGGAACGGTATCTTCACCTCCAGAAAGGTGTCCATAATAGCACCTCGCAAACGAGAAAGGGCTCTAAATCATCCGCATCTGCTCCATCTTCGGCGGGGGCTCCGTCTCCTCCGGAACCTCCAGGTCCGGGAAGAAGGCCAGCCGCATCCGCTCCAGCACCTCCATCTCCGGACGGAGAAATCTCCCCTTCGCCCGCGCCCGGGGGACGGCGTTCAGCATCGCCTGCAGGCAGTCCTTGAACGTGGCATCGGTCAACAGGCCCGTCCGCTTCAGGAACTGCTCACAGGCCGCCGCCCCGTCCTCCTCGTACACCAGCATCGCCGTGTGCACCGCATCCAGCCAGGTGGCAAACCGGTCGGCCTCCGGGTCCACCCGCCCCCGCCCCCGCCGCGCCTTCGGCTCCAGCAACACCACGTCGTCCCCCGACTTCCCCACCACCCGCCCCCGCACCAGGTCCGCCTCCACCTCCAGCCCCAGCGCAATCGCCAACTTGCGCGCCTCGTCCGCCGGAAACCGCTCCGCCCGAAACGCATCCCACGCCATCAGCACCCAGTCCGTCACCGGATCAAAGCGGACCTCCCGTCCCCCCAGCAAGCCCCGCTTCCGCAACCGCACCACCTCCTGCCGGGCCAGGTCCAGCGCCGTCTCCGGACGGAGCACCTTCGGCGCCCCCGTCCGCTCGTCCACCTCGCGCGTCCACACGGGCCAGTGACGGGAAATCACCGAGAGAACCGGGCCGAAGACGCTCAGGTACAGGTCCACCCCCGTGATGCCTTCCCGGGCAAACGCTTCCGCCTTCTCCCGCGCCACCCGCCGTACCTCCGGAACCAGGTCGTCCCACCAGGTGGGAGCGGGGGAGAGATGCTCTACTGCTCTCTTCCGGCAGCAGAGGAGAATGGTGCTGCGGGCGGCGTTCTTCTTCGCCTGATGCAGGGAATGTTCACTTTCGGTGTGGACGGGCCAGGAAGATTCTACCGTGAACCCGGCCTCTATCAGCGCCGTCGCCAGCGCGTCCCACGCCTCCACCTTCTTGTGGGTGAACATCACCGTCAGGACGCCGTCGTCCCGCAGGACGCGGGCCATCTCCCGAAAGGCCGCCGTCATCTTCCGTTCGTAGTCCCGCTCCGCCAGCGCTCGCGCCTGCCCCGCCTCCACCCCCCGAAAACGGGCCGGGTTCGCCACCGCCTCCGCATCCTTGTCCGTCAGCGGGGAGGCAAACCACTCCGGGTGCAGATGACCCACCGTCCGCCGGAGCCAGACGTAGAAGAAGTCGGAGAGTTCGGCGTACATCACGTTGTCGTAGTAGGGCGGGTCGGTGACGACGGCGTGGACGGAGCGGTCGGGGACGGCGGAGAGGTCAGCCGCGTTGCCCTGGAGGATGACGACCGCCGGGCGGGGGTCGCGGGGGCCGTCCTGCGCTGGGGTGGGCGCAGGGGCGAGGGCGGAGGCAGGAGGCGCCGGGGCCAGCAGGCGGGCCATGTCCTGATAGGCGTCGGCCACCTGGTCTATGCACCAGGGGAGCAGATTGGCCGAGGCGTCAAATTCGCCGAATGTCCACTTGAAACTAAAGTCGTGCCGGTCAAACGCACTGCGGATCACACAGCGCGGCGCGTTCCAACTTGCCAGGTAAGAATTGTAATTGACAGCCTTGCTGATCGCCAGTGCCAGATACGTCTCCACCGCGGCGGCGCGGTCGGGCTCCAGGGCGGCGCGCAGTTCGGCGCGCAGGTCCCGCAACGTCTCCACGAACGTCCCCAGCGCCAGCAACTGGCGGGGGGAGAACATGTCGGCCCAGGTCTGCATGCCGTAGAGAAGGGGACGGGGGTCGCTCCCTTCCGGAATGGGCTCGGTGGGGATGACATTCTCCGCCTCCCAGCGGGGACGGAGGCGGGCCAGTTCGGCTTCGGCGGCGCGGGCGGCCTCCACATCCTCCGGGGTGGGCACGCGGAAGTCAAAACCGCCGGGGCGCTTGAGGGCGACGGCGTAGAGCATCTGGCCCATGCGGCCGGCCTGGGCCTGGGTTTTGATGTAGTTCCCGTCTATGGTCTCGCCGGTCCAGGGGGAGCGGGCGATGCCGCCGGAGACAGTGCCCTGGTCGGGGTCGTCCTCCCCCTGCGGGGTGTAGATTTCAAAGCGGGGCTCGTCCCAGGCCGGGTCGGCCCGCAGGCGGACGGCCACGGGCGGGTCCCGGCTCAGCCACCAGTTGGGGGAAAGGGGAACGGGCCTGCCGGTGACCGGGCAGGGGACCGTGCGCGCCCAGAGGTAGGCGAAGATGTTCTCGCCCGCGCCTTTGGGGAAAAAGCGGCCCAGCCGCTCGTTCACCCTCCGGGCCCACTTCTCCCCCCACTCCCGAATGTCGGCGGTCAGGTCGGGGCCGAAGCGGGCGGGATAAACCAGGGTAGCCTGGAGGATGACGGCGGCGACGGGGTTCAGTTCGTTGGCCATCACGGAGAGGCCGTAGCGGAGGGCCTCAAAGGGGATGGAGCCGCCCCCGGCGAAGGGGTCCAGGATAACGATGTCCCGCAGGGAAGTCCCCTCTCCCCAGACCAGGCCCAGCAGTTTCTCCAGGAGGGCCAGGTCGTCCGGGGAGGGGTTGACGGTGAAGGCGCGCGGGGCGTTGTAGGGGTTGGGGCCGAGGTTCCGTCCGGTCTCCCGGGCCCACTGCAGCAGGCGGCGGACGGCGGCGGGGTCGCCGCGGATGCCCAGGAGGCGGAGGAACCAGGCGCGGTAGGCGGCCTCGGAGGGGAAGCCCAGGGTCTCCGGGGGGGGGACGCGGGCGGCCAGGGTCTCCCAGTCGGGGAGGAGGGAGGCCAGGACGGCGGCGCGGGAGATGGTCAGCGGCCGCCGCGCCCACCAGACGTGGAGGAAGTACAGGGGCGGCAGGGCACTGCTGGCGCCCCGCTCCCGCAGGCTTTCTGCGCCGATGGCGTCAAAGGGAAGCCAGGATTGGAGGAG
>Ga0209162_1002135_pt1:0-15000 | contig 17908 bp, 12 predicted proteins | sample YNPNPMetaG_FD_187121 | JGI IMG/M metagenome (GOLD analysis project Ga0209162, IMG submission 187121) | Anoxygenic and chlorotrophic microbial mat microbial communities from Yellowstone National Park, USA - YNP NP MetaG (SPAdes) (version 2) ... | reverse complement strand
CATCACCGCGATCAGGACCGCTGCGGGCAGGGTCAGGTATTCGCTTTCAAAGTGGCCCAGGAAGGCCGTCGGCTGCTCGACCAGGTTGGCAACCTCGTCCAGCAGGTCGGGGTCATCGAGCACCTGCCCGCCGACGCCTGCCGCCAGCTCCGCCGCCTGGGCGGCGATCTTTTCCCGCCGTTCCTGGGGATCGACCACGATATGGCGTGCGCGCAAGAGTTCGACATAGTCGTCGGCGCGGGCGATCTCGAATTCGGGCGAGCCTGCGGGGCGCGAGCCACGGCTGACGCGCCCGCTGGAGATCCCCGCATAGGCAAAGGGCAACACATGTTCTCCCAGCAGGGCCACAAACCAGCGCAACGGGCGCGAGAAGGAGACGCCGTTCTCGTTCCAGCGCATGCTGCGGGGAAAGCTCAGCCCGGCGACCAGAGCGGGCAGAGCCGCAGCAAGCACCTGGCTGGCCGGCTGCCCTTCCTGGCGGCGCACGGCGACGGCATAGCGCCCGCCGTCGACCTCGCGGGCCTCCAGGGCGCTCGCGTCGATGCCGAGCTTGCGGGCAAAGCCCAGCGCCGCCGGAGTCGGCCGGCCCTCCGCGTCGAAGGCGGCATGCGCGGGCGGCCCCTTGACCAGCTCCTCCGTCGCCCGCTGGCGCGGCGCCAGCCCCTCGACCAAGAGGGCCAGTCGCCGAGGCGTGCCCACCACGCGCAGCCTCTCATAGTCCAGCCGGGCGTCCTCCAGCATCGCCGGCGCCTGCTGGCGGAGCTGCTCCAGCGCCAGCGTCAGGTCGCCCGCCGGCAGCTCTTCAACGCCGATCTCGAACAACAACGTCTCTGGCCCTGTGGCCTGGCTGACCGCAGGAGCCGGGCCTGCAACGAGCGAGGTGGGAGTCGAGACCTGTCCAAGCCACGGATATCCCAGGCGCTTGCGTTGTTCCAGGTACGCTTCTGCTGCCTGCCGCGAGAGGTCGCGCATGCGGCGGAAAAAGGTCGCCCGCTCGGTCACGCCGACCGCGCCGCGCGTGTCGAGCAGGTTGAAGGTGTGCGAGCAGCGCAGGATATAGTCGTGCGCCGGGATGACCAGGCCGGCTTCCAGACAGCGCACCGCTTCTTTCTCGAACAGCTCATACTGGCGCTGCAACGCTTCGATGTCGGCCAGCTCGAAGGCATAGCGGCAATGTTCCACCTCCGCGTCGAAGAGCACGTCGCCGTAGGTGTGCGCGCCGTCCCAGTCCATCTCCCAGACCGCGCGCACGCCCTGGAGGAACATGACAATGCGCTCCAGCCCGTAGGTGATCTCGACCGCTGGCGGGTCGAGCACCAGGCCGCCGGACTGTTGAAAGTAGGTGAACTGGGTGATCTCCAGGCCGTCCAGCCAGACCTCCCAGCCCAGCCCCCAGGCGCCCAGGGCGGGACTTTCCCAGTTGTCCTCGACAAAGCGGATGTCGTGCTCCTGGCGGCGGATGCCCAGCGCCTCCAGGCTCTGGAGGTAAAGCTCCTGCGGGTTGCCGGGGTCGGGCTTGAGGATGACCTGGAACTGGGTGTGCATCTGCATGCGGTTGGGGTTTTCGCCGTAGCGGCCGTCGTCCGGGCGGTAGGACGGCTCGACGTAGCCGACCTTCCACGGCTCTGGCCCCAGCACGCGCAGCACCGTCGCCGGGTTCATCGTCCCCGCGCCGACCTTTTCGCTGTAGGGCTGCCAGATCAGACAGCGCTGGTCAGCCCAGAACTGTTGCAGGCGCAGAATCACTTGCTGGAATGTCAACGGTTTTGTCATCGATCCCTCTTTTCTCTGGCGCTTCTATTACTCTGTTCTCTCCCGCTCCAGCGGGGTCGCAACCCCGCCGCGCAGCCCCGCTCCCCCGCTCCGGCGGGGTCTGTGACCCCGCCGCGCAGCCCCGCTCCCCCGCTCCGGCGGGGTCTGTGACCCCGCCGCGCAGCCCGTGCTGGCGGCTCGCAGACCCGCCAGGAGCAAAAAGCCGCTCCGCAAAGACCGCGTCGAATCCGCTCATCCGCGTTTCAACTGGCGCAGGAACACCTCGCTGCGCACCTCTTGTTCCAGGTAGTAGGCGATGGCGTGGCGGGCGGCCCGCTCGACCTCTCCGAGCAGCGCGGGCGATGCCGGGACCTCCTGCAGGCGGCTGAAAGGCATCTGCTGACAGGCCTGCAGCAGCCGCAGCGCCGCTGCGGAAAGGGGCATCACCTCCGGCTGACCCTGGCTGGCGCGGAACGCCGTCGGGCAGAGCGCCCCGCCCCGCTCCGGGTCCAGCCCGTAGAGCGCATCCCCCTGCGGCTGAAGCAGCGGCTGGCAGGCGTGACCCGGCTCGCCCACGCAGCGCTCCCACTCCAGGCGAAAGCCCACCAGCGCCAGCAGGCGCTGCTCATAGCCTCGCACCAGCAGGTCGAGCTGTTCCGTCTGGCACAGATGGCCCATCACCCGCCTGAGCAGCTCGAACAGCCCGGCGTCGCCCTCCCCTTCAGCCACAAAGCGGTCGTACAGCTCGGCCACGTAGCGGGCGTAGCTGCCGCGCAACAGGTCATCGCGCAGCGCGGCATGCGGCTCCACCGTCTCGGCCTGGCTGATAATGTCCCACGAGGAGCGGCTGCGGGCCACGATCAGACGGCTATGGACGAACAGCTCCAGGTGGCCAGCCTTGCGGCTGCGCACCTTGCGCACGCCCTTGGCGATGAGCGCCAGCTTGCCCAGCGGCGTGCACAGCGTCAACACGCGGTCAGCCTCCCCCTGGTCGCGCCGGCGCAGGACGATGGCCTCGGTGCGGTAGATGCGCTCGTTGCTCACGCCCCTCCTCGCCCCTCAGAGAGATAGGTCGCGTTGAAACTGTCCGGCAGCAGCTCAGCTATTGTCGTTTCGCGGTATGTCCCGCCAGTGTCGGCAATGAGCACCACGATCTCGCTGCCGAACTCGCGCAATGTCTGCCGGCAGGCGCCGCAAGGACTGCCGCCGTTCTCGGTGACAACAGCGATGGCGACGAACTCGCGTTCGCCTTCCGAGACGGCCTTGACCAGTGCCGTGCGCTCGGCGCAGATCGTCAGGGGATAGGCCACATTCTCGACATTGCAGCCCGTATAGACGCGGCCCGAACGGGTCAGCAGCGCCGCTCCTACGCGGTAGCGCGAGTAGGGAGCATAGGCCTGCTCGCGTGCTGCCAGTGCCTGGGCAATCAACGCTTCACGATCCAACGGCTTCATTCTCTGCCTCCACAGGCTCCTGCCAGACCCGCACCTTGCGGATGCGCCGCCCGCTGACCGACAGCACCTCGATCGACAGCTCATCGATGCGCAACTGCTCGCCGGGAGAAGGAATGTGCCCCAGGATGCTGTAGATCAGCCCTCCCAGCGTGTCGGCTGAGTCAGTGGGCAGTTCTGTCCCCAGCATGTGGTTCACGTCGTCCAGGTCCATGCGCGCATCCAGCACGTACTCGCCCTCGGCGACTTGCTCAAAGATCGGTTCCTCGGCATCGTACTCGTCCTGGATCTCGCCGACGATCTCTTCCAGAATGTCCTCCACCGTCACCAGACCCGCCGTGCCGCCGTACTCGTCGACGACGATGGCGATGTGCGTGCGCCGCTGTTGCATCTCGCGCAGCAGGTCGTCCACTTTTTTCGTCTCCGGCACAAAATAGGCCGGGCGCAAAAGTTTGCGCCATTGCACTTCGCCCTTGTCCTTGCCCAGACAGGCCAGCAGGTCCCTGGCATAGAGCATCCCCACGATGCGATCTACCGTCTCCTCATAGACCGGGATGCGCGAATGGCCAGCCCTGACGATCAGGTCGATCACCTCGTCGGTGGGGGTATCGACATCCAGAGTGACCATATCGATGCGCGGCACCATGATCTCGCGGGCGCGGGTATCGCCGAACTGGAAGATGGAATAGATCATCTCTTTTTCGTCTTCTTCGATGACGCCCTCTTCTTCCCCCGCATCGACCAGCGTCTTGATCTCTTCTTCCGTGATCAAGGAGGTGCCGCTCATCGCAACGCCGCCAAAGGAGCGCGAGAGGAGGTTGCTGATCCAGACCAGGAAGCGGACCGGCGGCCAGAGGACGATTTCGAGGGCATAGACGAGCCAGCCCAGGCGCAGCGCCCACCCTTCCGGCGCTGCCGCGGCCAGCGCCTCCGGCAGCAATCGCCCCAGGGTGGCGAGGAGGGAGGCCAGCAGGCCGACGATGAGGGTCAGGGCCAGGGCCGTTGCCCAGGCGGGCGGCAGGCGTTGCGCCAGCAGGGCGACCAACGGTTCGGTCAGCGCCAGGGCTGCCAGGGCAGCAGCCAGAACTGCCAGCAGCGCCTTGCCCAGGTAGAGCGTGCCCAGCATGCGGCTCGAATCTTCGGCGATGCACACCGCCAGCGCGGCGGACGCCCGGCCTTCTTCGGCCATCTGACGCAGCCGCGCCCGGCGGGCGCTGGCAAAGGCCGAGCGGGCCGCCGCCAGCAGGCCGTGAGCGGCGATCAGCCCCATGACGGCAAATAGCCCACCCCAGTTCGCTGCTTCCATCTCGCCCTCACTCATCGTGGCGGACGCGGGCCGGCACGCCATAGGCCAGCGCGCCGTCGGGTATGTCCCGCGTCACCACCGATCCCGCGCCGGTGCGCGCGCCCGCGCCCACCTGCACGGGCGCAACAAGCATGGTGTCGGAGCCGATAAAGGCCCCCTCGCCGATGACGGTGCGATGCTTTTGCTGACCGTCATAGTTGCAGGTGATCGTCCCGGCGCCGATGTTGGCCCCCGCGCCCACCTCAGCGTCGCCCAGGTAGCTAAAGTGGCCCATCTTGGCCCCTGGCCCCAGCGTCGAGTTCTTGACCTCGCCAAAGTTGCCGACGTGCGCCCCGGCCCCCACGTGCGCGCCACGGCGCAGGTGGCTGAAAGGCCCGACGTCGCTGCCGGCCTCCATCACGGCCTGCTCCACCACCGAGGCCAGCACACGGACGCCGTCGCCAATGGCGCTGTCTTCGATCAGGCTGTTGGGGCCGATCTGGCAGCCGCTGCCGATGGTCGTGCGTCCGCGCAGGTAGGTGTTGGGCCAGATCACCGTGTCGGCGCCGATAGAGACGTCGGCTTCGATATAGGTGCGCTCCGGATCGACCAGAGTCACGCCGGCCTCCATCCAGCGCCGGTTGATGCGGCGACGCAAGACTGCCTCCGCCTCCGCCAGATGGACGCGGGTGTTGATGCCCAGCGCCTCCTGGGGATCGTCCGTGGTGACGGCGACGACGCGGCGGCCCTCGGCCAGGGCCATCTCCACCAGATCGGTCAGGTAGTATTCCCCTTTCCGTTGCAGCGGCAGGAGGGGCAGATGGTCCCACAGCCAGGGCGCGTCGAAGGCATAGACGCCGGCGTTGAGCTCGCGGACCGCCCGCTCGGTCTGGCTGGCGTCTGCTTCTTCGACAATGCGCAGCACGGCCCCCTGCTGGTCGCGGATGACGCGGCCAAAGCCGCGCGGGTCGTCGGCGACCAGCGTCAGCAGCGCCAGCGTCGCCTCCTGTTCCCGCCGCGCTTCGACCACCCGACGCAGGGTCTCGACGGTCAGGAGAGGCATATCGGCGTAGAGGACCAGGACCTCTGTTGCCAGCGGCTCCAGCAGCGGTCGCGCCTGAAGCACGGCGTGGCCGGTGCCCCGTTGCTCGGCCTGCACAGCATAGAGGAGGTCGGCCCCGGCCTGCTGGCGCACCGCCTCGGCGCCATAGCCGACGACGAGCAGCGGCGGCAGGTCGCTCAGCGCGCGGGCGGTCTCCACGGCGTAGGAAAGCATGGGCCGTCCCCCCAGCGGATGAAGCACCTTGGGCAGAGCTGAGCGCATCCGCACGCCCTGCCCTGCTGCCAGAATGACCACTCCCAGGCTCATGGGTCTTGCTCCCTTCACGACAAAAACAGCCGCAACCCGGCCCTGCAGCGGACCCGTCACGGCCACTCCGATCGGTCGTGTTCATTATACCATCCGACCCATGGCGCGCAAGTTGCGGGGATTCGAAGGGTGTTCGAAGTGAAAGGATAGAGCGCCCCGCCCGCCCTGCTCCCGCCGGGTCTGTGACCCGGCGGCCCCCACTGGCGGGGGTCACAGACCCCCGCCGAGCAAGGGGAAAATAATCCTTGTCGCAACGAGACCCTTCGCTGCGCTCAGGGTGACATAGCCAATGTCCTGCTCCCGCCGGGTCTGTGACCCGGCGGCCCCCACTGGCGGGGGTCACAGACCCCCGCCGAGCAAGGGGAAAATAATCCTTGTCGCAACGAGACCCTTCGCTGCGCTCAGGGTGACATAGCCAATGTCCTGCTCCCGCCGGGTCTGTGACCCGGCGGCCCCCACTGGCGGGGGTCACAGACCCCCGCCGAGCAAGGGGAAAATAATCCTTGTCGCAACGAGACCCTTCGCTGCGCTCAGGGTGACATAGCCAATGTCCTACTTCGAACCCCCATTCGAAGCAGCGCCGACGTGGGGCATCCCCTGCCCGGCGGTGTAGGACAACTGCGAGCAGTTGTCCTACATAAGCGAGGCCTTTGACTTTCAGCGCAATCTCTGCTAAAATCTGGAATTGAAAGCCGCTAACGGCGCGAGGGAGAGACCTCGGCGGAGGCACCGAAGGGGCAAGCCAGGACAGGAATACTGGCGAAACTCTCAGGTAAAAGAACCGCGCGCCTGGGCACCTCTGGAAAGTCCGAAGGGCACCGATGGGGCAACCCTGTCCGGCGCGACAGGGGAATCTCTCAGGTTTGCGACAGAGGGGATGTACAAACTGTGTGCATCCCTATTTTTATCAGCAGCGATCCCAATTCAAAAGGAGGTACAAAATGGTTCCCAAGCTCTTTATCCCCGGGCCGACGCACGTGCGGGAGAAAATCCTGCAGGCTCAGGCCATGCCGATGATTGGCCACCGCACCTCGGACTATCAGGAGCTGCAAAAAGCGGTGACGCCCAAGCTGCAACAACTGCTCTACACGCAGCAGCGGGTCTACCTCTACGCCTGCTCCTCGACGGGGATGATGGAAGGCTCGGTGCGCCAGGCCTCGACCAAACGCATCCTCAACACCGCCTGCGGCGCCTTTTCCAAGCGCTGGCACCAGATCACGGTCGACAACGGCATCCCTTGCGACCTGCTCGAAGTGCCGTTGGGCCAGGCGATCACGCCGGAACTGGTCGACGAGGCGCTGTCCAGGGGCGACTATGACGCCATCACCGTCGTCATGAACGAGACCGCGACCGGCGTGATGAACCCCGTCCGCGAGATCGCCGCGCTCATCCACGAGAAATACCCCGATGTGCTGATCCTGGTCGACGCGGTCAGTTGCATGGCCGGTGTCAAGATCGAGTTCGACGCATGGGGTCTGGACGTCTGCCTGGCGGGCGTGCAAAAGTGCTTTGCCCTGCCGCCGGGGTTGACCGTCTGCGCCGTCAGCGAGCGCGCGCGCGAACGGGCCAAAAGCGTGCCGCACGCCGGCCACTATTTCTCCTACGCGCAGATGGACAAAAAGTACGACGCGAACCAGACGCCGGCAACCCCCGCCATCAGCCTGATCCAGGCGCTGAACGTGCAGATGGACGACATCCTGGCCGAGGGGCTGGAGAACCGCTGGCAGCGGCACAAGGACATGGCCGCAGTGGTCCAGGACTGGGCGCGCAAGCACTTTGCCCTCTACTCGGACGAGCGCTATCTCTCCCTGACCGTCACCAACATCACCAACACGCGCGGCATCAGCGTCGCCGATCTGAACAAGGAGCTGCGCAAGCGCGGCGCCATCATCTCGAACGGCTACGGCGACCTCAAGGAAAAGTGCTTCCGCATCGCCCACATGGGCGACCTGCAGATGGAAGACATCCGCTGGGTGCTGGCGCAGATCGAGGACATCCTGGGGCTGTAGGAGGTAGAGATGAAACTGCTCATCTGTGACCCGACCGATCCGGCCAGCGTCGAGACGATGCGCCAGGCCGGCATTGAGGTGGATGTGCAGGACGCCATCACGCCGGAGGAGCTGGAGGCGGTCGTCGGCCATTACGACGCCATCGTCGTTCGCAGCCGCACCAAAGTCACGGCGGCGGTGATCGACAAGGGCCTGCCGCGCCTCAAGCTGATCATCCGCGGCGGCGTGGGCGTGGACAACATCGACGTCAAACACGCCGAGGCCAAAGGGGTCGAGGTGCGCAATACCCCCGCTGCCTCCTCCAACTCGGTGGCTGAGCTGACCATCGGCTTTATGTTCGCCCTGGCTCGCCAGATCCCGCAGATGAACCAGACGATGAAAGAGGGGCGCTGGGAGAAAAAGGCCTTTAGCAAGGGCAGCGAGCTGGCCGGCAAGACGCTGGGCCTGATCGGCTGCGGGCGCATCGGCGCCCTGGTGGCCCAAAAGGCCGCTGCCCTGGGGATGCGGGTGCTCTTCTTCCGCCGCACCCCCACCGAACTGCCTGGCGCCAGGCAGGTTTCTCTGGAAGAGTTGCTGGCCCAATCCGACTTTATCTCCCTCCACGTCCCGCTCACGGACGAGACGCGCCACATCATCGACGCGGCAGCGATCGCCAGGATGAAGAAGGGCGTCTATATCATCAACTGCGGACGCGGCGGCACGATCGACGAGGCCGCGCTCTACGATGCGATTGTGAGCGGCCATGTCGCCGGCGCGGCGCTGGATGTCTATGAGGACGAAAAGGTCGAACAGGGCAAGCGCTTCAAGGACCTGCCGCAGGTTATCGGCTCGCCGCACGTCGGCGCGGGGACGAAGGAGGCATCGGCCCGCGTCGGCGCGGAGGTGGCCCAGATCGCCATCGAGGTGGCACGGCGCTGATGGCGTATCGCGTATCGCGTATCGCGTATCGCTTATCGCGTATCGCGTGATGTCATTCTGAGGAGCGAAGGCCGCGAAGCGGCCGGAGCGACGAAGAATCTCGTTCTTGTCCTGCTGTAACTATTCAGCCTGCCCATGCAGTGCCGGGCGGACCATAGTCCGCCCGCACCAGGCCTGGTAGACACCGGCTACACGGGGACGCCTCCAGGTGGCTCAGGTGCCATCCGCCCCGCCGGACTGTGGTCCGGCGGGCACAGGCTGAATAGGAAGAATCTCGTTCTTGTCCTGCTTTGACGTGATGGGCGAGATTCCCTTCGGCTTCGCTCAGGGCAGGCTTCGCTTCGGCAGATCGATCAGAATGACGGGTTGGAAAAGGCGAGGGTAAACTTGATGCAAGGGGAAAACGAACCCTCCCTCTATGTCCCCAGCATGATACGCTCCCTGCGTGTCGCATATCGTAAGGAGGTATAGATGGCTGTGATTCGGCCCTTTTGCGGGCTGCGCTATGATCTGGCTGTGGTCGGCGACCTGTCGGCGGTGATCACGCAACCCTATGACCGTATCCACCAGGCTGAGCAGGCGCGCTATTATGCGCTCAGCCCCTACAATTTCTGCCGCATCATCCTGGGCAAAAAGACGGAGCAGGACAACGAGAGCGACAACGTCTATAGCCGCGCCCGCTGCTACGCCCAGACCTGGCTGGCGGAAGGGGTGCTGAAGCGCGAGGCGCAGCCGGCGCTCTATGTGCTGGAGCAGCGCTTTACCACGCCCGATGGGCAGAGCCACGCCCGTCGCGGGCTGATCGCCGCCCTGCAGTTGACCCGCTTCGACGAGGGGGTCATTCTGCCCCACGAGCGCACCCTCAGCGGCCCCAAGGTCGACCGGCTCAACCTGAGCCGCGCCACCAGCGCGGCATGGGAGCACATCTTTATCCTCTACCCGGACGAGGAGAACCGCATCAACGCGCTGCTCCAGCCCTACCTGGAGGCGTATGACCCGCTCCTTGCCCGCGAGCTGGTCATCGAGAACGCCGTCGAGCAGCGCTTTTGGGTGGTCGATGACGCAGCGCTGGTGGCGGCTGTGGTCGAAGAGATGGCCCCCAAACGCAACCTGATCATCGCCGACGGCCACCACCGCTACGAGACGGCCCTCAACTACCGCGACGAGATGCGCCAGCAGTACCCCGACGCGCCCGCCAACGCCGCCTTCAACTTTACCCAGGTCACGCTGGTCAGCATGAGCGACCCCGGCCTGGTCATCCTGCCCACCCACCGCCTCATCCACTCCTACCGGCAGATGGGGGCGCAGGAGGCGCTGGAGCGGGCGCGGGAGTACTTTGACGTCGAGCCGCTCGCCGACCGGGCGGCGCTGGAGCGGGCGCTGGCGGCGGCGACGGCGGATCATCCCCGCTTTGGCTTTTACGACGGGCGCTATGCCGTGCTCACCCTGCGCGACCCGGCTGTGCTGGCCCGTATCCTGCCCGAGCGCGCCCCCGACTGGCGCATGCTCGACGTCGTGGTGCTGCACGAGCTGTTCATCGAGCGCGTGCTGGGCATCGACAAGGGCGCCGTCGAGCGCAAGGAGAATCTGGACTATTTGCGCGATCCCGAGCCGGGCTACCGGGCCGTCGACGGCGGCCAGGCCCAGTTCCTGCTGCTGGTCAATCCCACGCGCATGGAGCAGGTGCGCGCCTGCACCGCCGCCGGCGAAAAGATGCCGCAAAAGTCGACCGACTTTTACCCCAAGGTCATCAGCGGCCTGGTGGCGCTCGACCAGGCGCAGGGACAGGCGCTGTAGCCCGCGCTGAAAACCCGACAGCCCCGCCAGCTCTGGCCAGGCGGGGCTGTTTGTCTGGAACGGGCGCTCAATCCCGGCGCATCAAGCGCCGGTAGGCCCCCTGCCACAGGGAGGGCTTGCGCGTGATCTGTTTGACGCGGACGTCAGCCAGATGCGGCGCCAGGCGGCTCATCGCTGCCGGCAGGCGCTCCCACTGCCCCTTGTAGATCAGCGCGCTCAGTTCCTCCGCCGCCGGTTCGACCCACGCCCATTCCTGGCGGAAGCGTTCAGCCTTGACGTAATAGTCCCGCTTCTCCCAGGCGGCGATGGTCTGATCGACCGTGTCGGCGATGCCGTGCAGGCAAAAGACGATCAGCGCCGCCAGGTCTTTGGCCTCGTCGTCGATCTGGCGTTTCTGGCCCAGGCAGTGCAACGCTTCGGCAATGGTGCGGCGAAGCTGGTTGCGCACCGTCCCAGGTCCTTCGGTTACGATCATGCGGCTCATCTATCGCGTATCGCTTATCACTTATCGCAGTTCGTGGATCGTTGCCCAATGTGTGCTCAATTCCTGCTCGGCGCGGAACTGGCGGGTGTAGAGGCGGTAGTAGGCGCCGCGGGCGCGGATCAGTTCGGCGTGGTTGCCCATCTCGACAATCTTGCCGTTCTCGATGACCAGGATGCGGTCGGCGCGGCGGATGGTCGAGAGGCGGTGGGCGATGATAAAGCTGGTCCGCCCGCGCATGACGTTCTCCATCCCGCGCTGGATCGCCGCCTCGGTCAGCGTGTCGACGGAGCTGGTCGCCTCGTCCATCACCAGAATCTCCGGCTGGGCCAACACCGCCCGCGCCAGGCTGATCAGTTGCTTTTGTCCCACCGAGAGCAGATTGCCGCCCTCGCCCACCTGCTCGTCGTACCCCTTTTCCATCGCCATGATGAACTCGTGCGCGTTGGCGACCCGCGCCGCTTCCTCGATCTCGGCGTCGCTGGCCTCCAGCCGGCCATAGCGGATGTTCTCGCGGATCGTGCCGGAGAAGAGGTGCGGCGTCTGCAACACGACGCCGATGCGCGACTGGATGGCGTAGAGCGGGATGGTGGTATAGTCGCGCCCGCCGATGGTGATGCGCCCGCCCGTCGGCTCGTAGAAGCGGCAGAGCAGGTTGACGATGGTCGACTTGCCGCCGCCGGTCGGGCCGACCAGGGCGACCGTCTCGCCCGGCTGCACGGTCAGGTTGAAATCGGTCAGCACGGGGTTCTGGGGGTCGTAGTAGAAATCGACGTGCTCGAAGCGAATCTCGCCGCGGAGGGTGCCGGGGTCCTCCGCCCCTGGCCGGTCGACGACATCGGGCCTGGCGTCGAGCAGGGAAAAGGTCCGCTCGGCGGAGGCCAGGGCGTGCTGCATCTCGGCAAAGACCCGCGCCATCTCCTGGATGGGCCAGAGCATAAAGACGACGTAGGAGACAAAGGCCTGGATGCCGCCCACGGTCAGCGCGCCCTGCTGGGCCTGCAGGCCGCCGTACCAGGCGATGGCGCCGACGGCGATGGCGCTGAGGAACTGCACCGACGGCAGGAAGAGGGCGGAGAGCCAGGCGGCGCGGAAGGAGGCGCGGTACATCGAGCCGGAGAGGAGGCTGAACTCGGCCAGGTTAGCTTCCTCGCGGCAGAGCGCCTTGACCACCCGCACGCCGCTGATGTTCTCGTTGAAGGCGGCGGTGATCCTGGCGTTGAGCCGCCGCACGCGGCGGTACTCGGCCAGGATCTTGCGCTGGAACCAGGAGGCGATGATGACCAGAAGCGGCACGATGGCAAAGACGATCAGCGCCAGGCGCCAGTTGATCGTCAGCATGAAAAAGACCGCCGCGCCGATGTTGGTGGCACTCCAGGTGATGTCGACCAGCCCCCAGCTCACCAGTTGCGAAATGCGCTCCGAGTCGGACGTGACGCGGGCCATGATCCAGCCCACCGGCGTGCGGTCAAAGTAGGAGAACGAAAGCTCTTGCAGATGGTCGAACAGCCTGCGGCGCAGGTCATACTGCACGCGCTCGCCCAGCACGCCCGCCAGGTAGATAAAGGCAAAGACGTTGAACGCCTGCTCGACCGTCAGCGCCGCGTAGAGGGCCACGTAGCGCAGCAGCGCCGCGCGGTCGCCGGGCAGGATGCCCAGGTCGATCATCTGCTTGCTCAGGTAGGTAAAGACCGAGTCGAGGAACGAGGTGAGGGCGATGGTCAACAGGAAGCCGACGACCCACTTCCAGTGCGGCCGGAGCAGGCCCAGGACGCGCAGCAGGACGCGGCTGTTGAAGCGGGCGACGAACTCTTCTTCGGCGAACTCAACGTGTGACACGCTGAATCTCCTTCTCCAGCTCGTCCTCGACGCGCATCTGCAGCTCATAGATGCGGCGGTAGGCCCCGTCCTGGGCCAGCAGCGTCTGGTGGGTGCCCCGCTGCACCACGCGCCCGCGGTCAAAGATCAGGATCAGGTCGGCGTCCATCACGCTCTGAATGCGATGGGCGATGATGAACGTCGTGCGGCCCTCCATCAGCCGCGCCATCGCCTCCCGAATCTCCGCCTCCGTCTCGGTGTCGACTGAGGACGTGGCATCGTCCAGGATGAGCAGGCCGGGGTCCTTGAGCAGGGTGCGGGCGATGGCGACGCGCTGCTTCTGGCCGCCGGAGAGGGTGACGCCCTTTTCGCCGACCAGCGTCTCATAGCCGTTGGGGAAGGTGAGGATGACGTCGTGGATGGCGGCGGCGCGGGCGGCGGCCTCCACCTCGGCGTCGCTCACCTGGCGACCCACGCCGTAGGTGATGTTTTCGCGGATCGTGCGCGAAAAGAGGAACGGCTCTTGCTCGACGATGCCGATCTGCTGGCGCAGGTAGTGGCGGGGATAGTCTTTCAGCTCGACGCCGTCGAGGGTGATGCTGCCGCCGCTATAGTCGTAGAAGCGGGGCAGCAGGTTGACCAGCGTGGTCTTGCCCGAACCCGGCGGGCCCAAGAGGGCGACCACCTCTCCCGGCCGGCAGTGGAAGGTGACGCCCTCCAGGACGCTGTCGCCGGCGTCGTAGGCGAAAGAGACATCGCGGAAAACGACCTCGCCGCGCAGGCGGGGCGGCAGGTCGGCGCGGCCCTCTTCCAGCGGCTCGCGGTCCTGGCGCAGCACTTCCATGACGCGGCCGTAGGAGACCAGGCCGGTCGACATCTGCACGATCAGCCGTCCCAACTGGCGCATGGGCCAGATGAGCCAGACCACCAGGCCGGAATAGGCGATATAGGTGCCGATGCTGATCGTGCCGTCCATGGCCATCAGCGCGCCGATGAAAAAGCCGGCCAGCATCTGGGCACCGCAGACAATGTCCGAGACCGGCCAGAAGAGCGAGTGCATCAGCGTGAGGCGGCGGCCGCGGCGGAACTTTTCCCGGTTGTCCCGCTCGAACTTGGCCCGCTCATAGTCCTGGCGGGCAAAGGCGCGGACGACGCGCACGCCGGTCAGGTTTTCCTGGAGCGTGGTCGAGAGAGTGGCTTCCTGTTCCTGGTAGGCCTCATAGGCCCGCGTGACGCGGCGGAAGAAGAGCACCGACGTGATCACTACCAGGGGGATGACCACTACCGAGTAGAGGGCCAACTGCCAGTTGAGGTAGAGCAGCGCGGCCAGGTTGATGACAAAGAGCAGGACGATGCGTCCGACTCCCACTGCCTGTTCGGCAAAGAAGCGCCGCACGGCGTCGACGTCCGAGGTGGCGCGCTGGATCAGCTCGCCGGTCGGCGTGTGGTCGTGGTAGGCAAAGGGAAGGCGCTGGATATGGTCGTAGACGCTGTTGCGGAGGCGCATGGTGACGCCCTCTGCGGTGTAGGCTGCCAGATAGCCGCTGAGAAAAGTAAAGCCGCCCTGGAAAAGGGCCAGGGCGACAAAGCCCAGGGCGATCCGTGGCAACGTCTCGCCGTCCAGCCGTCTTGCTCCCAGCACGTCATCGACAAAGTAGCGCAGGAGCAGGTAAGTGCCGGTGCGCAGGAGTGCTGCCAGGCCGAGGGCCAGGTTAGCGCCCAGGAAGGCCAGGCGGAAGCCTTCCGCCAGGCGCCACAGGCCGCGCAGGCGGGTTTGAGAGAGAGTCTGTTTCAGATCCCACGTCGTCATGGGCCCATCCCGGGCACAAGGTCGCCCCGGCATCGACGCCGGGGCGCGTCTCACAGCAGACTGTGCAGAGAGGCTATTCTACCACTGTCTCTGGCAGGCGCAAGGGGGGCCCCTCACCCCTCCCCCGGCCCCTCCCCGATGCGGCGAGGGGAGACCCCTCCCCCGGCCCCTCCCCGACGCGGGGAGGGGAGACCCCTCCCCCGGCCCCTCCCCGACACGGGGAGGGGAGTCTCCCCCTTCCCTTTTAGGGAAGGGGGCCGGGGGGTTAGGTCCCCTCCCCCACGCGGCGAGGGGAGACCCCTCCCCCGGC
>Ga0209162_1002134_pt1 | contig 17913 bp, 15 predicted proteins | sample YNPNPMetaG_FD_187121 | JGI IMG/M metagenome (GOLD analysis project Ga0209162, IMG submission 187121) | Anoxygenic and chlorotrophic microbial mat microbial communities from Yellowstone National Park, USA - YNP NP MetaG (SPAdes) (version 2) ... | reverse complement strand
AGGACGAGTCGGGGTGCAGGGAGATGGTGCGGAGGCTGCGTCAGGTAACCGGATCCCTCGGCTCCGGGGTGGCCAGCCGCAGGACAGCGGAGATAGTCCTGGAGATGTTGTCCCGAGAGGGGAGCGGCGGGTGATGAAGGAATACCGCCGTCTGCTGACCTATGTTTGGCCTTACTGGAGGCGACTCCTCGCGGCAGTGGTGTGCATGTTGGCCTACTCCGCCCTTTCCGGGGCATTGGCGTGGCTCGTGAAGCCCGTGGTGGATCGAGTCTTCGTCGAGAAGGACATGTTCATGCTGCAGATGCTGCCGTTGGCGCTCATGGTGGTGAGCGTCGGGAAAGGACTGGCCGATTACGGGCAATCATATCTCATGTCCTACGTAGGGCAACGGGTGATCACGGACATCCGCGACCGGCTTTATCATCACCTCCAGGACCTGTCCCTCTCTTTCTTCCACCGCACCCCCACGGGCGTCCTCATCTCTCGCATCAACAACGATGTCACACTGGTCCAGGGGTCGGTCACAGAGGCGCTCACAGGGCTGTTGAAGGATTCCCTGACCATAGTGGCCTTGGCGGTGGTGGTCTTCTACAACGACTGGTTCTTGGGCACCATAGCATTGTTGGTCTTTCCCTGGGCCGTGATCCCCCTGGTGCGTTTCGGGCGGAGGGTCCGAAGGTTCAGCCGCCGCTCCCAAGTCCAGATGGGCTCCATGACCAGCATCATCCACGAGACCATCTCCGGCCAGCCCATCGTGAAGTCCTTCTGTCAAGAGGATTACGAAAAGGAGCGTTTCCGCAGGGAGAACCGGACGCTCTTCCGCACCCTCATGAAACGATACAGGGTTCGGGCCCTCTCCTCCCCGGTCATGGAGACCTTGGGAGGCATTGGCGCCGCCGTGGCCATCTACGTGGGAGGGTATCGGGTGCTCCACGGTGTCATGAGCCCGGGGGAATTCTTCTCGTTCGTCGCAGCCTTGGGCATGCTCTACGAGCCCATCAAGAGGCTCAACAAGGTCAACCTCCTGATCCAGGAGGGGATGGCTGCGGCGGTGCGGATCTTCCAGATCCTCGACGAGATCCCCGAGATCCAGGACAGGCCAGGGGCAACGCCGCTTCCCCCCATCCGACACGGAATATCCTTCCGCGGGGTGGGATTCAGCTACGGGGAGGGGACGGTCCTCACGGGGATCGACCTGGAGATCCGAAAAGGGGAGGTCGTGGCACTGGTGGGGGAAAGCGGCGGCGGCAAGACCACGATGGCCCACCTGATACCTCGTTTTTTTGACGTGACGGAGGGGGCTATCCTCGTGGACGGCGTCGATATCAGGGATGTCACGGTCCGTTCCCTCAGGGGGCAGATCGCCTTGGTGACCCAGCACAGCGTCCTGTTCAACGACACCGTGAGGAACAACATCGCCTACGGCCGCCCGGATGCCGGTTTCGAGGAGATAAGGAGGGCCGCCCAGGCCGCTTACGCCGATGGGTTCATCGAGGCCCTGCCACAAGGGTACGACACCGTCATCGGCGAGGCCGGGGTGAAGCTCTCCGGGGGTGAGAGACAGAGGCTGTGCATCGCGCGGGCGCTTCTCAAGGACGCCCCCATCTTGATCCTGGACGAGGCCACATCATCCCTGGATTCCGAGTCGGAGGAGGAGGTCCAGAAGGCCATCGATGTCCTCATGAAGGGCAGAACGGTCCTCATGATAGCCCATCGGCTCTCCACCGTGAGGAGTGCCGACAGGATAGTGGTCCTGCGTCAGGGACGCATCGTGGAGATGGGGTCTCACGAAGAGCTCATGTCGAGGTCAGGGGAGTACCGCCGTCTCTACGAGCTGCAAAGCGGTCAGGAGCTCGAATCTCGCCGACGCGGAGCCGTGGCCTGATGGAGCGCAATGGAACCCGGGCCGGTGCCTGCCGCCGCTGGTTAGCTCTTCATTGTGGGACGGGGCCGTTTGCCAGGGCCGCCGTGCAATCGACGACGCGCGGCACGGGGGCCAAGCGGGAACTGCCCGGTAGCTCCGGGGCCCAGGAGGGTGTGTGACTTGGCCTCAAGGGTCTTTAGATCCATCACGCTTCGGTTGGCCCCCCCTCTCATCTACCGCTTCATGCAGTTGCTCCAGAGGACCATTCGATGGACGGAGCTCAATGCGGACGTGGCGCGGGGGCTTTGGGAAGGGGGGAGGGGGGTGATCATCGTCTTCTGGCACAACCGGATGCTCATGCCGCCTTTTTTTTACAGGGGCCGGGGACTCAAGATCTTGATCAGCCGGCACGCTGACGGTGAGCTCATCCGTCGGGTCATGGGGCGTTTTCTCTTCGGGAGCGTCAGGGGCTCCTCCAGAAGGGGAGGGGCGTCGGCCTTCAGGGAATTGGTGAGAAGCTCCCGACAAGGGTGGGACATAGCCATCACCCCAGATGGGCCGAGAGGGCCCAGGTACGTGGTCCAGCGGGGGGTGATAGAGCTCTCCAGACGCACCGGGTCTCCGATATTGCCGCTGACCTACAGCGCGCGGCGCCGATTTCATTGCCCGAGCTGGGACGGATTCCTCATACCTCGTCCCTTCACCAGGGGCGTCTTCATATGGGGGAGACCCATCTCGGTAGATCCCACTGCGGACGCCCAGCAGCTCGAAGAATGCCGCCGACAACTGGAAGAGTACCTCTGCCGTCTCACCCGAGAGGCGGACCGCTTTTTCGAATCCCAACGCTTCGAGGGGGGGAGGTGAGGCCGCTCGAGCACGCCTACAATACCTTGCTCACGTTGGGGGCGGTGGGGACCGTGCCTTTGTGGGGGGCCCTGCTGATCGGGAGGAAAAGGCATCGAGCGGGCCTCCTCCAGAAGATCACGGGAAACGTGTCGATCAGGCACCCATCCAGTGGGCGGGCCGTATGGTACCATGCGGTCTCCTTGGGGGAGGTGATGGCCTCCCTCCCCCTGATGAAAGGGCTTATGGATGCCTTGCCGCACAGGCCCCTTTGGATCTCCACCGTCACCGCCACCGGACAGTCCATGGCCCGATCAAGGGTACCTCGCGCCGCAGGCACCTTTTACTTCCCTTTGGACCATCCGTGTGTGGTGGACAGGGTAATCCGCAGGCTCAGACCGGGCATCTTCATCGCCATGGAGACCGAGATATGGCCCAACACCGTCTGGAGGCTGCGCCATCGGGGCGTGCCCGTGGTCCTTGTCAATGGGCGTATCTCCGATGGTTCTTTTGCGTGGTACAGGAGGTTTCGGTTCTTTTTCCGTGATGTCCTCGAGTGCTTCGATCTGCTGTGCATGCAGTCGGAGGTCGCGGCCGAGAGGATCCGTGCCATCGGCGCACCCCCTCAACGGGTGGTGGTCACGGGGAACATGAAGTTCGACCAGGAGCTGCCCCAGGCGGTGGACAGGAGCTCCTGGCTGAAGGAGTTGGGCTTGGGGACAGAAGGCTCGGTCTTGGTGGCAGGGAGCACTCACAGGGGGGAAGAGGAGATCATCCTCAGGGTCTTCAAGAGGTTGCGTCCCAGTTTCCCCGGGCTTCGGTTGGTCTTGGCCCCTCGCGCGCCCGAGCGTTTCGATGAGGTGGAGGCCCTGGCAAGGGGGATGGGCCTGAGGTTCAAGCGACGAAGCGGGGCCGGGACATCCGGGACGGGATCCGCCCCCGAGGTGCTGCTGCTCGATACCATCGGGGAGCTGGCCCGAGTCTACGGGGTGGCCGAGGTGGGTTTCGTCGGGGGGAGCGTGGTCCCGCGAGGCGGCCATAATCCCCTGGAGGTCGCGGCCCACGGGTGCCCTGTAATTTTCGGACCGCACATGGAGAACTTCCCTGAGATCGCGGCCGTGCTGATGCAGGCAGGAGGGGCGAGGGAGGTCTCCAACGAGGAGGAGCTCTTTGAGGCATTGGAAGAGCTGCTCTCCCACCGCGAAAGGGCCTCTCAGATGGGGGCAGCGGCATACCGGGCCTTGCTCTCGCACAGGGGGGCGGTGAAGAGGACCATGGAGGCCCTCGGACCGTTGCTGGAGCGGGCGCATTGGGCTTGAGGGGTTCGCTGGAGAGGAGGATCTGGGAGGAGGGCCCCGCCGCGGGTCCATGGGAGGGACCCCTCAAGGCGGCCTCCTGGGCCTATGGGATGGCGGTTCGTGCCCGGTCATGGTCCCTCAGAAGAGGCGTTTGGAAGAGCAGGCGCCTACCGGTCCCCGTGATCTCGGTGGGGAACCTGACGGTGGGGGGAACGGGCAAGACCCCTGTGGTGATGCTCATCGCCGAGCTCCTGAGGGATTCCGGACGGCGTGTCGCCATCCTCTCCCGAGGTTACGGCAGGAGGAAGGGCAAGGGCGTTCGATGCGTATGCGACGGAAAGAGGGTGCTCGCTGACCTGGAAGAAGCCGGCGACGAGCCCTTCATGATGGCCCAACGGCTCCCGGGGGTATGCGTGTGGGTTGCCCCTGACCGGTTTCGGGGCGGCGAGGCCGCGCTAAGGGATTCACCCCTCGATGTCTTCATACTGGATGACGGATTTCAGCACCGGAGGCTGCATCGCGATCTGGACCTGGTGGTGGTTCGCGGCCCTCGACCGTTCGGCAACCGCAGGCTGCTTCCCTCGGGTCCTCTGCGCGAGCCTCCTGGCGCCCTCAGGAGGGCGCACCTGGTGATCTTGGTGGTTCAAGGGGATCCTGGAGACAAGGAGAGATCGTTGAAGGAGGTCCGAGAGATCGCGGGCGACCTCGCGGTTATCGCGGCGCACTATAGACCGAGGGGACTCTGGGAGATGCCGCAGGGGAGGCCGCTGCCACTGGATCTCCTTTCGGACAAGCAGGTGGCCCTCGTATGCGGGATAGGAAGGCCCGAGGGGTTCAAGGCCACGGTGGCGTCGCTGGGTGCGAGGGTGGAGGCGCTCCTTTCATTCCCGGACCACCATTGGTATACTTCCTGGGATATGGAACGGCTCAGGCGCATCCGCCGCGGGGTGGAGGCCTTGGTCACTACGGAGAAGGACTGGTGGAAGTTGCAGCGGGCCGGAGCGGCGGAGATGGACATATGGGTACTGAAGGTGGACCTGGAGGTGGAGCAGCCGGAGATGCTCCATGGGTCTCTTGCGAGGTTCCTGTGAAGGAGGGCACCGCCCTTGGGGTGTCCTCGGAGGGACGGTCGGTGCAGGCGGCGGCATCGTGTCTCTTCGCTGACCACGGCCTTTTTTGAAGCGTTCATGTGGATCGCGGCCGCAGGCCGCCTCGGTGAGTCCAGTGGACATCCTGATCATCAAGATGAGCGCCCTTGGCGACGTGATTCAGGCCCTTCCGGTGATCCGAGCGCTCAAGGAAGGATTTCCAGGGGCGCGCATTGACTGGCTTGTGGAGGATGCCGCCGCCCCGATCGTGCGTTCCCACCCGGGGGTTGACCGTGTGGTGGTGTGGCGCAGGGCCGCGTGGAGAGGGGCTTGGAGGAATCCAACCAGGTGTCCCGAGGCCCTCGCAGGGATCAGGAGGACTGCCGCCGAGTTGCTGAGGAGAAGATACGATATCGCCATCGATCTGCAGGGCTTGCTAAAGAGCGGCATCTGGATGGGTCTGGCCCGGGCCGAAAGGAAGGTGGGTTACGAGGCTGCCCGTGAAGGGAGCCGCCTATTTCTCACGGAGAGGATCCAGGACGGGGATCCCGACCTACACGCGGTGGAGCGCTATCTCCTCTTGGCGGAAGGGATAGGGGCGAGGGCCATCGCCCCGGAGTTCGGGCTGCGTCCGTCGCGGGAGGGCAGAGAGGCCCTGAGGGGGCTGCTGGGCCAACAGGGCTGGGACCCCGGCGCACCTTACGCGGTCCTGGTCCCGGCGGCCAGGTGGAAGACCAAGCAGTGGGGTGTCGCCGCATTTGCCAGGACCGCGGATGGCCTGGTCGCGGAGTTCGGGTTTCACGTGGCCGTCAGCGGGGCCCTTCAAGATCGATCGTTGGCGGAGATGATCCTGGAGAGGATGAGGTACCCCGCCTTGAATCTGGCCGGGAGAACGGACCTCGGAACCTTGATCGCTCTCATGGCCGGGGCCGCTGTGGTGATCTCCACCGATTCAGGTCCCATGCATCTGGCGGCTGCCCTGGGCACACCGGTGGTGGCCCTGTTTGGGCCCACGGCGCCTTGGAGGACAGGGCCGTACGGGAAGGGACACAAGGTATTGCGGGCCGCCGTCTCCTGCAGCCCCTGTTTCCTCAGGAGGTGTCACACCAGGAGATGCATGCGGCAGATAGGGCCCGAGCAGGTCCTGGAGGCGGTCAGAGAGGTCCTCGAGGAAAAGGCCCAGGCAGGATAGGGCAGCGGCCGGGGATAGGGGCGGACTGGAGCGAGTCCGCAGCTCGGCCTTTGTCTTGCCTTGGGCCTGGGAGATGAGCATGAAGTGCCTGGTCACCGGGGCCGCCGGGTTCATAGGGTCCCACCTTGCCGAAAGGCTCTTGAAGGACGGGCATCGAGTCGTCGGACTGGATGCCTTCACGGATGCCTATCCAGCGTCCTTCAAGGAGGCCAACATCAGTCGTATTCGGACCGGTGGGGAGTTCCATCTCGTCAGGGGAGACCTTGCGGAGGCCGATCTGGAGCGATTGGTGGATGGCGTGGATGTGGTGTTTCACCTGGCAGCGCAGGCCGGGGTGAGATCGAGTTGGGGGCGGGACTTCCAGATCTACCTGAGTCGCAACGTGCTGGCCACGCAGCGGCTCCTGGAGGCGTGCAGGGATCGGCCGCTGCGCTCTTTCGTCTACGCGTCTTCGTCTTCGGTTTACGGGGAACAGGACGCCTACCCGACCCCGGAAGAGGTCCTTCCCCGTCCCCTTTCGCCGTACGGGGTGACCAAGCTGGCGGCGGAGCATCTGTGCCTCCTCTACTGGAGAAACCACCAGGTGCCTACCGTCAGCCTCAGGTTTTTCACGGTCTACGGGCCCAGGCAAAGGCCTGACATGGCCTTCTACAGGTTTCTGGAGGCCTCCTTGAAAGGAGAGCCTATCACCGTGTACGGCGACGGAGAACAGTCACGGGATTTCACTTACGTCGCCGACATAGTGGAGGCGAGCCTGATGGCCGCCGAGGCAGGCCGACAGGGGAGTGTGTATAATATCGGGGGAGGGAGCCGAGCCACGCTCCTGGAGGCCCTGGAGACCATCGCGGAGGTCACGGGGCGGCGACCGGGGGTGCGCTTCCAGGAGGCCCAAAAAGGGGACGCAAGACACACCTGGGCGGATCTGACCCGGGCCAAGGAGGAGCTCGGGTATCAGCCCAAAGTGAGCCTCAGGGAGGGGATCGCAAAGGAATTCGAATGGATGGTAGAGATGCTTGGGGGGTGAACAGGAGCCAAGCGGTGAGTCGCCCGGGGCGTCGTCTGATGGGTCGCACGTGGAATCAATCCGCGGCGCGCCGAGCCAAGGGCGACCCGTCACTGACGACGCACAGCGGGTTTGGCTCAAGGGGAGGCCCGTCCCAGGCCTGTGCGTGGACCGTCCCGATGGAATCGCAGGAGGTGGGAGAGATGGCCCTGCCCAAAGACCTGTTGGAGATACTGGCGTGTCCCAAGTGTGTCCGTGACCCCGGGTGCACAGGGGAGCTGGAGTACAGGGAGGCGGCCAATCAACTGGTGTGTCACCACTGTCGCCTCGTATATCGCATAGAGGACGACATCCCGGTGATGCTCATCGACGAGGCCACGCCCTTGACGGAATGAGGGCGAGGGATGGGCGGCCGTGGACTCGAACAAAGGCGTCCCCGCACAGTGGTGATAGGGACCAACTGGCTGGGCGACACGATCATGTCCCTGCCGGCCTTGGCAGCGCTGAGGGAACACCTTCGAGGAGATGAGATACACGTTGAGGCCCCGCGTCCCCTGGGGGTCCTGATCCGTCTGGCCATCCCCGTCGACGGCATCCTCGAGAGGGACGAGCGGCTCTCAACAGCCCGTCGCATAAGGCGGTTGCGGCAGGGGGGGTACGATCGTGCCGTCCTCTTTCCCAATTCCTTCAGGGCGGCTTGGATCGCCTGGTGCGCCCATATCCCCCGGCGCTGCGGGTATGCCGGACAGTGGCGGGGCTGGCTTCTGAGCGACCCGGTCCGTCGGGCCAAGCCATCTCAGGGCATGCATCATTCCGAGTCCTACTTGGAGATCGTCAGGTCCTTGGGATGGTCGGGGTCCAGACCTCCCCGGGTGAGGCTGACGATCCGGGAGGAGAGTTTGAGATGGGCCAGGGAGGTGGTCGGTGACGAAGCGCGGGCAGGACCCCTGGTAGGGCTGTGCCCGGGTGCCGCTTACGGGCCCGCCAAGCGCTGGGGAGCGTCCCGATTCGTTGAGGTGGCCTCGGCGCTGAGGGATCGGCACGGCGCTAGGATCATGCTCATGGGCAGCGCCCAGGAGGCGGGGTTCATCCGTGGGATGGCGGCCACCTTGGATCGCGGCGTTTTGGACATGAGCGGGCGCACCGATTCCGAACAGCTCGCAGCCCTGTTGGCCTTGTGCGATCTGGTCATCTCCAACGATTCGGGCGCCATGCACCTCGCCGCGCTCTTGGGTACCCCGGTGGTGGCCTTGTTTGGGTCCACAGATCCTTCGGCCACGGCCCCCATGGGGCCTCATCGCATCGTAAAGGCATCCGTGCAATGCTCACCCTGCCTGAAGCGGAAATGCCTGGACGGCTCGTACAGATGCCTGGAGGCCATAACTCCAGCCCATGTGCTGGCCGCGGCCGAGGCCATGTTGAAAGAGGCGGTTTCTAGGCAGGGAAGCCCTCCATGACTCGCCCCACCATCTCTGCCACAGTGCTGACCCTGAACAACGGGTCCACCTTGGAGCAGTGCTTGAAGAGCATCGCATGGGTGGATGAGATCGTCGTAGTGGACTCTCACAGCACGGACGATTCCGTGGAGATCGCAAGGCGTTACACGAGCAGGGTCTTTCAGCGCCAGTGGGACGGCTTCATCCCACAGCGCAACTTCTCCAAGAGACAGGCCACGGGGGAATGGATCCTCTGGGTGGACGCAGACGAGGTGGTCTCCGCCGCCTTGCGCAGGGAGATGGAGGAGAGCTTGACCGATGGTCCGGGCAGTACGCAGGGATTCTTGATACCCAGATGCACCTTCTATCTCGGGCGATGGATCCGGCACGGCGGGTGGTATCCCGACCTCTCCATAAGGCTGTTTCGGGCCGAGGGACACTGGTGGGGAGGAGAGGAGCCTCACGCCGCCGTCCAGGTCAAGGGACCCGTCAAGAGACTGCGCAACGAGCTTTGGCACTTCAACTACGCCTCGTTCGGCCAGCAGATACGCACCATCGATCGTTACGCGGAGATGGCGGCCGAGGGGCTTCACAGGCGCGGCGAGAGGTTCCGGCTTCGCAAGATGTTGCTCCATCCGATAGGCAGGTTCCTGAAGGAATATCTGGTAAGGCAGGGGTTTCGGGACGGGATGCCAGGGATCATCATCGTCGTCTCCACCATGTTCTACGTCTTCGCGAAGTACGCCAAGCTCTGGGAGTTGGAGCGGGGCCGGGAGAGGCCCGGGAGTTGAAGGTCGCCCTGATCATCGATCGTTTCGATGCCGCCAGGGGTGGGGGAGAGAAGTACGCAATCGCCTTGGCAAGGGGGTTGTCGGAAAGGGGGCACGAGGTCCACGTCTTCTCTCAGCACTGGGCTGACCCGCCCCGAGGGGTCCATTGCCACCGCCTTCCGTTGATATCGTATCCCAGATGGGGCAAGGTGCTATCCCTTGCCCTCTATGGGAGCAGGGTACTCACTTCCAAGGATTTCGATGTGGTCCAGGGATTCGGTGGGGTGCCCTCGGTGGATGTGCATCGGCCGGGAGGCGGTTCGGAGTTGGCCTGGCTGCGACAGGAGATTCGCTCGAGGGGACAAGGGTTTGGCCCGAAGGCCGCCGCGACGGCAAAGGCCTTGGGCCTCAAACTGGCAGTGAACCTCCTTGTGGAGAGGGCCATCTATGGCAAGGTGGGAGGCCCCGCGGTGGTGGCCAACTCGCAAAAGGTCCGGGCCGACATCCTCCGCTATTACAGGGCCATGGACGTGCGGAGGATCCGTGTCATATACAACGGGGTGGACCTGGATCGGTTTCATCCGAGAAACAAGGATCTCCTCGGGAAGAAAATGCGCGAGGGGCTTCTGGTCGGCCGTGACGAGGTGGTCCTGGCCTTCTTGGCCCACAATTTCCGTCTGAAGGGGCTCCACTGCCTCATGGAGGCGCTCCGGAGGGTCCGTGAGCGAGAGGGGAATTGGGTCCTCCTCGTCGGGGGTCGAGGCAGACAGGCTCCTTTCGTACGTTTGGCTCAGCGGCTCGGGATCGGAGAGCGCGTTCGTTTTCTCGGTCCGGTGGAGATGCCCGAGGCCCTGCTCGGGGCATGCGACATCCTGGTTCATCCCACGTTCTACGACCCCTTCTCCAATGTCTGTCTCGAGGCCATGGCCAGCGGTGTCCCGGTCGTCACTACCAGACACAATGGGGCCGCGGAGTTAGTCGAGGAGGCCATCTCGGGCTATGTGGTCCCAGGGCCCGAGGCAGTGGATCTCTTGGCAGAAGGCATACTGGCCATGATGGACGGCGGGTTGCGGGAGAAGATGGGGATGGAGGCGAGGCGCATCGCGGAAGGGATGTCCTGGGACAGACACATAGTGGCCGTAGAGGGCCTCTACCGCGAGCTGCTGGGGGTGGCGCACAGCGAGGGTTGTCTCCGGTATGGAGGATGAAGCCCGTCGCCAGGCCCTGAGGGTCATGTTTCTGATACTCGGCGCCGAGGCGCCCAGCAGCAGATACAGGGTCCTCCAGTACCTCCCCTACCTGAGGGAGGAGGGCATAGAGCCGGTAGTCCATGAGTTGGAGGGAGGGGAAACGGGAAGATGGGTCGCCATTTGGAGGGCGAGGCGCTTTCCCGTGGTGTTCGTCCAGAAAAAGCTGCTTACCCTCCCGCAATGGCTCGGGATGAGATCAGGATCGCCCAAGCTGGTCTTCGACTTCGACGATGCCATAATCTACCGGGACTCGGCCAAGGGGGCGGGCCTCTCCCTGGGCCGTTTGAGGAGATTCAGGAGGATCGTCAGGTCGTGCGACTTGGTGATTGCTGGCAACAGCTACCTGCGGGGCTTGGCGCAGGAGGACGCACGGAGGCTCCTCACCATCCCGACCCCTATCGATTTGCGGCGGTACACTCAGAGGGGCCATGGGCGTCGCGAGACCTTGAAGATAGGATGGATCGGCTCTCGAGGGACGCTCTTCTACCTGGAAAGACTGGAGGGGGTCTTGAGGGATGTGTGCCGCAGGACGGCTGGGGTCAAGGTCAAGGTGGTGTCCGATGCCTTTCCCAGCTGGGAGGGGATACCTCTCGAATGCAAGCATTGGTCCTACGAGGAAGAGATAACGGATCTGCACAGCTTCGACATCGGCATAATGCCGCTTACCGACGACCCTTGGAGCAGAGGGAAGTGCGGTTTCAAACTGCTGCAGTACATGGCCGTAGGGTTGCCTGTCGTGTGTTCCCCGGTGGGGGTCAACGGTGAGATCGTCAGGGATGGGGAAAACGGCCTTCTCGCCCGGGGTCCCGAGCAGTGGGCGAGTTGTCTCCATCGCCTCCTCAGGGACGGCCAGATGCGCAGTAGATTGGGGGAGTCGGCCAGAAAGACCGTGAAGGAGGGATACGCTCTGGAGGAGTGGGCCGGACGGATGGCCCGTGCCCTTTGGGAGATCTCAGGTATCCCGAGGTAGGTTCCCGTCGTGGAAGAGATTCAAGAAGGCTCGGGCAGCCGCGGAGGTTATGAGGGCCTCGAGCTGGACAACGGCTGGCGGTGGTGGGTGCTCTCGAGGGAGCGCGAGGGGCTCTTGCCTGTCATGGCCGGCATAGAGACCGTGGAGTCCGGCTCGGGTTTCCGGCTCATCAGATCCTCCATGGTGAGGTGTGTGGGGGCATTGGCCCTGGAGAACGGCCCACATGTGATCGTCAAGCGCTATCGCCCGAGGGGCCTCATCAGGGTCCTGAGCATGAACATGCGGGGACCCCAGTGGAGGCGGGAATGGGAGGCCGCCCACAGGATAGTGAAGCGAGGTCTCCGGACCGCGGCGCCTTTGGCCCTGGGGGAGAAGAGGCGGGGTTGGTTGGCCACGGCAGGTGCAGTGGTCAGCTCGGCTCTGTTGGGATGGCCCTCTTTGTTGGAGGCTTTCTCTGCTGATGGAATCCGCTCCAGCCACTTGGAAATGGAGGATCTACCGGCGGTCGTGGGCCGGTTTGTCTCCTCCCTTCATGAGGCTGGGGTGTTCCACAGGGACCTCCATGGTGACAACGTGTTGGTAGCCTGGGAGGGCGGATCCCCGGCGCTGGTCCTGCTGGATCTCCACAGACTCAGATGTCCCGTCAGGGTTTCCCTCCGCAGCCGCCTCTGGAACCTGGCCCAACTCCTCGCCTCCCTGCAAGGAAGGATCTCGCAGGTGGAGGAAGAGGCGATCTTGAGGGGGTATGTGGAGTCGAGCCACCTGGATCTGTCCCTGCCCGAACTCCACAGGGATGTGGCTCGCCTGAGGGAGAAGCTCGCGCGAAGACATGAGAGGAGCCGGAGCAAGCGGTGCCTCGTGGAGAGCAGTTCTTTCGTGGTGCGGCGGTGGAAGGGGCTCAAGGTCTACGCCAGGAGGGGTTTCCCCGTGGAGCGGCTTCAAGAGATACTCGATGAGGCCAGGTCCATCGTGCAAAAGTCGGATCCGAGGGCGCTGAAACTCTCCCCGGAGAGCCGCGTTACCCTGGGCCGTCTGGCCGCCAACGGAGAGGGATTCGGCATCTGCGTGAAGGAATATCCTTTCAGGGGGGCAGCGCGGGCCCTGCGATACAGCCTGGGCACATCTCGCGCCAAGGCGTTCTGGAAGGGGTGGTGGGGCGCCAAAGTGAGGGGCTTTCCGGTTCCCGAGGTCCATCTGATGTGGGAGGAAAGGAAACTGGGACTCCTCACAGGGTGCGGTGTGGTCATGGAGGCCATGGACCGGGCGCTCGGATTGGACAGATATGTCTCCGCCCGTTTCTCGCATCCTCTGGATCGCCGGATCCTCAGGGTGAAGAGGAAGCTCAATGCCCAAATGGCCCTCCTTTTGGCGGGACTTCACCGAAAAGGGGTCCTTCACGCAGATCTCAAGGCAGGCAATATCGTCGTCGAGGAAGACCAGGACGGACCCCGCATCCTTCTGCTCGATCTGGATGCAGTGCGCTTCAAGAGATCCTTGTCGAAGCGGGACGTGATACTGAACCTGGCCCAGCTCGATGCCTCCATGCCAGCGTCGGTGGGGGTAAGGGAGAGGTTGAGGTTCATGGTCAATTACCGGCGCGGCATGGGGGGGGGCGAGGATGTGAGGGGCCTTCTCCGAGAGGTCCGGGCCTTGAGCCTGGCGAGGAGAAAGGGATGAGGGTGCTGCATCTCTTCAGCGACTGGAAGTGGACCGGCCCCGCCGAGCCCACACTGAGCCTGTGCAAGGGACTCATGGAACAAGGGATCTCCGTGACCCTCGCCTGCAGGAGGCCCCTGGAGGGATACCCCCAATCCGTATGGGAAAAGGCGGTCCAAAGGGGGGTTCCCACCACGACGGAGCTCCATCTCAATCGATATCTCAGGCCCGTGGATACCATCAAGGACCTGAGGGGCCTGGCTCCATATCTGCTGGAGAATCGTTTTGATCTCATCCATTGTCACCTATCCCACGACCATTTCCTGGGGGGGTGGGCCTCGAGGCGGCTTCGTCCCGTGGTCCCGGTGGTGAGGACGAACCACAAGGCCAGGCCCCTCAAGGCCTCCCTGGGCAACCGCTGGCTCCTCAAGAGGTGGACGGACGGCCTCATCGAGTTCTCCAAGGTTTCGGAAGAGCAGGATGTGCTGGCATTTGGCCTGAGCCGCAGCAGGGTCTTGAGGGTGGAAGGGGCTGTGGATCTGGAGAGGTTCGATCCGGCCAAGACCGGCGCGCAAGTAAGGGCGAAGCTCGGCGTGCGCGAGGGCGAGCTCCTCATCGGTGTGGTGGCCAGGATGCAGAGGCACAGGCGATTTGACTTGATCCTGGAGGCGATGGCCATTCTGAAGGACAGGGGCTCGCCCGTGAAACTGATGATCCTGGGGAGGGGCACCCGTATGCAGGAGGTGGCTGTGGAGCCGGCCAAGAGGCTCGGTATTCAGGATCGAGTGATCTTTCCAGGTTATCGTCTAGAGGATTATGTGGACTACCTGGCGGCGATGGACATCAAGGTATTCCTGGTCCCCGGCTCCGATGGCACATGCCGCGCCCTCAGGGAGGCCATGGCCATGGGGAAGCCGGTGGTGGCCACCCGGAGGGGAATGCTCCCCGAGATCCTGGAGGGGGGGCGGGCGGGCCTCCTGGTGGACGAGGACCCGCAGGACCTGGCGGAGGCCATCTCGAGGCTGGCCACGGACAGGGGGCTCAGGGCCTCGATGGGAGTCGCTTCCAGGGAGAAGGCCCTGAGGGATTTCTCGGTGAAGGCACAGGCCTCCAAAGTGGCGCGTTTTTACGAGGCGCTCTTGGGCATGGGGCCTCTGAGATGAGGGGTTGCTGCGAGCCCCTTTTCAGGGTAAATAGAAGACGAGCCGGGCGATGTCCTTTTGGGACCCGGGGGGCCAAGGCGGGGCAGGGGGCCTGGAGAAAGGGGAGGCGAGGATGAAGAGAGAGGACTTCGTCGTCTTTGGAAAGCCCCGCATCGAGCAAGAGGAGATCGACGAGGTGGTGGATTCCCTGCGCTCGGGGTGGCTTTCGACAGGCCCGAAGGTGGCGCGATTCGAGGAGATGTTCCGGCAGTACGTGGGTTGCCGTCACGCTGTGGGTCTGAACTCGTGCACCGCGGGGCTCCATCTGCTACTGCTGGCTGGAGGCATCGGGCCGGGGGACGAGGTGATCACAACCCCTTTGACCTTCGCTGCTACGGCCAACGTGATCGTGCACGTCGGCGCAAGACCGCTCTTCGTGGATGTGGACCCCTCCACCATGAACATCGACCCGCAGCAGGTCTCCTTGGCCCTCGAGGCCCGCGCTGGCCGCGTGAAGGCCTTGATGGTGGTGCATCTGGCCGGGCGTCCTTGTGCCATGAGGCCGCTGTGGGACCTGGCTGAGAAATGGGGATTGATGATCTTTGAGGACGCCGCACACGCTACGGAGGCCTGGTACAAGGGGAGAAAGATCGGGACCCTGGGGGATGGTGCAGCGTTCAGCTTTTACGTCACAAAGAACTTGGTCACCGGAGAGGGCGGGATGGTGACCACCGATCGAGACGAATGGGCCGACAAGATCAGGATATTGAGCCTTCACGGAATGAGCAAAGGGGCTTGGCGCAGGTACTCGGAGTCAGGTTACTCCCATTATCAGATCCTTTACCCCGGGTTCAAATACAACATGATGGACATTCAAGCGGCCATGGGCATCCATCAACTCCCGCGCCTGGGCAGATACCTCGCGCGGCGGGAGGAAATCTGGACGGCCTACGACAGGGCCTTTGAGGACCTGCCGGTTCGACTCCCGACCCCTCCCGAAGAGGACGTTGTACACGCACGTCACCTCTATACCCCGCTGCTGGAGCTGGAGCGGCTTCGGGTGGACCGCGATGCCATAATAGAGGCCTTGCGGGATGAGGGGATAGGCACAGGTGTCCACTTCATCTCTCTGCACCAACAGCCGTATTACCAGCAGGCTCACGGCTACAGGGAAGGGCAATTCCCGGTGGCCGAGGACATCTCGCGGCGGACCCTCTCTTTGCCCCTTTCGGCCAAGCTCACCGACGGGGAAGTGGACAGGGTCATAGAGGCGTTTCGAAAGGTCCTCATTCGCTACGAGAAGGGGTGAAGGTGCGCCTTCGAGACGTGCTGTCGCCGTCGCAGAGGCGGCTGTGCGGGATCCTTATGGGGAGCGATCCTCGGCAGGCGGGGAGTCGGTAGACACCGTGGGGGGAGCGAGCCTTTGGAGCTCTCCGTCATCATAGTCAACTGGAATACCAGAGGGCTGCTGCTTCGCTGCCTGACTCACTTGATGGGGCTCGGTCTACCAAGGGAGAGCGAGGTGTTGGTGGTGGACAACGGGTCCACCGACGGGAGCCCGGAGGCCGTTCGATCCTCTTTTCCCGGCGTTCACCTGCTGAAGAATAGCGAGAACATGGGCTTTGCGAGGGCCAACAACCAGGCCCTGAGCCGTGCTCGGGGCAGGTACATCTTGCTGCTCAACACGGACTGTTTCCCCGAACGGGGGGCCATCGAGGCGCTGATAGAGGCCATGGAGTCTCACCCCAGGGCGGGCATCGCAGGCGGGGCGCTTCGGCATCCGGACGGGAGGCCCCAGAACTCCTTCGGTGCGGCCCCGACCCTGGCCACTGAGTTGATGCCCAAGTGGCTCCTTCAGACCTTCTTGCCGAGGCGTTTTCCCGGCAAGGGCAGGCCCATCGGGGCTCCTGTCGAGGTGGAGGCCGTCAAAGGGGCCTTTCTCTTGGTGCGAAGAGAGGCCTGGGAGCAGGTGGGGGGACTGGACGAGTCGTATTTTTTCTTCTTGGAGGAAACTGACTGGTGCCTTCGAATGCGCAAGGCCGGCTGGACGGTGCTTCACGTTCCAGGGGCTCGGGCCGTGCACCTTCAGGGCCGATCTGCCCAGGGGGATCTGCCAGGGGCAAGGGTTGAGTTCTACCGGTCGCGTTACCGATTCTTTCTGCTTCACAGGGGGCAGACCTCATCGATGATGCTCAGATGCGGGCTCTTGCTGAAGGTCGTGGCGAACTGGATATCGTCCGGTTTTCTGGCCGCTCTTGCTGGGGGGAAGGGAGCTAGGTGGAAGGAGAGGCATGCTGTGGATGGGGTCTTGCTGAGATGGCACCTCAACGGCTGCCCGGATGACTGGGGGCTTTCGAAGGGCATTGCGAGCCACTGAGGGAGAGACCATGACCGGATCGAGGGAGACGCCCAGGAGGATCGCCAAGGCCTACATTCGGCGCATGCAGCAGTGGCCGCGCATGTTCGGCCGTGTCAAGATATTGGTGGTCGGCGACCTGATCGTGGACGAGTTCGTGTGGGGGAGGGTGAACAGGATCTCGCCGGAGGCCCCTGTGCCGGTGGTCCAAGTGACCGACCAGAGCCTGCGCCTTGGAGGGGCCGCCAATGTTGTCAACAATCTTCAGGCGTTGGGGGCAAGGGTCCTGGTCAGCGGGTTGGTGGGGGAAGACGAACCTGGGCGCTGGTTGATCCACGAACTCGAGAACAAGGGCATCCCGACGGGCGGCATCCTGCGCGACTCTGGCAGGTCTACCACCCTCAAGACCCGGATCATAGCGCACAGCCAGCAGGTCGTCCGCATCGATCGTGAGCAGCCCGCCCCCGTTACCCCTTCGCAGCAGGATGAGATCTGCGAGTATCTCAGGCGGGAGGCACCGACAGTCGACGGGATCATTGTCTCGGACTACGGCAAGGGGGTGGTAGGGGAGGCGGTCATGGGGACTGCCAGGGAGATGGTTCAGAGTCATGGTCGGATAGTCGCAGTGGATCCCAAAGTCAGCCGTTTTTCCCTCTACCGGGGGGTCACAGTGGTCACCCCGAATCATAAAGAGGCAGCCTTGGCCGCAGGTGTGGAGATCTCCTCCGAGGAGACCCTGATGGCTGTGGGGAAGAAACTCCTGGCCGAATTGGGCTGCAAGATACTGCTCATCACCCGGGGGGAGGAAGGTATGAGCCTCTTTTTGGATGCGGGTGACCACCTGCACATCCCCACCGTTGCGCGGGAGGTCTACGATGTGACCGGGGCCGGGGACACGGTGGTGAGCGCCTTTACCTTGGGCCTGTGTGTGGGGGCCCCTCCTGCGGAGGCCGCGCTCATAGCCAATCTGGCGGCAGGGATAGTGGTCGGTGAGGTTGGCACGGCCACGGTGAGCAACCAGCGCCTCCAAAGGGTGCTGCGCGGG